>Ga0315277_10006008_pt1 | contig 15975 bp, 14 predicted proteins | sample YL17G05_15_MG_FD_203695 | JGI IMG/M metagenome (GOLD analysis project Ga0315277, IMG submission 203695) | Sediment microbial communities from Yellowstone Lake, YNP, Wyoming, USA - YL17G05_15 | ecosystem: Environmental > Aquatic > Freshwater > Lake > Sediment | place: USA: Wyoming | collected...
CATATCAATAAAATCATTGTAAGAAATATCAGGATGGATTGCATCTCTGACCTTTTTATCAATTACTATCTCCATTACTGGCAATCTGTCAGGTAACCCACCTTTTAAAGCTGTAAAAACCCGTTCAGCTGATGTCATCTTTTTCATTAAGATTTTGTTATAAAAAAAATAATTAAATTTTGATTTATTAAAATTGTTATAAAAATTCTTAAAAATTAAAAATACTAAAACATACTGTTTATTGTTTTTATTATGTCATCTTTAGAAAAACCATATATTTTTCTAAGATATTCCCTGTATCCTACCTTTGTAGGGAATATATCGTTAAAACCCATTCTCTTAAATTTAATATTTAAATTTCCTGTTTCTGCTAAAACTTCACTTACTGCTCCTCCAAGCCCTCCTAAAATATTATTCTCCTCAAGAGTAATTATTCTTTTTGTTTCCTGAGCAGCCTGTATAATTGCTTCTTTATCAAGTGGTTTTAATGTATGCATGCTCAAAACCCTAATACTCAACCCTTCAGATTTAAGTTCATCCGCAATTTCAACAGCAACAGGTAACATCTCTCCAATAGCAATTAGAGTTAAGTCTTTCCCTTCTCTAATAGTTAAAGCTTTTCCAATTTTTAAATCAGGTTTTTTTTCATAAAGCGCAGGCTCACCTTTGTAACCACATCTCATATAGCAAGGCCCTTCCCATTCTACAAAAGCTCTGGTTAATAATTCTGTTTCTACCAGATCTCCGGGCGCAGCTACAACCATATTCGGGAGAGCCCTCATCAGTGACAAGTCTTCTGTTGACTGATGGGAAATTCCAAGAGGACCATAAACAACTCCGCCACCTATCGTAATTATTTTTACATTTGCTTTATGATAACAGATATCATTTCTGATCTGTTCAAAGCATCTCAGTGTTGGAAAATTAGCAATTGAATAGGTGAATGCAATATTTCCATTTAGCGCAATTCCAGCTGCAATGCCTGCCATATCCTGCTCACATATACCAACGTTAAAAGACCTTTCCGGGAATCTACTGCAGAATGGTTCTATTTCACCAAAACCTATGTCTGCTAAAATAAGAAAGATATTTTCATTTTTTTCAGCTAACTCCATTAAAGTTTTATTAAAAACTGTTCTCATCTTTTACCCCCAATTCTTGAAAAGCTTTCTTTAACAATTCATCATCTACTTTATTATAGTGCCAGGAAACTTTATCCTCCATGAAACTAACACCTTTGCCTTTTATAGTATGAGCAATAATACAAGATGGCTTACCCTTTTTTAAAGGTATTTTACTAAAAGCTTTCTCTATTTCCCTGAAATCATGGCCATTTATTTCCATGACTTCCCAGTGGAAGTCTTTCATTTTTTGGGCAAACGGTTCAAGAGTTAATACGTCTTCACACCTGCCCAGTGCTTGAATTTTATTATAGTCAATTATTATTGTCAGGTTATCAAGCTTATTATGAGGGGCAAATAAAAACGCCTCCCAGTTGCTCCCTTCGTTACATTCACCATCACTTAACATGACAAATACTCTGTTCTTCATTTTGCGCTTTCTAAAATCTAAAGCAAAACCTATGCCTATCGGTAAACCATGCCCAAGAGATCCTGTCGAAACTTCAATGCCGGGTACATAATGGCTGACATGTCCAGAAAGCATTCCTCCATCCTGGTAATAACCTTTTATCCATTCTCTTGGGAAAAAGCTTTTTTCAACTAATACTCCATACATACCTGCTGCCGCATGCCCTTTACTCAGAATAAATATATCTCTCCCCTCCCATTTTGGATTATCTGCTTTATAAACAAGGACACTTTCGTATAAGTAAGCTATTAAATCTGCCATCGAAAGAGCTGAGCCAATATGCCCACTTTGACCAAAGTAAACTGCTTTTATGGCATTCGCTCTTATTTTCTTTGCAAGTTCTATATAATTTTTAAATTTATTCTCATAATTCAATTCCTTACACCCCATCTTTAAAAAGCTTTAATAAAATAAAGATATTAAAATCTAAAACTTACAAAACCTTTAAACTAAACAAATTGGCTCTACAGCAAAGTATACCCACCGTCTATCACTATATCATTGCCAATTATAAAATCTGACTCTTCTGAAGCAAGGAATAAAACTGCGCCTTGTATATCTTTTATATCTGCAGTCTTGCCTATCGGAGCTTTATTTACAAATACTGACACCACTTTCTGAGTTAAGCCAGGCGTTAGCGTAACTCCTGGACTTACACTATTTACTCTTATACCATATTTTATCCATTCAGCTGCAAGATTTTTAGTAAGATGGATTAATCCTGCTTTTGATGTATTATATGATGCTTGAGCTTGCGAAGGAGGCCATACAATATGTCCGCAAATAGATGCTATATTTATTATTTTACCATATTTATTAGGCAACATAGCTTTTGCTTCAGCCTGACAGCAAAAAAAAGTCCCTCTCAGGTTCAGGTCAATTATCTTGTCCCAATCTTCTTCATTAATTTCTAAGGCAACTTTAAATTGAGCTGTACCGGCATTATTAACTGCAACGTCCAACCTGCCCCAGTTAGACATGACTTCTTCAACCATCCTATATATATCAGAGTAAACACTTACATCTGCTTTTACTGCAAATGATCTTCGTCCAAGATTAATGATTTCTTTTGAAACTTCTTTAGCCTTATTACCATCTATATCAACAATTACTACATCTGCACCAGCTTCTGCAAATGCATGAGCAAAAGCCCTGCCAAGACCTTGACCTGCTCCTGTTATAAGGACTTTTTTATCAATAAGTTTAAATTGGCTCCTTACATTCATAATATTTAAATTAAGAGTTGTACGATTTTTTTTGTAACCTAATTTACTTTGTTCATTATAATTATTAAAATTAAAATTAATGAGTCGCTAAAGCGAACCTGACAGAAAACTATATTTAAAAAGAAATATATATTAAAATATACTTACTTAATTAATTTAACTAAGTATATTAAATATTAGCATTAGAGTTATTTTAAGTCAATATAACGAACTGGATTATTAAAAAACCAAAATTATATAAGAAAACGAGTGGGTTATGCTTTATTATCATTTTAAAAATTATGGTTGCAGATTAAATACTGAAGTTTTTTATAAAAATTTAAGAATTGCTGTTCTCGAGAATGAATATTTTAGAAATTCATTACGGCATAATCTTTTAATCATCTTTAAGTAAGATTTTTTAACAATACTTTCGCATCTAAATATTAAGCAATAGCATAGGAGTCAATATGATAAATTGGGGGGTTATTGGAGCAGGAGGAATTGCTTATAGACGAACAATTCCTGAAGGTATAACAAAATCAAAAAATTCAAAACTTGTGGCAATAACTGATATAAATTTAGATTTTGCCAGAAAAATCAGCTGTGAATATGAAGTAAAATTATACAACAACGAGGAAGATCTAATTAATGATAAGGCTATAGATGCTGTATATATTGCTACCCCTGTATTTCTTCACCACAGACAATGTATTCTTGCTGCAAAAAAAGGGAAGCACATCTTCTGTGAAAAAATAATGGCTTTAAATGAAAAACAATGCAATGAAATGATAGATGTTTGTAAATCACATAATGTTAAATTAGCTATAGCATACATGATGAGATTCAATTCTATACATAAAAAAATAAGAGAAATGGTAAAAAACGGGGTGTTGGGTAAAATTGTTTTAGGAAGAGCACAGCTTTCCTGCTGGTATCCACCAATAGAAGATGCATGGAGACAAAAAAAAGATTTAGGAGGTGGGGGTTCGCTTGCTGACATGGGTAGCCATTGTATGGATCTATTAGAGTTCATTTTTGATAGCAAGATAAAAGAGGTCTCTTGTTTTACTGGTAATTTTGTTCATGATTACCAAACCGAAGATACTTCTATCGTTACTTGTAAATTCGAAAAAGAAGCTTTTGGAATAATAGATAGCTGCTTTAATATTCCAGATTATTCCTCAAAAAACATGTTGGAAATATATGGAAGCAAGGGAAGCATATTATGCAGAGGAACTATAGGTCAGGATTCCAATGGTCTAGTAGAGGTATTTATAGAAAAAAAAGAAGCAGCTTACAATGCAGGGCAAAAAAGATTGAATCCTGATAAAACTACAAATTTAGAAGTTAAACCCATCAATATATATCAGGCAGAAATTGAATATTTTGCAGACTGTATCGAAAAAAACATAGAGCCTGAAATATCAGGAGAATTAGGACTTCACCATATAAAAATTATAGAAGCTTGCTACAAATCAGCAAAGGAACAGAAAATAATTAAAATAAATTAAAGGAAATGCGTTTATTATAATTTATGCCTATTATGTGATTGAAAATGGTGATCCCCTGGGAAAGGGACTTTTTAATTAATTGAGTAAGTAATATAAGCTGCTGAAGTAAAAGGTGTGAAAGAGTAAATTCAAATATAAATATATTTGTTAGTTTAATAACTTTAACCAAGAGGAGGAAAGTTAGAATGATAGACAATAAATACCGTAGAGTAAAATGGGCATTAATTGGTGCAGGATTCTTTGGAGAGATGTATGCACAGATCCTTACATCACTACCAAATGTAGAACTTGTATCAATTTTTTCAGCAGATGATGAGAGCCTAAAAAGAGTCGCAGATAAATTTAATATCAAAAAAAGATCGAAAGATTTTAAGAAGATTATAAATGATGACGAAATTGAAGCTGTGGCTGTAATTACCATAGAGCATCACCACTATGAACCCTGTATGGAAGCAATAAGGGCAGGTAAACATATAATAATTGAAAAACCACTGGCACCCAAAATGAGTGAAGCTAAAGAAATGATAGAAGCTGCCGAAAAAGCAGGGATAACTTTAGCAGTATGCCATATACTTCCATTCAATACACATTATGCAATTGCTAAAAACGAAATCGAAAATGGTGCTGTAGGAGATATAGTTTCTGCTTATGCAAGAAGAAATGCTCCTGCGTTATGGGGTGATAAAATTCAGCAGCATTCATCAGCAATGTACGATGAAGTAGTTCATGATCTTGAGTGTTTCCTCTGGTTTACAGAATTTACAAAACAAAAAGGATGGAGAGTAAAAAGAGTATACGGTCAGCAAGCAAATATAAGAGGCTATGCAAAACCAGATATCAACTGGGCTGCATTTACTTTTGAAAATGGATGCATAGCCGTATTTGAAGCCAGCTGGTTTATTCCAAATAGTACACCATACATATCTTCAATGGATTCACAAATGGAAATACATGGAACAAAGGGAATGATATATATAGATTTAGGAGACCAGGGATTAAAGATAAATGATGAAAAAGGATGGAGAACACCTGATGTTACATGGTGGCCAAAAGTAAGAGGAAATATTGAGGGTGCTCTTGGAAATGAAATAAGGTATCTAGCTGATTGTATTATGCTTGGTAAAAAACCAGTTGATAACCTTGCAGATCCAAAAAGAGCGGCCTATGCTCTGGAACTTGTTCTAACTGCAGAAAAATCTGCTACTATGAATAAAATTATAGAGCTATAAATGAAATAATAAAAGAAGATGAAATTAGACAATTAGTAAATGCAGTGCATAAAAATAGTGTAAAAATATTTTTAATATTAACATTAAACAATTATCTAAGAAGTAGCCTATTGAATAGTTATACCACCGTCAGCAACAACAACACTTCCTACTAAGTATGAAGAATCATCACTAGCTAAAAATAACGCAACTTTCGCAATTTCTTCTGGTTTTCCCCATCTTCTTATAGGAGTTGATTGAAGGAATTTATTCTCGTCAAATTCGGGATCAATCAAATTACTTTCCTTTACCATTTCTGTTTGAATAGCTACAGGTGCAATACAGTTTACCCTAATATTTTTAGGTGCATATTCAACTCCCATGGATCGCGTTAAAGCAATTACTGCTCCTTTTGTAGCAGTATATGCATCACATTTAGGAATCCCTATAAGACCAGCGCTGGATGAAGTATTTATAATACTACCACCACCACTTTTTATGATCTCTGGAATTGCATATTTACAACAAAGGTATGTGCCTTTTAAATTAATATCTAATACCCGATCCCAGGTAGCTTCATCGATATCAGTTATGTAACCATCCTTTCCGAACCAAAATACTGCCGCATTATTATATACTATATGCAATTTTCCAAATTCTTTTATTGTTTTTCCAACTAAATTTTTAACATCTTCTGATTTTGACACATCTGTTTTAATAAAAATTGCTTTGCCCCCAGCTTTTACAATGTCTGATTTAGTTTTTCTGCCTGTATCTTCATCAATCTCTGCAATAACAATGCTTGCTCCTTCTTTTGCAAAAAGAAGTGCTGCTGCTCTACCCATTCCTCTTCCTGCACCTGTTATTATTGCAACCTTATCCTTTAGTTTCATAATATTTTCCTTAATAGAAAAATGAAAATTAATAAGTTTATAAAAATTTCAACAATGCATGATTTCTATTTAAATAAATGTTCATGATAATATCAATATCAATAATAGCTATATTTTTTTGCTGTTTTCATCATAATTTCAATATTTTCAACAGGTGTATAATAAGGTACACCCTCTTCTGTATTAAAAATAAATCCTCCCCCCTCTTTACCTTCTTCCATTATTCTTTTTGTCTCAAGCTCAACACTTAAGAGTGTGCTATTTGCTAAAACTTTTATGGGTGATAAATTTCCACTCAAACATATTTTCTTTCCGATTAATTTCTTTGCCTCAATGATATCTATTCCTTCACCTATATTTACTATATCAAGATTAAGTTCAGGCATTAAATTAAGATGTGCTTTTGATTTCTCTGCTGCATGATAATAGGCTATTCCACCTAGTTTCTTAATTTCTTTACTAACTTCGCTGACAGGTTCAGCGCCAAAAATTTCAAAAGTGTAAGTAGATATAAAGTTTGAAGAAGCAACACAATCTCCTATCCAAATAGCATCTGCACCTGCTTTAATCTGTGCTCTTCCCCATTCGATTTGTAACTCAGTAAAAAATTTAATTGCCTCTTTTAGTATGTCTTTTCCTTCAATAGTAAGTAACATTGTCTCTGAAATACCAAAAACAAGAGCTGCCGAACTGAATGGAGCAGCGAGCCTTCCTGTGAGGCAAATTTTATTGCCCAATATCTCTTTTATTTTTAAAAGAGCATCAAGGTAGACTGGCATTCTATAATCTTTTTTAAAATCAGGAATTTTAAATTTTTTAATATTTTCTATAGTAGGTTTAATATATTCAAGAGGCATAACAGGAATATTTTCATTTTTTCTTTCCCTAAATTTAAGAATGCCTTCAAATTCAATATAATCATCAGGATGAAGAAGAACCCAATCATAATCAAATCTTTTTACTGATTCCACAGAACTATAAACCATTTTTTCAAAGTTTCTTTCATATTCTATATGATTAATTCCAAAATAATTATTATCAAATTCTGTAGTGATAGCAAAAACCGGAACCTGGTCAGGAATCTCCATAGCAATACATTTTTTTATATCTTCTAAAACACCTGAATAAGCCATTATTTTCCCTCTGGTAATTAATATATAAGATTATAACAATTCTTTTTTTGCCCGATCAAGTAATATGTCTAAAGCTTTAATCTTATCCCCGGATATCGGAGGTGCTTGATAATTTTTTATATTTTCTCTCCATATCCCGTCACATTTATCTAAAATACTTTTTTCATTACCTGCCCATTTCTCACGAATTTCATTTAAAAATATATCAGATTTCCATATTTCCCGGCAATGTTTTAATGTATGTTCACTTGTTAGAAATTCCTTCCCTTCTAAAACTGTGCTGCAAAGTTCGCCAAAATTCATAGTTTCTTCGTTAACTTCTATCTTATTTTTCACATCAAACTGGGATTTTTTTATTTCAATATCCAAAACAGCCTGGGTAGGAGAACATATACCCATATACCCTATATTGCCGAGCCCCGGATAAGGAACATCGGCTGTCCCTGTTAACTTAGCATATCTGTATGCCCCATAAAAATTTTCATATACTGTCTGCAGGCCAGGGACATTAGCAGAACTCGCAAAAAACGTCTCAACCCACATATGTCCTCCAAAACAACTATCAATCAGTTCTTTAACCCCTAGATTTACATATGTAGCTTCAGGTCCCAGTGAAGTCGAGGCAATATTTCTCCAATCAGCAGAATTAGCAATTATTCTCGAGCTTATTTCCCCTCCACTATCCATACAATATGCTACAACCATTCCACCTACCTGTTCTGCTGTTGCTTGTATAATAGACCCTGCTATTGTTATAGGGCTATTTATACCTATAGCAGGCATTGTGGCGATACGGTATCTTCTAATATTACACCTTTTCCTCTCCAGTAAATCTTCAAGACTTCTTTCGCTCATAATAAGAGGACATATTACTGCAATAGCACCATACAGGTAAGGTGCTTTACCCAAAGCATCGGGAAATACAATATCACTTATTTCTTTTATATATTTAATCTGATTAGGATACATAACATCAAAACCACCTCGTTTATCGGTATACTTTAAACCCAATATCAAAGAGTCTATTCTTTCTATAGGAGCAGGAACATCATGTCTATAAAATGGCGCAACATAACCAATTTGTGGTGTTGATTGTGCAAATTTCATCATTTCAATAAAAATTTCAGTATCAATAGTTAAAACTCTATTGCTCGGGTAATCGTAGAATTTTGTTGGTCCTGAACCAAATATCGATGTTTTAAACTCAACACCTATTTTTTTCTTCATTTCTTCTTTTTTACCGGTATAAAGAATAAAATGTGTCCATGCTACACCGGGACCATAGTGAATATGAAGTGACTGGTCATCATCATCCTGGCTCTGAGTTTTTTCCTGTGAAGCAATAAATTCATTAACAATTTCCTTTGGAAAAATTATTCGACCATATGAACTTAACTTACAACCTTTTTTCACCATAATATCAATAATTTTGTCATTTTCAAGTTTCATTCCAACATCCCAAAGTAATTGATATACTTTATCTTTAAGCATTGCTTTATTTTCTTCTGTTAACATTTTTGTTAGATTCATAATAAATTTCTCCCAGTCTCTATTAAATAATAAATCTTTAATAAAGTTCCTTAGTGTTAAATTAAATAATTTTTATTTTTTTAATTTTGATGCAAGGTATAAAATATTCACCTCCTGGCAAACTTTTCAGCTTGTGCAATTATATCTACATCAACTTCCCTACTCCAGAAATCCAGCAATTTCTTTGCATGTGTACCAGGATAACTATTACCAATTTTTCTGCCGTCAATCCTGGAAATAGGTAAAATACAGTAAGAAGTTGTTGTCCAGAATGCTTCTTCAGCATTATATGCTTCATAAAGCGTAACATCTGCTTCAACAACTTTTATATTGAGTTTTTTAGCTATCTCGATTGTATATTGTCTGCTAATACCATTAAGAATATTTCTTGTAGTAGGAGTATATAGCACATCATCCATTACAAAAAAGATATTCGCCCCGGTGCCCTCTGTAATATACCCATGTATATCAAGCATCAATGAAAAAGCATCAGGGTCTATCCTTTGAATATCTAATTTTGATAAAAACTGGGGTAATCTAGATCTATGTTTACATCTTTGTTCAAAACACTGAGGTGGTATACTTCTATATAATGAAGTCGCAGCATGCTTTCCCTCTGAATAACATTTGGCGTATTCATTAAAAGGTATTTCAACCATATATGCAATAATGGTAGGTGCTTTGTCCTTTTGTTTCACTAATGGCATAGGAAATGTTACACCTGGTGTGATATCTATATCTACCCATACATCATCATCTTTATGGATTCCATCAATATTGGCTTCAAGAACCTTAAATAGTGCCTCTTCAATTTTATTCATATCAACATTGTCTATAATATTTCCATATGTCAACGACCTCTTAAGGCGCTTAATATGTTCTTCTAATTTAAAATATTTATGTTTAAAAGTTCTTATTGATTCATAAAAAGTTGCTCCATAAAGAATTCCGATGTTAAAAAAAGAAATTTTGGCATCACTTTCAGGTACAAGTTCTCCATTTAAATAAACTAATTTTTCCATTTTATTATCCTTTCTTTTAATATTTTATATAAATTATATTTTTATAATAATTATCAAACATCAACATATAATCCACTAAAGCACATCTAATGAGATTGCCTTACTCACCCAATTATTTAATTTATTTCTAAGCTTTATAAAGACATCCGGATATTTATTAATTACATTAATTTTCTCGCCAGGATCATTGTCCAAGTTGAACAGTTCGTAGTAATTTTCATCTGATTTCATTGGATTACTATAGTAAATAAGCTTCCATTTTGGAATTCTAATACACCATATTCTTCTCTCGTCACCCTTTATTACCTGCCATCCGCATACCAAAGTTTCTGCATAAGTTTCTTCTATGAAATCAATTTTTTCCCCATTTATAAGTGGAAGCAAAGATTTCCCATCTACTTTTATATTATATTTAAGCCCTAATATTTCAAAAATTGTTGGCATTATATCAATCTGAGATACTTGAGTCTCAATCACCTTCCCTTTTGGAATAGCAGGTGGATATCTCATTATAAGTGGAATTTTAATCCCTTCCTCATACAGATTTCCATGTAACGAACAGGAAGAGTGTCCAATATAACCTCTTTCTAATAATTGTTCACCATGATCTGATAAAATAATAATAATAGTTTCATCTAAAATATTTAATTTCTTCAGCTTTTCAACATAATGACCTACCAAATCATCAAAGGTTTTAACTTCACCATCATAGAGCGCAGCTATTGGTATTTTATCCTCTTCAGAAAAAGAAAAATTTATAATTCCTACAGTCCTTGGGCCCTCCCTTGGAGTACCTTCAGACGGTATCTCTAATACATTAGGAACTCCTGATTCAACCTGACTAATAAGCCCTGGTTTATGTATTATCATTTTACTTTTAACAATTTCTAACTTCTTTTTAGTAGATTCACTTACCTTATACCCTTCAGGCAAAAACATTTTATCATAAGGGGGAGATGGGTTATATGGAAGATGAGTATTTGTTATCATTTCCCATAAAAAAAATTTCTTATCCCTATTTTTACTTATAGCTTCAGATAAATCCACGAATTCAATCTTATAATTCAGACGTTCATATACCCATTTATCGGGCCCACCAGTAAGATAGCCATTCTTATTCAGTACATCGAACGGTGTTACCCATCCTCGCCAAAGATCTTTCCAATTAGCTACATTTTTTGGACTATCAATACCATGGGTAGTTGGATATAAACCAGTAAGTGCCGAAATTACTCCCGGAACGGTATGGTTACTATGAGCTATGGTATTTTTAAATAAAACTCCCTCACCAGCCAACTTATCAATATTGGGGCTTGTTTCTTTTGAATAACCATAACAATGCAGATGATCAAATCTTAATGCATCTCCAAATATAAATAATACATTTGCCATTTTTCCCCTTTGTAAAAATACATTATTAAATTATTGAGTACATGTAATAACTGACATATCCAACATTGTTTTAAGCCCAGGGGTCACTGACTTTATTGATTTTATCGCATTAACTAATATTGCATATGTAGCTATATCACCATTTATTCCACCATTAATAGTCATATTAATGTCAGGTTTTCCTTTTATTTTAATAGTATCCCCAGGATTCTTTTCACCTGCAGATGCTTTAAAATCTAATGTTAAAACTTGCCTGTTTTTTATATATCCTTTACCTGTTTGTTGAACACCAAGAACCATTCCTGTTCCTATGTTATAGTTGACAGTTACATAATCCTTTTCTGCGATAACTGGTGATATAATATCTTCGACTTTATCCAACTTCCAACCCAGACCATATGCAATCATATGCATAGACTCTGTCAATCCAACATGTCTTAAGATTCCACTTTTTTTTCTCTTTTCAAATTCATCAATTGTCAAACCAACTCCTACTTTTTTCTGAAAAGGTATCCTTCTAATAGAAGCGTCCTGATACCTATATATTTTTATCTCTTCTACATATTCACATATACCTGTCATTACAACTGGAAGAAAATCCATTAAAAATCCTGGATTTACTCCAGTTCCCAGAACAGCAACATTATTCTTCCTTGCGAGTTCATCTATTCTTTTAGATAATTCTGGAAAAGTCCTCCAGGGAAAAGTAAGTTCTTCACAGGATGACACAACATTTACACCATAATTTACTAACTCCTCAATTTGAGAAACCATATCTTTTATACTCGAGATTGTGGTAATTATTGCCACATCAGGTCTTTTATCCTTAATGGAAATATCTTTTTCTACCTTAATGCCTATTTTCCTCCCTATACCACAAATTTCACCTAAATCTTTCCCAACTATATCAATTGACTTATCAATAGCCGCAACTATACTAATCTCTTTCCTTTCATGCATACACTTCACAACTTTTTGCCCAAGCGGACCAAGTCCTATCTGAATTACTTTAATTTGACTATTATTATTCATAACTATTCCTTTTTCCAATACTCAATAAAAGAACATTATCCCAAATTTTACTATGAAAAATCTTCTAATATGTCTTCTATCGCACCCGAATATGCCATAAAATATTTTTTTCTTTGTAATAATATTTAATTTATAATTCAATAGAAGCAGATTGATGTAAAATTTTTAAAACTTATTCAACATTTCCTTAATTGTTCTAACTATATCATTTTTTTGTGGAACTACAGCCTGTTCAAGAGGATAAGAATACGGTATTGGAACATCTAGACTTGCTAAAACTTTTGGTGGAGAGTCGAGATAATCAAATGAAAATTCTACTATATTCCTTACTATTTCTGCACCAATCCCAAATCTCGTAACAGCTTCATGAACTACTAATACTTTTCCTGTTTTTTTAATTGATTCCAAAATCAAATCCATATCTAACGGATATATTGTCCTTAAATCTATTACTTCAACATCAATTTCAGGCAGCAATTCTTTCGAAGCTTGCAAAGCTCTTTCAACCATAATTCCAGATGCGACAACTGTAATATCTTTTCCAATTTTATTAATATTACCTTTTCCAATTTCAACTATCCAATCACCGTCCGGGACATTGAATTTTTTTGAGTACAAGAGTCTGTGTTCCAAGAAAATTACAGGATTATTATCTCTGATAGAAGATTTAAGAAGTCCCTTTGCGTCAAATGCATTTGAAGGCATGACCACCTTTAAACCTGGAACATGAGAAAACCATGCTTCAAGACATTGTGAATGCTGCGCAGCTTCTGCAGTACCGGTTCCATATTGTGCTCTAATGACAAGTGGGACATTCTTTTGGCCACCCGACATAAAATACAATTTTGCAGCCTGATTTACCACCTGATCCATAGCTAAAGTTATAAAATCAAGATACATTATTTCGGCAACAGGCCTAAGACCAGTTATTGCGGCTCCAACAGCAGAGCCAACTATAGCTGCCTCAGAGATTGGGGTCTGCTTTACTCTATCAAATCCATATTTATCATATAATCCCTTGGTTACACCAAAAACTCCACCATAGGGACCTATATCCTCTCCAATAAGAATAATATTTTTATCTCTTTCCATCTCCTCGTGAAGAGCTTCGTTTAAAGCATTGACAAATGTTATTTCTTTCATTTTTTTATCTTCTTTAATCAGAATAAACAAAATCTTTTAATGTTTTTATATCGGGGAAATTGCTTTTCTTTGCAAATTCTACCGCTTCTTCTATTAACGATTTGACTTCCTCTTTGAGCTCCAGTATTTTTCTTTCATCTATCACTTTTTTCAATAGTAAATTTTTTTCATATTTCAAAATCGGATCAACTTCTTCCCATTCGCTTAGTTCTTCTTTTGAGTCTTTCCTGGAATCTGATATAACCATACAATGAGGACCCTGCCTGAAAGTTTTACACTCAATTAGCGAAGCGCCCTGACCATTTCTTGCCGCAACAACTCTTTCTTTAACTTCATTATAAACATCTTCAACATTATTCCCATCAATAGAACTTCCATAAATTCCATAAGCATAAGCTCTGTCACTTATATTCGTTATCGATATGCTTTCGCTGCATAAAGTTGTCGCAGCTATTTTATTATTTTCACAAATGAATATAACCGGCAATTTCCATAACCCTGCTAGGTTCAGTGCTTCATGAAAAACACCTAGATTCACTGCACCATCACCAAAAAAACATAGTGTTACTTGTTTTGATTTTCTGTAAACTGCAGATATGGCCGCCCCTACTGCAATAGTTAATCCTCCTCCAACGATCCCATTGGCTCCCAGTATTCCAATTTTTCTATCAAATATATGCATCGAGCCACCTCTGCCTTTACAATATCCAGTTTCTCTACCCATTAACTCTGCTATCATATATTTAATATCGGCACCCTTGGCAATACAATGGCCGTGGCCACGATGCGTGCTTAATATGTAGTCATCTTTTTCCAAAGCTGCACATGAACCTATCGCTATAGCTTCTTCCCCTATGTAGGGATGAAGGGCACCAACCATAAGTCCTTCCCTATATAGCTCTCTAGCTCTATTTTCAAAAAATCTAATTTTATATAAACCTTTAAGAAAATCCAGTTCTTTAATGTTTTTCATATGTTTTTAAATTAATAAATTTTTGAATTATGACTTTATCCATTGCTTTAAAACATTTTTTGATACAGTAATCGAACTATTAGAATGTGTTTTTAAATAAGATGCAGGTAATGCAGGCGTTGGATCTAGAATTGCATCTTTATCTATTTTATAATAGTTCTTACCCATTAAAATACGCTTCCCATAATTATTAATTTTTTTATTAATGCTTTATTTTCTAGTTATAGTTAACAATTCTATATGGAAACTTATTGGCAAGAATCAAATCAGAAGCCATAAAAGACGCCCCAATCACTCCTGCATTTTCTCCAAGCATTGAAACTTTGATATCCGGAATATTAAACGGTATTATATTTTTAACATTTTTTTTCAAAGGTTTAATAATCAGTTCGTTCATATGCGGAACCGTGCTGATTTGTCCTCCAATTACTATTAATTTTGGATTTAATATTAATATTAAATTAATTACAGCAATTGATATTTCTTCAGCTACTTTGTTTAGTACAGACTTTGCATAATCATCATCGGCATATGCAGCTTCACAAATCATATTAATGTCAATATCTGAAAGGTCGTCTTTCAAATATGAGGATATTTTTGTCTTTTGGCCATTTTTTATATCCATTAGAACTTTGTTCTCTATGTTTTCTATTGAAATTTCTTTCTCTAGCTTACCTTTTATATTATATTTAAAGTGAAGGTCCTCACATTTTGTAACTGTAAAACCTATCTCACCCGCAGAACCTGCTGAGCCTCTATAAAGATTACCATCTATTATTATTCCTGCTCCGATACCATTACTAATTTCTAAAAAAACAAGGTTATTTATTTTTTGCGCATTGCCGAAATTGTTTTCTCCAATTGCTGATAGATTCACTATATTTTCGACATAAACAGGCATATCAAACTCCTTTTCAAGACAGCTTTTTAAATCAAGATTCAACCAATTTTTAAAAAGAGGAGCACTTATTATTTTGCCTGATATAAGATCAGCATTTGCAGGTACACCCACTCCAATTACTATAATTTTTCTATTTCTAGACTTTTTCTGCACACTTATATCATGTTTTTTTATAAAAAGCTTAATTTCTTCAATAAGTTTGTCCAGGATATTTTCATCTGTATGTATTATTTTAAACCCTACATCTTTATTAATAATATTTGTTTGAAAATCTGTTTGTGCTAATATTACCCTCTTTTTACTAAGATCAATGCCTATCGTATAACCAATATCCCCGTTAAATACAAGTTTGGTTGCCCTCTTACCTCCACTTGATTCAGCTTTTTCAGTTTCATTGACATAATTATTTCTTATAAGGTTATCAATAATTTTTGAAACT
>Ga0315277_10006009_pt1 | contig 15973 bp, 13 predicted proteins | sample YL17G05_15_MG_FD_203695 | JGI IMG/M metagenome (GOLD analysis project Ga0315277, IMG submission 203695) | Sediment microbial communities from Yellowstone Lake, YNP, Wyoming, USA - YL17G05_15 | ecosystem: Environmental > Aquatic > Freshwater > Lake > Sediment | place: USA: Wyoming | collected...
CGACCTCAACGCCGGCCCCGCTGAGAATTATTATGTTTTCGGCCGGGAGCAGGATCCTCAGCCGGTGCGCATCATCTCCACGTTCCTCGACCCCGGCGTCTATGTCATCTCTCTCGCCCGGATGAAGACCCATGATTGCGTCCTGGTCACTCTGTCGCTGAAGAATGTTCTCATGGCTGCGCCTCTCAACGACTATAAACAGAGCGATAAGGGAAAGCTCCATGGATCGGCCCCGGCCGTCAACGACATCCTCCATTTCAACCTCTTCCATCTGGCCCACAAAGTCTGGCCCAGCCTGGCTGTCATCGACGGCTACGAGGCCATGGAAGGGGACGGGCCGGCCTGGGGGACGCCTTTTGAGGCGAAAGTGGCGTTGGCCAGCACCGACCCCCTGGCGGCCGACACCGTGGCCACCCGGATCATGGGGTTCGACCCGCAGAAGATCCTCTACCTCCGGGCTATTCGCGAGGGGGGGCTCGGCCAGGGCGACTTGGAGAAGATCTCTATCCTCGGAACGCCAGTCAATGAGTGCCTCTATCATTTCAAGATAAACAAGAGGCTGGCCGGTCTTTACGCTACCTGATATCGGGAGGCGACCATGAGACTCATCGTGTTTCTGGCATCGACAGCCGTCTTGGCCCTGGTCCTCGGCTCTTTCTTGGTGGACGCTTCGCAATCCAGGCCCGCTCTGAACGTCGAGCCGGACCCCTCGTTCGCCGAAGACGCCGTCTCGAACCACCGGCATTCGGAGGTCGACACGGACGTCTTCCTTTACATCAACCACTGGCGCAATTCGATCCCCTATGAGGGCCACGGGGGCCTGATTGAACGGGATATCCTGACGCCCGGGGACCCGCTGAAGCCTCCCCGAAAAGGCGCCGTCCTGAAATACCTGAAAGCCTATAAGCGGGCCGCGCTCCAGCCGCGAACGGACACCGTTCCGTTCAGGAGCGATAAGGAGCAAGCCTTTTTCTATGTGACCGCAGGCGCGGGGCGGGTCGAAGCGGGCGGCAAGAAGGCGGAGGTCAAAGACGGCTTCGCGGTCGTCATCCCGGCGGGCCTGGAATACCGTCTTTTCAATCCGGGAGCGGACGGGCTCGAGATGATCATGGTGATCGAGGAGATACCGGCCGGGTTCGCCCCGAACACACAGTTCTCCGTAGGCAGCTATCATGATTCCGTGCCCTATGTAGGAATGCACTGGGCCCACATCGGCCGGGGTTTCAACTATGACGTCCCGCCGAAATTCGCCAACCCGATGGGCTTTGCGGCCGTCTCGATCGATAGTTTTGACATCGCCCAGCCGCACGTCCACGGTCCCGGGTGCGAGGAGATCTGGTGCCAGGTTAAAGGAAAGAGCCTTCTGCTTTTCGGCAACCGGCTGTTCGAGCAGGAGCCGGGCGAAGCGTTCCTCATCCCTCCCAACAGGAAGGTGCCTCACAGCTCCATCAACCATACGGGGGTACATATGCTCTGGCTCTACTTGGGCAACCGCCACGACAAGGTTTAGGGGTCAAAGGTTTAGGGGTCAGGTCTCAACAATCAACAATTTGCCAGGGGCGCGGCCAGAGAGGGATTCCGGGAACGATGCAAAAAGAATGATTCGAGCGCCGGTTTGAGGAGGAAAGATGAGATTACCGATGAGGACTAAAAGAGTGTCCAGGATTGTCGTTGCATTTTCGTCAGTTCTCGTTCTGCTGGCCATATACGCGTGCCAGTCAAAGCCCGATTGGCTGGCCCAGAACGAGAATCTCATCCGCGAGAAGAACCTCTCGGGCCGGACGCGGACGGACATTCCCAAAGTCAAATTCCCCTCCAACTTGGCGGCCGGTGTGGTCACGAACCTAGGGAAGCTTCCCGAGGTCGAGTTGGCTACTGGTGTAGCGGCCCGATTCTACTGGGGAAAAGGTAACCTGGTCTCCTGGATCAGGCTGGACCCGGGCGCGGAGATCCCCGCCGAAATTTTGCCCGGAGAGCGGATCATGGTCGTGATGAGAGGAGAAGTAGACCAACTCATCAGCGGCCGCAGTGCGGCCATGAGAGCGGTGCCTGCAGAAGTACCTGATGGAACCCATGGCGGAACCCAGAGGAACGATTTCGTGTATCTTGAAAAGGGCGCCGAGAGCGGCGTCAAGGCCGGGGGGGGCGGGGCCGAGATCGTCGAGGTCTATTGGCCCCCGCGGCTCGATTATATGGCCAAGGCCGGGATAAAAGACCTCCCGGGGGAAATGAGAGCGGGGAGTTTTCCGCTCGAGCCGACCGTGAAGCCGGGCCTCGTCCAGATACTCCAGGAAGTGCAGCTCACCGAGCTCAGCCCGGGCGCGAATTCGCGGCTCATCGCCGGCCGGGGCGCGCAGATCAGCTTCCTGAGAATGAACCCGAACACGACCTTTCCCGACCATATCCATCCCGAAGAGCAGCTGATGATCGTCCTCCGCGGCTCGATCGACGAAGTCATCCTGGACGGGGTCTCGGCGATGCAGAGGGACGACATCCTGCTTCTTCCGGGTGATATGGTCCACGGAGGCAAGGTCGGTGAGCTCGGCTGCGATGTCATCGACGTTTTTTGGCCGCCCCGGCCCGACTATGCCGAGAAAATGTCCGGGCGGCTGGCTGCTTTTCACGAGGTGATCCCCGAAGACGCCCGGGTGGAATTGCTCGTGGACGGTGCGGCTCAAGGTCCCGGCTTAACCTTCACCGAAGGGCCGAAGTGGCTCAACGGTAAACTCTATTTCTCGAGCATGTTCTTCGACCAGAGCTGGGGGGGAGACCCAAAGAAAAGCGCGATCGTCGAGATGGACCCCGGCGGGACCTACCGCTACGTATCGCAGGGTCAGATGCAGGCCAACGGGCTCCTGCCGCTTCCTTCCGGCAACCTGGCCGTCTGTGATATGTTCGGCCACCGGATCGTCGAGATGACGACCCAGGGGACGATCGTGAAAACTCTGGTGGCGAGCTATGAGGGAAAACCGATCGACGGGCCGAACGATCTGGTCATGGACCCCAAGGGAGGGATCTATTTCACGGATCCGCAGTTCACTCCCGACGCAAAGAAGAGTCAGCCGGGACGGGCCGTCTACTACCGGACGCCGGAAGGAAAGATCGTCCGGGTGATCGAGCCTAACGTCTTTGCCATGCCCAACGGCGTCGTCCTCAGCCCGGACGGAAAAACGCTCTACGTCAACAACACCTACGACAGCGAGACATTCTGGAACGTGGACACCGACAAGGACAATTTCCTGTGGGCCTACGATGTGAATGAGGACGGGTCCCTCCGGAATGAACGAAAATTTGCCGAGCTCCATCTCACGCCGGACGTCCTGGACAGGAAGGGCCGCAGCTCGGGCGCCGACGGCATGACGATCGACGAGCTCGGGAATGTCTTCGTGGCCACCTACGTCGGCCTCCAGATATTCAACGCCCGGGGCGGGTTTATAGGCATCATCAACCTCCCGGCCTATCCGGTGAGCTGCTGCTTCGGCGGCGAGGACATGAGGACGCTTTACATGGTGGGCTACGACAAGGTTTACAGGATCCGCACTAACGTGCGAGGCTTCCAGCATCCGCCCCGATGAGGATGGCAATGAGAATCCCCCTCCTCCCGGCCTCCCCCCGCGGGTGGGGGAGGAGAAACGGGAGAGGGAAAGAGGAGGAGGCATGAGGAAGACGACCTTCAGCCGGCGGGGTTTTATGAGGATGGGCCTCGGGGCGCTGGGTGGCTTCGCCCTCAGTCAGGGATCCGCCAGTCGGGCGGCCGGTCTGCTCACCCGATTGCAGCAGACCCGTTCCTCCCCTCAGCTTTTTGCCAAAGTCACCTCCACTTCCCGCGTCAGCCTGGTCAAGGGAGAGGACCGCTACAAGAATGTCACCCAGGCCCTCAAAGCCATCGAGAACGACATCCTGAGCTCGATCGGAAATAAAAAGATCCTGCTTAAGCCCAACGTCGTGCTGGCCGACAATCCGCTCGCCGTCACCCACGTCGATGCCGTGCGCGCCATCCTCGATTTCCTCGCGCCGCACGTCAAAAAGCCGATCATCATCGGTGAGGGTGGACACCACAAGACATTCGACGGCTACAAAAATGCCGGCTATCTCGAGCTCGAGAAAAGCTACAACGCTAAGCTGGTCGACTTGAACCTGGGCCCTTATGAGTTCCGCTATGTCTTCGGTGTCGAGCACAACCCGCTTCCCGTGCGCATCAGCTCGGCCTGCCTGGACCCCGATGTCTATATCATCTCCGCCGCCCAGATGAAGACGCACAACTATGTCCTGGTCACCCTGTCGCTCAAGAACCTCCTCCTGGGGTGCCCCATCAAGGACGATAAAAGCAACGACAAGGGACTCTTCCACACGGCGTCTCCGGCCGTCAACGATCTTTGCCACTTCAACATGTTCCATATCGCTCAGGACGTCTTCCCCGACCTGGCCGTCATTGACGGGTTCGAGGCTATGGAAGGGAACGGTCCGGCTTGGGGAACCGCCCTTCCGGCCCACGTCGCCCTGGCCAGCCTCGATGCGGTGGCCGCCGATACTCTGGCGACGAAAATCATGGGGTTCGACCCCAAGCGCGTCCTCTACCTGGCTTCGATGAACGAAGCGGGGATGGGACAGGGCGACTTGGACAAGATATCCGTCTCCGGCACTCCGCTCGACCAGTGCCTTTGCCAGTTTAAAGCGCACGAAAAGATGGCCGAGGTCTACGGGCTGAAGTGATGCTAGGCGCGGCCGTCGTCATCGTTCTCGGCGGTCTGGCGGCCGCCAGCATGAGCCACGCCACCTTCAAGAGATACTCCTTTACAATATGGGTCTTTGCCTTCGTGGCCGCCTCGATGTTCTTCCCGGCGGGGTTCGGAACCTGGTTCGGGGCGGACCTCAAGATCTTGATCGTGCCGCTCATCCAGGTCATCACCTTCGGCATGGGCACGACCCTCAGCGCCAAGGATTTCGGCCGCGTCTTCACCATGCCCTGGCCTGTCTTCATCGGGATGTTCCTTCAGTACACGATCATGCCGCTCGTAGGCTTCGGGATCGCGACGCTTCTCCGGTTCGAGCCCGAGATCGGCGCCGGTATCATCCTGATCGGCTCGGTTCCTGGAGGCGTCGCCTCGAACCTGATCAATTATCTGGCCGGCGCCAATGTCGCCCTCTCTGTGACCATGACCGCCGTCTCCACTCTGATATCACCCCTTCTGACCCCCTTCTGGATGAAGGTCCTGGCCGGCCGGATGATCCCGGTCGATTTTCTTTTGATGATGTTCTCGATCATCAACATGATCATCGTACCGATAGTCGCCGGCCTTATCGCTAACAGGATCCTCTACAGCCGGAAGCCGTGGGCCGGCCGGGCCGCGGTCATGGGGGCGTTGTCCGCCGGCTGTTTCCTCCTGGCCGCCGCCGTTCTTTTCAGTAACCTGGCCTTTCTTGGGCCTCTAGTCCAGATGAAGAGCGGTCTGCTCGTCGGACTCGGACTCATCGGCCTGGTGACACTGGCCAAGCTCATCATTCAGCATATCATCAAGGGTCGCGAAACCTGGATGGACAAAGCGCTTCCGGTGGTGTCCATGGCCGGGATCTGCCTGATCATCGCTATCATCACGGCGCGTTCACGGGATCAGCTGCTCACTTCCGGCTTGCTTCTCATCTTTGCCGCCATGCTCCATAACGCCACTGGATATTTCCTCGGCTACTGGGGCTCGCGGGCCCTCCGGCTCAACGAGATCGACAGCCGCACCGTCGCCGTCGAAGTGGGGATGCAGAACGGCGGGATGGCCACCGGGATCGCGATGGAAGTCCTGAAGAGCACCAAGGCCGCCCTCGCCCCGGCCATCTTTGGCCCCTGGATGAACATCTCGGGCTCGGTCCTCGCCTCCTGGTGGCGCCGCCGGCTCCCGAAGCCCGGCTCGAACTGACGGGATTGTCTTTGGGCACGATCCGCCCAAAGCCCCCCTATCTGTTCTCTATTCCTCCGATCTCAGGGGCTTGTATAGCCTGTCCCGGAAGGGCCGTTCGCGCAGCAGCACGGCCTGCAGGAAACGGAAGCTGTCGGCCAGGTACCCCTCGTAGCCGCTCGGTTTGCCGTCCCAAGTTGTCCAGTCGATTCCCTGGCCGCCGGCGTCCCGGACCCCGTTCTGGAACTCGCCCCGCATCTGTCGCTCGAGCATCGCCCGCAGCACTCGATCGGCCCGCTCCGGTTCACCTAAAACATAGTGGGCGGCCAGGAAGTGCAGAACATGGCCGGCCGTTATGCCGCCGTTCATGTACTGGCCGAATGTGTCTGACCCGTCTTCGCGCTGGGGGATCCCGATGGCATCCGGAAGAAGGTAATCGCTGCGCCGCACGGGGACGAGCATCGGCGGGATCCCTAGCTCGAAGCGGCTGAAGCCCACTTCCTCGATCTTCGCCCAGATCCGGTCGAGTATCCGCCGGCCGAGGCCCGGCTCGACCAAACCGTACTCTATGGCCAGCCCGTTCAGTGTCGGCGAGGCGTAATCGTGGAGTTCCCCGTCCCGGCTTTTCCACCAGGCCAGCCATCCGGACTTGGGGTTGAAGAGAGTCCGGGTGTAGGCGGCATTGAGCCTGTCCGCGAGTTTTGCATAGGCTCGTTGCTTATCTGCCCTTCCTAGCTTCCCCTCGAGCTCGGCAAGGCAGCGCCAGGCCCGATAGATCAGGGCATTGGTGTAACCGTCTTTGTGACCGCAGTTGAGCGCATCCCACCAGGCGCAGGAACGGTTGGGCTGGAGGAGAGTGCCGCGGTTGCCGCTCTGGGTCGCTTCGACCAGGCCATCGCTATCAATATCTCGGCCGGCCAGAAAATTCGCCACCATCTCGAGCCTATCGATCTGCTTATCGAGCCAGCCCGCATCTCCAGTCGACTCGACATAGTCCCAGGCGGCAATTAGAGGCGAGGCATTGGCGTCGAGAAAGTTCCCGAAGTCCCAATAGCCCGTTATTTCGCCCGTCAATCGGCCTTGGGCGTCGCTCCGCATCCGGTTGTCCAGCCAATAGTCAATCGTCCGTCGGATCAGGGGCGCGAGGGATATTCCCGCGGCAATTTCGGGCATCCAAAAGGCTTGGTCGGCATAGAACCAGAGGGAACAGCTGGCCGGGTCGCTGATGACGTTGTTGCCGAGTATCCCGGGAGGCGCGCTGAAGGGCTTATCCTGGTCTCCCCAGCGGGCGCAGGGCTGGAAGGCGTTGAGCCAGCCGCGTCTCGCCATGAGCCAGAGGTCCTGCTCTTTGAGCCCTTGTGGTGGGGTGAGGACGAGCGGCTCGAGGATAAGGACCAGACCCTTCGCCGCGGTGATTTCCGGAAGGTCGAGGACGATATCTACGGTCTTCTTTTCCCGGCTTCCTTCGACCCGGCCGCGGATATCCCTTCCATCCGCCTCGCGGAGCAGCATCGGCCCGAAGTCGGGTGCGTTGATGACCGCCGGCAGGCGGAAAACACCATCATCCTGCCAGACGCTCGGCAGGACTGAGGCTGGCGTGACCGTGGGATCGAAGGGCAAGGTGAGACGGACCATAGCTGCGTCTTTTAGGGAAGACCGTAAAGTAAGCCTCAGATTCCCGTCGCCCGGCTTGACCTCCCAAGCGAGCTTGGCCATTCCCTCCCGCAGGTCATAACGAACGACTTTGCTTTCGACCCGGCGCTTGACCATCTCCACATCCCGCCAGGCCCCGCCTGCATGGACTTGAAGACTCACCCCCGCATCCGGCCGGAGCAGGTTGGTCCCGGCTTTTTCGCCCCCTTCCGTGTCCCAGCTAAGGAATGTGACCGCGGCTCGCTCGGGCGCAGTCTCCGTGCTCAGGATAGGGCTCCCGCGGGAGATGGCCGTACCGGTCTGGCAATTGCAAACGCCGCTTTCGGCGCGGCCTCTGACAGCGCGCCAATTGGAATCTGAGAGAAAATTCCCGACGGTTGGTTGTCCCGATAGAAAAAGGCAGCCGAGGGCGACCCGTGAAACGGCCCGAACCATCTTGTCCTTCCTTCGGAAGATGAGCAGATACGCTTCTCTTCCGCGCCGTGTGAGTCTATGTATAAAATAGCCTCCACAGGATGTCAATGCGGCCTCCTGGAATAATAGGCTTGAATAATCCGGCCGGCCGGTCTATCTCCGGGCCGATGAGTCGATCGGGAAAGAGCGGCCATGGGCGGCAATTGATCTTATGGTTTGTCGTGATCCGGCGTGATCTTGATCGTCAGATCAGGAAGATGGCCGCCCTCACTCCGGGCGGAGGGATGTGGATCATCTGGCCGAAAAAGTCGTCCGGCCTTCCTTCCGACCTCAATCAGAAGATCGTCCGGGCGCAGGGCCTCGCCGCCGGCATCGTGGATTACAAAGTCTGCGCCGTGGATGAGACCTGGTCCGGGCTGCTGTTTGCCAGGCGAAAACGCTAACGAACCGTCGGCTCTTGGCCCGGGGGGGACGGCTCCCTTTGCCAGTTCGCTCCGATGAGCCGGAGGTCATCGATCCAGAAGACCGTGGTTCCTCTTCCGCTTCTATCCTGGATTGCGAGGCGCTGAAGGGGGGCCCTGGCCACACCCATGTCGCCGAGCGGGATGAAGACGCGGCTCCAAGTTCCGGCCCTGATATGCCCTCCTCCAATGTAGCGCGGGTCGTTAACCGGAGTCTTGAACAAAGGGTTCCCTTCCCGGTCATAGAAGTACACCCAAAGAAGAGGCTCTTCCCCACCGGAACCGCGTATGTAGAATTCGAGGAAATAGTACATATAGGAAAAGAAGGCGGGGTGCCCGACGGAAACAGCTCCCGACGGATCGAGCCTGGCCCGGAGGGACCGGCTGCCCTGATGGGCCTCATCCGACGCTTCGAAGTCGTGCTCCGCCCTCCAGGACTGGTCTTTCCAGCCCTGGCCAACGCCCTCGGAGAAAATATCCATCATCCGGTCCGGGTTTGGTTCCAGAATCCAAGGCAGGGCTTGCGACACGGCTCCCCCGAACCACTTTCTGAGGATTTTCTCGGCGGGTTTGTCGTGCGGCGAATAGCCGGAATCATCCGGACCGCCTTCCTCCGGGTTTGGGCTCCACGACCACCAATACATTCCGGCGAACCAAGGCTGCCAATAAACACTCTCAAAGGCCGCCTGGTAGCAGTCAGACTGCTCTTGAAGGTCGATCCTCCCTCCAATCTCCGAGTCTGCGGGATGCATGGCCGTGCCGTTTATGCTCCGGTATCCGATTTCAGTGAAGAGGATGGGTTTCCTCCACCTGGCGGAAAGAGAAGCGAGGCGGCCGACAATAGGCCCCCAGGCTGCCCGGAGCTCCCTGAGTTTCGGGAAGGGCTTCGCGCTCAGCCGGTAATAAGCCTCCAACCCGATGAAGTCCAGGGCATCCCACCAGCCAATGCTAAGCACATCGCTGTGGTTGCTGGCATAAGTGAGGGGGCCGCCATAAAGGGAGCGGACGCCGGCAACGGCCGCCCGCCAATCGGCGTCCCGGTGCGTTGTCCCTTTAAGTTCGTGGCCGACGCAAAACTGCTCGACGCCCTGGGCTGCGGCCAGGGCGGCATAATTTTCGATGAAGGCGCGGTAGGAGGCGAACCATTCGCTCCACTTGGAGTCGGAGACAAAAGCCTGGCCGATCTGGCCGATCCCATGGGAGACATCGTTGGATAAGGCGAGGACCGGCCGGAGCATGACCTTAAGACCCAGGGAGTGGGCCTGGCTGATCACATGGATCAGGTCCTCATCGGTAGCGGTGGATCGGCCGGGTGAGATCCGGGTCGATCCGACGTTGTCCTGATACCAAGGGACGATGAGATTGATCCAGTCGGCCCCCGTTTCGGCGAGATGAGCGAGCGAGACGTCCGAATCGACGCGGGAGAAACACTCCGGGCCCCACCAGCAGGAATAGCATATGCCTTTTTGTTTATCCTGGACGGTGATGAGATTGATGGGAAGCCAGGAGCAACTCGAGAGGACAAGAATCAAGAGGGGAAGCAGATAGAGGAGCGGTTTCTTCATTACGGCAATCCCTTCTCTTATTGTGGCCCTGTCATCCGACGCGGTCAACCGCCCGCCCCTTTCTTGTCTTCCGGCCATTCCATCAGGACGTGAGGACATGGAAGATCTGCCTCCCATGCAAAGCGGCGTGGAAATCTCACCTTGAGACGGCTTCGCTGCGCTCGCAGAGACAACGTCCTATCGGCAAATCTGGATTATAGCCGGATACTTGAGCGAGGCCGGCGAAGAGAGTAGAATGGGACCAACCGGTGCTTTGGAGAGGAGAGGCTTCCGCACGCTGAGGAACGTGCCTGTGGATAGGAGGCTGGGGAGTGAAGTCGGCTTCGCTCACTTTCTTGGAGGGAGGAGTGTGATGCCCGGCGTCAAGGGCTGGGAGGTCTGCCTCTACTCCGATTTCACGGATTACCGGGTCTGGTGCAAGAATTTCCGTTCCCGACGACGCGCCCGCCGTTTTCTCCGCAAGGAACTCGGCCGCGCCGAGTCATATTACTGCGCGACAATCTCCAGCGAAGAGAATTCGGCTTTTCTCACCTATTACTGGAACGGCCGGGCCATCGTCCTCTGGGATAAGCCGTGGGTGCTTTCCAGGAGGCAGGCCCTCGAGCTCGAGGGCAACGGCCGGCCCGGGCCGGTTTTTTAGAAAATACCAAACCTATATGAATTATCGGAACAGTAGAATAATTTTGACATTTCCGCTAAAATAGGGAAAATTAAAGAGCTTTGACCCGGCGAAGACGAAAGATGAAAATCCGCTATCTCAACAGCCGGCGGCTGTATCGGGCTTTTCTGGCGGGCGGCAACGCCGTCATCCAGGACAAGGACTATCTCAACCGGATCAACGTCTTCCCCGTGCCGGACGCGGACACGGGGACGAACCTGGCAGCCACCATGCGTTCGATCGCCGAGACGGCCGTAGTCAGCAGGTCTTTGAAGACCACTCTCCGGTCGATCGCCGACGCCGCCCTCTCCGGCGCCCGGGGAAACTCCGGGCTCATCTTCGCCCAGTTCCTCCACAGCCTGAGCACCGAGATCGAGAACGAGCATCATCTCACGGTCCGGGCCTTCGCCGAGGCGGTCAGGCGGGCCGCGCATTCGGCCCACAAAGCCATCCTCCACCCGGTCGAGGGGACGATGCTCACGGTTATGCGGGAGTGGGCCGAGGCCGTCCACCAGAAGGCCGCCAAGACAGCCGATTTCGCGGAGCTTCTCCACGATTCTCTCCAGGCCGCGAAGCAGTCGCTTTTGGATACGCCTAAAAGACTCGCCGTCCTGGCCAAGGCGGGTGTTGTCGATGCCGGAGCCAAAGGCTTCGTGGACTTCATCGAGGGGGTCTGGCATTTTACCCGCGACGGAGAGCTGAGAGATGTCTCCCCGCCCTCCGTCTTATCGCCTGAACTTCCCCAGAAGGTCCACTCTTTTAAGAGAGAAATCACCTATCGCTACTGCACAGAGGCTCTTCTCCAGGGCAAGGACATGGACCTGGAAAAGGTTCGGGCCATCATGGAGTCATACGGCGATTCGGCCATCGTGGCCGGCTCGGAGGAGAAGTTCCGCTTCCATGTCCATACCAACACGCCGGCCGGCCTGTTCCACGAACTGAAGGACGTCGGCTCGACCATCCAGATCAAAGTGGACGACATGTGCCGGCAATACGAAGCCAGTCACAACCGCAAATGGCCGGTCGCCATGGTGACGGATTCCGCTTGCGACCTGCCTCCGGGATTCATCGACGATTATCAGATCCACGTCATCCCCTTCAGCCTCTCTTTCGGAAACGCCCAGTATCTCGACAAGCTGACCATCACGCCCGAACAGTTCTACAATCTGCTCAAGACCCGGCGGGAGCATCCGCAGAGCTCGCAGGCGCCCGTGGCCCTGATGCAGAACCTTTTTTCCTTCCTTTCGACTTTCTACGACTCCATCCTCGTCTTCAACCTTTCGTCCGGATTGAGCGGCGCCTGGAGTTTCAGCCGGCAGGCTGCCGACAAAGTTACGGAAAAGAGAATCTCGGTCATCGACACCAAAAACCTGTCGGTCGCTCAGGGCCTGATCGTTATGCGGGCCGCCGAGGCCTTGGGCCGAGGAGCGAGCCACGATGACATCATCCGCCTGTCCGAGGAGTGGATCGCCAAGACGCGCCTCCTGGTGGACATCGCCACTCTGAAGTACCTGGTCCGGGGCGGCCGGATCAGCCCGATGAAGGGGCTGGTCGCCCGGCTTCTCAACCTCAAGCCCATCATCACGGTCGACGAGAAAGGGAAGGGGGTTCCCTTCGGCAAATCGTTCGGCCGCCGGGCCAATATGAGGAAGATCCTCCGGATGATCGGCGAGATGGCGGCCGAGAAGAAGGTCTGGCGGTACGCGATCGTCCATGCTCAGAACCGGCCGCGCGCCGAGGCCTATGCGCGGAGTCTCGAGAAGACGATCGGCCGTCCGCCCGCTTACATCATGGATGTCTCGCCCGTCGTCGGCGTCCACAACGGCATCGGTGTCGTGGGCGTCGCCCTCATGTTTGAATAAAAAGCCAGGGAAATGCTCTCCTTCGTCGTTGCTGCGGCCGGCGCGGTCTTCGCTTATATGACCGCGGTCTTTCTCGTCGCGCTTTTCAAAAAAAACAACTCGATCGTCGATGTCGCCTGGGGACCCGGTTTTATCCTGGTCTCCCTGGTGACGCTTTTGTGGGAACCGGGAGTACAAGCCAGGCAAGTGCTTGTCGGCGGACTCGTGACGGCCTGGGGCTTCCGTTTGGCTGCCCATATATACTTTAGAAACCGGGGCCGGGGTGAGGATTTCCGGTATGCGAAATGGCGCAAAGAATGGGGGCGTTGGTTCGTCCCCCGGAGCTTCCTGCAGGTTTTCATGCTCCAGGGGATCCTTATGATGGTGATTTCGACTCCAATCCTCCTGGTGAACCGGTCGATGGAAAGAGGCCTGACGCTTCTCGATGCGTTGGGGGCAGCCGTCTGGCTGGTCGGTTTCCTCTTCGAGGCCGGCGGCGATTTCCAGCTCATGAAGTTTAAGAGGATGCCTGAGAGCAAGGGGAAGCTCATGACATCCGGACTGTGGAGGTACACCCGGCACCCTAACTATTTCGGCGAGGCGGCGCTGTGGTGGGGGGTCTGGCTGGCGGCGCTTTCTGTGGACGGCGGATGGGCCGGGATCATAAGCCCGTTGAGCATCGGCTTCCTCCTGCTCAGGGTATCGGGTGTCACCATGCTCGAGAAGAAGTACGCCGGCAACGAGGAGTTCGCGGCCTACGCGCGCCGCACCAGCGCATTCCTCCCTATGCCCCCAAAAAATCCTAAAAAAAACTCTTGACAATCGTGCCTACATGTCGTATTTATGGCCTCGAGAGCACAAGATATTGTGTTGAATAAGAGCGATAGAGGATTGATCAAAGACCGGAGCGGGGAGGATCCTGCGAAATTTATGGGAAAAAGGGGAAGGAGGGCCAGGAGAGGAAGGAGAGGAATCCTATTGTCCTACTCCCTTTATACACCCGGTTTCCGCCTTGGATGAGGCCCTCCTTCTTGTAAGTTCAAGGTCTCATACTTTTTCTTGACGCAACTCCCATCTTAATTATCTCACGCGGCCCGTCAATCGCCCCTTTGGGTGGATTCTTGGATGAATTTCCACTCCTTGGTATCACCCCCTGAGAGGATGGTTATTGCGTCCCCGATTTTTGTGAAGCGATGCATAATATGTTATGATTCCGGGAAATCAGGGAGAGAGGAGAGAGGAAGTGAGCGTCAGAGAATTCATCGGAGATAAGATCGCCGACATCAAGAGGACGGTGGGCGGCGAAGCGGCCATTTCAGCCCTTTCGGGCGGAGTCGACAGTTCTGTCTGCACCGTGCTCGCCCATCGGGCGATCGGTGGCCGTCTCAAAGTCCTCTTCATCGACGACGGATTGATGCGGGAGGGCGAACCGCAGCAGGTTCAGGAGACGTTTGGCCAGCTGGGGATCACGGTGGATATCGTCGAGGCCCAGACGGAATTCTTCGGAGCCCTGGCCGGAAAGCTCGATCCGGAAGAAAAAAGAAAAGCCTTCCGCCAGACGTTCTACAGCGTTTTCGGCCGGGAGGTTTTGAAGAGCAAGGCCCGCTTCCTCATCCAGGGGACGATCGCCGCCGACATCATCGAAACCAAAGGCGGGGTCAAAACGCAGCACAATATCCTGGAGCAGATCGGCATCGACCCCGAGAAAGGGTTCGGGTTCAAGGTCGTCGAGCCCATCAAGGAGTTATTTAAGCCCGGGGTGCGGAAAGTGGCCAAGGAGCTGGGGCTTCCCGAGAGTATCTATCGCCGGATGCCGTTCCCCGGGCCGGGGCTCATGGCCAGGGTGCTCGGCGAAGTGACTCCGGAGAGGGTGGCCATCGCGAGAAAGGCCACCGTCGTTGTGGAGCAGGAGATTCGCAAGCTGGAGCCCTTCCAGGCGTTCGCCGTCCTGCTCAACGACATGGGGACCGGGATCGAGGAGGGACGGAGAAAATTCGGGCACGTCATCATCATCCGCTCTGTCGAAAGCCGCGACGCCATGAAGGCCCGGCCGACCCCCGTTCCCTGGGATGTGCTGATGAAGATGTCGCGCCGGATCGTCAAGGAGATCCCGTCGGTGACCCGTGTCGCCTACGAGATCACCCCGAAGCCGCCGGCCACGATCGAATATATCTGAAAACGATCGGTTGGCCCGCCGGTTCCTCGCCGGTTTATTCAGCTGTCTTTTTTATTGTTGTCCGGCCTTCTCCGATGGATTCCGTGGTTATCGGGCCTTTGCCGCCCTCCGGTGCCTTCGGAGAGGCCGCTTTCTTTTCCGCCCTTATTTTTTTCCCCTTGCCCTCTTCGGGGGCTTTTTTAGGCTTTTCGCCTCGGTCGCCTTCTTGTCCTTTCCGGGGGGCTGCCGCCTTTTCCTCCTTTATCTTCGCTATCGCTTCCGCTTTCTTTTCGTTGTCGGCAAGCACCCTCAGCCTATTTTTCACAGCCCTGATATCCGCCTGCAATTTTCTAACAAGAGTATCTTTGTCGGCCTGGGGAGACTTGATCCCCTTTCCTGACAGGAAAGACAGCCGGTCTTTCAGTTTGTGTTCGAAATATGCCTGTTGCTGCATCAGTATCTGCTTCCGCCTTAATCCCATTTCTTTCTCCTCTCCGATTTTGTTATTTTTCTCCGGCAGAGCATAGATTATGGAGTGCTCTAATTTCCCTGCCGGCAGCCAGTTGCCGAAGGTATGTATATCAGAGTAGGAGATAAAAAGCCATCGAATTTTGGAAGCTCAAGTCAACTCGGAAGGGGTCTTCCCCTCCGAGTTGACTCTTTATCTTTTTTCCCTCTCACCTCCTTAATCATTTCCACAACGGGTGCGATCAAGGCTTCCGGTTTATCCATATGAATATTATGCCCTGTCCCCGCAACGATGATTTGCTTTCCCCCAGGGATCAAGGCGGCCAATTGATCGTTCAAAGCCAGATCCAATTTGGCCATCTCTTCTATGGCCTCATCGCTGAATATCGGCCCCATGGCTTTGGCTCGACCGGCGGAGGTCATGATTACATACGGTATCCTAGGCAGAGCCTTGCTCTTCCTTAGCTGTTCCCTGGTCATAATCCGATAATCCTCTTCGGTCTTGGGGTTTTCGGGCGGACTGAACCTGTCGGCCATAAGTCGATCAAATGCTTCGAGGTCCTTTCCTCTCAGAATTTTCCTGAGTTCGGTCAGATTGTCCTCATGCTGGGTATCCTCCAAGATCAATCCCCCCATATCAGCCGGGTACATCGAGGCAAAAAGCCGAACGACCATTCCGCCGAAAGAATGACCGACCAGAATGTATGGGCCGGGAACGGCCAATTTAAGGAGCAGAACCTGAAGGTCTTTGGCGGATTGCCCGCCGTGCGCCGGCAGATCACCGATTTCACTTTGGCCAATTCCGGCCCGGTCATACGTCACAACCGTCGTTATCGCAGCCAGGTCCTGGATCACTGAATTCCAATATTA
>Ga0315277_10006010_pt1 | contig 15973 bp, 12 predicted proteins | sample YL17G05_15_MG_FD_203695 | JGI IMG/M metagenome (GOLD analysis project Ga0315277, IMG submission 203695) | Sediment microbial communities from Yellowstone Lake, YNP, Wyoming, USA - YL17G05_15 | ecosystem: Environmental > Aquatic > Freshwater > Lake > Sediment | place: USA: Wyoming | collected...
TAGCAAGGATTTTTCTAAAAACAGGAAAGAATTGATTCATACGCGTTACGGTATGTTTCTCCTCAAAAAGGTCCCAAAGGATCATGAACCCAAGACCAGCGACAAAGATATTCAGGAAGCTCAGATTGGAAAAGGCGGAAAGAAAAAGCAGCACGGAAGCCAGGAAGGAATTTTTTCTTTTTTGCCTCTCTTCCGCCTCATCCATCCTTTTAATGATGAAATAAAATCCCATGATCGAAAAACCCAATCCCAGGGAATATCCCCGCGCAACGGAAAAATAATCCAGCATGTAGGGATGGGAAATTAACAGCAATGTCCCGAGAGGGAAAGCAAATCCCTTTACAGTCTTTTTCAGGATCAAATACACACCGGCAAGATAAAATCCATGGCCAATAAGAGAGGGGATTCTGATGACGAACTCGGTATTCCCCAAAAGACTCATCAGAACCTTTACCAGGATGGTATGAAAGAGGTGATTATTGATTTGGAATCCCAGCTGAAATGTCATAATATCATGCAAGCTTCCTTTTGCATGGATAAGATATGTCAAAGCCTCATCATGTGTCAGGGATAAGACAAAAGCCCGATAGACCGTATAAAGGAAGGCAAGGACAATGAAGAGAAGAGAAAGTCCTGCAAAGAAATTTATGCTTTTCCGCCCTGACGTATCCATCATTGATTTGTGAATGCCTTGAGATTTTCAATCAGTCCAGCCGGCGCGCCGGAGCTCACGGTCTCCCTGGCGATCTGAATGCCCTCGAGGATGGATTCCGCCTTTCCTGCAACATACAGACCGGCGCCGGCGTTGAGCAGCGCGGCATTCGTGCGCGGTCCCTCTGTTCCGCTGAGAATATCCCTCATGATCTCCGCGTTCTCTTCCGCTTTTCCGCCGACGATATCGCTGATTTCACAACATTCCATATCAAAATCCGAAGGATCCACAGGATAGACGTCTATGGATCCATCGACGCGCAATTCCGCAATGGTGGATGCTGAAACGAGAGAAATTTCATCCAGTCCGGCGGAGCCGTGAACAATCAGGGCGCGCTTCGTGCCCAGATCGCAGAGCGTCCGGGCAAAAAGCTCGCAAAGCCGCGGATCGAACACTCCAATCACCTGGCAGCTGGCTTTTGCAGGATTGGAGAGAGGCCCGATGAGATTAAAGATGGTCCGAATGCCGATCTCCCTTCTCGGACCAATGGCATGTTTCATTGCTTTATGGTAAAGAGGCGCAAAAAGGAAGCAGAAATTCAATTCCTCCAGGCAGCGTTCGCTCACCTCCGGCGGGACGTCAATTTTTATGCCCAGGGCTTCCAGCACGTCCGCGCTCCCGCAGGCGCTGGAAACGCCACGATTGCCATGCTTGGCGACCTTGACTCCCGCGGCAGCGCAGATCAGTGCGGAAGTGGTGGAGATATTAAAGCTTCCTGAGCCATCGCCGCCTGTGCCGCAGGTATCCAGGATTGGAACACCCTCCGGAACCCGCAAAGGCGCGGCTTTCTCCCGCATCACCCGCACAAATCCGACGATATTCTCCACAGTTTCGCCGCGCATCCGGAGGGCGGTGATGAAAGAAGATATCTGACTGGGAGTTGCCTCTCCGGACATGATTTCTTCCGCCACCCTCCTCGACTCCTCCTCTATCAACTGTTCTCCGGATACGAGCTTTCCAATCGCTTCTTTGATCATCTCTCCTCCCTCCCCTTACTCATAGAATTTATAAAATACCTCTCTTCCCTCCCTCAAAAAGATCAAGAAAAAAACCGCGTCTTTTATACTGCGAGAAAATTCTTCAAAAGCGCTTTGCCTTGGGACGTGAGAATGGATTCCGGATGGAATTGCACCCCCCAGACCGGCCAGTCCCTGTGTTTGAGTCCCATGATCAATCCCTCATCATTCCATGCAGTTATTTCGAGCGCGTCCGGCAAATCGTCCCGCCTGACAATGAGTGAGTGATACCGTGTGGCTTCGAACGGATTGGAGATGCCCTCAAAAATCGTGGTTCCCTTATGGGAGATCATGCAGGTTTTTCCATGCATCACATACGGCGCCCGACACACGACTCCCCCGAACACTGCGCCGATGCACTGATGGCCGAGGCACACACCCAGAATGGGAATATGTCCCGCAAATTTCCGGATCACATTGCAAGATAAACCAGCCTCATTCGGTGTGCAGGGACCGGGACTGATGACAATTCGATTCGGATTCCATCTCTCCGCATCATCGATAGAAAATTGATCATTGCGTACCACATGGAGGTCTGCGCCCAGTTCCCCCAGGTATTGAACGAGATTATAAGTGAAAGAGTCATAATTATCAATCATCAGGATCATTCAAGTCCCTCCTGGGCCATTTCAATGGCGCGGAGCATGCCCCGGGCCTTATTGAGCGTTTCCTGATATTCCCGCTCCGGCACGGAATCAGCCACAATCCCTGCGCCCGCCTGGACATAAGCAACGTCTCCCTTGACAATGATCGTCCGGATGGTGATGCAGGAATCAAGGTTGCCGCTGAAGGAAAAATATCCCACAGCGCCTGCATAAGGCCCTCTGCGGACATTTTCCAGCTCATCGATGATTTCCATGGCGCGCACCTTGGGCGCGCCGGACACCGTGCCTGCTGGAAAGGAAGCCTTGAGAACATCATACGCATCATGCCTGGGATCGAGCGTGCCCACCACATTCGACACAATGTGCATGACATGGGAATAACGTTCCACAGACATGAGATCATCCACGCGCACAGTGCCATACTGCGCCACGCGGCCGCAGTCATTGCGGCCCAGATCCACCAGCATGATATGCTCTGCCAGTTCCTTGGGATCGGCCAGGAGTTCCCGCTCCAGAGCCTTATCTTCCTCTTCGGTCATTCCCCTTTTCCTGGTGCCGGCAATAGGCCTGATTTGAATCTTGTCTCCAGTAACGCGCACAAGGATTTCCGGGCTGGACCCGATCAATTGAAGCCCCCCGAACCGGAGATAAAACATATAAGGAGAAGGATTGATCGCCCTGAGCGCCCGATAGATATCAAAAGGATCGCACTGGAAACTGGTTTTCAAACGCTGGGAAAGCACCACCTGAAAAACATCCCCGGCATAGATATATTCCTTTGCCTTCTCCACAATCCGCTTGAACTCCTCCTCCGTGACGCTGGATTCGATCTGGAGGGGCGCTTCCGAGCTCTGGGGCTCTGATCCGAGAAGCGGATGACGGAGCCGTTCATGAAGAAGTTCGATCTGACGCGTGGATTCCATATACGCAGACTCGGGATCCGAACGAACATGGGCGTTATTCACCAGAAGGATTCGATGCCGGACATGATCAAAGATGATCAAATTATCCGTAATCATGAAAAAAGTGTCGGGCAAATTCAGGTCATCAGCGTTTTTATCAGGGATGCGATCCTCCAGATTGCGGATCTCGTCATAGCTGACGTACCCGACCGCTCCCCCGATAAAAGGAGGCAGACTCGGATCCGGAACCGGTTTATATCGTGACATGACATCGCGGAGCACATCCAGAGGAGAGCTGACCGCTTCAAACGTTTCCTCGTTGTTCATATAGATAAGGTCCACTTCCCTGTTTTTGCTCTTGAAAAGAATGGAAGGGTCAGCGCCGATAAAAGAATAGCGGCCGATCTTCTCCCCGCCTTCCACGCTGTCCAGGAGAAAGGCAAAATCGCTCTCAAACATTTTTTTCATGGCAGAGACAGGGGTTTCCAGATCAGCCAGGATTTCCTTGTACACAGGAATAAGGTTGCCCTGCTGGGATTTCCTGATGAATTCGTCTTTCGTGGGATGATAAAGATCTTTGCTCATCTCTTTCAGCCGGTCCTCTCAGGGAAAGATGACAGAAAAATAATCCTTTCAACACATTTTCATTTCTTATCTCTGTAAATGGACTCTGGGTCAAACACTTTTTTTTGATCGATGATCCAGACATCCTGTTCCAGTTTGCGGAAAAAGCAGGAGCGATAACCTTTGTGGCATGCCCCGGATGTTTGGATAACTTTTAAAAGGACGACATCCCCATCGCAATCGAGACGGATTTCCCTGACCTTCTGGGTATTTCCCGAGGTTTCACCCTTGATCCATAATTTCCCGCGGGAACGGCTGTAATAACAGGCCACGTTTCGTTCCATGGTGATTTGCAGGGCCTCCCTGTTCATCCATGCGAACATCAGGACTTCCCCTGTTTCCGCATCCTGGGCTATGGCGGGAACAAGACCCTGTTCATTGAATTTCACTTCATCAAAGAGATCCATTCTTTCCTCCTTCACACTCCGGATTTATCCGGATCGGTTCACGATTCCCATCAATAGAAGTCAAAGGTAAACTTACGGTTCCCGGGAGAGATGACGGGTTTCAGCTGCCGCATTTTTCAGGTCTTTGCTGAGATTGTAATACATGGTTGCCTTGTCCTTATAATAGTCAGCCTGTTCCGGGTTTCCTTTCTTTTCAAACTCCCTGGACAATTCATAATACTCATATCCCAGGATGAAATAAGCATCGGACACATTGTCATAGAAATGAATCACATCCTCCCGAAAATTACGAGACGCTTTTTCATAGCTTCGGGCAAATGGGATTCCAGCGCATCCGGACAAAACTACCATCAGGGCAAAAAGGAGAAACGCTCTTTTCATCATCTTAACTCTCTCTTTTACCTTGAGAAACAGGGATGTAGGATTTCATCTCAAATTCCCCGGGTCTGATAATCCCGCCGGACACAATCATCTTCATGGCTTGTTCCATGGAGATATTGACATCCCAGACCTGATCCGGCTGCGCCATGAAAAAAAAACCCGTTGTTGGATTGGGTGTGGTTGGAAGGAACAGATTGACAAGATATTCATCCGTGCCCGGAATTTTTATTTCTCCCGTGACAAAAGCAAGGCTCATAAGACCTTTTCTGGGAAACTCCACTATCACCACCCTGTTCAGGGATTGTTCTTTCATAAGTTGAATGGAATCAAGAACCTGCTTGCTTGTCTGATAGAAAAATCTGATCAGGGGGATTTGAGTCAGAATCCTCTCGCCCCAGGCGATCAGGCGTTTGACTGCAATAATTCTCGATAATAATCCAACCAGATAAAGAAACGCACAAGCAAGAAATACAACAAAAACAACCTCCAGGGCATGAGGCAAGCTCTTCATCTGCAACAAGGATCCCAAAAAGGGGCTGAAAATATTCCGGAGAATATTATAAAGCGCCTGAAGCACCATGTAAGTTATAGTCAAAGGAATCATGACAATGATTCCAGCCATTACATGCCTTCTTATGGAAGAGAGGATTCGTCTCATGATTAAAAGGATCCCTTCATACCCTTTGTGTCATGTTTCATGAATAATACATTCAAATGCCTGGATTTAAAAAGTCAATATATATCAGAATTCATGATCTTCGGGCGCATCTCCTGAATTCGGGAGATGCATCCACGATCTTTCCGTGCATTATATTTAGCCTTGACAGTTCCCGTAAAAAACAGTCATCAATAAATTCAATTTATATACACGTATCCCAGGACAGGTAAAACAAACACATTATAACAAGGATAGAATAACAAGAAAGCGGGGGTAAAGGAATAATGCCCGAAAACACAGAGAAACGAGTCATCCCTGGACTCCTTGAGAAATGCTATAAATACACCGCGCCGGATGAGTCAAAAGCAGCCAATGTGTATCCCTATTTCCGCATGATCTGCTCCCCCCAGGATACAGAGGTTGTGATCGGCAAGAAAAAGATGCTGATGCTTGGATCCAATAGTTACATGGGATTGACCAACGATCCCCGTGTCAAACAGGCTGCCATCGAAGCCACGGAAAAGTATGGAAGCGGGTGCGCAGGCTCCCGGTTTCTCAATGGCACCCTGGACATCCATATCAAACTTGAGGAACGCCTCGCCCAGTTCGTTGATAAGGAGGCTGCTCTTGTATTCACCACAGGATTTCAAACGAATCTGGGAACCATTTCCGCGCTTGTGGGAAAGGATGATTATGTGGTCATAGACAAATCCGACCATGCAAGCATCATTGATGGTTGCAGGCTCGGTTTTGGCAAGATCGTCAAATTCAACCATAATAATCCCAGGAGCCTTGAAACTCGCCTGGCATCATGCGGGCCTGGAGGAAAATTAATCGTAATAGATGGCGTTTACAGCATGGAGGGCGATATTGCAAAACTCCCTGAAATTGTTGAAATTGCACAAAAACACGATGCTGCCATCATGGTGGATGACGCCCATTCCATTGGAGTTCTTGGTTCAAGGGGCAATGGAACAGCGGATCATTTCGGTTTGACTGATGAAGTGGATATCATCATGGGCACCTTTTCAAAGTCTTTTGCCTCCATCGGGGGATTTGTCGCATCCACGAATGAAGTCATCGAGTACCTGAAACATAATGCACGCGCCCTGATCTTCAGCGCCAGCCCCACTCCTGCATGCACTGCTGCCGCCCTGGCTGCCCTTGACATTATCGAGAAGGAACCGGAACGAAGGGAAAAACTCTGGGAAAATACATATAAAATGCTCAACACCCTGAAACGGATGGGATTTGATACAGGAGTGGCGGAAACTCCCATTATTCCCGTCATCATAGGGGATACTATGTTGGTTTTCAGATTCTGGCGGTATCTGCATGATCAGGGGATTTTTGTGAATCCTGTGGTCAGTCCGGCTGTGCCGCCCAAGAAGGGCCTTATCCGCATCAGCGTCATGGCGACCCATACCACGGAACAACTCGATCATGCCCTCAAGGTCATACACAAAGGCGGAAAACTCCTGGGGATAATTTAGTATATATGTGGGTTGTGGGTAGTCCTTCGACAAGCTCAGGATAAATGGGTTGTAGGTTAATTGTTTATGGTTCATAGTTTATAGTTCATGGTTCCGCATTGTTCCATAATTAAAATTCCGCATTCCGCGTTCCGACTTCCGACTTCCGAGTTCCGAGTTCAAAACTATGTCCCTGAATATTAAAACCGTAACATCTCCCCGGGATCTCAGGCGTTTTATACAATTACCTTTTGAATTATACAGGGGAAGTCCGTTCTGGGTTCCCAATCTTGTGTCCGAGGAAAGAAAACTCCTCACCCCGGGACGTCATCCTTTTCACGAGCATGGGGACGTCCGCCTGTTCCTTGCGGAAGAGGGCGGCAAGACACTCGGCAGGATCTCCGCGCATATCAATCATAATCACAATACATTTCATAATGATCGCGTGGGATTTTTCGGATTCTTTGAAACCATCCAGTCACAGGAAGCGGCTTCAGCCCTTTTTGAAAAAGCAACGGAATTCCTTCGTTCAAAAGGCATGGATACCATGCGGGGACCGATGAATTTCTCGACAAACGAGACATGCGGCCTTCTCATGAACGCCTTTGATGAAATGCCCTACATCATGATGCCGTATAATCCACCGTTCTATGCAGAGCTCATTGAAAATGCCGGATTCTCCACGGCGAAAGACCTGGTTTGCTATCACCTGGATAATTCCATCTTCGATTACGAGCACATCGGGAAAGTGGCGGAACGCATCCGGACAAGGTCAAATATCACGCTTCGGGCGGTGGATATACGCCGCCTGGATGAGGAAATCAAAATCATCAAGAAGATCTATAATTCCGCCTGGGAAAAAAACTGGGGCTTTGTCCCCATGACGGATGCGGAATTTCAACATATGAGCCGGGAGATGAGATCACTTCTTGATCCGCGGCTTCTGTATATTGCCATGCGCGAAAACGAGCCTTTGGGATTCATCCTCTGCCTTCCGGACTATAATATCGTGCTGAAACAGCTGAACGGGAGGTTGTTTCCCTTTGGAATTGTGAAAGCCTTGTGGTGGAAACGGAAGATCAACAGGATCCGCATCATCACAATGGGAATACTCAAGGAACACCGTCTTGCGGGTATTGACATCCTCTTCTATTTCAAGATTGCAGAGTTATGCCCGAAAATCGGGTATCCGCATGGGGAACTGGGATGGGTTCTGGAGGATAACGATCTTATGAACCGCGCTGCAGAGGCAATGGGCAGCAGGCTTTCAAAACGCTATCGGATTTACGATAAGAAAATAGTTTAAAAATTTAAGAGGCGCAAAAGATTCTTGCCTTAAAATTAAAATATATAATCTGCGTAATCTGCGAAATCTGTGGATAAACTCTTATCTTTTAAGGAGTGGGGATATGGGAAAAGATTTTGACGCATATGAAGCCATAATAACTCTCGAAAAACACGCCCTGACCAGATTCACCGGTAATGCCATCCATCAGAATATGGCGAGTGAAAATACGGAAATGCAGATCAGGATTATCAAGGATGGACGCGAGGGCACTTTTACAACGAATCGAACAGATGATCCGGAAGCGATTCAGGATGCGCTCAAAACTGCATTGGAAATCGCAATGGCGCAGAAACCGGACAAGGCATTCCCCGGACTTCCCCGGGGCGGCAAACCGATTCGTTTTCAGAGCATTTCACCCGGAACGGAAAAATGCAGCCCTGCAAAACGCGCCTCGATCGTAAAGAAAATCGTTTCCCTTGCCAAACAGCACAAAGTCGAGGCGGCAGGCGCAGTTTCCACAAAAATGACAAAACTGCTCATTGAAAATTCACGCGGCGTCCGCGCATTTCAGGAATCCACAATGGCGGAACTGAATCTTGTCACCATGCGCGGCCCTTTTTCCGGTTTTTCCTACTGGGTGGGAAAGGATATTGACGAAATGCCCTTTGAAGACCTGGCTCAGGAAGCCATTCAAAAAACCGCGTTTCAGGGAGAACCTTTTTTACTCGATCCAGGCGCTTACACAGTCGTTTTCTCCCCTTATGCAGCCTCGACCCTTGTAAGGTTTATTTCCTATATGGGATTCGGCGCGAAAGATTACATTGAAAAAAGGTCGTTCATGAACAAACTCATGGGGGAAAAAGTTGCGGCTCGCCTGGTAACCATTTATGACGATGGGCATGATCCTGAAGGCATTCCCAGGGCGTTCGATTATGAAGGCGTTCCGAAAAAGAAGGTCTATTTCATAAAAAACGGCGTTGCTTCAGGACTTGTGCATGATTCCAGAACCTCTGCAAAGATGCATGTCAATAATACAGGTCATGCCCTGCCTGCGCCCAATGCCTTCGGTCCTTATGCCATGAATATCTTTGTCGTCCCGGGAAAGATGTCCGAGAAACAACTGATCGCGGGAGTGGAGCGAGGGATCTATGTAACCAAGATCCATTACCCCAATATTGTCGAGCCTGTTTCAACTGTCATGACCGGAATGACCAAAGACGGGACATTCCTTATAGAAAACGGAAGAATCACAAAACCCATCCGAAACTTGCGTTTCACCCAGAATCTTCTCGAAGCCTTCGCCAATGTTGAAGCAATCGGATCGGAGCGCCGCTGCATTGCTTCCAACATGAGCGCAGTCACCGCCCCTCCCCTGCGCATCCGCGACTTCCACTTTACCGGAGTTTCGGAATTATAAAAGAAGTTCAAGACGTTCAAAAGGCTCAAAAGGTTCAAGACGTTTAAAATGTAGAGAAGGAGGGAAATACAGATGGGGAGAAAAGTTGAGAAATTCGAACAATTGAAGGTTTTTGAAGAAGCAAGAAAATTGACAAATCGTATTTATGAGGTTACCCGAAGACAGACGTTTGCAAAGGACTTCGGGCTTGTGGATCAGATCAGGCGGGCGGCGGTATCCATCATGTCCAATATTGCCGAAGGCTTTGAACGCGGAGCAAACAAGGAATTCATCCAATTCCTTTATATTGCCAAGGGTTCATGCGGTGAAGTTCGCACGCATCTGATCATTGCGAGCGATCAGGGTTATATAGATAAAGCGATATTCGATGAACTCTCGGTCAGTTGTTATGGTATCAGCGCCATGCTTTCCAATTTTATCAAATATCTGAAATCCTCGCCCCTCAAAGGCCCCAAATTCACCCCCTGATTTCATGTTCCATCCGTTTTAACCTTTTGAACGTTTGGAACGGTTTGAACCTTTTGAACCTTTTGAACCTCTTTTCTCTCCAACGGTGGGATTGAACGTCTTGAACTGTTTGAACGGTTTGAACCTTTTGAACCTCTCTAATTTGTATTTATTCTTGACTCTCCAAAACGTTTTTGGTTATCAGGGAATATGAATAAGGAATGGAGTATTTTATGAATCGGAAAGAATTGCTCGAAATCATCCGGAAGGCAAAACTAGAGGGAGCGACAACGCTTGATCTCAGAAGCAAGAGACTAACGTCGCTGCCATCGGAGATTGGTCAACTCACACAACTAACGGATTTAAACCTAACTTACAACCAGTTGTCGACGCTTCCGCCGGAGATCGGACAACTCACACATCTGACTCTATTAGACCTTAGATATAACGAATTGACGGCACTACCGAAGGAAATCGGGAAACTCACACAGCTGAAGGAATTAAATCTCTATTCCAACCAGTTGATGGCGCTGCCGACTGAGATCGGACAACTCATAAAACTGACGGAATTATTCCTCCATTGCAACCAGTTGACGCTGCTTCCGCCGGACATTGGGAAACTCACACAACTGAATCAATTATGGCTCGATAACAACAAGTTGACATCGCTTCCGCCGGAGATAGTGAAACTCACAAAACTGGAGCAATTATACCTCTGGAAAAACAAGTTGACGTCGCTACCCCCAGAGATCGGCAAACTCACACAACTAACATACTTATGGCTCAATAACAACAAGTTGACGTCGTTGCCGACGGAGATCGGGCAACTTACACAACTGAAGCAACTTTATCTTCACAATAACCCTGGGCTGAACATCCCGCCGGAAATCCTTGGTCCCACCTGGGAGGATGTACTTTTCGAAAAAAAAGCGAATCCCGCCGCGCCCAAGAAGATCCTGAACTATTATTTCCGCATCCATCCACCCAAACGAGTTGTGAAAGCATTCGGAAAAATAGAAGTACATCCCGCTATTATTCGAGGGGGAGCCCGGGTTTCCCGACCGCTCAATGAGGCAAAACTCATCCTCGTGGGCAGGGGTGAGGTGGGAAAGACATGTATCGTGAACCGTCTCGTTCACGACATGTTTGAGGAAACGAGCAAGACACAGGGAATCCGGATCAGCGATTGGAAAGTGCGCATCGGTCAGGATAATGTGCGGCTGAATATCTGGGACTTCGGAGGGCAGGAAATCATGCACGCCACGCACCAGTTCTTCCTGACCGAGCGAAGTCTGTATCTTCTGACTCTCAACGGCCGCGAGGGAGGAGAGGATTATGATGCAGAATACTGGCTCAAACTCATCGAGAGTTTCGCCGGCGATTCTACTGTCATCGTCGTTCTGAACAAGATCAATCAGCATCCCTTTGACCTGAATTATCGCGGATTGCAGGCGAAGTATCCGCAAATCCGCGCTTTCGTGAAGACCGACTGCAAGACGCCCACCGGCATAAGTGAACTGCATGACCGGATTTTGCAGGCGCTGGGAGAGATGAAGAGCGTAAAGGCAGATTTTCCCTCAGCCTGGTTCGCCATAAAAGATGCGCTTTCAGGGATGAAGGAAAATTATCTGAGCTTCGATCAGTTTCGTGAGGTCTGCAAAAAGCACGATGAAAAAGACGCGAAGGCGCAGGAGGATCTGGCTTATTTCCTTCATTGCCTGGGAATCGCGCTCAATTTCAGGGACGATCCGCGCCTGAGCGATACCAGTGTTCTTAATCCGCGATGGGTGACGCAAGGCATTTACCGTCTGCTGAACGCCGAGCAATTGGCTGAAAACAGGGGCGTTCTGCGGCTTCAGGACCTCGGGGGAATCCTTCCGGTGAAGGATTACCCTCCCGAAAAACACTCTTTCCTTATGGAATTGATGCGTAAATTCCGTCTCTGCTTCGCCTTTCCGGAAGGACAGCATCGTTACCTTGTCCCTGAATTGCTCGGCAAGGAAGAACCGGATCTGAAGGGCGAATTCAATCCGAAGCATTGTCTGAATTTCGAGTATCATTACGTCATATTACCCGAGGGTTTATTGCCGCAATTCATTGTTCGGACGCATCCCCTGAGCCACGAAAAACCGCGTTGGCGATCGGGAGTTGTCCTGGAGTGGGAAGGCTGCCGGGCGCTTGTGAAGGCGGATGCAGCTGAACGGCGGATTGCGGTTCGGGTTCGCGGCGAAGATCCAGATGGACGACGACGCATTCTTGCTGTGATCCGTTCCGACTTCGAGCGAATTCATTCTGATATCTCCAGATTGGAAGTGAAAGAGAAAGTCCCGCTTCAGGAACATCCGGATGTTGCGATTGATTATGACGATCTCGTGGGATTCGAAAAGGATGGCGTGATTACGTTCCCAGTGCGTGCCGCCGGACGAACAGTGATTGTGACGGTTGAAGAACTCCTCAATGGAGTTGATTTGCCCTATGTGCGTCGAAGGCCTCTGACGGAGGAACGAGAACGAGAGGAGCTCAGGTTGTTCTACAGCTATTCTCACAAGGATGAAGCGCTGCGCGATGAATTGGAGACGCATCTGAAACTCCTTGAGCGCGAGGGTGGCATTTCCAACTGGCATGACCGCCGCATCTTTCCCGGAGATGAGTGGGACAAGAAAATAGACGAGAATCTCGAAAAGGCAGATATTATTTTGCTTCTGATCAGCGCGGACTTTATCGCATCGGATTATTGCTACGATATTGAAATGAAGCTCGCCATGAAGCGGCACAATAACAAGGAGGCAATCGTCATTCCCGTAATCCTGCGCGATTGCGATTGGCATTCTGCGCCCTTTGGAAAGCTGCAGGCGCTTCCCAGGGATGGAAAAGCGGTCACACTCTGGCCCAACCGCGACAGCACCTGGAAGGACGTTGCACAAGGCATTCGGAACGTGGTTGATAATTTGCGAAAATGATTCCGAGAAGGAGCGTATCATGGATCAGAACGAATTGCTCGAAATCATCCGAAAGGCAAAACAAGAAAGAGCGACGGAACTTGATCTAAGCGATAAGATACTGAAGGCACTGCCGCCGAAGATCGGGAAACTCACACAACTGTCTATATTATCGCTCTCAGACAACCAGTTGACTGTGATGCCTCCGGAAATCGGACAACTCACACAACTGACGAAATTCTCCATCTCAGACAACCAGTTGACGGCACTGCCGCCGGAAATCGGGCAACTCACCAATCTGACAGAATTACGGATATATTACAACCAGTTGACGTCGCTGCCACCTGAGATCGGGAAACTCACACAACTTACTATATTATCCATCTCAGACAACCAGTTGATCTCAATGCCGCCGGAGATCGGGAAACTCACACAACTTGAGAGATTAGGCCTTCAGGGAAATCAATTGAGATCACTTCCGCCGGAGATCGGGAAACTCACACAACTGACGAAATTGTACCTCCATAACAACCAGTTGACATCGCTGCCGCCGGAGATCGGACAACTCACACAACTGACGAAATTATACCTCCATAATAACCAGTTGACATCGCTGCCGATGGAGATCAGACAACTCGAGAATCTTGAGGAACTTTACCTTCACGATAACCCTAGGCTGAACATCCCGCCGGAAATACTCGGTCCCACCTGGGGGGATGTAATAAGACATCAAGCGAAGCCCGCATTTCCATATACAATTCTGGATTATTACTTCCGCATCCATCCACCCAAACGAGTTGTGGAAACAGTTGGAAAGAAAGAAGTACACCACGCTATTGCTCGAAGGGAAGTCCGGGTTTCCGGTCCGCTGAATGAGGCGAAATTAATACTTGTTGGTCCCGGTGAGGCGGGCAAAACTTCGGTGGTTAACCGATTGGTGAAAGATTCTTACAATCCACGGGAATCCACAACACATGGAATTCGCATTAAACAATGGAAACAGACCGTAGGAAAAGATGAAATCCGTCTCAACATCTGGGACTTCGGAGGACAGGATATCCAGCACGCAACGCACCAGTTCTTTCTTACGGAACGCAGCCTTTATCTTGTTGTCCTCGATGGTAGAAAAGGCAGGGAAGATGAAGATGCTGAATACTGGCTGAAGTTCATCAAGGCTTTCGGAGGAGAGTCGCCAGCCATCCTTGTTCTGAATAAACAGCGGATGCATCCCTACGACGTGAACAGACGCGCATTAAAGGAAAAATATCCATTTATCCGGGCGTTCATCCCAACGGACTGCAAGCCGAAAACAAGGAACGGGATTCCAGAGCTGAAACGGGAGATTCTTATGGCGCTTTCGGAAATGGACAATGTGCGAACGCCGTTTCCTGCAAATTGGTTTGGCATCAAAGACCAGATTGCCAGGATGAAGAAACCTTTCATACCGTTTGATGAATATCGGAAAATCTGCACAGAGCTGAACGAATCCGATGAGAAGGCGCAGGAAAGTCTGGCATACTATCTCAGTTGTCTCGGCATAGCGATAAACTTTCGCACCGAACCGCGCCTGCGCGAAACCAGCGTGCTTCAACCCCAGTGGATCACGAAGGGCGTGTATAAGATCATCACGTCCCGCCGGCTGGCACACGCGCGAGGGGAATTGAAATATTCAGACCTGTCGCGCATCCTTCCATCAAAGGCTTATCCTGAAAAGATGCATAATTTCCTGCTCGATCTTATGAGGAAGTTTGAATTGTGCTTTGAATTCCACGATGCCGGCGCGGATCGGCGTTTTCTGGTTCCGGAGCTATTGGACAAGCAAAAGCCGGATCTTAAGAACAAATTCGCGCCTGAGCAATGCCTTAATTTCCGTTATGAATATACTCTTCTTCCAGAAGGGCTGCTTCCCAGATTCATTGTGCGAACCTATCCGATGAGCGAGGGGAATTTGCGCTGGCGCACCGGAGTTGTATTGAATTGGGAGGGGTGCAGCGCTTTGGTAGAGGCAGATGCAGCGGATCGACAGGTTTTGATTCGCGTAACCGGCACGACTGAGTGTCGGCGGCGTCTTTTATCAGTCATTCGTGCCAACTTCGAACACATCCACAATGAGATGAAGGAGTTCAAACCCACAGAGTGGATTTCGCCGGAAGACCATCCCGGAGAATGGGTGGATTATAAGGATTTGGAAGTTTCTGCTCAGAAGGGAAAGCCGGAATATAGTAAACGAATCGGTGAAGGTCTGGTATCGCTGGATCCGGTGAAAATGCTGTCGCATGCAGACGTGAAGGACGCGACCCGCAGGGATGCGCGCGAATACAGGTTTATGGCGGGCGAGGGCAAGGCAGATCTTGTGAGAATGTTTATCGGTTACTCGCATAAGGATGATCGCTGGCGCGACACTCTGCAAAGCAACCTTGAAATTCTCTCCAGGGAAGGATCTATTGATATCTGGTATGATCAGCGCCTTGTGCCTGGAGATGAATGGGATGACACGATCAAACAGAAACTTTCAGAAGCAAAAATAGTTCTCTTCCTGGTGAGTACCCCCTTTCTGGCGTCAAAGTATATCAGGGAAGTAGAATTGCCAATGGCAATGGAACGTCATAAGGCGAAAAAGGCGAGGATTATACCTGTAATTGTCAGCGCCTGCAGTTGGAAACGAACTCCCCTGACAGACTTGCAGGCATTGCCAAACGGCGCCAAACCTCTCAAGACCTGCAGAGACAGGGACAAGGCATGCCTGGAGATAGAAGATGGAATCCGGGCTGCAGTTGAAGAATTAAGGGATCATAAAAGTTCAAAAGGTTGAAAAGGTTCAAAACATTCAAAATATTGTAGAGAAGGGCAATACAGAAGCTTGGGGTCAATCTATAGAAAAGGTTGAAATAAGCCTGTTTCTTTAGTTGCAGCCAAGGAGCATATTAGGCTGTGTGCGATAATTGTTGTCATTGGGGGATTAAAACCCTTTTGGGCTTATATTGTTGAAAGAATGGAGATTAATATATACCACGCAGAGGCGCAGTGTTCGCAGAGAGAGAACAAAAATCATGTTTCATACTTTGCGTTCTCTGCGCCTCTGCGTGAGATAAGGCATTTATTCTT
>Ga0315277_10006012_pt1 | contig 15965 bp, 14 predicted proteins | sample YL17G05_15_MG_FD_203695 | JGI IMG/M metagenome (GOLD analysis project Ga0315277, IMG submission 203695) | Sediment microbial communities from Yellowstone Lake, YNP, Wyoming, USA - YL17G05_15 | ecosystem: Environmental > Aquatic > Freshwater > Lake > Sediment | place: USA: Wyoming | collected...
CCCTGGGAACCGTTCCCGGGACGGTTCGCGGGGTGGTTCCCGGAGGCAGTCGGAAACCGACCTTCCCTGTGATTTCGGCCCTGATTTGCGGTGCGAGACGCGCGGCGACTTTGGGGTCGAATCGTGAGGGCACGGGCGAGGCGACTGCCGGGCCGATTTTGGCGAGCACTTACCTGCTGAGGCCCGCGGCTTCTCCCGCTGTGATTTGTTGGGCGACTCGCGATTCCGTTTGCAGAGTGGTTTGCAGGGCGAGTTGGAAGGCGAGTTACATGGCGAGTTTGTCGTAAGGGGACACGTCCACGGAGCGACGCGAGGGACGCGTCGCGGATGTGTCCCCATCCAACTCTACTGGGCCAAGTACTTCTGCGGGTCTTTGGTGAAGTTGTCTTTGCAGGCCGTGCTGCAGAAATAGTAGGTCTTGCCCTGGTAAGTGGCGCTGCCGGCCGCGCTCTCTTTAGTCACGGTCATCCCGCACACCGGGTCAACCAGTTTCTCTGCGCTCTGTGCCAATGCCATCACCCCTTCGACTACGTTCGCTTCGGTGACCTTGGTTTCGGTCTTTGTGACCTGGCCCGCCGCGTTCACGAAAGTCACAGACGGGACCGTGTCGATATTCAGCCAGGCCATCGCCTGCTTGTCCGGGTCGGACAGCACGGAGTAGCCGAGCTTCCAACCCCGGGCCGCGGTCTCCGCTGCCTTCATCCCGGCATTGATGACCCCGAAGTATTTCGCCTTTTGGCCGGGCTCCTCGAACGCTTTCTGGAAGGCGGCCGCGGCCGCCTTCGATGCGTTGTCGGTGCCGGCGACAAGCAGCACCAGCGGATGCTTACCGACCATCCTGCCGACGTCGAACGTGTCGCCGTTGACCGCCACCAGTTTCAGGCTCACCATTTGGCTGGCGCCGCAGCCCGCGGCGCTGGGGCACCCGCCGCACTGGGCAAGCGCCGGCCCTGCGGCCATCGTCAGTGCTATACCTATTGCGAGAATCAGTTTCATGTATTCCTTTCTACTACTTCAGTTCGAGCCCATATCCTACCACAGATGACTGGCCAGACTCAAGAACGGCTTTCCCCGTGGCGCGAGGAACTTCTGATGATCTCTTGTGAAGTTGTCTTTGCAGGCCGCGCTGCGGAAGTAGCAGATCTGCCCTTTAGAGTCGAGAGACTTCCATGAGAAACCCTTCGAGTTGCGGCAAGCCGCTCGCTCGGGGTATCAAGAGAAGGCTTGGAGTGACATTGTAGAGAGGGGCGGCCTCAGGGCCGCCCCTCGAACTGTTTCCGGTCTGTCTTTATTTCAGAACCGCCGTCTTCTGGGCGTAGATGCCGACCGGCGTCTTCACCTGCACGAGATAGGTGCCGTTCGCGAGCCGGGTCCCATCCAGCCTGAAGCTCACACGCTGGCCGATGAACGCGGTCTGGGTCTCGCTTGCGACCATCCGGCCGTCGGTGGAGAACGTCCGCAGCTCCATCCTGCCTGATACCGGTGCAGTGAACTCGACCAGGGCCACGCGCCCAAAGGGACTGGGGCTGACCCTGATGGTGTAGGGCTTCACTTCTGGCTCACTCGTCTGTTCGACTACGTCCGCCGGCAGGTTCTCGCCGAAGAAGGTGAGTATCCTGCTCATCAGCGTCCACGTCTGCAGGTAGCGTGACGGGGCGTGGTCAATCGCCTCGAACGCGCAGGAGAAGAAGACCACTTTGTAGGTGCCGGCGTAGTGGACGATGGACTTCACGGTGGTATCAGCGTAGTCCTTGTAGGTGGCGCAGCCGATGCCGCCCTCGGCCGGCCTGATGCCGTCGGCCGACTTGGAGTTGCCCGCACCGCCGGCACCGCCAAGAACCATCGTGTCGGCGCCCTTGGTATTGCTCGTGAGCGGGTCGCCCGGCGCGCCGGTAGTGTAGAGCTTACCGGTGGAATCGTCCACGAATGAAGCGTGGAGGTAGTCACCGAGGAAGGGGTCGCTTGAGAGTTCCTGCGCGATGTTCTGACCAGAAATGAACAGGTTTCCGCCGTTGTCGAGGAAGGTTGCGAGGTTGGTCCGGTCGGTAAGCGTGAGCGTGTTGGTCGTAGCGTTGCCCGTGAACCATACCACCACCGGGTAGTGGCGAAGGGTGTCGGACGAAGGCGAGCCGGAGGTCTGCACCGAGTAGGTGTCGTAGAGCACGAAGTTGGAGTCGAACGCAGCGGTGTAGTACTTCTCGTAGTCCGAGCCGGCGTCGTCGTCAACAATGAGTACTCGCGGTTCGCCGCTCTGGGCCTGGAACATCGAGTTAGGGTATGCCGGGTCCGGGGTGGCGGCGGCGGTGAGATGGAAGGTGAGGATCTGGGGCGGGGCCGAGTCCGGGATGGTGAAGACAAAGGAGTCAGCCGAGCAATCGCCGCTCCCGCCCGCGGGGATGTCCGGGAAGCTCGCCCTGGACTTGGTTATGTTCTTGATGCCGGTGTCGGAGCAGGTGAGTGTTGCGGTGACGCCGGTAGCGTTCTGAAAGCCGGGAGTGTTGTAGTAGGTGACGATGAGCGCCACGGTCTCCCCCGGGTCGGGCCGACCGTTGTTGTTGCCCGTGGCATCGTTGAAGCGCCACGCTGTGAGCTTGAGGTCGCTGTGGGATGGCCGCAGCACGATGTTGCCGAGGCTGACGCGCCCGGCGCCAAGCTCGCCGATGCGGAAGAGCGATTCCGGCATCGTGTCGCAGGCGTCGTGCATTAGGTCGAGCACCTGCTGGTTGGTGAGCGCCGGATTCCAGGATTTGACCCAGGCGGCCACGCCCGCGGCAAGCGGAGTCGCCATCGAAGTCCCATCCATCGTGGCATAGCCGCCGGGTACGGTCGAGAGGATGCTCACGCCCGGAGCGGTGATGTCAATCCAGGGTCCCCAGTTGGAGAAGTCTGCCTTGGTGTCGTTCTGGCCGGACGCGGCCACGTTCTCCACGCCGTTGTAGCCGGCAGGGTACGAGAGCTGGCGCGCGTAGGAGTTGCCCGCCGCGGCGAACAGGACCGCGCCGTGGTCCCAGGCCGCCTGGCAGGCGTTCGCCATCGGCTGGTAGAAGCTCCCGCCGCCGAAGCTCATGGAAATGACCCAGACGTTCTTGGCAATGCCGTAGTTTATCGCCTCAATGGCAGTAGCGATGTTGATGCCGTTGCCCGAGCCGCAGCGCGAGGCAATGGTACGGGTGTTCCAGGATGCGCCGGCAACGCCCACGCCGTTGTTGGTCACGGCGTTGAGAATTCCCGAGGTATGGGTGCCGTGGCTGTCGCCGGATCCCGGCTGGGGATTCGGGTCCCGGCCGATGAAGTCATATCCGACCACGTCGTCGACATAGCCATTCCCGTCCTGGTCAATACCGTCAAGGTCACCGTCCGGATACGGGAGCGTGTCGAAGGCGCCGTTCTGGTTGACATCCTCGGCTGAGTTAATCCAGAGATCGGCCTTGATGTCGGGATGGAACACGTCCACGCCGACATCCGGCACCAGGCTCAGAACCGACGTGTCGCCTTTGGCAAAGCCCCAGGCATAGGCCGCGTTCAGGTTCTGGAAGTGCCACTGGCTTGCGTAGGACGGGTCATTGGGGGCCTCGTCCAGGCGCATGACGCCGTTCGGACTGGCGAGTTCGACTTCGGCCCGCGCCGCGAAGTCGGCCATCACCGGCGCGATGTCCTGGTCGACACCGAACTGAATGACGTACTGGAGGTCGAGCCCGTACTTGCGGGCGATATCGTTCGGGCGAGGGCTCCGCATCAGCGGCTCCACTTCATCGACGTGCCACTTGCTGCTCAGTTCGTCGAGCGCGGGGATGCCGAAGGTCGCGACGCTTCCGGACTTGCCCGGATGAACCAGCCCGCGCTGAGACTGGCTGAGCTGGATGACAAGCTGGCCGGCAATGTGTTCCTCACCGCCCGGGGTGCTGACAACCGGGCGCGTGTAGTCCGGGTACGCGAACGCCATCGCAACCGCGGCGCAAATGACGAGCAGGATCCGCGGACGCATTTCTTGCCTCTTGGCAATTGCTCCTCTTGGCTGAAACGGGGACCGGAGCGGAGGTCGTCTACAACTATTGATCATATGTCCTCTAGGTCGATGCTACTTCACCAGATACTTCTGCGGGTCTTTGGTGAAGTTGTCCTTGCAGGCCTTGCTGCAGAAATAGTAGGTCTGCCCTTTGTACACGTAGGTGCCGGCCGCGGATTCCTTGGTCACGGTCATGCCGCAAACCGGATCAACCAGCTTCTGTTCAGTTTGTGCCAATGCCTTCATCCCTTCACTCAGGCTCGCCTCGCTGATCTTCGCGTCTGCTTTCACTATCGTTCCTGTCCGGTCGATGAACAAAGCCACTGGAGAAGTATCGGCCATAGCCGCAGCAAGTGCGGCCCGCTTCTGGTCAACGAGGACCAGGCCGAAGAGATCGTGCGACTTGGCAAACGCCTTGGCCGCCTTGGGACTGGCCGCGATAACATGTACCAGCATCGGCGCCTGTTCGCCCTTGCCGGAGATTGCCGCTTGCACGACGTCAACGGCCTTGCCCGAAGCCACGTCGGTGCCGGCCAGAAGCATCACCATCGGCATCATGCCGAGGTGCTGGGACAAGTCAACCGTGTCGCCGGCCAGGCTTACGAGCTTGAGCCCGCTCAGCCCGCCGGACTGGGCCGGATTGCCGCTCACGCCACAGCAGCTCATCTGACCGAGCGCAGGAGCAGCCGTCAGCGCGAGGACCGCGAGGGACAAAGCAAGTAATCTCATCTTTGTCTCCTCACAGCAGTTCAAGCCCGTACCCGACGACCGACGGCTGGCCGGATTCGAGCACTACCTTGCCCATCGCCCTGACGTTCTTGCCCACGTGCTGGGGTATGAACACGTTGGTCGGATGCATGTTGACGTAGACCTGGCCGGTCGAGTCCTGCGTCCATATCCAACCGCCTGACGGACATTCGCTCGTAATCTTGCCGGCCACGAGCACATCCTTACCTTCCCATGCCTGAGGGTTGCTGAGGATTTCCTTGGCCGTGGTTACGGCCATGTCCGCGGGGATGGCCTTCCCATAGGCGTTGGACTTTGCCGTTCCGGCCTTCTTCGCGCCACAGCCGACAACGACTGCTGCGACTACCAGGGCCAGACCTAGTGCAATGTACTTCTTCATTTCTACTCCTGTTGTGTCTTGGTTTCCTTGTGAAACGACTCTTCGTTCACGATTCTTCCGTCCGAAATCTCAATCTTCTTATCCGCCTCTAACGCCAGCTCCGGGTCGTGCGTGGCCATGATGATGCCAAGCCCTTCGCGCGCTAATTCCTGGAATATCTGCAGTACCGCGCCGCGCGACTTCCTTTCCAGCCGGCCGGTCGGCTCGTCTGCGAGCAGAATCTTCGGTCGGTTCACGAGGGCGCGCGCGATAGCGACCCGTTGCATGTCCCCGCCGTCGAGCTGCTTGGGCAGCGCCCGTCGCGACTTGCTCAGCCCGACCCGCTCAATCAGTTCGCTTACGCGCTGTTCGTCGTGCTTGCGGGCGAAGATGAGCGGCAATCGTATGTTCTCCTCAACCGTCAGGGTCGGAATCAGGTAGAAGAGCTGGAATATGAACCCGATGTGGTCGCGCCTGAAGCCAACCAGTTCCTGCTCCTTGAGCCCCGTGACCTCTGTACCGGCAATCTTCAGGCTTCCTTTTGAGGGCCTATCCAGGCAGCCAATTTGGTTCAGCAGTGTAGTCTTGCCCGACCCGCTCCGGCCGACAACCGAAACCATTTCGCCCGGCGCCAGGGTCAGGTTCAGACCGGCGAGCGCGTGAATCGTCTCGCTGCCACGATGGTAGCTCCGCCACAGGTCTTTCGCCTCGAGCAGCAACCTATTGGTCATTGGGACTTGGTCATTAGCCATTCTTGATCGCTCCATCTTCCAGCCGGACAACCCGCGTAAACCGGGACTCCAGGCTCAGGTCGTGTGTTGCCACAACAACCGTCAATCCGGAATCCCGGTTCAAGGCCAGAAGGAGGTTAAAGATGCCGTCGCGGGTTGCAGTGTCAAGGTTGCCGGTAGGTTCGTCGGCCAACAATAATCTTGGGCTGTTCACGAGCGCGCGGGCCACGGCCACCCGCTGCATCTCGCCGCCGGAAAGCTCGGAAGGCTTGTGGGTCATGCGCTGCCCGAGCCCGACTCGATCAAGCAGTTCTCGCGCTCGGACCTTCAGCGAGCCGCCGCCCCACATCGAGGGGAGCAGCACGTTCTCAAGCGCGGTCAAAGTCGGCATCAGGTAGAATTCCTGGAACACGAACCCGATGTTCTCGCGTCGTAGCGAGTCGAACCTGGTTCCGCGCCGGGCCGTGTCGTGTCCGAGTACTTTCAGTTGGCCCTCGGTCGCCCGGTCCATCAGCCCGATGAGGTTGAGTAGCGTGGTCTTGCCGGCTCCCGAGTGCCCAACAACACCGACGAACTCACCGCACTGGATGTCAAGGTCAATACCCTTGAGCGCCTGTATCTTCTCTACGCCGCGCCGGTAGGTGCGGACCAGCCCCTTGGCCTCCACCGCCAGCTTGATGTCGCAGGTTGGTGCGATTTCCATGATGCTTACTCCGCCTTGATCGCTTCGACCGGTTTCACGCTCGAAGCCCGAAACGCGGGATAGAACCCCGCGACCAGGCCGAGCACGAGCGACAAGGCAACGCACATCGCCATGGTCGGCAGCGAGAGTCCGATGAGCGAACCCTTGGGCGCATACGGAATCATGCCACGGATAAGCGCCTCGACCAGGCGCGAGGAGACCAGCGCGATAAGCACGCCGGCCACGCCGCCCAGCACGGTCGTAAGTATAGTTTCGGCCCAGACGAGCTTGAACACGTCGCCCCGCGACCCACCCATCGCCTTCATCATGCCGATTTCACGGGTCCGCTCGAACACCGCCATCAGCACCGTGTTGAGCACGCCGACCCCGCCCAGAATGACCGCAATCAGGATGATGGCGGAAACGAACACCTTCGTGCTGGCCATCAGAGCGCCTATCGTGCCAAGCAGTTCTGTCAGCGGGAAGACGTTCATGTCCACCTCGTCTGCCTTGAGTGAAGCGACCAGCGCGTCGGTCTGGTCCACGTGCTTTGCCTTGATGAGGATCAGTACGAGCTTACCTTCGAGTCCGGAAATCTTCTGCAGCGTCTTGCGCGGCAGGAACACGAACCCATCGTCCTGGGTGTTGGTGCGGTTGAGCACGCCGACCACATGCAGCCGGACGTTCTTTTCCGGTATCGTCCAGAAGTCGCCGGGCTTCAGACCGGCTTCCTGAGCCGAGGTCGAGCCCATTATCACGCTGGAATCGGAATCAAACCAGTGGCCATTGATGTGCCAGGCCGGCCTTAGCTTCATGTAGTCTTCGTCAATCCCGAGCAGGATGACGTTCTTGTTTCCCGGGGCGAAGACTGCATCCATGATTACGCCCGCGGCTTCAGCCACGCCCGGGTTCGCCTTGACCTTGGGAAGCAGGCTCTCGTCCATGTAGCGCGGCCACTTGCCGCCGTGGAGCGCAATCGTCGCGGCCTCGTACGGACAGCCCTTGGGCACGACCATCACATGCGCGCCCAACGCGCCGAGCTCACCCTTCAACCGCGACTGGTAGCCCTGCTGGAATTGGAACAGGGAGTAGAGAACGGCGATGGCGATAGCTACGCCGAGCACGGTCAGGATGGAGCGCGTCTTGCGTCGAATCAGGTTCTTGAATGCCAGACTGAACCAGATCATGTCTTACTCACTTCTCAAAGCCTCAATCGGCTTTGCCCTTGCGGCCCGCAGCGCCGGGTAGAAGCCGGCCACGACCGCGATGCCGAGTACGAACGCCATAATCAGAAGAAAGCTGCCCGGCTCCAGCGCAATCACGCTGCCCTTGGGCGCGAGCGGGAGGAACCGCTTGACTAGGCTCTCGAGCGCCCGAGCACCGACCAGGGCCAGGCCGAGCCCGCCGATTCCGCCCAAAAGCGAGAGCATCAGGGTCTCCAGCCAGACCAGTCCGAAGATGTGAGCTTGAGCCGCGCCGGTCGCCCGCATCACGCCGATTTCCTTGGTCCGCTCGAACACCGACATCAACACCGTGTTCAACACGCCCAGCGCCGAGATGACGATGATGATCATGACGATGGAGAGCAGCAGCGACTTGGCCGAACCCATCAGGGTCATCATCGTTCCCAACAGTTCGCCCATGGTAATCACTTCCGCGCCTTTTATCTTCCCAAGCTGGGCAGCGACGACCGGCGCGTCGTCCGGGTTCTTCAGCCGGATTGAGATGCCGGTCAGCTTGTCCGGCTGGTCGAACATCGCCTGCGCGGTTGCCAGCGGCACGTAGAAGAAGCCGTCGTCCTCGTTACCGGTGGGCTGCAGCTCGCCGACCACATCGAGGGTCTTATCCTTTTCCGGCATGTAGATCTGGTCGCCGATGTTCGAGAGCTCGATGAGCTTCACGTCATTGCCGAGAATCACGTCGTTCGGCTTCTCGAGGAACTTGCCGTTAAGCTTCCACCAGGTCTTCAGTCGCAGCGTGCTGGAGTCGATGCCTACATAGATGTCGGTGCGGCCCTCGTCGGGACGGACGATAGCGCTCATGAACGTCGGGGCGGCAACGTCAATCTGAGGAATCGCCTGGACCTGCTTCAGCACGTCGGCCGGCAGGTAGCTCGGGATCTTGCCGCCCTTGAGGATGAGCGAGGCGGCCTCGTACGGGCACCCGACCGGCACGACCATCATATGGATGCCCATGCCCTGCAACTGGGTCTTCAGCGCCCGCTCGTACCCGCGGTTGAACGACACGAGGGTGAAAAGTACCGCCACGGCCACGGTCATGCTTCCCAGCGTCAGTATCGTGCGAGTCTTGTGGGCGAAGAGGTTCTTAAAGGCGAAGCGGACAAAGTTCATTGTTTCCTCATTGCCTAGGGCCGGCCGAGTTCGTCGTACACGATGAGCAGTTTGCGGGCTGCGGTCGCCACCGCCTGCGACGCCTTGTCAGCGCCCTGGACCGCAGTCTTCAAGTCCTCGCCGACCTTGAACGTGTCGGTCAATCCCATGCCTTTGAACTGACCAAGGAACTCCTTGCCGCGCAGCGCGGCCTTGGCCTTTTCCCGGTCGCGCTGAATCCGCACGGCCTTGATGACCGGCCCGGAGTCGCCCTCAACCACTGCTACCACGACCTCGATTGCGCCGAACTGCCCCTTGCCGGCGTGGGTCATGACGGTCCCGACCCGCTGCTTGCCCTTGAACACCGGGAAGTACTTGAACTGGGTCTCGTCTGCATCGAGCGGGAAGCCGAGCCGCTTCTCGATCCTCTGCTTCTGGGCGTCGGTGATGTCCGCGAACACGGTCTTGTAGCTACCGGAGCCGAAGATGCCTGAGATGTCCGCATCCGGCTGACGCCATACGCACAGCGACGCTGCCGCGGTCCCAGTGAAAAAGAGCGCGAGCAACAGCGCAAAAACGGGGACTGTACCGCGCCGCTCGTTCCTACGGTGCCCCGGGAACGTTCGACGCAGGCGCTTCGAGGGACTGTCCCCTGTTTTCGCCTGTGGCGCTTGGCGCTCTTGGCCGTTCATCTTCTTAGAATCGTACAACAACCTGCGCCATGGCATGCCAGTCCTCCGTGTTCTGAGTCGTGGTGCTAAGTAAGTCCCGCTGGTAGGCCGTCTGGATTTCGAATGCCGAGATATCCGGCGGGTAGTAGTTCAGGCCGACGCTGAGCGTGCGGGCCGAACCTTCGAAGGTGTGAAACCCGTCGTAGGCCAGCATCGGCTCCAGCCAGCGCGTGACCGCGCACCGGGCTTCGCCGTAGTATCCGAAGACGAAGGGCTGCGACAGCGCCGAGTCCTTGCCGGCAGTTCCCTCCAACCTCACGGTCAAGGGCCCCCAGTCAGTCGTGTTATCCAGACCGAGCCTATACTTCATCCTATATAACCGGGGGCCCTCATCCATGCTCAGGAGGCTGTCCAGAGACCAGTAGGGGAGCGAGCCGGCCAGGCCGCTCAGACCGAGCGTCACGTCGGCATTGCCAACAAGGAACCTGGGCGCAACTCGGGCGGTGACTACTTTTCCTCTGTCTTTGTCCATTGCGTCCGGTCCATTTCCGTTGGACACCCAGAGTTTATAGTCAGTATGCCCGAGCTGGCCCAGGACGCCAAGACCCGGATCGAGGCGCAGACCCAGGATCTTGGCAAAGGGGGTTTGAATGATCTGCGTATGGATGTCATAGTCGGCCAGGAGCCCGAACGGAATCACTGCCTGTCCTACCCTGATTGTCGGCATCGACAACCCGAGCGGGAACAAGGCGTAGGCCTCGCCGAAATGGAACCCGCTGGTCCAGCCCGACATCGCACCGCCGGCGCGGATTTGAATCAGGGCGGTCAAGATGTCACGGGTCTGACCGCTGACCTGTGCCTGGATGTCGCCCTCCGCTCCCATCAACTCGAAGCCGTTACCCATGGCATCGTACGTGTAGCGGGGGTAGAGCAGGCCGCCAAGGCGTACGCTGGTCCCGGCTAGACTGACGGCGGCCACAAGGAGCAAGGCAACAACGCTGCGCCTAATCATCGTCTCGTTCCTCCGGGTTGCGGTTGAACGACCTGACCAGGAAGATGACCGATGCCACCGTCAGTCCGGCGAACACAAGCACCGAGGTCAGGCTGAACATCCAGCTAGAGTTTGAGTATCCACACATCGGGGACAAGCAAGGCACGACCCGTGCCAAAGGGAAACGGCGCCGTCTTAGAGGCGGGCTAACGAGACCAGCCGACTGCGGCTGGCTCGAAGTTGTCTGTTATGCTACAGTGTCTGTCTGCAGACAGACAGCTCGGGCTAGGAAAGCCCGTGCTTCTTCATGCGGTAGATGAGAGTCGCGCGGGAGATGCCGAGCAGCCGCGCGGCTTGTGACTGGTTGCCGCCGGTCTTTTTGAGCGCAGCCTCGAGATGGCTCCGCTCGACCTCGGCCAAAGTCGCGCCTCCGTCCTGAAGACCCTGGACTCTGGACTTTGGACTCTGGACTTGCGGCATCAGCCTGTCGGCGATGTGCTCGGGCTGAACCGGCTTTCCGCCGCTCAGAATCAGGCCGGACTCAATCACGTTCTGGAGCTCGCGCACGTTGCCGGGAAAGTCATGCTCTCCGAGCAGCTGCAGCGCCTCCCTGCTGACGGCTTCCGGTGCGTATCCGCGCTGCATGAGATACGATGCGACCAACTCGGGTATATCCTGTCGGTGCTCGCGCAGGGGCGGAATCGGGAGGGAGAATACGTTCAGCCGGTAGTAGAGGTCCTCGCGAAACTCGCCGTCGCGCACGCACTCCATCGGCTCTCGGTTGGTCGCGCTGATGATCCGGACATCGACTTTGAGCGTTTCGGTGCTGCCGACCGGCTGAATCTCGTGCGCTTCAATCGCTCGAAGCAGCTTCACCTGCAGGTCGCGCTTCATCTCGGTCACTTCATCGAGGAAAATCGTGCCGGTGTCCGCCTGGACGAACCGGCCGTCACGGTCGGCGACCGCGCCGGTGAAGGAGCCCTTCTTGTGTCCGAACAGCTCACTCTCCACCAGGTTCTCAGGGATAGCGCCGCAGTTTACGGCCACGAACGGTCGCGCCGCGCGGCCGCCCAGGAAATGGATGGCCCGCGCGACAAGCTCCTTGCCCGTGCCCGTCTCGCCGAGGACCATCACCGCTGCCTCGCTCGCCGCCGCGAGCCGCACCATCTCGCGCACCTTCTCCATCTGCGGGCTCGCGCCCACAATCGCGGCCAAGCCGTACCTGCCCGCGACCTCGTCCCGCAACCGGACGTTCTCGAGCTTCAAGTCGCGCAGGCTGAGGGCATTAGCCACCAGCCCTTTCAGCCGGTCATTGTCGAATGGCTTCTGCACGTAGTCGAACGCCCCGGACTTCATCGCGTCAACCGCCGTCTTCACGGTCGCGAACGCAGTGATCAAGATGACCGGAACGTCCGGACTTGTGTCCCTGACCAGCTTGAGCACGTCCAGGCCGTTCCCGTCCGGGAGTTTCAGGTCGGAGACGACGAGGTCGTACTGGCCGGCCGCGAGTTCGCGCTTCGCTCCGGCAACGTCGCCCACGACCGACGTGTCGTGCCCTTCCTCTTCCAGCAGAAACTTCACGACCTGGGCAACGCTGGTATCGTCGTCTGCCACCAGAATCCGATGTTTCATCTGCTATCCTCCCGGCAGAATCACCGTCGCGGCCGTACCTTCTCCCGGCTTGCTTTCGATCGCCAGCCTGCCGCCGTGCTCGGACACGATACGCTGCGCGATCGGCAATCCCAGCCCGGTCCCGCCCGGCTTCGTGCTGTAGAACGGCTCAAACACCTGCCGCAGCTTGTCGGGCGGGATCCCCGGCCCGCTGTCGCGAACCGAGACCCGTGTGAAGCCGCCTTCCTGCCTCAGGTCGAGTGTCACCTCGCCGCCGTGATGCATCGCCTGTACCGCGTTCAGAATCAGATTCAGAAACACTTGGCGCAACTGGTTCGGGTCCGCGTCCACCTTGTGCTCGCCCTGCGGATAAGCCCGCTTGACGGTGACCCCGGCCTGCTTGATGACCGGCGCCAGCAGTTCAAGACAGGAGTCCAGCAACCCGCTCAACAGCACCGGCTCCCGCTTCAGTGGTGCGGGACGCGCGTAGTCGAGGAACTCGTTCACCACCCGGTTCAGACGGTCTACCTCGCTCATGATGATGCCGGCCAGCTGTGCTTCCTTGCCTGACACGTGTTCGTTGATTATCTGGGCCGAACTGCGAATCGCGGCTAGCGGGTTCTTCACCTCGTGCGCCATGCCTGCCGCCATCTCGCCGAGAGTCTTGAGCCGCTCGGCGCGGCGCAACGAGTCATTCGCCTTGCGCTGCCTGTCGGAGAGGATGCCGGTCACGACGCCGACTATAAGGTAGAGCGGTATCTCGAACACGGCCTCGCTCGCCTGGCGCGGGAGCATCGCCCGCGTCATCAGCACGTGCGGGAGGAACAGAAGTGAAACGAGAACGGAAGTAGCCAAGCCGCCGCCAAGGCCGTACCGGAACGCCGCCAGGATTATCGGTAGATAGTAGAGCCGGCGAAACAGGTCGTGCCAGAGAGCATCGTGGGTTGGCGCGAGGTAGTGCCCGATGCTCAGTACGAGCACCGCGGCAACCGTGGTCCAGAACTCCGGCTGCCGCCACAAAGGCCGACTCATGCCGTCAAGCCCGGACCCTCGTCATTGGTTCCAGCCTGACGGCAGGTCGACTTCATAGGCGTCGGTGTAGTCCTGAGTGTAGTCGCCCCAGTTCGAGCCGAAGTAAACCCGTGTGCCCGCTCGGTTCACGGTGGCATAGGCCTCGGCAAAGTAGTTGGGCTGCGGATTCCTGCCCGTATAGCACCGGGTGCGGCACAGCTTGACGATGCGCGGGTCGGGTTTGAGCTCGACCATGAAGAGCAGGTTGTCCATCCACGAGTGGGTTTGACCCGAGGGCGGGTTCTCCGCCCCACACGTCGAAACCAGGCACCAGCCCGGTGTCGCCGCGCAGTTGCCCGAGAAATGGAGCCCGATGTCCGGGTTCACGTCAAACGGGATTGCCACGAGCGGAGTCGCGGCGCCGGTGACGAGGTCGACCATCGTGATGGAGTCGGTCGTGTTGCTCTGGAAGACCATCACGTCGCTGCTGTCCGCGGTGAATGCCAGGTCCATGTGCCCGGTCGCGCCCGATGGCAGTTGCGTCATGGTGCCGAAGTCCCGTGTGAACGCCTGGGCCGGGCTGCTTTCGTAACCAATGACGCAGTGGTCGCCGCTTACGTCCATCGATACCCAGTTGATGCCGTCCGGGAAACTAGTCTTGGCGCCGATGACCGAGTCGAGCTGCCGGTCGTAGCAGACCACGGCCAGCACGTTGAAGACCGAATCCTCAACCATAAAGCACCAGTACCGTTGGTCGAGCGACGCGTCGCCTTCGGTCTTCGTCGATATGAAACTGGCTCCGGTGTACTCGACCCTGAAGTCTTGGATAGTCGTGAAGGTGTCGCCGGTGATATCGTACTGGCGCAGCTCCGAGCCGTGCAGGTAGTAGAACCGGTTCGGCGCCGAAGCATCCCAGCGCGGCTCAGGTTCCTCGCCCAGCCCGAGACTGGAGAAGTGCTTGAGCATGTTGTAGCCCGGACGGCCGTAGAGGTACCACTCGCCGTCCTGCCCGCGCAGGATGATACGAGTGCCGTCGCAGTTCTCGGCGTCGGCGCGGGAATACTCATTCTCGATGCCCGGCCCCGAGTAGCCGTCAGCGGTCTTGTCGGTGATGCGGGCAAGGCTGGAGTTGTACAGGGAATCCGGAAAGAATGCGCCCTTGGCCGGAAGGTTCGGGCTCGCCTTGTGGCATCCGGCGCTGAGCAGCAGAACGACGGCCGCAGTCATGGCGATTATTCTCATTGGCTATCTCCTGCACTCAGCTTAGCCGCCGTCCCAAATCTGTCAACGACGGCAGCACTTGCTAAGCCGGGCCGCGCGTCTAACATACTGCCACCGATGTCCGGTCACCATCACGACCACGCCAGCACCCGGCAGGGCCGGAGTCTTTTAGTCTCTATCGCCCTGAACCTCGGGTTCGCGGTGGCCGAACTCATCTTCGGTCTCCTGGCCAATTCGCTCACGCTCATTGCCAACTCCATCCACGACGCATCCGACGCCGTCGCTCTGACGCTTTCGTACTTCGGGTTTCGCCTGTCGGAACGGGCGCCCAACACCCGCCGTACGTTCGGGTACCGGAAAGTGCGCATCCTGACCGCGTTCCTGAACGCGGGCGTGCTCGTCGCCCTGTCAGTACTGGTCATCCGCTCCGCCATACTCCGAATCGCGAAACCCGAGCCGGTCCAGGGCCCAACCCTCATCTTCATCGCGATGGTCGGCCTCGTGGTAAACGGCGCCGCAGTCCTGCTCCTCCGGCGCGACCGTGAGAGCCTGGTCATTCGCGCCGCGATGTGGCACCTGCTCGACGACTTCCTCGGGTTCATCGCGGTTCTTGTCGGTGGCATCGTCATCCGGCTAACCGGCTGGTACGTGATTGACCCGATTCTCTCTCTCGGAGTGAGTGGGCTCGTAATCTGGGGAGCGTGGTCGGTGTTCCGGGAGTCGGCCTCGATCCTGATAGATTCGACCCCGCATGACATCAACTTCGATACGGTGCGACGATTCATCGTCGGCTTCGACCCGCAGATCGCGGGGTTACACGACCTGCATATCTGGACTCTCGGCGAAGGCGAGCGCGCATTGATGGCGCACCTGAAAGTGAAAGACGCCGAAGTCAGTTCGTTCCAGCCGATGCTTTCGAAGCTCGAATGCGCCCTGCGTGACAACTTCGGCCTGAACCACGTCACGCTCGAGCTCGAGTGTGACGTCTGCAAATCCGGCGACAACGTCTGCCTCGAATAGCGGCCGGACGCAGCTCGGGCTATCCACAGAATCCGTAGACAACGCAGAGTCCCGTCCGCGTTCCTGCCTCTCCGGCAATCTACAATCGGTCAGAGCGACCGGTAGAGCAACAGGTAGAGCAGTGGGTGGAGCTATTGGCGGAACTCTAGGTGGAGCTGCGGGTAGAGCTGCGGGTAGAGCTACGGGTAGAGCTATTGGTAGAGCGGCCGGTAGAGCTACGGATGGAGCTACCGGTAGAGCTGCGGATACCGCAACGGGTACAGCAGCGGGTAGAGCAACGGGAGCGGCAACCGATACAGCGGCGGGCGCAGCAACCGGTACAGCGATTGGTGCAGCAATCGGTAGAGCTGCGGGTAGAGCAGCGGATACAGCGACCGATACAGCAACGGGTTGAGCTACGGGCGGAGCAACGGGCACAGCTACGGGTACAACTATCCCTCCAATGACCCCTACCCTCGAATTATCGGCCTTGCCTTGCACCACAACCTGCGGATAATACAGGTGTTATGGCCCATGCACCGAATTCGTTCAACTGCCGTTTTCCGCATCGTGTTCCGGAGGGCAAAGCCCGGTGAGACCGTTGCTC
>Ga0315277_10006013_pt1 | contig 15960 bp, 18 predicted proteins | sample YL17G05_15_MG_FD_203695 | JGI IMG/M metagenome (GOLD analysis project Ga0315277, IMG submission 203695) | Sediment microbial communities from Yellowstone Lake, YNP, Wyoming, USA - YL17G05_15 | ecosystem: Environmental > Aquatic > Freshwater > Lake > Sediment | place: USA: Wyoming | collected...
GGCTTCGGTAGAAATCTCACCGCCCGGGACAGAGGAGATCCTCTTAACGTCAGATGAAGAAATAAAAAGCTCTGGAGAAGAGTTCACTCTGACTTTCTTTGAAAAGGGTAGACAACAAAAGGAGGAGGAGAAAGAAAAAGAAGAAGAGAGATTTGAAATTGTGATGGAAGAGGATCGCGCCCAGGAAGTGATCCGGGCTCTTATGGACGAGGGAAGTCCCGAGGAAGAAGAGCTTCATCTCGATTATCCCCCGGATGATCGAATGGAGGAGATCCGCCGGATTGAACCAGACCTCCCCTTATTCGAAAAAGGGGAGCCCGTTACAGAAGAAAAACCTGCGACTGTTGAAATAAAAACGGAGGGGGAAGCTTTTCTCTACCCCTGGCTGGAAGACTTCAAAAAAGCCATTGAGGTCTATGATCAAATGAATCGGGATCCCTTCTTATTCTGGTTTGAAAATCTCCAGAAGGAAGGACGATTTGAGGACGTCTACCACTCTCTCTTAACCCTATTGATCTACGCCCGATTCAATCAAACTCATCCCTCGGATACCGCATTGGAAAATACTCAGAAGGTATTCCGTCTTACGCTCCAAACGGACCTGCCTCCCGAGGAATTCCCTTCCCTGGAGGGGGCTCTCTTCTTTCCGTCAGAAGTGTGGAGAGACCTATACATCAGGGCCATCCCTAAACTTCAAGAAGTGTCACGTCGAATTATGGAGGGAAAAGGATGGGAAACATCCGATTTGGATCGGTTGATTCGCATCATCCCTCACATGACTGCAAGGAATAGCCGTTGGGCCATTCGTGCCATCCATGACTGGATCCCAGGGGTCATCCCTGATGTTTCAGATATGCCCATTGATATAAGTGAAGGCCTTTACCGGGTGGCTTCCCGTTTGGGAGTGATCAATCCCTTATTCGATTATTATCAGGGGAAAAATTCGATGGGTGATCTGAGGATTCAATCCTTTGCCAGAACCGCTTTTCCTGACGATCCGGGAAAAATTGAGGAACCGATGAGTCGATTAGGAGCAAAAGATGAAGGGGGCCATTGCTGGCCGACCGACCCCCAATGCCGGGATTGCCCCTTCGAGAGCTTTTGCCAAAAACTTTTTTTAGATTTTAACCCCGCAGAAAAAGGGATGATTCTTCGATAATGGTAGAAAATCGGAGGAACGGAATGGAGAAGTCGAAATCGATGAAAGATAGAAGGAAATCCCAGAGGATGATGCTGGACTTACCCCTTGAATACCGTGTTATGGATGTGCCTTATGCCCACGGAGGATTGGTGGTCAATGCGAGCGAATTGGGCCTCCTTGTCCAATCCGTGAAAAACCTCTCCATTGGGACAAAATTAAATATAGCGGTCTTATTCCCCAAGGGCTTCGAATTGGCCAACTTCGAAGTTCTGGCCGAGATCCTCTGGAAGGACCTCCATTGGGAAGAGGATTGGGAGGGGTACCAGTATGGTTTAAGATTCCTACATATTCTCGATAACGAGTATTGGAAATTGAAACAGCTTTTGAGCGGCCAATTCCATTTGGAGGAGGTCCAACGAAATTATCGATAAGAGCAGGGGAGGGAGGATGACAGAGAAAAAGGAGGGAAAGCCTCGTATCGGGATTGCCAACATTGAAAGAAGAAAGTATCCGCGATTTTCAATCGACCTGCCTATCGAGTATCATCCAATCAGCTCCCCCGTCAGCAATATTGGCCGGGCACTCAATGCGAGTGAAGGGGGATTACTGGTTTACCTCCCAGAAAAGATGAAGGTTGGCCAACACCTTGCCCTGAAGCTCTTCTTCCACTCGGGTTCTCAAATGAATATCATCGATATGACAGGAGAAGTCATCTGGATTGATATTCACCTCGAGATGAACTGGGGAGATTATCGGACGGGTTTGAAGTTGATTGATATCTCTCCCGAAAATCTGCAAAGGCTGAAAGACTTCCTGCTATCCCTTACGAATTAAATCCCATTTTTTCTTACTGGGTAACCCCTCAGTTATGGGGGTCATTCCATTTCATTGATAGTAGGAGTCGATAGGCGGGGCCTGCTGCAGGTCTAACCCCGCCTACAGAGTATAATTAAGGGAACCTCTAATAATTCCCAATTTGTCACTCCTGCCCTGTATCAAGCACGGGGTAAACTCCGGCGGGAGTCCAGTAATGTCAAAAACTTATGGATTCCTGCTTTCGCAGGAATGACATTTTTAGAGGTAGCCTTAAATTTTATCAGGAATATTGTGACCCCCCGTTACTGAGGGATTACTCTTGCTTTTCTGAATCTTCTTGTAAAAAGGAAAAAGAGGGATTATAATTTTTTACAAAGGAGTAGAACGATGAGTGGAAAAAGTAGCTTTCCATACCGCAAATTTGATAGGAAGCCACACCCCCATATTGTCAAACAAATCTTAGAGGATGAGGAGCTGGTCGAGATGATGAAGGAGATGCTCGTTAAGGAAGGCAAACCCTGTCCTTTTTGCCACCGAAAACTAAAGGATGAGGTTAAGGCCCGGGAGATCTGGTAAACCCCGTTCGAAATCCTAGCGGGGCATTATTTCTAACGGGGTAAACGTTTAAACCCTACATATCTTCGTCAGGGCATTTACGAGTAAAGGAGAATTTAAACGGTCTTTTAATAAAGGTATTAGCCGCTTCATCCACCCCTCCCGTAGGAAAAGGGGAGGGAAAGGTTAACGGAGGGTTTTCATCAACCAGACAGAAATGATTTTAGCGATGAATAACTTGCTTATCAGGAGATGGATCTTCAAAAGATAAAGATTGGCCAGCGTTTCTTCCTTGATTATTCTAAACATCTATCAAAACCTCTTAAACTCAAAGCTGTAAAATGGTGAAACGAATCATCATTAACCCTGACCTTGATGAGAACAGGGATTGATTTAAAAGGAGGGAGGAGGAAAAGTGAGATGATTTTTTGAATCATATTCATCAATTGAATCATATATAACTGTAATGCAATAATTTTGCCAAATTTCTAAAAATAATATAACCCCATGAAAACATTAAATAATATCAATAATTCAAAGTTAAATACTTTAAGTTCTCCTTTAAAGAGTGACATGGATTGTTAATGGATTGAAAAATGGTCAGCTCTGGGACTCGCTAATTTCTCAGAAGAAGCTGTGAAAAAATTGGCGGCCTGTGCCTTGGCCCACATGGATGAGTGTCTTGTAGAAGCTTTAGAACGCGGTCTTTTAAATTTGTCACATAGTCTCATAGTCCTATAGTCTTATAGTCTTATAGTCATTTGACTAGTCGACTATCTGACTAACGACTATACGACTTGCTCAAGATGTTCCGCCCTAAAGCTTCTCCAATCCCCCCAACCATGCGGGCCGGAACTTTGCCGATCTGTGAAATGTGATTTTTTCACACCTTCTCACTTTTAAAGTTAAGGTTTGGGAAATGGAATGAATTTTGAAACTTGAAAAAATGCTTGACAACCGGCAAGAAAATCGTTATTTAACCTTAAAATTTAACAGGAATCATAGACTATCCTCATAAGTGATGGAGTGGACATTACTTCTTAACTCGACTTTTGAACCTTTGAGAGTGGTGACCTGGAAAAAGGCAATCATTATGGTCATGCTCGGTAAGGTGGAAGTGATCGAAGAGTATGAACGGGCCATCAGGGGAATCAGCGTCTCCATCCATCTCCCGGCTGTCATTCGTTTAAACCGGTTTATCAGGAGAAAAACACCCATCTTTAAATTTTCCAGGCAAAATTTGTATGTTCGGGACAGAGGGGTATGTCAATATTGCGGAACCCCTTTCGAGCATAAAGAGTTGACCTATGATCATGTCGTCCCCCGCTCCAAAGGCGGGCAGACGGAATGGACAAATGTGGTAACCTGTTGCACTACTTGTAACCTCAGAAAGGGAGGGAGAACGCCAGAAGAGGCAGGCATGCCCTTGATCAAAAAGCCTAAGGCCCCCATCTGGATTCCTCTATTGACCAAGAGTCTCGGGATCGACGAAACTCCTTCTTCCTGGAAGGACTATCTCTACCTTAATCGGGAATTGTCACTATAAACTTTCATGGATACGATTCTCAGTAACCAACCCGTCTATCCCTGCCGCCGGTTTTACGGAAAAAAACGGGAAAAAGAGAGCTCTGAAAAACTAATACATGCTCTCTCGATACGCCAGAAGGAGAGGCCATGAAGCATCTTTGGGCTCCTTGGAGAATGAATTACATTTTGAAGCGAAAAGAAAAGAAGTGCATCTTCTGCCTTAAATCGAGTCGTGATAGAGACAGAGAAAATCTCATCCTGTATCGAGGGAAGCATACCTTTGTGATGATGAACAGATATCCTTACAATAATGGCCATCTGATGATTGTTCCCCATCGGCACTGCATCGACCTGGAATCCTTAAACCATCTCGAATCGAAAGAACTCTTTGAACTAATAAGGGTTTCCATCGGAGTATTAAAGATTTCTCTCTCCCCTCAAGGGTTCAATATTGGTGTCAATATAGGAAAGGTTGGGGGAGCCGGTGAGGACCACATCCATTGTCATATCGTTCCCCGCTGGGCAGGGGACACCAATTTTATGCCGATCTTGGGAGAGACGAAGATCGTTCCGGAGTATCTTTCAAACACTTACCAGAAACTTCATTCTGCCTTTATCGATCATCTGAAAAAAAGAACGAGGCAGAAAGGAGGGGGAAAAAAATGAAATGGGTAAAAACGCTTCTGATCATGATCATCTTCATCCTTGTCATCCTCTTCTCCCTTCAAAATAGAGAAGAGGTGGCCCTTCGATTTGGCCTTTATCCCATCCAAGACCGGTTTTGGGAGGTCCCAAAACTTCCTCTCTTTTTAATCATCCTCTGTTCCGTCTTCCTGGGGGTGTTGATCGGAGGAATCGGAGACCTTTACCAGAGGTTTCAACTTAAAAAATCCCTTCGCCAAAATGAAAAAATGATTGAGAAATTGAGCAGAGAGGTGGAAACACTTCGGGGCTCGGGCCTGGAGCAACCCTCATATCCTAAAAAAGATTTTTGATCTTTTTTAGGGCCTCAGAAAAGGGTCTGCCCATAAAAATTATTTTCTTGCATTTAAGATAAAATTGTAGTATATTTTTTTTACAGAATCGGGTCTGCTGAAAAAGCGGGCTTTTTGCCCGCTTTTTTTTTAGACCGCCTCTTTTAAAGGGAAAACAAGATGTCAGGGGAGATTATTAATCTGGTGATGAAAATCATCGACCCGATCCTTTTAGATGAAGGAATGGAATGTGTGGATCTGGAATACCGGAGGGAGGCAAGAGGATGGGTCTTGCGCCTTTATATCGATAAAGAGGGCGGGGTCACGCTCGACGATTGCGCCCGAATCAATCAGCAAGTGGGAAGAACATTGGATGTGAAAAACCCCATTGACACCCCTTATCATTTAGAGGTTTCTTCTCCAGGTTTGACACGACCCCTAAAGACCGAAAGAGATTTTGTGAAATATCAGAATCGCCTGATCAAGGTCAAGACCGCTGAACCCATCGGGAACCAACGACAGTTTAAGGGAAGACTTTTAAGGGTCGTCACTGAAGGGATTGATATCGAAATGGATGGAACGGTATTTCATATTCCTTTTCAAAGCATCGCAAAGGCCCGTTTAGAATTGGAGTTTTAAGAAGGAGAAGTCAACCATGCCAACCAATCTAAATTTTGTGATTGACCAGGTGGGAAAGGATAAAGGGATCAACCGGAAGGTGATCATCGAGGCGCTGGAACAAGCTGTTCTGACCGCCTCCAGGAAAAAATACGGTCACCAAGGGGAGATCGAAGTTCGCTATAACGAAGAAATTGGCGAGGTGGAGTTATTTCAATTTAAACAGGTCGTCGAAGAGGTGCTCGACCCCTCGACGGAAATCTCACTTGTAGAGGCAATGGAACTGGACAGTGAGGTGCAGGCTGGGGACAGCTTGGGCGTCAAACTCAATACCGATTTTGGGCGAATCGGCGCCCAGACGGCAAAGCAGGTAATCATCCAGAAGGTTCGCGATGCTGAAAGGGATAATGTCTATAATGAGTTTAAAGACCGCAAGGCAGATCTGGTTAGCGGAACGGTTCAAAGGATGGAGAAAGGAAATCTTTACATCAATATCGGGAGGGCAGAAGCTGTCCTTTTATCGAAAGAGCAGATTCCCGGCGAGGTCTACCGGCAGGGAGAACGGATCAGGGCCTATATCCTTGATGTCCAGAAGAATGCCAAGGGGCCCCAGGTCTTTCTCTCCAGAACTCATCCGGGATTTCTCATCAAACTTTTCGAAATGGAGGTGCCGGAGATCTCCGAAGGGGTGATCAAGATTATCAGTGCGGCTCGGGAGCCAGGAGAGAGGGCAAAGATCTCCGTCTACAGTTCAAACCGTGATGTCGATCCTGTCGGAGCCTGCGTGGGCATGAAAGGTTCCAGGGTTCAAAATGTGGTTCAGGAACTCCGCGGGGAACGGATCGATATTATCCCGTGGTCCCAGGATCAGGCCAAATATATTTGCAGTGCACTCGCCCCTGCCAAGGTCTCAAGAGTTTATATCGATGAGGAAAACCGTCATATGGAGGTGGTGGTTGCGGATGACCAGCTTTCTCTCTCTATAGGGAAGAAAGGGCAAAATGTTCGTTTGACCTCCAAATTAACAGGGTGGAAGATCGATATCAAGAGTGAATCAAAGATGGAAAAGATTTCCGGCGAGATTCTGGAGAGCTTTAAGGGCCTCCCGCATATCGGGGATGTGGGGAGCCGTATCCTTTATAATGAAGGGTTTCGGTCCCTCCAGGAACTGGGGGAGGCTGATCCTGAAGAATTGGCCAAGGTTTTAGGAACCGAGAAGGGGAAGGCGGCCGAAATTGTTCAAATCGCATTGCGGATGGCTCAGACGAAGGGGGTTGAAGAAGGTGTCACGGAACCCCCGCAGACTGTCGCAGAACCTGGCCTCGATCCTGTCGAGAGGATAGAAGGGGTCGGAGAGAAACTTTCGGAAATCCTGAAAAGCCATGGATTCCATAGCATCCGGGACATTCTGAAGTCAGACGTGGAAAAACTTTCCGGCCTTCCGGGAATTGGTGCGAAAAAGGCGGATAAATTGATCCGCTCAGCGAAACAGTTTCTTGAAGGCAATCACCCATGAGCCGGAAGGGACATGTCCCGATTCGCATGTGTATGGGATGCAGAAAGAGAAGGAAGAAAGAGGGGATGATTCGTTTCACCCAGACTGCCGGTAGCAAAGCCCTGGCTCCCGGGGGAAAGAATCAGGACGGGAGGGGGTTTTATCTCTGCCCCGATCTATCCTGTTTAAAGGCGGCAAAGAAGAAGCGCCGGTTAGAGCCGTCCATTGAAATCGACCGGTTTCAGGAATGTTTTGAAAAAAATGTATTACCGGGCACAAGGATTAAAATAAAGGAGGAAGCGGGATGTCGAAGGTAAAGGTCCTCGACCTTGCAAGCGAAGTTGGGGTGGGGGACGATAAGCTGCTTCAGAGATTGAAACGGATGGGGATGAAGGTTAAGAATAAAAAGCCTGAGGTTTCCGAAAAGGCCGCCCCCCTCTCTGATGAGAAGATCATTGAAAAGAATGCTGAAAAAGAGGTGGTCGAAAAGCGGGTCAAGCCCACTGTCATCCGAAGAAGGACGAGAAGTCTTGAGATCCCAACGCCTCCATCCCCTCCTCCTGTCTCTTTGGCGCCCGAGGTTGTCGTTCCAAAAGAAGAAATAAAACCTGAAGTGACTCTTCCTAAGAAAGGGGAGAAAGAGGAAGATAAAGATAGGAAACCCTCTAAAAAACCCCCGGGGGTAGAAAAGAAATCGGAAGAGATCATCGAGATAAAAGCCGAGGTCAAAGAGATTGTTTCACCCAAACCGCCCTCTGGAATGGCCCCACCCAGAGCCTTAGTCAAAGAGGGTGTGAAAGGACCAAGGAAGGCCGCGGAAGATGTAAAACAGAAGGAAGTACCCACCAAAAAGTTGGAGACAAAATTTCCCTCAAAAGAGGAGCTTCTCCTTCAAGCGAAGAAAAAGGGAATCGTAAAGAAACGAAGGTTGATCGAAGAAAGGATGGTGCAAGAGGAAGATTTTATAGAAGATAAGAAACATGAAAAAGAGGGAGGGTTGCTGGTTCGACCTTTTAAGCCTTTTAGGAAAAAGCTCGTCCTGAAGTCACCCAGGAAAACGGAGATCACCGTCCCCAAACCCATCAAAAGAATCATCCGGATTGCTGAGGTCATCTCGGTCGGCGACCTTGCCAAAAGGATGGGCGTAAAAGGAGGGGATTTGATTAAAAAATTGATGGATATCGGCGTCATGGTCACGATCAACCAGATGATTGATGCAGATGTGGCTTCCCTGGCGGCGAGTGAGTTCGGATATGAAGTGGAACGTGTTTCCATCGAACATCAGGAGCTTCTCGAAAGGAAGGAGGATCGACCTGAAGAATTACAAACAAGACCGCCCGTGGTTACGATTATGGGCCATGTCGATCATGGTAAAACTATGCTCCTGGACGCCATCCGTAAGACACATGTGGTGGAAGGAGAGGCCGGTGGAATTACCCAACATATCGGCGCCTACGATGTCCAGCTGGAAAATGGGCATGTCGTTTTTATCGATACCCCCGGTCATGAGGCATTTACTGCGATGAGGGCCAGAGGAGCCCAGGTGACCGACGTGGTTGTCCTGGTAGTTGCTGCGGACGACGGGGTCATGCCGCAGACCAAAGAGGCAATCGACCATGCTAGAGCGGCCAATGTTCCCATTCTCGTCGCCATCAACAAAATTGATAAACAGAATGCCAATCCCGAAAAGGTGAGAAAAGAAATGTCAGAATATGGATTGGCCCCCGAACAATGGGGAGGCAGTACGCTTTATGCTGAAATATCCGCAAAACAGAAGATCGGAATAAAAGAATTGCTCGAACTGATCCTGCTTCAGGCGGAGGTTCTGGAGTTGAAGGCCAACCCAGATAAGCCCGCACGGGGGATTGTGATTGAAGCCAAGCTCGATAAGGGAAGAGGGCCCGTGGCAACCGTTCTGGTTCAAGAGGGGACCTTGAAGGCAGGTGATGTCTTCATCGCAGGCTCTCATTATGGAAGGGTAAGGGCCATTCTCAACGATAAAGGGCAGAAGATCGAAAAGGCTGAACCCTCAACCCCGGTAGAAGTGCTGGGTTTCACAGACGTTCCCGATGCCGGAGAGACTTTCATCGTAGTCACGGAAGAGAGAATGGCCAAGCAGATCAGTCTCTATCGACAGGAGAAGATTCGCGCAAAGGAGCTCTCCAAGTTGAGCAAGGTCTCTCTTGAAGAGCTCTATGAAAAGATCAAGAAGGGTGAGATCAAAGAGCTCAATGTCATCATCAAGGCGGATGTCCAGGGATCGATCGAGGCGATGGGAGAGGCGTTGAAGAAGCTCTCCAACGACGAAGTTAAAGTGAACATCATCCATGACGGGGTTGGCGGAATCACGGAAACCGATGTGAATCTGGCTTCCGCTTCCAATGCGATCATCATCGGGTTCAATGTGAGGCCAGGACCCAAGGCCCAATCTCTTGCCGAACAAGAAAGCGTGGATCTCCGGTCCTATTCGGTCATCTACGATGCCATCAACGATATCAGGAAAGCCCTGGAGGGTCTGCTGGAGCCGACCTATAAAGAGCACATTCTGGGGAGAGCCCAGGTGCTCCAGCTCTTCAATGTCCGCAAAATGGGGACTGTTGCGGGAAGTTTGATCACGGATGGGAAAGTGGTCAGGGGAGCCCACGCCAGACTTCTGAGGGATAACGTCGTCATTTACGACGGACGGATTTCCTCGCTCAAACGATTTAAAGACGATATGAAGGAGTGCACCCAGGGTCTTGAATGCGGTATCTGGATGGAGAATTTTAATGACATCAAACCCGGGGATATCATTGAGTCTTATGAGATGGAGGAAGTTCAGTCTCGATTGTCTTAATCCCCGGTGGATGAAAAGGGGAGGGGAACGGAATGGTCGTTGGAATTTGCCAGCTTGACTTTCGGATTCCGGAGAATCATTCGCTCAAGGGAAAGCGTCATGTCCTCCGAAAAATGATCGACAGGGTCAGACATCGATTCAATGTGTCCATCTCGGAGGTCGGGGATCAGGATCTCTGGCAGAGGGCCCAGATCGGAATCTGCACGGTGGGCAATGACCGGAGACATATCAACTCCAGCCTGGACAAGGTGGTGGACTTCATCGAAAAGATGAGCCTCGGAGAGCTGGTTCATACGGAGATGGAAATCCTTTCGGTATGAGTCTTACGACATAAAATAAGGTTACGGTGACGAAGCCCGTTATGTACAATGAACGATAGACAGAAAAGCCAGGAATAATGGAAGATTGGAATAATGGAATGTTGGGTAAACCCCCAAAAACAACTTTTTATAACCCATTATTCCACCATTCCATCATTCCATAATTCCAATCTTAAAACGATGGAAGGAAAACGTTCCGAAAAGGTGGCAGACCTGATCCGCAAGGAGGTCTCTGAGATGTTCGTGAAGACGGTCAAGGACCCCCGGATCGGTTTGATCACCATCACCAGGGTGACGGTGACCGGGGACTGTCGTTTGGCCAGGATCCATTTTAGTGTGCCGGGCTCTGTTGAGGAGAGAAAGAGGTCCCTGAAAGGCCTCGATAGCGCCAAGGGATATATCCGAAGAGAGCTGGCCAGGCGGGTCAACCTGCGATACACCCCTGAAATTATGTTTGAGTTCGATCCTTCGATCGAGTATGCCATCCACATTGGAGAAGTTTTGCAATCCCTTCAAAAGGAGAGAGAGGAAAACCCGGATGAGAATTGACGGCCTTCTCGTCGTGGATAAACCCGGGGGGATGACCTCCCTCGATGTGGTGAGGGAGATCAAGGCGAGATTTTTGATCAAGAAGGCAGGCCATATTGGAACGCTCGACCCTTTTGCTACGGGCGTCCTACCCGTCGCCATGAATGAGGGAACGAAGCTAATTCCTTTCCTGCAAGAAGATCCGAAGGATTACGAAGCAGTGATGAAGATTGGAGAAGAGACCAGAACAGATGACCTCACAGGCGAAATCGTCCGGAGAGGACCCTGGGAAGACCTGTCCCCGGAAATGATCCGGACAGTTTTTAAATCTTTCTCGGGAAAAATCCGGCAGACTCCGCCGATGTTTTCGGCCATCAAGGTTAAAGGAAAACCCCTTTACCGGATGGCAAGAAAAGGGATCGAGATCGAAAGGCAAGAGAGGGAGGTCCAGGTCTACGATCTCCAGGTGCGGAGGATCGATCTTCCGATGATCCATTTCGGAGTCTCCTGTTCAAAAGGGACTTATATCCGCGCCCTGGCAAGAGATATCGGAAAACGGATCGGATGCGGGGCTCATCTTGTCTCTTTGAGACGGACCCGGAGCGGTCCCTTTACTCTCGAACAGGCCATTCCGATGGAGAAGCTGAAGACCCTTCCGGGGGATGAGACCCTTCATGATTCTCTCATCCCATTGAAAGAGGTTTTGTTTGGCCTTCCTGAAGTGATCGGAGATGAGCGGCTGATCCGGAAGATCCGTTATGGAAAGGAGATGATCGTGAGAGACCTCGACCTACAAACCCTTCCTCCCTTTGAGGAAGGACAGTGGCTCAAGATGTCCTCTCCTGAAGAGGGATTGGTGGCTATTTTACAGTCAGCATTAAGGGGCGTGGAGATCGCAAAGGCAGACCCGGACAGGGTCGCCCTTCGTCCCATCAGAGTATTTCGCCCCTCACCCCATCCCTCTCCCCATAGGGGGATGGTGAGGGGGAAAGATCCTATTTAAATCGAAGGAGGAATTTCATGGCATTGGTTCAGGAGAAGAAAAAAGAGATCATTGACAAGTTTAGGGCTCATGAGAAGGACACCGGCTCACCAGAGGTACAGATTGCCCTTCTCAGTGAACGGATCCGTTATCTCACCGAACATTTCAAAGGTCACAAGAAGGATCATCACTCGCGGAGAGGGCTCTTGAAGATGGTGGGACAGCGAAGAAGACTTCTCAACTATCTTAAGGAGAACGGGATAGATCGCTATCGAATGATCATCGATCAATTAGGGCTCCGAAAATAGAACGGATGATTTTTTAAAAAATTGAACGAACGAAGGAGAGTGAATAAGCCTATGATGCAAAAGTTGCAGATCGAATTGGGGGGAAGACCCTTTTCCATTGAGACAGGAAAGGTGGCCAAACAGGCCAGCGGCTCTGTGGTGGTTCAGTATGGCGAGACCGTCGTTCTGGTCACAGCGGTGTCATCGGAGGAGAAGAGAGAGGGGATTGACTTTCTCCCTCTGACGGTGAACTATCAGGAAATGACCTATGCGGCGGGAAAAATCCCCGGAGGATTTTTTAAGAGGGAGGGAAGACCGACCGACCGTGAGATCCTCATCTCCCGATTCATCGACCGACCCTTGAGGCCTCTCTTCCCGAAGGGATTCCAGAACGAGACACAGATCATTGCAACGGTTCTCTCTGCGGATTCGGATAATGATCCTTCTGTTCTGGGAATGATCGGGGCTTCGACCGCCCTCTATCTCTCCGATATTCCGTTCGATGTTCCTATCGCGGGAGCAAAAGTGGGAAGAATCGATGGGGAATATGTCCTCAACCCCGCACCCGATGAACTGGAGCTAAGCGACATCGATCTCTTTGTCGCCGGAAGCGAGGATGCGATCATCATGGTCGAGGGCAGTGCAAAGGAGGTGAGAGAGGAGGTCATTCTGGAGGCCATTCTATTCGGCCATCAGTCCCTTAAACCTGTCATCGAACTCCAAAAACAGCTAAGAGAAGTTTGTGGAACGAAGAAGAGGGAGTTCGACTTCAAAAAACCCGACGTGGCCCTTTTCGAAAAGGTGACGGGGATCACGCAAGAGAAATTAAGGGAGGCCTATCGGATCCCAGAAAAGATGAAGAGGCGCGAGCATCTGGAGGAAATTTTTAATTTCACCCTGAAGGAATGTCAGGCGGATGATGAGCCGTCCCAGAAGATGGTGAAGAAAGTTTTCGAGGAGGTGGACCGCAAACTGAAGAGAAAATGGATCCTGGAGAAGAGAGAGAGGATCGATGGGAGGGCCCTACCGGAGATTCGCCCCATCTCATGCGAAGTCGGAATCCTTCCCCGGACCCATGGTTCTGCCCTGTTCACGCGCGGAGAAACCCAGGTGCTGGCCGTGGTCACTTTTGGCACCTCTGAAGACGAACAGAAGATTAACTCCTTACTGGGAGAGACCTATAAATCTTTTATGCTTCACTACAACTTCCCCCCGTTCAGCACTGGGGAAGTCTCTCCTTTGAGATCGCCTTCTCGTAGAGAGATCGGCCATGGAGCCCTGGCGGAGCGAGCGATCCTTCCCATACTTCCCTCCAGCGAGAAATTTCCTTACACGATTCGAATCGTCTCAGAGGTCCTGGAGTCGAATGGCTCCTCTTCTATGGCCACCGTATGCGGAGCAACCCTCTCCCTGATGGATGCGGGCGTTCCCATCAAAGCCCCTGTCGCCGGCATTGCCATGGGGTTGATTCTTGAAAGCGGAGGAGAGGCGATCCTCTCCGACATCCTGGGAGACGAAGATCATATCGGCGATATGGATTTTAAGATGGCGGGCACAGCCGAAGGGGTGACGGCCATTCAGATGGACATCAAGATCAAGGGGATATCCAAAGAGGTGCTGGGCCGTGTCCTCCAGCAGTCGCGAGAGGGAAGACTCTTTATTCTTGAGAAGATGAGGGAGACCCTCTCTGAACCCCGCAAGGACCTCTCCCGGCATGCCCCGAGGATTGTCACCCTCCAGGTCAAACAGGAGAAGATTCGTGATATCATCGGACCGGGAGGAAAGAATATCCGGTCCATTGTCGATCAGACCGGCGTGAAAATCGATGTGGAGGATTCCGGCACCGTCAAGTTGGCGTCTCCCAATTATGAATCGATTGAAAAAGCTATCCTGATCATCAAAAGGCTCACCCAGGAAGTGGAAGTAGGGGGGATCTACACGGGCAAGGTGATGAGGATCATGGGGTTTGGCGCCATTGTCGAGATCTTTCCGGGGACGGATGGCCTGGTCCATATCTCTCAACTGGCGGACTACCATGTCAAAGAGGTGACCGATATCGTGAAGGAAGGGGATGAGATCCCGGTCAAGGTGATCGAGGTTGATCCGCAGGGTCGAATCCGCCTCAGCCGAAAGGCAGCCCTGAAAGAGACCATGCATTCGAAAGAGGAGAAGGGATCGGAAAAGGTCTGAACATGGGCCGGATCAAGAAAAATATGGGCTCTTCATTAAAATCCGTATCGATGCCGGATGGACCGGGTTATCAGAAGACCGTTTTGAACAACGGGATCAAAGTGATCACCGAAGAAATCCCCTACCTCAAATCGGTCTCCATTGGCATCTGGGTCACCACGGGCTCCAGGGATGAGCAGCCGCAAGAAAACGGAATTTCTCATTTCATCGAGCATCTCCTCTTCAAAGGGACCGAGCGGAGAACCGCATTAGACATCGCCAAAGAGATCGACTCGGTCGGGGGTACGCTGAATGCCTTTACCGGCAGGGAATATACCTGCTTTTACGCAAAAGTGATCGACAAGAATTTATCTCTTGCCATCGACCTCCTCTCCGATATCTTTCTTCATTCCCTCATGGATGAAAAGGATGTGGAGAAGGAAAGGATGGTCATCCTCCAGGAGATCAAGATGGTGGAGGATACTCCCGATGATTATGTTCACGATCTTTTTAATCGGACCTGCTGGGGAGATCACCCCCTTGGCTTTCCGATCTGTGGAACCGCGGAACGGGTCCAATCCTTCCGGCGAGATCAGATCGACCAATTTTTTAGAACCCATTATCAATCGGACCGGATCGTCGTCTGTGCGGCAGGGAATCTCCAACATCAGGAAGTGGTCGACCTCATCGAAGCCACTTTTGGCCAGATTTCGAAATCGAACCAGGTAAGGGAAAGGGTGAAACCCCTTTCGATCTCCACCACCCATATCTCAAAGCGGGATCTGGAACAGGTCCACTTCTGCTTGGGCACCCATGGACTTCATTACAATCATTCCCTTCGGTTTGCCTCTTATGTGTTGAATACAATTTTAGGGGGAGGCATGAGTTCGAGGCTATTCCAGGAGATCAGGGAGAACCGTGGTCTGGCCTATTCTGTCTATTCCTATCTTCCTACCTACATCGATACCGGTTTGGTCGTAGTTTATGCGGGGACGGATCAAAATTCATTCGAAGAGGTCCTTCAACTCATTCTCAAAGAGTTTAAAAGGCTTAAAGCGGAACCTTTCAAGAACGGAGAACTGGAAGTCGCCAAAGAACAGTTGAAGGGAAATCTTCTCCTCAGCCTGGAGAGCTCTGACAATTTAATGACCCGACTGGCAAAAAATGAGATCTACTTTGAAACCTATCAGACTGTGGAGTCCATCCTTAAGGGCATTGATGAGGTCGAAGAGCGGATGGTTAAAAGCCTGGCCAGCCATATCTTCGATGAACAGTACTTCTGCCTCACCGTTCTGGGACCCATGGATGGAAGCCATTTTAAGGGAATTGCATATAGCCATTAGACCACTCCTGCATACCGAAGCCTTGGCGCAGGCAGGCACGAACCATGGAAATTATAGGTCACGGTTACGTTTACGAAGCCCGTTTCGGTTCCTGGTTACGGTTACAAAAAAAGGTTTACGGTGACGATACTCGTATCGAAGCATGAAGCTCGAAACTTGAAGCTCGAGTATCCAGCATCCATATACGAGCCTCGATACGAGCTTCGACAACGACAAACGTCATTTTGAATTTTACGATACGGGCCTCGTTGCCGTTACCGTCGAACGAAACCTATTTTCTATTTAAATTTGGGGTCAATGGAACAGGTAAAGATCTATATCAAACGGGTTAAAAAAAACCACGCCATCTCCCTTCCTCAATATATGACC
>Ga0315277_10006014_pt1 | contig 15957 bp, 13 predicted proteins | sample YL17G05_15_MG_FD_203695 | JGI IMG/M metagenome (GOLD analysis project Ga0315277, IMG submission 203695) | Sediment microbial communities from Yellowstone Lake, YNP, Wyoming, USA - YL17G05_15 | ecosystem: Environmental > Aquatic > Freshwater > Lake > Sediment | place: USA: Wyoming | collected...
ATCGTCCGCAGCCCAATGGTAAGATTGAGAGGTTCTGGAGGATATTATCTGATGAGTGCATAAGGCTTCAAACCAAATCACTATCTAAGGAGGATTTTGTAGCTGAGTTAGAAGGCTTTATGTATCGTTATAACTATCTAAGAAGACACGGAGGATTAGATTATATTACACCTCTTGACAAACTTAAATCTGTTACCGAAATTATGAAGTAGTACACAGAGGCGGACTCGCCCAGGAACGAAAAAGAGAATATATGCCCAGAGATAGTTTGACATTGCTAAATGGAAAAATCGTTACGCTGGATGAAAAAAATCCCAGGGTTTCTGCACTGGTCATCTCAGGCGAGAGGATTGTCTATGCAGGAAGTGATGAGCGGGCAAAAGGGTTCGTCACCAAGGAAACTGGGGTCATGGACTTAGGAGGTAGACTGGTTCTGCCTGGTTTCAATGATGCGCACCTTCATTTTCTTGGCGGGGGGTTGAACTTGCTGCGGGTGGACTTGAGAGATTGCAGAAACTTTGAGGAGATAGGGGGGAGGATTAAGGATAAAGTTAGCAAACTTCAGCCTGGGTCCTGGATTTTAGGCAGGGGATGGGACCATACTCTTTTTAATCAAGGGAAATGGCCGGATAAAACCTTTTTAGATAAAATTACTCCGCAGAATCCAGTTTACTTAAAAAGAATTGATGGGCACGTAGGCTGGGCTAATAGTTTAGCTTTGCAGATGTCGAAAATAGACAAGAATTGCTCTTCTCCGGAAGGAGGAACTATAATCAAAGATGCTCATACTGGAGAGCCGATAGGGATTTTGCTGGAAAATGCGATGCAATTGGTCGAGCGCATAATTCCTAAGCCTTCTTTTGAGGAGCAGGCTTTAGCCATAAGAGAAGCCGTGAAGGAAGCTAACAGGTTTGGGATTACGAGTGTTCAAGATAATTCTGATCCGGAGGTGATTGAAGTTTATAAAAAACTTTTGGAAAAAGATGAGTTGAAAGTCAGGGTGAGCGAGTGGCTGCCTTTAGAGTTGATTAGAAATCATGAGGAGTTAAAACGTCTAATTGAGAGTTTCCCCGAAAAGAGTAATCTCTTAAAACCAGGTCTTTTGAAGATCATGGCAGATGGAACGCTTGGCTCACGCACTGCTTTTCTCTTTGAGCCTTATTCAGATGAGCTTGGAAAGTCTGGAGTTTTTTTGCATGAGGAAAAAGAGTTAGAGGATATGGTTATGCTGGCAGATAAATCAGGGTATCAGGTTGGGATTCACGCAATCGGGGATAGAGCTAATCATACAGTTTTGAATATATATGAAAAAATTCAAAGATTAAATCCTCAAAGGAAAGGAAGACATCGAATTGAGCATTGTAGTGTTCTCCGAGAGATGGATATACCTCGCTTTGCAAAATCTGGAGTAGTTGCTTCAGTTCAGCCGAGCTTCTGGAGCTCGGATAAGAAATGGCTGGAACAAAGGCTGGGAAAAGAGAGGATGAAAGGAGCTTATGCTTTTAAATCGCTTTTGGATTCAGGCACGGTTTTGGCTTTCGGGACTGATTGGCCAGTGGAGTCTTTGAATCCGATGTTGGGGATATATTCAGCGGTTACAAGAAATGTAGAGACGTCCGCCTTCGGCGAGACGTCTCTACAAAAGCTGACTGTAGAGCAAGCGGTAAAAGCTTACACTCTGGATTCTGCTTATGCTGAATTTCAGGAGAAGGAAAAAGGTTCTTTGGAAATCGGGAAGTTGGCGGACATAGTGGTTTTATCTAAAGATATTTTCAGCATTCAGCCAGAGGAGATTAAAGACACTCAAGTGGAGATGACGATTTTGGGGGGAAAGGTAGTTTACAGCAAACAGCATACAGGGGGTGGCACCCTCAAACTTGTTTGAGGGTGCTTCGTTGCGTCGGGCTTTATGCCCGACGAAGGGGTTTACTGTGCTTGCCAGGTCCCCTGACCTGGCAAGTTGACATTATCAATCTTTCCCGTCGGGTCATTCCCGCCGATGGCGGGACGACGGGCACATTGAGTTTGCCCCTGCTCGTTGAGGATGTTATCATCCTCGAAACAATCTTGAGCCCTAGCGGATGATAACATCCGCCAGGAGCGACAGATCACTTTTGTTGATTCTTACATATTGACTTATTGATTGTAAAGATTCTGCCAGACAGTCCCTCTAAATAAATATCTCTAACATATATATATCTCTATTAATTCTATTTCTTGTCCATAGTTAGTGGACAAGTGTCTGATTCCACAAATGATGGAATAAGGTTGTCCATATTCAGTGGACATCCATTGTCCATCTTTGATGGAGCTGGTGTGAATCTGCCATCTTTCCCTTTTAAAAGAGACTTGCGTTTCTTTCTCTTCTCAGGGAGAAGGTGCGGATAGATTTCTGGATGCGGGACAATCTGGTAGCTATTTCTGAAGAAAAACTTTTTCTTAGTTTTGTTTTTTCTGATCAGACCAGTCAGCTCCAGTTCACGGATAGCTTTATATACAAGGTTTTTGTTTACTCCGGAAAGCCCAGAGATGGTTTTCACTGTGGGATATGACCAGCCGGTCTTATAATGGGCATAGGTGAGTAAGACTCCGTAAACCCGGATAGCAGGATTGGACAGTCGTGCCCAAAGACCGTTTTTCACGATCTCATGATAGAATTTGGAGAAGTTCTTGTCCTTTTGTTCCTTTTCGAGATACATTTTACCGGTCCTTAGAAAGGGAAGAGCAGGGCAAATGCCACCCCCGCAATACACCCGTGATATCCTTTTAACCATTGATTTTGTAGGGATGCTGGGGGAACAAAATGGATTTAGAGACGCATGGCTATGTGTCTCTAAATTTTTTTCATGCGACCCTGAAAGGGTCGCACTACGAACTGACCCATCCTATCCCTCCCCTGAAGGGGAGGGGAATAAATGCCCTCTCCTGGTAGGAGAGGGTAAGGGTGAGGTTTTTAATGTAGCGGAAACCTTCAGGTTTCCATTAAAAAAATGGAAGGTTAAAGCCATCCGCTACACGTGAAATAAAACGTCCGCCAGGAGCAAAAAAAAAGAGACGCATGGCGATGCGTCTCTACTGGTTTTTGTAAAGGCGTATTGCAATACGCCCCTACAAAGAACTACGATAGGAACTTGTCCGGGGTTATGTAGTCTCCGAACTTTTCTTTTGCCTGGTTCAGTCTGACCTTCTGCTCTTCCAGAACTCTGAACAATACTTCCGGTGTATCAGGTATCTGTGCTTTGTTCTCGTAGATTTTATTTATCCGCTCGATTTTTGCCAGGTTCTCAGGGACCCTGAGCGTGAACTGCTTGTCATAGGCTTCTCTGGAATAGTCTTTTTTAAGCACTTCCTTGAACAGCCTCTTCAGATCTTCATATTTCGGTACAAGTCCGGTCGGGGTCTTTATAGCTGATACTTCGTTATGCGATCTCAGTTCCATCCATTTGTACCAGACTCTTTTATCGGTTTTCTCGTTCAGGAAGTTTCCGTCTTTATCCTTCAAAAAATAGTTGACTGAAAAAATAAGGGGTGCTTTTTTCAAGCCCTTGGCAAAGTCGAGATTTGACTGAATATATCTGCCCACTGGTATGGACAAAAAATCCAGATTAGACATTGGGTTGAATGCCCTGACCCCTTCTTTTCCTAAAGTTGCAGCAGTGGTTTCTGATTCTAAAGAAGCACCTCTGGTGATTATGCCGTGCTGCCAGTCAAAAGACTCTTCGACCGGCACGCAGGTGTCAGAGTCTCTTCCTCCGTACACAATCCCGCCTACAGCAACACCTTTGGGGTCGTTGAGCTTTGGGTCAAGATTGTCCAGAGTATCCAGAGATAGTGTGAAGCGGGCATTCGGGTGAGAGCATTTTATCTCTTTTCCCTCTGCATCTTTTTTGCCGGTCCACCATTCGCCTGAATGATTGTGACCTTTGGGCGGAACCTCTCCATCTTTGCCGATCCAGTGCACACTTTTATCCGGTGTAACCAGGACATTAGAGAAAATGACCTCACCCGGATTGTTCAGGGCTTTCCACTGACTGGGATCATCTTTGGAGTTCACTCCCATGATGATGCCGAACATCCCTTTTTCGACATTCACTGCCCGGACTTCTCCATCTTTTTTTCTGAGGTATGCTATATCATCACCCACGATCGTCTCTCCCTCAAGCATGGCAGTAGAGGTCTTTCCGCAAAGAGAAGGGAAGGCGCCTAAGAAATAGGTCACCCGGTTTTTTGGACCATGCACTCCCATAACCAACATATGCTCAGTCAGCCAGCCTTCCTTTGAACCTTTATTAATTGCCAGTCTCATTGCCAGTTTTTTTAAACCGATGGTATTGCCACCATACTGGGTGTTGGTGCTGAAAACTATACTGTCCTCTAAGTCAACGAATATCCTACGCTTATCAAGGTTCTTGCAAGTTTTCCTTTCATCCAATTCGCCCTGTGAATGAACAAACTTAAAGAAGCGTGATTTCGCACCCTGCCTGACAAATTCAGCATAGCCTGGTCTGTAAAGCAGGGATTCACTGTGAGCTACATAAGCGGAATCGGTCAACTGAACTGCTGGAAGAGAGAATTCGGAATTGGTCGGTCCCAGGCAGAAGAAAAGGATGTAAAGCTCCTTTCCAGTCATAATCCCTTTGAGAACTTCGTTGATATCTTTTAGACCAGCATCGCGGTCACGGGTTTCAATTGCCTCGCCCAGATTGACTCCTTTAGGAACCAGAATCCCGGTGTTCTTTTTGTCCCTTCCCTGGTCATAATAGTTATCAAAGTGAATCGTGTGACCTTTCATTGCCAGTTTGCTTTCTTCGCCATTTTTTAGGGATGTTTCCCGGATGTAATTGATATCGGCTGGAGTATCCGCGCATACAAAAACCTTGTCAGGATTACATAATTCAACATACTTCTCGATAAATTCCAAAAGCTCAGGATTATTTATCTTCAGGAGCTTTTCGTATCCGTCACCACTCAACCTCTTGTTCAAAACCCCGGTTGCTTTAGCACTCATTAATTGATCCTCCTGTTAAAGTTTTATGTTTGGTAGAGCCATGAATATGATCTTCTATGAGATTTCGTTCTAACATAATTTTCTGGGAATTTCAAGGTTTGCTTTCCAGTAAAAAACCGGATCATACTTACCCGGTCAGCTTCTCAAACTGGTCTTTCTCTGCTCCGCATTCGGGGCAGAGCCATTCATCCGGCAACTGCTCAAATGACGTGCCGGGGCTGATGCCGTTATCCGGGTCACCCACTGCCGGGTCGTAAATATATCCGCAGATTATACACTGCCATTTGTCCATATTTTCCTCTATTTTTGTTGGTCGTGCTGTCGAAGACTGCCCGACAGATGGGTTCGTCAGGTAGCTTGCGCAACCCGACCTACCTTCCGGGGCTGGGAGCCCCGCCTACGAGAAAATCAATGATTGATTCTTCGTAGGTCGGGCACCCTTGCCCGACAGGTTGAACACAAATCTGCTTTGTCTACCTTCTATGGTAAACCTAAAGGTTTACACTCCAAAGCATCTCGCTCGATGAATCGAGCAACTACGAGTTTCTATATTTGTAGTTGCCCAATTCATTGGGCTTATTTCTAACTTTTGCCTGATAAATCAGGCAACTACGATTTAAGATGGAAGGCTAAAGCCTTCCGCTACTGCTCGATAAATCGAGCAACTACGGGAATTAATCCTCCATAAAGCCGGAGGTGTCCAGGCTGAACCAGTAAAACCCGCCTTCGATCATCTGCAGCTCGGACATCAATATCTGATAATGCTTATCCTCCTCAGAAGCCAATGATTCGAACATCTTTTTCCCTTGCAGGTCCCTGGCTTGAGAGGCGGCTCTCATATATGAATTATAGGCTTCTCTTTCTGCCTCTAAGGCAAGATGCAGAGCCTCTTTGGCTGATGCCTGGTCACTAATTGTTAGCTTGATTTTTTTGACCTTCTGAGGGTCAAAGATGAACCTCTGACCACCTGATTCCTTAAGGTATCTTTCCTCCAATAGCGCCCGGTGTCTTTTCTCCTCCAGGGACAAGAATCTGAACCTTTCCTGTCCGCTCGGATTCTGGATGGTCTCGCTTAAATTCTTATAGAAGTCAAAAGCCGATTGTTCATTGTAAATAGCGATTCCTAAAGCATCTAAGGCTTTGACATCCACCGGTAGCTTTTCAAGTGCTTCAGTAAAATTTTTCTTCTCTTTCTTTTTCATCCTGCCTGCCTTTCTTCAGTTTCTATTTTATTCTGGCAATGACCAGATTCAGCTCATCTGTCAAAGGTTTATTCCGGGTGAACTCCTTTATAGATTTCAGTACGCTCTGGACGATCTGGTCAGGTTTAAGCTGGAAATTTTCCTGGACAGTTTTTATAAGCCTCTTCTCCTCATAGAACTCTTCCTCAGGATTAAAAGGCTCCACTACTCCATCGGTATACAAAATCAGAACGTCACCTGGTTCAACAGGCATAAAACTGTCCCGATATTCCTTAGACTGGACCAATCCCATTACCAGATCGGTATCGGTCAGCACCTTCACCTCTTTGCCCTGGCTGGTGATGAGGATGGGAGGGGGATGGCCGGCTGAGGAATAAGTTATCTTTTTCTCCTCAGGGTTATAAATTGCGTAAAAAAGCTCCACGAAACTTTCGACGTCCTGACAGTCCTTCCAGATCTCTTTTCCCAGATGGGAAAGTATTGCTCCAGGGGAGAGGATAGACTGGTCTTTAGACCAGATATCTTTCAGGTTCTCAAATCTGTCTCTGATCTTTGCCTTCAGAGCGGTCTGTTCCAGCCCGTGACCCATTATATCATACAGCAGAAATGACAGATGGTTTATGTTTTTTCCCGGATCAGGTACAATCAGGGTTTCAAAATAATCTCCTCCTAAAAATTCTGTGGGCAAAGAGACGCTGGCGATTTCAACTTCAGGTATGGTTCTTACTTTCCTGAAAGGAATCTCATCCGGGATAAAATAGGAGACCTCTTCTTTTTTCAGATAAACCCTTCCGGATTCCCCTTTCTGAAGCATCCGCTTGACGGTCCGGTATTCCTGAGTCAGGATATCCCGATGTTTTTTCTCCTCCCGTGCCAATTGCAGAAGAAGAGATTTGGTCTCAGGAAATGGGGAGCTTTTGCTGGATTTATAATAAAAATCATAGGCGCTTATCTCCCTTTGAATGGCACCTATCAAAATATCTAAGATTATATCTTTTTTCTCAGGCATAAATTTAATTTTCAGTCAATACTCTCTGGTCGTATTCGGTCTCCAGTTTAAGTTTGTGTTTTGATTCCTCCTGAGATAGAACCAGAAACATCTTCTTCAGCTCCGGTTCTTCTGCACCTTTGGATAAATCCTGGTATAATCTGACAGAATTCTGTTCCCGTTTGATCGCCAAAAGCAGAGCTTCCTGATAACTCATCTCCGGATAGTAGTCTTCATCCTGAATATAGTCACCTATTTTCAGGTCCGGCACCTTTTTCAAGCGGTAACGGGTTACATCCTCTTTTTTCAGGTTTTCTAAAATCTTTTTGTGCTTCAGCTCCTCTGCCTGCAGGTCTTTGAACATCTGCCTTGCGCCTTCAGTGCTGGCTAAGTTAGCGTAAGTTCCATACAGGGTAGCAGCTTCTACCTCTTTTCTTATGGCGAAGAGGATGATTTCTTCAAAAGCTTTCTGGTCCATATTTTCCTCACTTAAGATAAATCAACAAAGACTCCATCCGGATCTAACAATTTTTTTATTCTACGATTGAGATTGACTTTGGGATTGTTTCCTTCCTTTCTTTCAGGGAAGGAGGGGCTTAAGAATTTCAAATCTTCAAACTCTTTTTTTCGGTTCAGGGGAAATACTCTCAAAGAGAGAGAAGTAATTATCCCTAAAGTTCCCCAGGATCCGACCAGAAGTCTGGTCGTATCGTATCCGGTAACGCTCTTGAAAACTTCTGCCCCGGTCTTCAGAATCTCTCCTGAGGAGTTCACTATCTCTAAAGCCAGGACCAGCTCTTTTGTGTGAACTTCCTTGCCAGAAGCATTTCCTGAAAGTCCGACAGCTACGGAACCACCTACAGATTCTGAGGAGTTGTCCAGAGAGAGTGGGTAAAAAAGATTATGCGGCGAAAGATGAGAATTCAGCTCCTTTAGATTCAGACCGGGTTCAACTACCGCATAAAGGTCCTGCGGCACGGTCTTTTTTATCCGGGAAAGCCGGCTCATTTTCAGAAAAAGGGTATCATTCTCTGAAAATTTAGAAAGGTCGATCCTGGACTCATTTCCGAGCGGCAGGATTTTGAATTTTTCCTGTGAAGCCAGCTTAACCAGTTCAGGTATTTGACTTGTCTGTTCGGGCAGGGCATAGGTCTTACTTCCTTCTGCTTTTACCGCCTGGTTGCCCAGTATTCTTTTTATTGCTTCGATTGTCTTATCTTTTAACATATAACCAGTTTAATTTTTTTCAAATATAGTTTGAGGATAAGTAAAAGTCAAGAATTTAACCAGACTGTATATTACATAAATCAGATTGAGTTTATCCAGATTTTAGCTGATAGAGACACTTCAATGCGTTTCTACAGGAGAACCACATTTTTGTAGATTTTCTCACAGAAATATACCTTAGGTTGCACCAGAAAAAAGTCGTCAAGAAAAGAAGGCACTTTTTCCGATAATAAAAAAGACTTGACACTATTAGGAGTTAGCATATCTTATTAGTTGAGTCTTATTTTGGGATTCCTGTAGATGAGCAGTCCAGTATTATAGTGTAATTGAATAAAACAACTGTAAGGTAATGAGTCTATGCAGGGATAAGGTTATTTTTCCTGATCGTTCTGCAAAACTTTCTATGTATGCTGGCGGGTCGCTTTTGAAGTTAAACCTTTGGAGAAAGGAGGAAAAAAATGAAAAGACTCGCTTTAGTAGTTCTCTTTATTTTAACCGCCTCGGTTCTGGTATGGGCTTATTCGAATAACCCGCCCAACCGGAGGACCGGAGCGCCAGGGGAAAACCTTTGCTCAGGTTGTCACAATACCTATCCTGAGAACTCCGGGGACGGTTCGTTAAGCATATCAGGCTTTCCCACAAGCTATGACCCTTTGACTACTTATGCTCTGACTGTAACCCTTTCTGATCCCGGACAGAGCAGGTGGGGTTTTGAGGTGGCGGTCAAGGATTCAAACAACGCTCAGGCCGGAACCCTGACGGTTACCGATGCCACCAACACCATATCCGGTCTTTCAAGCGGTGTCACTTACCTTAAACAGACTTCAACCGGCACTTATGCGGGGACCGCCAATGGACCTGTTAGCTGGAATTTGAGCTGGACAGCGCCGGCAGCAGGCAGAGGGAAGGTGTACTTTTATGTATCCGGGATTGCATCTGACAACTCTTCTGACGATGCTGGAGATTATGGGTACCATATCAGTCAGCAAGTTCCTGAAAAAACAACCGGAGTCTCAGATAATGATGCTGGAAATGGTTCAGCCAGACCTGAAAGATTTGTCCTGCACCAGAATTACCCTAATCCGTTCAATTTAGCTACCTCCATAGGGTACACTCTAAAGACAGATGGGTTGGTGAACTTGACCATCTACAATATTCTGGGACAGAAAATCAGAACCTTAATCGACCAGAAAGAGCCAGCAGGGAACTATTCGGTTCAATGGGATAGCAGGGATGAGAAGGGAAGAGTGGTGGCTGGCGGAGTTTATTTCTATGTGTTAAAGACGGGAGATTACGTCTCTTCAAGAAAGATGGTTCTGCTGAAATAGTATCACAGAATTCACAGCTGATTAAGTGGATTAAGCAGATATAGGAAGTGGATTTATCAGTCTCAAGGTCAAAATTGATCTAATTATACCAATCTGCTGTTAGACGCTTGTAAGGGCGTATTGCAATACGCCCCTACAAAAAACTCTTAAGAAAAAAAGTGGAGTCACTAAACGCAGTCAATGCTTCCTTCTGCATCCTTTAGGGCTTCCCGCAATGACAAATAGAGACGCATTTGATGCGTCTCAACATTTTTCTACCTATTTCTGTCCCCATATTTGAGGAAATCTCTGCAATTTTTTATTTTGGCTTTGGGGTTCAAATGCGTATATTTATATGGACTTAGATGATGGATGAGATTTATGTTTAGAATCAGTTTGAAGCTCTTGCTCCTTTCAGGGTTAGTTTTTCTTTTGTCCTTTTCTTTGACCTGCAAGAAGCCGGATACTCCGAGTTATACGGACATAGATGCGATAAAGGATTATATCAACCACCACCCGGATATCTTCTCAGTGGATGCATTTGACACCTCAAGAGCAGCCCCCTTTTTCAGGGAGATAACTGGCAGGGATTATTGGATCAGGATAGACTTTCATAACCCCGATTCTCTTCATTTGTTAAAATCTGCTGATGTGAGCTGGGAGGATAGCATTCAAGGAGTCTTTCATACCTTCATCTCTGGAACAGAATATCAAAAGAACTTCAAAGCTTTTTCCAGGGTCCAGGCTTATTTTGAGCAATGGGGAAATTCAGGCGACCTTTACCGGGGCTGGCTGCTGATGAAGATTTCAAATGCACCGGTCTATTCTGTGCCTTATTCAACCGGGTTCAGCAATCTCAGGATTGATACCTCAGGTGTAAATAGCGCTGTGAACCTGGGGGGGCTTTATGAGTTGAAAGGAATCTTGCAGTTCAGCAAATCAACTCTGGTTAGATTCACTATCCAGGCGCAGGACACGAGTGATACCTATTATCTGCATATCTATGAGAGAGGAACCTGGAAGAAGCTTCCTTTCGTCAAAGGAACTGGTAACGATTTCTCCACAAGCTGGACCACAAGCTCAAACTCTGCGGATCTAAATATCTATAAGCATTCCTATGTCGACCGTATCTGGTCTAAGAGCATAGCAGATACCTTATCCAGGTACAATTCAAACGCCTGGGGGATTATCTACAAAATCAAATAGCCGAGATTTACAAAAAAACCTTTAAACAGGAGGGTGAAGATGCCCGAATATCCGGTCAAGTATGACGTGCCCTATCCAGAGAAGTCCAATCCCTGGCTGGTCCTGGCACGTCTCTTTTTTGGATGGCTTTACATCGGGATTCCCCACGGGATTTTTATGGGGCTATACGGTATAGTGGCATTCTTTGTAATCATCTATGCCGGAATAGTGATCATTTTTATCGGCAATTACCCCAAAAATGCTTTCGACTATATCGTCAGGTACCAGAGGTACATTAACAGGGTCCAGGCTTACTGGCTGTGTATGGTGGATAAGTATCCGCCTTTCAGCGGCTGGGAATAGCTAACTTACATTGGAGTGTAAAGCTTTAGCTTTACTGTTTTTTTTCTCTTGGAAGTGCAGATCAGGAGCGCAGGACTCCTGATCTGCTGCTATTTTAGTCTGTCGTCAACCTGTACGACATTTTCTTCGTTGGTGAGGACACCAGCGAAGAGCTAAATTAAATTCCCGTCGGGTCAGGGGACCCGACGGTCACATATTATACTTTTCCATTACCCCTCTCCTTAGCCCTTTACCTTACAAAGTAAGACAAGTCTTGAAAAATGGTTCTGGTTGCACTATTATTATCAATAAAGAGTTATACTTTAGTGTCGATTAATTGATATAGAGTTCATATCAGGTGCACCTATGGAAACAAAGATGACTAAGGGTCATTCAAACTTGACCCTTCTGAAGGAATTAAATTCAACCATCAAGAGGTTAAGCATCTATCCTGCAGACCATCCTGCAGTAAAGCTCGTGCTTAAAGAAACCTCTGAATTATTCCAGGAGTTTTTCAAAACCACAAACGAAATCATCTTAGGCAAAGTCGAGAACAAATTAGTCTTAGAAGGGGAGACTCTGGATGCCAATGTCATTTCCGAAAAGGTCTGGAACACACTGGAAAAGCAGAAGATTAAAAGCATAAGTTTCTTAAAAGGGTTGAGCCAGGAAGAACTGAGGAGTTTTCTGGAATTTTTCCTAAAAAAAGAAGAGGAGGATCTATCAGTTTATCTTCAGAAAAATAAAATCTCTCACCTCAAATTAAACCGACTGCATTATGAGGTAGTATCAGACGATGAGAAGGTGGTCAAGGCTGAGCTCATGGATAAACTGCAGTTGAAAAGCGAGCTTTCCAGAGTAATAAGGGAACACCCGGAGCTTTTGAAAGATATCCTTTTAGGAAAGATTATAGAGCAAGAAAAACTGCAGATGTTATATAAAGAAACTGCTCTCCTCTCCAGTCAGGAGGATGAAGGCAAGGGTTCTGGCTCAAGTGGCTCCGGAGGGGAAGGATGGGGTGAAGGTGAAGGGACCGGAGGCGGCATAGATTTGCAGAAAAGCCTGGAGGACCTTAAGGCGGAGATCGAAAACCTGTCAGATGATGAGATACTTGCCCTCCTGACCTACCAGCTAAAGCAGAGTTTTCAGAATATCCCTCAAAACAAAGAAAGCTCAGATGAAGCTCTTCAGATGGTCAAAAAGGTTCTGGAGAATAGAGATAAACGGAAGCTCTTGCCCCAGCTTAAAGAGCTGCTTTCCGGTTACGGTATAATCGATGAGAGATATTTCGACCTGCTGATCAATGAATCTTATCAGAAAAAAGAGGAGATTGTCTTCTCCGCCCTGCAGTTCCTGGAGGAGCTGGAGAAAAACAGGATAGAGAAGAAAAATTTGGAGGAGAAGATAAAAGGTATCCTGCATTCGCCAGACGATAAGCTGAAAAAGAAGATAATCGATACCCTTATAGAGAAGCTGGATTCCAAAGATGACTCGTTCAGGCAGGATTCGGTTGCGGTTTTGAAAAAAATGATCGAGCTTTCCATATCCGAAGAAAGGGAAGAGGATTTCGTATATATAAAGGATAAATTGCTGGGGATGCCGGAGGACACCCTGGCGTCTTTGCGGTTCTATCGGGGATATTTCGAGTTGTTGCCTTTGCTTTTTACCAATTTAGTCAGAAAAGGAAACTTAGAAGAATTAAACAGGTTTTTAGATAAGATAAATCTGAACACTGAGGATAAGGAAACCCTGCCCGAACTGGGGAAATTGAAAAACGATTTTGTAACAGAGATTTCCACCGAGCAAAATCTGAATCTACTGCTCAAGCCAGCAATGGCTGATTTCAATGCCCAGAAAGGGAAAGAGCTGGAAGAGGTCTTAGAAAATTTAGATGGAAGGGAGGTTGCCCAGAAACTTCTGGAGATCTTCACAGTAGAGCAAAGAAACGTTCGCCTATGGGCACTCAGAGTCTTAATCACCCTGGGAGAAGATTCAGTTGAAGCCATTTCGCTTTATTTTACCAGCGCGGACGACTTCAAAAAAGGAAAAGACCAGGATCTGCTGGCAGATGAATCCTGGTATAAGATAAGAAATTCGCTTTTCGTCTTAGGGAATATAGAGAGCCAAAAAGCGGTTGACCTTTTGTGGGATTTCAAAAACAGCCCGGACCCCAGGGTCAGGCTCGAAGTTTTAAAAGCTCTGGAGAAAAAGAAAGGGGAGAAGGTAAATCAGATTTTAGCGGAACTGCTCAGGGATAAAGAGGAAGAGGTTCACAAAAAAGCACTGAATCTGATCAGTGCATCCGGTGAGAAAGAGTTCATCCCTGCTTTGAAGGATGCTTTTTTCAAAGGGCATCTGGATAGAAAGAAACTGTTTGCCGCTATGGTCAAGATAGGAGAAGAGGATTGCCGGGATTTCGCGCTCAGGCTGATAGCGGAGGAAAGCCTTTTTTCAGGGAACATTCCCAAAAAGGAAAAAGAAGAGTTACAGTTGACTGCTTTGAATCTGTTAGAGAATAACCTAGATGAAAAAATTTTTAGAGCTTTGGAGAGTTATCTGCGGAAAAGGAGAAAGGGTCTTTTAAGAATATTACACCGGGATGAGGTCAGCGGGAGAATCGCAAAAATCCTGTCCTTAAGAGATAAGGAAATCAACGCTTCCAGACTTTGAGAGTTCAATACTTTTAAGCCTAAATGAGAAAATATATTTTTCTGCTCATATCTATTTTCTTGGTTTATTTTCCATCCCAAGGGTTTCCTCAATATTATTTCGGGCAGAATAAAGTCCAGTATTCCAGCTTCGAGTGGGAGGTTTTGAGCACAGAGCATTTCCAGGTCTACTTTTATCTGGAGGAAAAGGAAATCGCGGAAGTAGCGGCTAAGATAGCTGAGGACAGCTATGTTTACCTGCAGGACAAGTTTAATTTTCACATTGCCCGTAAGATACCCTTGATCATCTACAGCTCGCCCAACTATTTTGAACAGACCAACGTTATTCCCAGCCTGCTGCCGGAGAACGTGGCGGGCTTTACCGAGTTCTTCAAGGGACGTATGGTAATACCGTTTAACGGTTCCTACTCTTCTTTCAAGCACACCATCCGGCACGAGTTAGTGCACGTTTTCTCCTATGAGAAGATCTATTCGGTGATGAAACTGCACCGGAGGTATAATTATACCGAGCCTCCCTTATGGTTCCAGGAAGGGATAGCCGAACACTGGTCTGAAGGAATCGATTCCGAAGCGGAGATGATAATCAAGGATTTCGTCATCTCCGGAAACCTGGTGAAGATCGAGGATATCAACGAAATAACCGGTTCTTATCTGATGTACAAGGAAGGGGAGTCGTGTTTTGTTTTTTTAGCGGAGGAATACGGAGATGACCGTCTTTCCCTTCTGTTCGAGAACTACTGGGAAGGTGGAGGTTTTTCAGAAGTGGTTGAGCTGACCTTCAAGAAAAACTTAAAAGAGTTAGGGGAGGAATGGTATTACCACATGAAGAAAAAATATTATCCCCAGATCTCTTCCGGAGACCTGCCCAGCCGGTTAGCCAAGAAATTGACAGTTGATGGGTTCAACGTTAAACCGGCTTTAGTTCCTTACCGGTTCAAAGATAAAACCGAAGACTGGGTAATATTCAAATCGAATAAATTAGGATATTCCAATTTATCCCTGATGTCCCCGCGAGGAGAAAAGGAGAAGCTTTTCACCCTGGTCAAAGCGGAAAGATCTCCCCAGTTCGAATCGCTTCACCTGTTAGAAAGCAGAATCGGAGGCTCGGAAGATAGCAGGATAGCCTTTGTCTCCAAAAGCAAAGAAAAAGATTTATTGTATGTTTATGACCTGAAAAAGATGAAGATTACCCTGCGCAAAAGTTTTGACTCTTTGATAAACCTATCCTCTCCCTCCTGGTTAGAAGATAATGGCAAGATAGTTATGACCGGTGTGGACAAAAGAGGATACACTGATCTTTATATCTATTACCTTTTGTCTGACTCGCTTGTCCGGCTGACCGAGGATATCTATCATGAAAAAGACCCGGTCTGGTCCAGAGATGGCAAAGCCATAGTCTTCTCCTCAGACCGGACCTTCTGGGGAGAGGAGGGTTTTCAGAACCTTTTTTCTTATAACCTTTCCAGCAATGAACTCAACCAGCTTACCTTTGCCAGGGCTCACGATATAAATCCTGCTTTCTCCTGGGACGGGAAGAAGCTTTATTTCGCATCTGATCGGGAAGGGGGATTTGACCTGTATTCTCTGGATTCAAGCGGGGTAAAACAGTTGACCCATTTTTTAACCGGAGCTTTTGACCCGGCTGTAAACCGGAAAAATGGGGAAATCTATTTTTCCGGTTTTCAGGACTATAATTTCCAGATCTACAAGTTACCGCTGACTGATTCACTGGGTGGTCAGGCAGAGAAGGAACGGGATACTACAGCATCCAGTTGGATTCCAGCCAAAATCTCCGGAGAGTATTCCAAAGGGGTGGCAAGATACAGGAACAATTATTCGTTCGACATTGCCCAGTCCGCCATAGCTTATGATGCGGTCTACGGAACAGTCGGTGGTTTGCAAATAGCTCTGACCGACATGTTGGGTAACCACCAGTATTATTTCCTTTTGACCAATACTGCCCAGACCAAGTCCGAGTTTCTGTCCAGCTTTAATTTCGGAGTTACCTATCTGAACCGAACCCGCAGGC
>Ga0315277_10006016_pt1 | contig 15953 bp, 10 predicted proteins | sample YL17G05_15_MG_FD_203695 | JGI IMG/M metagenome (GOLD analysis project Ga0315277, IMG submission 203695) | Sediment microbial communities from Yellowstone Lake, YNP, Wyoming, USA - YL17G05_15 | ecosystem: Environmental > Aquatic > Freshwater > Lake > Sediment | place: USA: Wyoming | collected...
ATGACCTTTTTGCCGAGCGCGTTGGCGGTGAACTGGCAGAGCAGCTCATTTTGTATTCCGCCGCCGACGACGTGCAGGACGTCGATTTTGTTGCCGGTGGCGTCCTCGATGTATTCCATCACCGCACGATAGCGCAAGGCCAGGCTCTCCAATATAATTCTTATGATTTGGCCCTTATCGTCGGTGGTCTGCTGGCCGGTCTTTTCCAAATGCTCGTTTATTCGCTTGGGCATATCGCCGGGAGCCAAAAAGGCGCTATCATCCACAATTAGATGGCTGGCAAAGGGCTTGGCCTCCTGCGCCAAAGCAGTCAATTGGTTGTAAGTCAGGTCTTCGCCTTGCTTCTGCCATTGTCTTCTACATTCCTGCATCAGCCAGAGGCCCATTATATTCTTGAGCAGGCGAATCGTTTCTTTGACCCCGCCTTCATTGGTGAACTCGTACCGGAACGTCTTATCGCTGATGATAGCCTTTGGTATCTCCACGCCCATCAAGCTCCAGGTCCCGGAGGAAAGATAAGCCCAATTCCCCTCACAGGCGGGGACGCCCACGACGGCGGAGGCCGTATCGTGCGCGCCAACGGCAATAATGGGAATAGGTCCGCAGCGAAGCCCAACCCCGATCTTTGCGCCCAACTGGCCGACAACCGTGCCGGGCTGGACGACCTTCGGAAGGATATTCATCGGCAGAGACAACCGATCCATAATCGCCTTCGACCACTTGCCCGTTCTCATATCCAAGAACTGAGACGTGCTTGCGAGTGTGTATTCGGCGAATATCTTGCCGCACAAGCAGTAGCCGACCAAATCGCCGATGAAGAGAAGGGTTTTGGCCTTGGCCAGCGAGATGGAATTGGCTAAGCGCATTGCCAGAAGTTGATAGAGACTATTAAGCTGCATGAACTGAATGCCGCTATTCTCGTAGATATCGCGTTTCGGCATCATCTCGAATGCCTTCTGCGGCATGCCGTTGGTCTGGCTGTCTCGATAGTGATAAGGGTTCTCGACAAGCTCTCCCGATGCGTCCAAAAGCCCGAAATCGACCCCCCAGCTATCGACGCCGATCCCCCAGACTTGTGCGCCGGCGGCCCTGGCCGCCTTGGCTATTCCGGCCTTGATCTCGCCCATGAGTTTCCCGAAATCCCACTTCAGCGAGCCATCCTCTTCTATCGGCCCATTTGGGAAGCGGTGAATCTCCTCGAGGATAAGCTTCTCGGCAGAGACCGAGCCAATCATCACTCTGCCGCTCTCGGCTCCCAGGTCAACGGCGATATATTTCTTCACTTCCGCCATACTACAGTCTTTCAACTTCTTGCTATAAACAGTGTTAATCAGTGTCAGAAAAACAGAATCGGTCAGTTTGAGTAATAAACAGTGTTCATCTGTGTTAATCCCTATGGGACCGTGGGTCCGTGTCTAAAAAATCAAACCCGTCAGGCCGATTTATATACCAATTCCGCCTCTCCTGCAAACCCAAAATCCAGCACCAATGCAATGTTAAACAAACCAAAGCCGCGACAAATCGCAAAAACAAAAGGGCTGAGAGAACTTTTACGCTCCCAGCCCTTCTTCAGAATAGTACTTGCCTAATCTGTTTCTTATTCCGTGCCCTCAAGCCAATGTTCGGCAAGTACGGCAACGTCCCGCATATCAACCAAATTATCGGCCGGAATAGCAATATCGCAGTTAGGATTATATTCGGCATCTCCAGATTCGGTTAACCAGGATAATCCAAGTATGGCAAAGTCAGAGAAGTCCACATCGCAATCTGGTTCAAAATCGCCTGGTGTAACCTGGTAAGAAGACTCGACGTTGGACCAGAGGCTTTCAATTCCCGCCGGGTCGGTGTAAGTAACTGACCAATCATGAAGAACCGGCGTGCTGTTCGGGTCGTTCGTGGACAAATTCGCACGAAGCTGGATGCTCGGAGCAAGGATTTCACTCAGGTGGGCACCGCTATAGACATTTTCATAACCTGGAATCGGCGTCGAGCCAGCTGCGGGCAGGATATCAACCGTCAGCTCTGTATCAGGTGGTGTTGTCGTATTAAAGTCCACTACGTCCCAACTGCCGCCAGCAGGGAAATTGATCGGTGTGGAGACAATACTGCCGGGACTATCGTAACCACCGATAGACTGTGAAGTAGTATATCGGTGGTAAAACGTGATGGATGGATATTCATATAACTCAGAAAGGATGTCAGGCGACGGAAAGCCACAGTATCCGAAGCCGGTGTGAGTAGCGAAGGTGGGCGAACTATCGATTTCATCGTAGTATGCTGTTACCGACCCACTCCATACGGCTCCAATCATGTAATGCGTGCCCGCTTCAAGGGGAATAAAGACGGGACCTGAACTGTGGAATTTCGTGCCAGTACCGGAACTATCCAAAGTCGATGAGTGAATCCGATTATACTGGTTGGAGAACAACGCGCCGCCTTCGTAAACCACAAACTCGATAGATGTGGCCGTTGAAATATCAAGGTAAATCTCAATCTGCGTAAGAGTTGTTCTGGTTGTCGCAAGGAAGCCATTGAAGTACCCACCGGATACAACAGCCTCAGAGTAGCTGGTACCACCCACCGTGTCAACCGTAGCCGTTTGCCCGCCCGTCAAAACCACATCTCCATCAATTGTAGCAATTGTGTTCGCCAGAGTATCGTTTTGGAATTCCGCTTGACTGGTTTGAGACCAGGCTGATGAACCTGATTTTACCCTATACCAATATTTCTGACAAGTGGCAAGGTCGCAAAATTGATAAGATGTCCTGGTTATCCAGCCGCTGTTGTAATCCACGATAAGGAAAGACGGGTAGCTGGAACACTCAGCGTAATATGCTCTTGCCGCAGGTACCGAATCCCAGGAAATCATATTGCACAATCCTGGTGTCATATTAGGTTCTGTGTGAAGAACCGGTACAGTCATATAGGTGACCGTGAGCGTATCCTTCCCTGTGTTATTTGCCGCATCCCGGGCTGTCACCGTTATCACATTCTGCCCAGGGTAAAGTGTAATACCACTCGCACTCCAAGAGGTAGTGCCACTGCATGTCCCACTGCCGCCACCCCGATCGTTCGACCAAGTAACCTTCGTCACCCCGATATTGTCCGAGGCCGTACCCCCAATGCTCAGCGGGGAGCTGCTTGTCGAATACGTCGGATTGCTCGTAGGACTCGTAATTGCCACTTCTGGTGGTGTGCTATCAGGAGGCGTATAGGTGACCGTGAGCGTATCCTTCCCTGTGTTATTTGCCGCATCCCGGGCTGTCAGCGTTATCACATTCTGCCCAGAGTAAAGTGTAATGCCACTCGCACTCCAAGAGGTAGTGCCACTGCATGTCCCACTGCCACCCCGATCGTTCGACCATGTAACCTTCGTCACCCCCACATTGTCTGAGGCCGTACCCCCAATGCTCAGCGGGGAACTGCTTGTCGAATACGTCGGATTGCTAGTAGGACTCGTAATCGTCACTTTGGGCGGCGTAGTATCAGGGCCTGAACAGGGGTTCTTCCCATCCAAAGTGAGCACCCCGATACCGATGGGGTCGAGCCAGGTGCTTAGCCGTGTTGAGTTAGTTCCGCCACCTGTCCAGGACTTGTAAAATCTGCCAAACCAGTCTCGTTCACTATTGTTGTCGCATGCCGCATATCCACCGTGCAATTGCCCCACAATCCTCTTGTTTGAGTCAAATATAGGACCTCCAGAAGAACCGGGCTCGGTCGTTCCTGCATCCCAATCTCTAACACGCAGGTGCGTTGCGTCTCCCTCGCACTCGTCATCCAAAATCGTATTTGTGAAGTTTTTTCCACTGCCGCCAACATCTGTAAATAACTCAACTTCTGTTCCATCGGGAGCAATGAGGAACACATCAAGATCTGCATCATAGGAATGGGTTATATTGACCTTTACATTAAGATCGGCGATAGTGCCTGATTCGGAAATCACCCTTCTTGATGTTGTAGTACCACGGTCTGGAATTGTTTTAGGAACATCCGAAGATTGGTATTCGACATAGGAAGAAGATCCGGTTTTGCGAATAATCAATGACCACGAATTTAGTATACCCGAGTCTCCACTTGCGTCATCTGTTATCTCAAGCTGCCACGTACCTGTAATACTCTTGTCTTTGAGAACGTCGAGATTGCCCTCCGGCGGATATATGCCGTTAAAAGGGGCGGCTCCATAGAATTCAATAGTCAAATATGGTGCAATATTCAAAGGGTCGTTTTCAAAGCTAATGCTTTTTTCGTCACAACTGGGATGGTGGATTGCGACCGCCTTGCTTGGGGCGATGTTACCCCTGCTCCAACCGGCAAAATAAACGTTGAAGGACGGATCCGGGTCTTCATCCAGCTCTACCAGTGTGAAGTCAGAAGATGTGTAAGACGCGCGAAAGTATGCGCCCATTTGATACTGGCTTAAAGAACCACTGCCGGAGTTACAGTCCGGTCTTTCATAGTTCCAATAGACAACCATTGATGCCGCATTTCCTGAGTTGACGCCGCAATGGTTAGCGGTCAAAAAATACGGTCTGCAATCCTCAGCAGTGTTGTTAACTAGGACACCTGTGCAAATAAGGCTGCCCCCGACGCTGTACACAGCAACTGATCGGATTTGATCACGCCACAGGTCGCCTTCAGGACATACAACATCGATATTGCACCAACCTGATTTTTCCGAATCAGGCATCCCAAAACCCCGATAGCCCTGGTTGATCGCTGTGAGTTCAAGGTCAAGCTGCGGCACAGATGCAGCAGGAATCGTAAGTTCAACCACAATTTCATCGGAAAACACAACCGGCGTCCACAACTGGCCATGGTCCTCATTGTCATGATCCGTAAAGGGACCCAAAACTTGGTTACCATCAGCAGAGTAGATGAACAAAATCCCGCCAGGCGGCATGTGGTAACGAGCAAACCCGAGATTCAGCGATTCAGCTCCCGGAGAAGAAATTCGCAGGCGCCACAGCAAAGTCTCATCGTCTATGTCTTCCCATGTTCCATTAGTGTTAGCGGTGATCAGGGTTGGTCTGGGAATGGCGAACCGATAAGGTGCACCTTCCAACTCCCGCTGTTGGTCCTCTAACTGAACGGCCTGAAGGTCGATCGGCTCAGCAATAATACGTTCCACAAAAGTAACAGGCTGGACCGCATGGGTAAACGCAACAGGGTTAAGGATTGCTATGAGAGAGAAAGAGAGATGAAGTAGTGCGGATATTGGTTTTCTTTGATTCGTGGCTAACATCATACGTCCTCCAAAAGCATAGCGTTATTTTTGCCTTAACTCACGCTCACCCTTCAGATTACCGGACTACCGCGCAAAAGTCAACAAGAATCTGATTGCTTTAGTGACATTTTTTACGTCTTTTTGCGATGAATTTCCCCTGTGTGACCTCAAACCACGGCTGGGGTGGCGCAGACACTTGGCGCAATCAATTCTCCGGAGTAATGGTTTTGGGACTTGCCGGTTTTGGCGGTCAGGATTGTGAAACGGCCGCGTGGGGCTGGAAGCGGAGCTTTGTCTGGCCGATGAGGTAGAAGCTGCCGGTGATCAGGATCAGGTCCTCTTTGCAGACGGCGGCCTTTGCGCGCTGGAGGGCTTCGCCGAGGCTCAACGCGGTCTGCCACATCTTGCCGGAAATCTGCGCATAGAGGTCGGCTTATTTTTGCGCATAAGAGTAGGGCTGGTAGCCTTCCTCATCCACCAGCCCTTACTGTTTCATTGCCCCGTTTGTGAACGGAGGCTGCTGAGTTCTCCTCTACCCCTCCGGCAAAGCCGGAGATAAGATAGCTCAAATCAATTACTGGAAGGCAATTCCGATGCCGATCTCAGCGGTCTCGAGCATGTTCTTGCGGTCGATTCTGACCACTTTGCCCTTCTTGATGCGTGCGAATTGCCCTTTTTCTTTGGCCAAGTCGGGCGTTCGCGGGAAGTTCAGCTCCACGACGTGCCCCGACCTGATTGGCGCAGTCAGTGGAAGGCTTAGAAAAACGCCCGTTTTGCTCACATTACAGCTTCGGCCGTTAAAGAACCTGTTGGCTTCCGGCAGCCAAACACTAACAGGCCATGCAAGGGTGCTTCGGCTTTCCTTACGCTGTTCTGCTATTGCCTGCATAGTCGAAATCTCCATAAGAACAACATTCCATCAATGACGGATTTATCGGCAACGTTAAGATAGGTAGGTTAGTGTATTTGGGTTAATTTTTAGGTTTTGCTCAAAAAAATCAGATGGTTTTACAGCTTGGATGTTAGGGTTGGTATTTTATGGGGCGTTGCGGGATTGTCACAGGAGTGATCTTCGCGTTTATGGCGGGGGGAATCTGTTGGCAGGGGCGTCGTCCTGCCGACAACGGCTAAACGTGCGGCGGTGAGGAGATGGGCCCTCGGCATCCGCCACGGGCGGACCGAGGGCTAATCGGAGGGGGCGGCATGAATGAAGATTGTATGATTGCAGTGTGATTGCCGCGACTGGGAAGGGGAGGTGTCTTGCGAGAATCGGATGGTTTGTGTATGTTTGCGTGGAAATGAAGACGAAGGTTGTCAAACTGGATTCTGAAAATGTCGATTCGGCAAAGATCAAAGAAGCGGCGGAGGTGATCGATGCGGGCGGGCTTGTAGCTTTTCCGACTGAGACAGTCTATGGAATAGCGTGTCGGGTGACCGCCGATTCACTGGCCAGACTCGACGGGATTAAGAATAGAGACGCTTCGAAGGCATACACACTGCATATATCTCGACCTGACGAAACCGGCAGATACGTGCCTACTATCGGGCTGCGAGCCTGCAAGCTGATAGAAAAGGCCTGGCCCGGACCTCTGACAATAGTCTTTGAGCTGAGTGCGAATGATATTGAGAAGCAGCAGAGGATGCTTGGACAAGAGGTTTTCGAGGGGCTTTACCGAGGCGGGTCTGTGGGCGTCCGGTGTCCGGATAATCCCGTCGCTTGTGCGTTACTTGCGCAAACGCGGCGCGCAGTTGTAGCTCCGAGTGCGAATCCCGGGGGAGCGTCGCCGGCGGTTGATGCGCAGGAGGCGCTTGATATGCTGGAAGGCAAGATTGATTTGGTGCTGGATGGGGGCTTGTGCAAATACGGAAAGAGCAGCACCGTTGTCAAGATAGGCAAGCAGCGTATCGAGATACTCAGAGGCGGGGTATATTCGAGCAGCGAGATTGAAGAGTATTCGCAAGTCAAATTCCTGTTTGTTTGCACGGGCAACACGTGCAGGAGTCCGATGGCGGAGGGGATTCTTCGGAAATATTTGGCGGAAAAATTGCATTGCGCGGTTGACCAGCTTGGCGCTATGGGTTATAAGGTGGCATCCGCCGGGCTCCTGAATCTGGAGGGAGCATCGGCAAGCAGCGAGTCGGTGGCGGCTTGTTCGGCAAGGGGCGTTGATATTAGTTCGCACCGAAGCCAGCCGTTGTCTGTGGAGCTTATCGAGGAGAGTGACCGCATATTCGCGATGGAGCGAATTCATCAGGCGAGAGTCGTGGCTCTTAGTCCTGGTGCAGCGGGCAAGTGTGTGTTATTGGCAGACGATGAAATAGGCGATCCAATAGGGCAACGAAAGGCAGTTTACGACAGGTGTGCCGACCTGATCGAGAAGGCAGTTAAAAATAGGATCGGCGAGTTAGCATTATGAAGATAGCAATCGGAAGCGACCATCGCGGTTTTGAAGCCAAAGAGCAGGTTAAGGCGATAATCAGCGAACTGGGGCATGAGTACGTTGATTTTGGTGCGGGCGACAGCAATCCGTCTGATTACCCGGACATGGCTTATTTGGCGGCGAAAGCCGTCTCTAAGAAGGAATGCGACAGGGCGATTCTGGTGTGTGCGACCGGGATTGGGATGTGCATAGCTGCCAACAAGATTAAGCATGTGCGGGCGGCGTTGTGTCACGACGAGCTGAGCGCGGCGATTTCGCGCGACCACAACGACTGCAACATTCTCTGTCTGTCGGGCGACCAGATCGGCGACGTGATGCTGCGGAAGATTGTGGAGGTATGGCTAGATACCGAGTTCAGCGGAGGACGACATGCGAGGAGAATAAGGAAGATTAGCGCGATTGAGGATGGTAAAGATCCGCGGACGATTACGAGCTGACGGCGTCTTGCTGCGAGACTTGCGAGGCGCGACAGTAGTAACTCAACCTGACCGATTCTCCTTTTTTGACACGGATTTACACAGATTAACACTGTTTCGGCGTATTTGGATTCCTCCTTTCGCAGGAATGACAGATGCTTTTGTCTTGTTGTCACAACTGTAGTTGCATCAATATCTGACCCCAAAACGGTCAATTTGAGCAGTAAGTGTGTGGCGGGGAGGCAGACTCTCGATGCGGGTCCGAGGGCCTAATCAGATGCGGCGAGGGGCTGGCGGCACGAGGGTATTTGGCGCAGCCAAACATGCACCCAAAACAGCCAAGCATACGCTAAGCGAGGTTTGGGCGGCTTTGAGTGTAGAGCTATGGTCGAGGCGTGAAAGCTACGGCACGTCGGCGGATGCAACCTGAGTGACGGCGGGTTGCGTGGTGTTTGGATTGTCCACCTCAAAGGGCTGGCCCGGCCCGCAGCCAGTGATGAGGAGCATAGCTGCGGCAATGATGAGGATAAGTGTAACGGTCATTTTCATTTTTTGGCCTTTCAATAGAACGACGGATTTACCGTTGCGCGGATCGTGCTCGCTTGGCGGATATGTCAATTAGAATTTGGTTTTTTCCTGTAGCTGGTTTACGGCGGCCTGGACTTGCTTAAGCTGGTCCTCAAGCCGAGTGACTCTCTGTGTTGAGGTTTGCAGGCGGGCATTTAAGTCGGCAACCTGGTCCTGAGCGGCTTTGGCGGCAGCCAGGGCATCATCCCTTGCTTTTGCAGAGTCATCGAGCTGTTTTTGCCACTGGGTGCGGTCGTCGTTGATCTCGTTGAACTGCTTTTGCATGCTATCGCGTGCGGCGTTCAATCCATTGACCTGCCTTTCGAGGTCTGCGCGAGCGGCGATAAGCTCATTGACCTTTTCTTTCAGTTTGTCTCGCTCTTTGGCGAGCGAGTCTGCCTTAGTTTTCCAGGTGTCTCTGTCGGTGGTGATTCTGGCGATTTCCGCCTTGAGCTGCTCGATCTGGGTATTGCGCGTGCTGGCCTCGTTGCAGCCAGGCAGGGCGAGGAAGAGCCCTAATGCAAGTGGAAGGATAAGTATGCAGAATTGCTTAATCATTTGAGCGCTCCTTCTTTGGCGGGAACCTGCTTGGATTTTGTAGGGATGGCCTTTAGTGCGGCGGCGATCCTGTCGGCGGCGGCCTGTGTCCTGCGGCGAAGCTTCTCGGCGGGGGTTGCGCCTATCGCGCGCAGCCTCTTATATCTGTTTGCAAGGAGGTTGTCGATTTTTGTGCGTTTAAGATCTCGCAGGGTCTTAATGATATACTGCTCGACGTTATAGATGGTGTCGTGGAGATTTCGATGGGCGCCGCCGAGCGGCTCCGGGATGATCGCGTCAACCAGCTCGAGCTTGAGCAAATCCTTGCTGGTCAGCTTGAGGGCGTCGGCGGCCTGGGGCGCTTCGGCGCCGTCGCGCCATAGTATAGCCGCACATCCTTCGGGGGATATAACGGAGAAATACGCAAATTCAAGCATTGCGAGCTTATCTCCGACGCCAATTCCGAGCGCTCCGCCCGATCCGCCCTCTCCTATAACGATGCAGATTATGGGGACCCTCAGGCGGGACATTTCGGCAAGGTTGACTGCTATTGCCTGTGCCTGACCCCTTTCTTCGGCTCCAACGCCCGGGTATGCTCCGGGGGTGTCGATGAGCGTTACGACGGGCAAGCCGAATTTCTCGGCGAATTTCATTTTTGCCAGGGCCTTTCGATAGCCTTCGGGGTTGGGACAGCCGAAGTTGCAGGCGACCTTTTCTTTGGTATTCCTGCCCTTATTCTGGCCGATGAGCATTACTCTTTCTCTTCCTATATGACCGAGTCCGGCAACTATCGCGTGATCGTCGCCGAAGCATCTATCCCCGTGGAGTTCGCAAAACTCCTTTACCATGAGGTTAAGGTAGTCGGTTAAGATCGGTCTTTTGGGGTGTCGAGCGACCTGGACGGTCTGCCAGGGGGTGAGATTTGCATAGATTCGCTTTAGCAGGGCGACTTGTTCTTGCAGCAGGCGGCGTATCTCGGCGGAGTAGTCGATGCCTTTGACGGAACTGAGCCGTCGCAGTTCGTTCATCTGGCTGTCGAGGTCGGCGACCTTCTCTTCAAAACCGAGGTAATCGACGTTACGGAGATTGTCGTTAGTTTCCGGCATAATCTGGCATCAGAGCAATTGGCCCGTGCAAAAGCAAGGCCGAAGGTATTCATAAAAAAACCGCCCAAAGACAATGGGCGTTCACTACCGCGCTAAATTGCAGCCTTATTATCAGGTCCATCGGTTGACAACTTTGCCATAAAGGCGGAATGTTACCATTTTGGTCGGCATAATCAAAGAAAAAAATTGACATTTGGCGGCATTGCCAGTAGTTTTTGCAAGAGTGGCTTTATAGGGCAATTATCGTAAGGTCTTGTGGTTGTGGAATTTAGGATAGATTAGTGTTTCAGGGGCGGGTCCTTTAGGCAAGTCGATTGAGCGGGCTGTTTTACGGGGGCTAAAGCGATGGGTTACGCGCCGGATTTGGAATAGACCAATTGCCTCAACAGTTAATCGTGCCGAACAAAACGCTATGCGAGCTGATTGATGAGACTTAAAGTTGATAAAGAAACCGATACTCTTTACCTGCGCCTTGATGAGAGTAAAGTGGTTGAGTCAGAAGAGGTGCGTCCCGGCGTGATCCTTGATTTTGACAGGAGAGGGCGCGTGGTCGGAGTTGAATTTCTGAAAATCAGTCTGCGCGCCAGCCAGGCAGAACTTTCCTCTCTACAGTTTCAAACTGTTTTGAATATCGGATACAGCCGCGGGCTGGAGTCATCCGCGTGATAAGAGTAAGGGAGTATTATGGTGAGTCAATGGCGGTTTGAGGTCTTCAATCGTTCGGGCTTTGCCGATGTGCACGGGCAGAGTGTTTTGGAGGATATAGGGCAACTGGGGATCGGCGTGGTGGAGGCGGTTCAGTCGGCCAGGGTATTCCTTATCGAGGCGGATTTCTCGGAGACAGGCTTAGAGAAAGGTTTTGCCAAGCAGGTGGCGGAAGAGCTTCTGTGCGACCCTGTTTGCGAGGAGTATTACATAGGCAGGAGCAAGGCGCCTGCGGGTCTGGCGAAGGCGACTTTGATTGAAGTCCATCTGAAGAGCGGGGTAACGGATCCGGTGGCCCAGTCGGTGATGACCGCCCTGGCGGATATGGGCGTTAAGGCTCAGAACGTTCGGACTGCGCGGAAGTACGTGCTGCTGGGCGAGATAAAGAAAGACCAGGTGGATTTGATTGCCAAGCGGGTGCTTGCAAACGACTGCATCGAAGAGTGCATTATAGGGGACCAGGCTGAGCCGCCGAGTCCGCATTTGAGGCCTTATGAGCTGAAGGTTGTGCGCTGGCCCATACGGGACCTCGATGATAAGGGTCTGGAGGCCCTGAGCAAGGAGAAGGACCTGTTTCTGAACGTAATTGAGATGCGGACAATTCAAAAGCACTACCAGGACCTCGGCAGGGAGCCGACGGACGCCGAGCTGGAGACGCTGGCGCAGACCTGGAGCGAGCATTGTGTGCACAAAACGCTGAAAAGCTCCGTGGATATGGAAATGTGGCACGGGCTTCCAGCCCGTGAAGACACGGCCAAGCCCCATGGGCCCCGTGCGGGGATGGCCGAGCCACAACAGATACATTTTGACAATCTGCTCAAGGATACGGTTTTTAGGGCGACGAAGGAGCTCAATAAAGACTGGTGCATATCGGTTTTTGCAGACAACGCCGGGGTGATAGAATTCGACGAGGAATCGGCTGTTTGCTTCAAGGTCGAGACGCACAATCATCCATCGGCCCTCGATCCTTATGGCGGATCGGCAACTGGGATAGGCGGGGTGATTCGAGACCCTATGGGTACGGGGATGGGGGCCAGGCCGATAGCAAACACGGATATATTCTGCTTCGGCGAGCCGGATAAGAAGCTCGCTGAGATTCCCAAGGGCGTCCTGCATCCGCGACGGATAATGAAGGGCGTGGTGGCGGGCGTCCGCGACTACGGCAATAGGATGGGGATACCGACGGTCAACGGGGCGATATATTTCGACGACAGGTATCTGGCCAATCCGCTGGTCTATTGCGGCAACATCGGCATAATGGATAAGGGAAAGTGCTTCAAGAATCCGCAGGCGGGCAACTTGATTGTGATGGTCGGGGGCAGGATTGGCAGAGATGGAATCCACGGGGCGACTTTCTCGAGCGGCGAGATGACGCACGAGCACGAGACAATCTTTTCGCACGCCGTCCAGATAGGCAATCCGATTACGGAGAAGAAGATGCTGGATGTGCTGGTGCAGGCGAACAAGGCGGGCCTTTATGAGGCGATAACCGATTGCGGGGCGGGCGGCTTGAGCAGCGCCGTCGGCGAGATGGGGCAGGAACTCGGGGCGGATGTAGATTTGGAGAAGGCGCCGCTGAAATACGCGGGTCTGAACTATACCGAGATATGGATCAGCGAGGCGCAGGAGAGGATGGTTGTAGCGGTTAAGCCGGAGAATCTTGCGGCGATACAGAAGATATTCAACGATGAGAACGTTGAATCGACGGTCGTGGGCAGATTTACGGACGATAAGAAGCTGGTTTTGCGGTACGACGGGCAACGGGTCGGCGAGCTTGATATGGACTTTCTGCATGACGGCGTGCCGAAGTACTCCCGCAAGGCGGTATGGGAGACTCCGGGGCTGACTGAGCCGGGCATTCCCGAGAAGACCGACTATAATGCCGAGCTTCTGCAGATTCTCTCATCTTACAATGTCGCGAGCAAGGAGTGGGTGATTCGGCAGTACGATCACGAGGTTCAGGGCGGGTCGGTTGTCAAGCCGTTGACCGGCGTCGATAACGACGGGCCGAGCGACGGGGCGGTTATACAGCCGAAGCTCGATTCTCATCGGGGCCTTGCGATTAGCTGCGGGATGAATCCGGTGTATGGCGATATCGATCCGTACTGGATGGCGCTGGCGGGGATCGATGAGGCGATACGGAATATAGTCTGCGTTGGCGGGAGGTTCGATAGGATTGCGCTTCTGGATAATTTCTGCTGGGGCGACTGCACGAGGCCGGAGACTTTTGGGCCGTTGGTGCGGGCGTCGCAGGCATGCTACGACGGGGCGAAGGCGTTCGGGACGCCGTTTATCTCGGGCAAAGACTCGCTGAATAACGTCTTTGCCTGCGAGGACGGCAGGCGGATTTCCATTCCATCGACGCTGCTGATAAGCGCGATATCGATAGTGGATGACATCGGCAAGTGCGTTACGATGGATGCGAAGAAGGCGTCGAACCTGCTGTTTATTGTGGGGCTGACGAGAAACGAGCTGGGCGGGTCGCACTATTACAAGACCAAGGGCGAGCTTGGGGCGAACGTGCCTAAGCTGGACTTGGCCACTGCTCCGAAGATCGCCGGCAAGATTGGCGAGGCGATAGCGAGCGGTTTGGTTGCGAGCTGCCACGATTGTTCTGAGGGGGGGCTTGCGGTAGCTCTTGCTGAGATGGCATTTGCGGGCGGGCTGGGGATCGAGGCTGATTTGCGCGGGCTGCCTAAGAGCAAGGACTTCCGGCGGGTCGATGCGCAGCTTTTCAGCGAGTCGAACAGCCGATACATCGTTGAGGTTGAGCCGGAGAAGTACAATGCCTTCGCCAAGCTGATGCTGAATTTGCCGTTCGGGCAGATCGGCAAAGTGACGGAAGAAAGAAAGCTTGTCATGAAATCAGAAGAGGGTAAGAAGGTTATCGAATCGGACATAGACTCATTGAAACGGGCCTGGCAAAGGACATTTGACTGGTGATCATGTGCAGACTGTCTGTTTTGCGTGCGGTTTGCAGTGGTAGTATAATAGCCCTGTGAAAATGCGATGGTTGGAGTCAGAGTATGGGATTACCAAGAGGTGTCGCAGTTACTGGTTGGGAAGGTAGGTCCTTATGAGGAACAATGGCGCAACGACGGTAACTGAGTTAAGGCGTTACGCTGTGGTGGACGTCAAGCAGGCGAAGGAAATCGGCCTGGGGTGGCTCAAGGGCAAGCAGTTGGACAACGCGGTTGAGTTCGGGCTGCCGGAGGTTGACGACCGGTATCATGTCTGGCGAGTGGCCCTTCTATCTCAGCACACAGATACGAAAGTTGGAGAGATTGTGATAGACGCCAGGACGTCTCTCGTTCTCGAAAACAAGACCACTCGGCCCGATGTAATCGAGAGCCGTATATTGGGCAGGGACCAGACGCTGCGTCCTTCCCGCAGAACCAGACCCGCCGAGAACTATCCGCTGTCAACTTTGAGGAACACAATAATACTGGGCGACAGTGAGTCGATGCTCCTGGAGCTGCCCGCAGGTTCCGTGGATCTGGTTTTCACTTCACCGCCCTATTATAATGCCAGGCTGGAGTACACCGACTACATTACCTACGAGGAATACCTGCTGAAGCTAAAGAAGATAATCCAGAATTGCCACCACGTCCTGTCGGAGGGGAGGTTCTTTGTGATGAACGTCTCGCCCGTGCTGGTCAGGCGAACAAATAGGAGCGAGGCGTCGAAACGAATTGCCGTGCCCTTCGACGTGCACCAGTTATTTGTTAGTGAGGGTTTTGATTTCATAGACGATATAATCTGGGTGAAGCCCGAAGGAGCCGGGTGGGCAACCGGGCGGGGAAGACGCTTTGCCGCCGACAGGAATCCGCTTCAATACAAGTCCGTTCCTGTCACCGAATACGTTCTGGTGTATCGCAAGAAAACGGACAAGTTGATCGACTGGAGCATAAGAGCGCACCCGCAGCAGGATTTGGTTAAGGAGTCCAGAATTCCTGACGACTACGAAAGAACGAACATCTGGAAAATCAAGCCTGCGCACGACAAAAGACACCCTGCGGTATTCCCGCTTGAGCTGGCACAAAAAGTCATCTCGTATTATTCGTTCAAGAACGACGTTGTGCTGGACCCATTTGCCGGCATCGGGACAACCGCAATTGCTGCAATAAAACTAAAGAGGCGATTCGTGATGATTGAGGAGAATCCGCAGTACGTCAAGTATATGAAGAACGATATCAAGAAATCACTTGGTAAGGCCGCCAGGAGCGTTCTTACAAAAAACACCGACAGCATTGATATATCGGATGTGCTTATCTGAGGAATACATGGCCAAGAAAAACCCAGTCAAATCCAAGAGACTTACAGATCTTATTTCAGCAGATGCTCTGGATCTGCTTGCCGCAAGCGGGACGAGGCTGGTTGAGAAGATCGGCGTAGAGATAGTCCGGGGCGTTGTTCTGGATGTTCTGACAGGCAAGAATCTCAGAGATTCGACGGAAGCGCTGACCAGAAAACGAATAGCGACACTGAATCTGGCTCTTTTGCAGATGTTCTTGAACGGGACAAGCTACAACTCCAACTTTGGCACCGAACTGGTGGATTTTGCCTGCAAAAGGTTGAGCGGGACGAAGATAACCAAGGAAGAAAGATGGCTTGGGCAGTGGGTACTGGGTCTTACCGATAAAACTTTCCAGAATGTTCTGCGAGATGAACGAAAGGCCATAATTGGCTATACAAATGAATACAAAGCGACATGCCGACGAATCGTTGAGGATTTCGAGGAAACCCACGGTCAATTAGCCGGTACGCTGGCAATACAGGCAGACGTTAAGGCTGAGATAAACACCCTTTTTATGGTATATCTCTTAAACGCCGTGGGCTCTGAGACACTGACCATAAGAGGATCTGAAAAGTCTGCATACGGCAAGTTGTTCGAGAAACTGATACTTGGTTCTCTTTTGAATATACTTGGTTTTAAGCTCGTTGACCGGGACAATCT
>Ga0315277_10006017_pt1 | contig 15952 bp, 13 predicted proteins | sample YL17G05_15_MG_FD_203695 | JGI IMG/M metagenome (GOLD analysis project Ga0315277, IMG submission 203695) | Sediment microbial communities from Yellowstone Lake, YNP, Wyoming, USA - YL17G05_15 | ecosystem: Environmental > Aquatic > Freshwater > Lake > Sediment | place: USA: Wyoming | collected...
CATGCGTGTGACATTCGAAATCATCCGCGGCACGATCATCCTGATCCTCCTGGGCGCTGCCGGGTTGTGGGTTTTGCGGCGCTGGTGGCGGCGCAGTCAGGATGACTACAGCACCCTGGCCGTCAAGTGGCTGGTTTCCGGGGTGGTGCTCGGCATTGTCGTGTGGACAGGAATCTGGGTGCGGAAGGGTCAAGCTTCTGGCGATTGGACGGTCGCGCTCGCGCCATTCATCTTCGCTTTCTGCGGCTTCGCGCTGGCCGGCCTTTGGACGCCGAACCTCGTCAACGCTTTCCTGAGTCCGCTGTGGCACGCCATTGACGGTGCCGATGAAGAACTCGAACCCAAACCGCTTTACTCCATGGCGCGGGCCAAGCGCGCGCGCGGCAAGTACACCGAAGCGCTCGCCGACGTGCGCCAGCAACTCGTGCGTTTTCCCACCGATGTCGAGGGCCAGTTGCTCGCCGCCGAGATTCTCGCCGAAAACTTGAACGACCTCCCCGGAGCGGAAATCGCCATCCACCGTTTCGTCGAGCAACCCGGCCACGCGCCCATGAACATCGCCTTCGCGTTGAACACGCTCGCCGATTGGCACCTGAAGTACGCGCAGGACCGCGAGGCCGCCCAGCGCGCGCTCGAACGCATCCAGCAGCTTTGTCCGGACACGGGAGTGGCCGCCGGCGCCGCGCAACGCATCGCACACATCGGCGACATGACGCACCTGCTTTCACCACACGACCGCCCGCGCCTGCCATTGCATCGGGGCGTGGAAAACGTCGGCCTGCTGCAATGCAGCGAGCACTTGAGACCGGAGGAAGCTGACCCGGCCAAGCTCGCCACGCAATACTCGGAGCATTTACAGATGCACCCGCTGGACACTGAAGCGCGCGAGAAACTGGCCGTACTTTACGCCGACCATTTCAAGCGGCTCGATCTCGCGGCGGATCAGCTTGACCAGTTGATCGAGCAGCCGAACCAGCCGGTGAAACAGATTGCGCATTGGCTGAACCTGCTCGCTGACCTGCAAATCCGCCACGGCGCGAGCCACGACGCGGCGTGGTTCACGCTCAACCGCATTGTCGAGAAGTTCCCCACCCATCCGGTCGCTGCGTTGGCGCGCAACCGCATGGACCTCTTGAAACTGGAGATCAAGGGACAGGAAAAGAGCCAACCCATCCGGCTTGGCTCCTACGAGCGGAATATCGGATTGAAGCGCGGGCTACCGCGCCAGTTGTAGCGCGATCTGCTTCGAGAGTTCGGCCATCAGGTCGGTGTCCTTGCCGCCCGCCTTGGTGCGGACCTGCACGATCACGCTCGTCACCTTGGCGTCCACCGGCTCGACGCGGACCCAGACGGTGCGCTCATTGACTTTGCCCCGGAGCACGCGCACGGCGTTGGTGCCCCCCAGGAGGTTGCTTTCCTCCAGCACGGCCCCGTTGAACTTGACGACTTCGCGCGCCGCGCCGAAGACCTGCTCCGGCGGGCGTTCGTATTTGCTCTCCAGTTTGTCCTTGATCCACGGCACGCCGGCGCGATGACGGTTGTCCTGCGTGCTGTGGCATCCGGCGACGAGGAGGGCGGCCCCAACAACAGCGACGAGAAATTGTGTTTTCATTGGCGCCATCCAAGACCCATTGCCGCGCGGCGTCAAGCACGGATTGGGCCGGGGACGCCGGAGAAAAACATTGCGGAAGGCGCCCGGCTCTGGCTTCATCCCCGCCAGAAACCGGCGAACGGGCAGGGGCCGTGGCCGGATGGACGATTGCGCGAGTTGCGATGACTGCTGTGAGCCGTTGCCGGATGTGTGTGCTATACTCAGGGCACGTGCAGGGCGTCGGCTTCCGCTACACGGCCAAGTCGGTCGCGACGGGTTTTGAAATCACCGGCACCGTGCGCAATCTGCCGGATGGCCGGGTCGAGTTGATCGCCGAAGGCACGCGGAACGAACTCGACGAGTTCCGGCGCGCGGTTCGCGACGCGGGTGTGGAGCATTTCATCCACGACGAGACGGTGACGTGGAGCGAAACGCAGGGCGGCTTTCGCGGATTTGAGATCGTGAGGTAGGACGGAAATGAAGTTTGCCATCATCGCGGACATTCACGGCAACCTGGAAGCGTTCCGGGTGGTGCTGGACGACATCCAGAAACAGCGGTGCACCCACCAGGTGTGCATCGGGGACGTCGTCGGCTACGGCGCCAACCCGCACCAGTGCCTCGAAATCGTCCGCAAGATGAACATTCCTTGCGTCAAGGGTAACCACGACGAGTACTGCTCCACCGACGAACACACCGAAGGCTTCAACCCCGCCGCCGCGCAGGCGGTGCAATGGACCCGCAAGCAGTTGACCGACGAAGAACGCCAGTGGCTGCGCGACCTTAAGTATGTCCGCATGGTCATGAACTTCACCATCGTCCACTCCACGCTCGACGCGCCGCAGCGCTGGGGCTACGTGTTCGACAAGCTCGCCGCCGCCGCCAGCTTCCCCTATCAGAACACGCCGGTCTGTTTCTTTGGTCACACGCACGTTCCGGTCGCCTTCATCCGCGATACGATGGTCCGCGGCGGCACCTACTCGAAATTCAAAATCGAGGCCGGCAAGAAGTACTTCATCAACGTCGGTGCCGTTGGCCAGCCGCGCGACGGCAATCCCAAGGCCGCTTACGTGATTTACGACACGCGCGAACAGGTCGTCGAATTGCGCCGGCTGGATTACGACATCGCCACCGCTCAGAAGAAGATTTTGGAAGCCGGCCTGCCCGAACGGCTGGCGGAACGGCTGGCCTACGGAAGGTAGAATACAGAACGATGAATGAAGAAAGGGCTGGGTGCCATGCACCGCCGGTGGTCACTCATGTCGTTCTTCAGGCTGCGTTTTTCCTTCTTCATTCTTGAAAGTCCTCATCCTGAAACCCAGTTCGCTCGGCGACGTGGTCCAGGCGTTGCCCGTACTGCGGCTCCTCAGGCGCCATCAGCCGCGCGCGCAAGTTTGGTGGTGGGTGGACTCAAACCTTGCGCCGTTGCTTGAGGGTGATCCTGATCTTGCCGGCGTGCTTCGTTTCGAACGCCGCGGCTGGCGTTCGCCCCGCCGCTGGCTCGAATTGGGGCGCACGCTTCGCTGGATGCGCGCGCAGGAGTTCGACTGGGTCATTGACCTGCAAGGGCTCGCCCGCAGCGGCACCATCGCCTGGCTCGCGCGTGGCAAACTGCTGATCGGTTTGGACGAATCCCGCGAAGGCGCCAGGGGGTTCTATGACATCATCGTGCCCCGAGCTTCGTTTCACACCCACGCCGTGGATTGGTACCTCGCGGTCTTGCCGAGACTGGGTGTGCCGGCAGACTCGAATCTCACCTGGCTGCCCGAGCGACCCGCGGTTGCCGCCGCCATCCGCGAGAAATGGGCCGTGAACAGCAAGGAGTGGCTCGCCGTCCTGCCCGGCGCTCGTTGGGAAAACAAACGCTGGCCCATCGGGCACTTCGCGGAAGTCATGCGCTGTGTTGCCGCGCGCCACGACAGTCTGCGCTTCGTCATCCTCGGCAGTAACGCCGACCAACCGCTCGGCGCGACCCTCGCGCAAGCCGCTCCAGGACGTTGCCTCGACCTCACGGGGGCCACATCGCTGCCGGAGATGGTCGAGTGGCTGCGCTTGAGCCGGCTCGTGCTCACGAACGACACCGGTCCGATGCATGTCGCCGCCGCGCTGGGCAAACCGCTGGTGGCGCTCTTCGGCCCCACTGAACCGCGCCGCACCGGCCCGTACGGTCAACTCGACCGCGTCCTGCGGCACCACCTTCCATGCACACCGTGCTTGAAGTCGCATTGCGCGTGGTCGAAGCCGATGGAATGTCTCACCGCGATTTCCCCTGACGAAGCCACCGCCGCCGTCGAGCGCCACGTCGCCGCGGGTTGAGCGCGATTTGTTCGACGCCGCCGGGCCAGACGTGGCTTTTGCCGCTTGCCACGGCGGACAGCAATCCTACAGTAAAGGCATGAGAATCCTCACAACCTGTCTCGGGCTGTGGCTCGCCGCACTGGCCAACGCGTCAGCGCAGATCACCGTGGAAGTGCTGCTCGACCAGCAGCAGTTCCTGCCCGGCGAATCGCTGCCCATCGCGGTGCGCGTCACCAACCGCTCCGGTCAGACCCTCAGGCTCGGCGACGACAACCAATGGCTCGCCGTTACCGTCGAGGCGCGCGACGGCGGCGTGGTCAAACGGCTCGCGGATCCGGACGTGCGGGGCGGGTTTACGCTCGAATCCTCCCAGCGCGCCACGCGGCGGCTGGACCTCCAGCCGTGCTTCGACTTCTTCCGCCAGGGCCGCTACTCCATGCAGGCCACGGTGCGGATCGCCGCGTGGGACAAGCAATTCACCAGCGACCAGGTCGGTTTCGACATCATCACCGGCGCGCGCCTGTGGGAACGCGAGTTTGGCGTGCCCAGCGCGGTCACCAATGCCGCGCCCGAAGTGCGCAAGTACATTTTGCAGCAGGCCAACTATCTGAAGACGAACCTCAAGCTGTATCTCCGCGTCACCGACACGACCGAAGGGAAAACCTATCGCGTGCTCAGTCTCGGGCCGATGGTTTCGTTCGGGCGGCCCGAGCCACAACTCGACAATCGCAGTAACATTCACCTCCTCTGGCAGCAGGGCCGCGTCACCTGCGCGTACGTCGTCGTGGATCCCGACGGCGAAATCCTCGCGCGCCAAACCTGGGCGGTCGCGGGTAGCCGCCCGCGCCTGCAGTTGAACGACGAGGGCAAGATCGTCGTCGTCGGGGGCGAGCGCCGCGCGGCCGAAGATGATTTCCCGCCGCGCGAAAGCGGGTCAAAGCCGGAATCCAACGCGCCCAATGCGGCGAAGCAGTGATGTCGCGTCCAACTCGCCCCTACTCAAAATAAAGCTGGCGCGAAGCTCTCGCTGCGCGCCAGCACGAAACCCGTTTCCGATTCGCTCACGCCACCGTCTCGTTCGTCGGGGCCGCAGCCGGTGTTGAGGACTCCGCTTCCGACGGAGGAAGCGAGGCAGCTTCCACTTCCGCCACCGCACAATTCGGCCCGGGCACCGCCTCGCAACTCCCCGGCGCCACATCCGCCTCCGGCACGGCACAAGCGGGCGACGGCGCTCCTTCGCCACTCGCTTGTGCGGGCTCAGCGCTCGGAGGAGGCACGGCTTCCGCAGCCGCCGGAGCTTCCGGCGCCGCTTCCGCCGGCTTCTCTTCGGCCTTGGGCGCTGGCTTCGGCGGCGGTTTGGGCAAGGGCTTCTTCGCCGTTTCGAGCACGCCGTTCGCGAACTCGATGACGTGCCCCTGGTGAATCAGCCAGTGCAAGTCCGCGATGACCTCCGTCTGTGCTGCCGTTGGCTGGGGCGCTTCCGGCGCGGGTGGTGGCGCGGCTGGCGGTGCGGGCACTGGAGCGCTCCCTTCGGTTGGAGCCGCTGCCGCTGCTGCCGGTGCCGGCTCAGCCGGCACGCTTTCAACAGCCGGAACTGGCGGCGGCGGAGGTGGCGGAGGCGTCGGCGCCAGCGTTTCAACGAGCTTCCGTCGTGTGCATTTCGCGTTCGCGTTGATGAAGTTGACAATGCGTTTGATGCTCTCCGAAATCGGCGAGGCTTCCACGTCCAGGAAGTGCGGCCGCGCCACGGAGACGTGCGTGACGGTGCGGTTGACCTTGAAGAACTGCAGGCCGTGCGACGCGAACTGCTGGCTGAGCGTGGTGGCGAGCTGCAGCGGGAAGCGCCGCTGCTCGTCCACGGCGTTCCGCGCCAGCCGCGCCAGCTCGCGACAACGCAGGTTGCGACAGGCCAGGCCCGTGAGCGTGTGTACCTCCACCGGCTTGAGAATCGTCGCCGCGTGCGTCTCGCGGAAATGCCGCTCCACCGCCTGCATGTTGCCGAGCTTCAGCGGCTCGGGCACGTTCAGGCAGACGTACTCGGTCTTCCAGCTTTGGTCCTCGACCCATTTCTTCACGACCTCCTCGTCGCGCACGATTTTGATGCGCGCCTTGTAAACCTCGAACGGCATCCGCGCAAACCGCTCGGCGTGCGTCTGCCGGACGCGGTTCTGATAGTCGTGATAATTCGGCGGGCCGAAGATGATGCCGCTCATGCCGCATTGGGCAACGAACGTGTACTTGCCCTTGGGCGGCTCCGTGGCCGTGCGTTCCGCCTGGTAGAACGTGGCGAAGTGCTGCCGCAAGACGTGCGCCACGACTTCGTCCTCGGATAGCCAGAGCGAATCGTCCAGCGCGCAAACGAACAATGGCTGTGCCACCGCGCCGTCCGGTTTTTTCTTCACGCTGAACGCAATCGAGTGCCGCTCCGGCTTCTGCAAAATCATCTGCGCGATGTCGAAGAGCGGATACGCGCGGCCGGTCATCTTGATCTGGCGAGCGAGATGCTCGACACCACGCGCGTCAGGCACGATGCGGGCGTTCACCTCCGGCAACGGCGGCGGCGGCTCGCGGCGGTCATCCCGGCGATCCGGACGGGCTGCACCTTCCTCGCCGCGCGGCGGACGCGGGCCACGACGGTCGTCGCGCCGGCCAAATGGCCGGTCGGCCCGTCCCGGTTGACCCGGGCGATCCGGGCGGGGCGGGCGGTCGCCCCGGTCAGGACGCGGGCCGCGCTCGGGGCGCGGGCCTTCACGTTGCGGGCCGCGGAAGCCCCGGCGCTCGTCACGGCGGTCATCCCGGTCCTCGCCCCCGGTGTATTTGGCGTAGCGGTTGACAGAGGACGGCTGTTGAGCCCAAGCGGGCAGGAACAGCTTTTCCAGATCCAGTTCGTTGTCGGGCAATGTGCTCATTGCGTTACGTCAGGCCGGCGTGCGCCGGGCCTCGATAAAACTGCGAGTGCAGCATGGAGCCGCGCCGGGAGGATTGCAAGCGCGGCTTGCTCACTAATCCGCGCGTTACACCAGCTTGGTGAGCAGTTCGTCGTTGGTTTTGTGTTTCTTGAGCGCCGCCGTCAGCGTCTCCATCGCTTCGATGGGATTCAAATCCACCATCATGCGGCGCAACTTGCGGACGGCTTCGATGTGCTGCTTCGCGAACAGCTTCTCTTCCTTGCGCGTCCCGCTCTTGGGAATGTCAATCGCCGGGAACAGGCGCCGGTCTGAGAGTTTCCGGTCGAGGATCAGCTCCATGTTCCCCGTGCCCTTGAACTCCTGGAAGATGAGTTCGTCCATGCGCGAACCGGTGTCCACCAGCGCCGTGGCGATGATGGTGAGCGAACCGCCGTCCTCGATCTTGCGGGCGGAGGCGAACATCTTGCGAGGAATTTCCAGTGCCCGGGCGTCCACGCCGCCCGTCATCGTGCGGCCGCTGCCGCCGTGGACGCTGTTGTAAGCGCGAGCGACACGGGTCAGCGAGTCCAGCAGCACGAAAACATCCTTGCCGCATTCCACCATCCGCCGACAGCGCTCAATCATGAAGCGCGAGAGCCGGACGTGCGTTTCCAAGTCCTGGTCGTTCGAGGACGCCACGACTTCCGCTTTCACAGAGCGCTGGAAGTCCGTCACTTCCTCGGGGCGTTCGTCAATGAGCAACACGAGCACATAGACTTCCGGGTGGTTGGCGGTGACGGCGTTGGCGAGTTGCTTGAGGACAGTGGTTTTGCCGCTGCGGGGCGGCGAAACAATCAGCCCGCGCGTACCCTTGCCGATGGGCGTCACGAGATCAATCACCCGTGTCTCGATGAGGTCCGACGCGGTTTCCAGCTTGAACTTCTCGATCGGGTCAATCGTGGTCAGGTTTTCGAACCGCACGGCCTTGACGTATTGATCGAAAGGCATCTCGTTGACCTTTTCCACGCTCCGGAGTTGCGGACTGCTGCCTCGATGGGGCGGTTGCAGCGGCCCGGCCACCAGGCTGCCCTCGCGCAGGAAGCTGCGCTTGATTGTATCCGGCGTCACGAAGATATCCGTGGGCTTGGGATGGAAGTGGTTCTGCCCGGACCGCAGAAAACCGAAGCCCTTCTCCGAGATTTCGAGATGGCCGGAACCATAATCCGGCGTGCTGCTGCTTTCGTTGCTCATAACGAGTCTGTGTTGTCACAGGTCTGGAGAATCCGGCGGATACGTCGCCGATTCAGAACTTTGGGAATATGCTGATCCGAAGAGCGGTTTATCCAAACCGCTGCGGCCAACAAGACCTACGACCGCGACACTATTGCGGGAAACCCGAAGAAGCGCAACAAGATTCTTTTGATTCTTTTGCGACGCTACGACCGGTGTTGAACCTTCCGTCGCCCAAGAACAAACTTTGAACGGCGAAGTCGCCGATTGCGTGGTGAGATTGTTCACGTAAATCGCGCCGTCTCCGGCGAGGCCAATGGTGTTGCTCGGAAACGTGCCGCCGCTGATCTCGCTCCCGCTCAGTGCGCCCTTGTCGCCACCCGTCAGGGGATCGAGTATGCGGTGGAAGTTGCCGCCGGTGCGGCTGACCAAATAGACGGACCCGTTGCCATACAGACGTGCCCGTTGCCATACGCCAGCCCGCGCGCGTTGTTGTCGTTCGCCAGATAGGTGCTCTCACCATTTGCGAGCCACCCGTCTCCACCGCCAAAGGCAGAGAGCGTCGAGACGCTGATCTGCGCCTCGGCATTGGCGCTCAGGAGCATCATGCCGCCCCACCATGCACGGCGCGACTATCCTTTCACACTGAGCCCTTTGTTTTTCCGACGATTACGCGCGTTTCTAACTTGGCGGGCGAGAGACCGGACATGTACGGCTCCCCCATGCTGGAGGGATAACACGCGTCGCAATTCCGACGCACCTCGACGATGACGGCGCTGCAATTCGCGTCACGGATTTGCCCGCCGGTGGTCGTGCCCGGCACCCCGAGGAGCGTGTCCACCTCGGCTTGGTTCAGGAAGCCTGCCCCCTAGGCATCCACCCAGAATGCCCGGTACTCGGCGCCGTAAGTGGTGCCCGCCAACGTGCGCCAGACGACCACTGCCAGAAGAGCGGCGTGCCTGAGTGGAGATGCGGTGCTCAAGCAGTTTTTTCGGACCGCCGCGCCATGCCGAATCGAACGGTGCATCTTCCGAGGTATGCTCGCATCGTTGAGCTGCCCCGCAAGCCATTTGGCCAGACAGACTCCGCCCCGATCGAACCGCCGAAAGCACCGCCGCGTTTGAAGCTTCGACAGGACGGCGGGCGTGGAGTAAATTCCTCGCAGGTATGGTCACGACCACGGAACAACTCAAATCCCTCGAGCACAGGTCTGCGGCGGCCAAGGTCGCGCGCTACACGGGCGAGGTGGTTTACATCTATGCGTTCGACGTGGCTTACGACATGACGCGTCAGCCCATCCGCGAGTTGCTGGGCCAGTCGGTCGCCCAATTCGCTGTGGACGCCAGCAAGCGCAGCCCGAAGCAACTGTTCTTCTACAAACCGCAGATGGTTCGCCTGCCTCCGCTGGAGCGCATCGGCCCGCTTGGCCCCGTGCGCGTCGAGCGCGCGATCAAACTCCTGCCCGTCGGCGCCATCAGCATCACCGTGCGCGTGCCGTTTGCGGTGGAACACGTGGAGGACCTGGTCGAGTTCCACGACCTCCGATTCAACAACGGCTCGCTCCACGACGAAGTGCGGCGGCTGGCGGAGGATGTGGTGAGTGAACTCAAGGCGGCTTACGTCCGACCGCATCCGCAGTTGATCGAGGAGGAAGCCTATACCGTATTTTGCATCGCCGCGCCTGTGCTCGCCACCGACGGCCAGCCGGTGAAAGCCGAGGCTTGGTTTCAATCGCACCGCCGCCAGGTGGCCGCCCTGCTCACGCAGGAATCCGAAATCGAGCGGCTCTCGAAACAGGAAGCCGACGAATCCACCGGCCGCTACCTCAGCTACTACGAGGACGATCTGGTGGTCGTGGACTGGGATGCGGCGCTGTTGATTGACGAACCCAGTGACTTCGACGAGACGCTTTACATCCTGGAGTTGGCCAACCTCCAGCTTGCGGAACTGGAGGCTTACGACCGGTTGCTCGATGACGCGCTGGAGCGCTCCTATCGCGACCTTGGGGAGCAGGCCCTGCGTTCGCGCACCGATATTCTGCGCGAACTGCGCGAAATCCGCATTGACCTGGCGCGCTTCAACGACGAGCTGTCCAACATCACGAAGTTCTTCGGCGACTGGCACCTCGCCCGGATTTACGAGAAGCTTTCCTCGCGCTTCCACCTCGGCGAGTGGCATCGCACGATTGACGGCAAGCTCAAGACGCTGGACGACCTCTACCAGCTCCTCAAGCACGACCAGACCAACCGCTGGATGATGATCCTGGAGGCGACCATCGTGCTGCTGTTCGTCATTGACCTGGTGATTCTGGTGATGGGGCTGAAGGGGCGGTAGTCTCGTCAAACCAACAACGCTTGCAGCCCGGCCGGATCACACGTCGGCGGCCGGCAAGAAGTACCGGCGCAGACGTAAGCCGTTGGGCCGGCCGTCGCGGGCAAGGATTTGGCGAACGGCTCGACGGCGCCCTCAGTGCCCAGCACGACTTTGTTTGGCTGATAAACCGAGTGGGCGGCGCGCAGCAATTCGCGGAACTTCGCGGCCTTCGCGTCGCCAGCGATCACGACGCGATGCGGTTCTGCCACCCAGAAATCCAGCGCGTGCAGCAGGTGCGGCAGGGCCTGCGGCGTTTTCTCCAGTCGCGTGGAAAACCGGCGCAGCGTGGCCGCAGCGGGTTGGCGGAAATCTTCGCGGCCAGTGATGGCGGTGAGCTTCAGCAACGCGAGCGTCGCGACGGAATTGCCGGAAGGCTCGGCGCCGTCATGGTCGTCCTTCACGCGCAGGATCAAATCTTGCGCGTCGGCCGGGCTTTGCCAGAAACCGCCCTGTCCTGCATCGTAGAATTTCGCGATCATGACCTCGGCGAGGGCAATTGCGAAGTCGAGGTGCTTGGGTTCGAGTATGGCTTCGTAGAGCTGGATCACGCCGTCCAGCAGGAACGCGTAGCCTTCGAGCAATTGCACAGTGTCCCGCTCGCCGTCCCGCCAGCGGTGGAACAACGTGCCGGAAGGGCGCGTCACGCCGTGCGCGCCGCTGCCAACCGACTGAGCGGCGGGCAGAGGACTGCCCGCTCTGCCTTGCGCCGGCTGACAGAGTTTCGCCTGAATGAAGGCGACGTTTCGTTCCGCGGCGACGAGATACTTTGCATCGCTCAGCGCGACACCGGCCCGTGCGAACGCGCCAAGCATCAGGCCATTCCACGACGCGAGAATTTTGTCGTCGCGATGTGGGCGGATGCGCTTGCTGCGGGCGTTGAACATTTTCGTTTTGGCGGAGGCAAATAATGCGGCGTCGCCGCAACGCGCCGGGCCGGAGGCCGCCGCTCCCATTGGCTCGACGACGCTCAGCACATTCTGCCCCGGCAACGGGCTGGGATGGCTGTGGTCCAGGAAATTTCCTTCCGCCGTCATGCCGAAGCAGCGCACGGCCACGTTGAATTCCTCGACTGTGAGCAGCCGCGAAAGTTCCTCCTCCGTCCAACAGTAGAACTTGCCCTCGTGCCCTTCGCTATCTGCGTCCTCCGCGGAGAAAAAGCCGCCTTCGGGATGCGTCATGTCGCGGAGCACGTAATCGAGAATGTCGCGGACGATTTCGGCATGGCGCTCCTCGCCGCTCACGAGGAACGCGTCGAGATAGAGCTGCGCCAGTTGCGCCTGGTCGTAGAGCATTTTCTCGAAGTGCGGCACGAGCCACTCGGCATCCACGGAGTAGCGGGCGAACCCGCCGCCGAGCTGGTCGTGAATGCCGCCCACCGCCATGCGGTCGCACGTGTGCAGCACCATCCGCGCGGCTTCTTCGTCGTGAAACCGACGCGCGTAACGCAACAGGAACGCCGGCAGGCTGGGCTGGGGGAACTTGGGTGCGCCGCCGAATCCGCCGTGGCGCTCGTCGTAGGCGGCTTTGAACAACTCCCCTGCGCGCCGCAGCGTCTCCGCGGAAACTCCGTGCCCCTCCGAAACCAACGCCGCCCCCACCGCTTCCAAGCGCGCGTGGACTTCTTCCGCGGATGCCTCGACCTCGTCGCGCCCCTCCCGCCAGACGGCGCTGACTTGTTCCAACACCTGCGGAAAGCTTGCCCGTCCGTAGCGACTGTCCGGCGGGAAATATGTTCCGCCGAAAAACGGCTTGCGCTCCGGCGTGAGAAAGACATTGAGCGGCCAGCCGCCTGAGCCGGTGGTTGCCTGCACGAACGTCATGTAAATCTTGTCCACATCCGGCCGCTCCTCGCGATCCACCTTGATGCTGACGAAATCTTCGTTCAGCTTCGCGGCGACGCGCTCGTTCTCGAAGCTCTCGCGCTCCATGACGTGGCACCAATGGCAGGTCGAGTAACCGATGCTCAGGAAGATGGGCTTGCTCTCGGCGCGCGCCTTTGCAAACGCCTCCTCGCCCCACGGAAACCAGTCCACCGGATTGTGCGCGTGCTGGAGCAGGTACGGCGATTTCTCGCGGGCAAGGCGGTTGGTGTGGATGGGTGGCATCGCCCGGAGGTTAGTGCCGGGCGGCGTTGGCGGCAAACGGCGCCACCCCACGCTGCGGCCTTTACGTGCCCCCGGGTTTCTTCCAGAATGCCGGCGTGGTGACGCTGGCAAACAGCAAGTTGCTCGGGCCGCTTCCGCCGGACGTGCTGGCCGGCTTGCTGGCCGATGCCACCGCGCGGCGGTTCGCCGTGGGCGATGAGCTCTTTCGCGAGGGCGATGCCGGCGACGGAATTTACATCGTGCGGGAAGGGCGCGTGGAAGTCACCGGCGCGGTGGGCCCGGGGCGGCGGCTCGTGTTTGCGCAGATTGGTCCGGGCGAGATTCTCGGGGAAATGGCGGTGATCGAGAATCAGCCGCGGTCGGCCACGGCCACCGCCTTGGCGGACCCCACCCGCGTGCTCTTTATCCCGCACGCCTCCCTGTTGCTCGCAGTGCGCCGTTCGCCCGAACTGGCTCTCTTTCTCCTGCGGGAAGTCAGCCATCGGCTGCGCGAGTTCAACCGCGTCTATCTGGAAGAGGTGTTGCAAACCGAGCGGCTGGCCATCGTCGGCCGCTTCGCCCGCTCCATCATTCATGACCTGAAGAATCCGCTCAACATCATCGGCCTCACGGCCGAAATGGGAGTCACGGACGCCGCCACCCCCGAGGCGCGGCAGCAGGCGAAGTTGCGCATCCGCCGGCAGGTCGAGCGCATCAACGAACTCATCGGCGAAATCCTGGACTTCACGCAGGGCACGGCGGCGGCCTTCGAACTGACGCCCACCCCCTACGCCGAGTTCGTCGAGCGCGCCATCCACGAAATCGGCTCCGAAATCGAAGTCAAAGGCGTCACGCTCGCTTTTGAAACTCAACCACCGCCCGTTATCGTGAAGCTGAACCCGAGGCGGCTGCGCCGCGTCTTCCAGAACCTCATCCACAACGCCACCGATGTGATGCCCGACGGCGGCCTCGTCTGGCTGCGGTTCGAAACGCAGGGCGGCGACGTCATAACCGAGATCGAAGACACCGGGCCGGGCATTCCGCCGGAAGTGGCGGGCCGTTTATTCGAGGCGTTCGCCACGCACGGCAAGTCGCATGGCACGGGCCTGGGCCTGTCCATCAGCAAGAAGATCATCGAGGACCACGGTGGGAAGATTTGGGCGCGGCCCGAAGCGGGGCGCGGCGCAATCTTCGCCTTCAAACTGCCCATCGTTCCACCGGCGTGACGCGGGTTGTGGAGAATCGTGAACCGTCGAATCGTTGAATCGTGAATCGCATCCGCCTCCTGCCCGAACAGGTTGCCAACCAGATCGCCGCCGGCGAAGTGGTCGAGCGCCCGGCTAGCGTGGTGAAGGAGTTGGTGGAGAACGCACTCGATGCGCAGGCCCGCCGCATCACGGTGGAAATCCAAGCGGGCGGACGCAGCCTCATCCGCGTGACCGACGACGGCCTCGGCATGAGCCGCGACGACGCGTTGCTGAGCCTCGAGCGCCACGCCACGAGCAAGATTCGACGCGCGGAAGACTTGGCGGCCATTGCCACGATGGGCTTTCGTGGAGAAGCCCTGCCCAGCATCGCCAGCGTCAGCCGCTTCACGCTGATCACGCGCGAGCGAGAAGGCGACGCGCCGGAAGGCACGCAAATCCTCATCGCCGGGGGCAAGATTTTGGAAGTCAAGGCGGCGGGCACCGCACCGGGAACAAGCGTTGAGGTGCGCCAATTGTTTTTCAACTTGCCGGCGCGCCGGAAGTTCATGCGGAGCGAAGAAACCGAGGCGGCGCACATCCAGCACTACCTCACGCTGGCCGCCCTGGCGTTTCCGGAAGTTGCGTTCACTTTCCACAAGGACGGACGACTCATTTGGCAACTGCCCGCGACGAAGAGCGGCGACGACGTTCCCGCGCGCCTCGCCGCCCTCCGCGAACGCCTCCGCGCCCTTTACGGCGAAGAAGGTCGCTTTCTCACCTTGAACTTCACCACCGCGCTGCCATCGCCGGAATCGGAGGCCGATGGGTCTGACTCAACTTCGGATTTCAGATTTCGGACTTCGGACTTTCGAGTCTGGGGTTTCATCGGTGCGCCCGGCGTCTCGCGGGCAACCCGAGAGGACCAGCATCTCTTCGTCAACCGCCGGCCGGTCGAAAACCGCGGGCTCAACTTCGCACTGCTCGAAGGCTATCACACGGCGCTGATGAAAGGCCGTTACCCGGTCTGCTGCCTGCTCCTTGAAATTGACCCCGCGGCCGTGGACGTGAACATCCATCCGGCCAAGCGCGAGGTGAAGTTCCACCGCGAGTTCGACGTGCGCCGGCTCGTGACGCAGGCTGTGCGGCAGACGTTGCTGGCGTTTCACAAGGGCGAAACGGGAGGTGAAAGTCCGAAGCCCGAAGTCCGAAGCCCGAAGACGGAAGCCGCGCCGGAGGTGGCGAGGCTTGATGCACAGACTGCGTTGCCGAACTTGCCGGCGAAACTCTCGCCTGCGTCTGTCGTCGAGCCAGCGCCACGTTTAGCGCAGCAACCGCCGTTGAAGATGGGTTTCACGCCGGGCGACCAACCCGCGCCGCCGGCTGCACCGCCAATCGCCAATCGCCAATCGCCAACGCCTACTCCGCCGGCCTCGGCGATTGGCCATCGGCCATCGGCTATTCCTCCGGCGAAGGCTTCCCCCACGGAACATCCACCACACACAACGGAGCGCCCTCCATCCTCCATCCTCCATCCTCCATCTGCGCCGCCAGGTGCCACGCCAACGCCGTTGCTCGAAGTTCCCCTCCGCCTCATCGGCGTCGTGGGCCGGCTCTACGCGCTGTTCGAATCCGACCGCGGGCTGGTGCTCATGGACCAGCACGCGGCGCACGAACGGGTGTTGTTCGAGGAAATGCTCGAACGTCTGGAGCGCGGCGACCAGTCACCGACGCAGCGGTTGCTGCTGCCGGAAACCGTCGAGCTCTCGGTGCGCGACGCAACGTTTCTGCGCGAGCAACTTCCGGCGCTGGTACGGCTGGGCGTGGGTCTGAGCGAATTCGGCGAGCGCACATTTCTGCTCGATGCGCTGCCGCCGTTCGTGAAGGTTGGCGACGCGCGCCGTTTCGTGCTCGACCTGGTTGATGAGTTGAAGGCCGCGGGGCAGGAGGTGAACGCGCTGCGCTTGGGGGAGCACACAGTGGCCAAGACTGTCTGTCGCCACGCGGTGAAGGCGAATGATCCGTTGGCGGGAGCGGAGTTGTTGAAGCTGGTCGAGGCTCTGCGCCACTGCGCGATGCCTTACACCTGCCCGCACGGCCGGCCCACGCTGATAGAACTCAACTATCGCGAACTGGAGAAGAAATTCGGGCGGCTCCAATAAGGGTGGCCAGGTTCTGACATTAGGGAAAGCTGGGTAGATCGTGACCCCTGTGGTTGGGCGGAGGCAAGTAAAGATGGTGACGTTTTGTGAGGTTGAGGGGGCGCCAGTTCAAGAGCGCCCCGGCGAGAGCCGGGGCTTTGGCAT
>Ga0315277_10006018_pt1 | contig 15951 bp, 11 predicted proteins | sample YL17G05_15_MG_FD_203695 | JGI IMG/M metagenome (GOLD analysis project Ga0315277, IMG submission 203695) | Sediment microbial communities from Yellowstone Lake, YNP, Wyoming, USA - YL17G05_15 | ecosystem: Environmental > Aquatic > Freshwater > Lake > Sediment | place: USA: Wyoming | collected...
CTGGGCTTTGCCGATGACGGCGATCAGGCCGTCGAGCTGCTTGTCCAGAGCGGGATCGGGATGGACCATGAGCGAATAGGACGCCGCCTCCATGATCTTGAAGATGTCGGAATCGTTGTAGCGCTTTCCGGTATGGGACCCCTTCATCAGGCCGGCCGCCTTCCTGAAATTGTCGACCCGGCCCGTCTCCTCGTTCATCTTCATGATGTAGGGGATGGTCACGGTCCGGTTCGTCTCGATCCGGGGCAGCCAGAACGTATCCGTGACCCGGACCGCGGTGAAGGGGACGGGCTCGAACGGGTAGTCGGACGTGGCCTGGCCGCTGACGGATATCCCTCCGGCCAGGATGGCGAAGATCGCCAGGAGGGTTAAGAAAAGCAACTTATCTGTTCTCATGGCTATTCCTTGATAGTGAAATAATTCAGGGGACACGTACCGAATTCAGGAGAATTCGGAACATGTCCCCGTCATTCTATCGGGCTTTCCACTCCACGATGCCGGACGAGAAATCGGCCGGGAGCCGGACTTCGAGCCTGAGTCCCGTCGTCCGGACCGGGCGAAAGACGACCGTGTTGTAGCGGTCCTTTTCGACGCCGAAGGCCGACGAGTCGGCGACCGGCTTCCAGGACTCGCCGTCCTTATAGAAGAGCGCCCAAGAAACGGGAATACGGCACTCCCCTTCCCCGGTGTCGTCGAACCAGTAGACTTCGACCTCGGAGACGCGTTCGGGCCGGCCGAACTCATACTCGACCCATTCCTTGCTCCCCTTGCGGGGCCACCAGTGGAGGTAGCTTCCGGCATGGTCGTTGGAACTCGAGGGCTCGAATTGGTCGTTGACGCCCTCCGCGCCCCGCGCCCCCTCGGACGCGGTAACCTTGGCGCTGGAAGCGAGGGTCGGCTCGGGAATGGCCCGGGCCTTGCCCGGCTCGCGCGCCAGCCAGACCGACATCTCGCCCTTTCCGCGGTGGGCCCAAGCGTAATAAGGGATGAGGGTCAGCGTCCGCTTCTCGGCGACGACTTTTCGGGACTTATAACGGTTGGCGGTCGCGTCGCCGGTGATGACCGTGATTCCGCCCAGAAGATCGGGCTTGGCGGCGGGAGTCAGGGCGGCGCCGTCGTCGAGGACGAGGTTGCTGGCGTAGCCTTCGTTGTCGGGCCATTCGGCGGTATAGACGAGCGGGCCGCGCTCGACGGCGACGCGCCCGACGTCGTCCTTGATCTCGGGATGGGCCAGCAGGCGCCGGACGGGCATCGGGAGCAAAAGCTCGACCGTGTCGCCGGCCGCCCAGGTCCGCGCGACGGCGACATAGCCCTTATTGATGTCGAGCGGAACGGCTTCTCCATTGACCTTGAGGATCGGCTTCTCGGCTATCTCTTCGGCATAGCGGTAAAGGTCGCTCGGGAGAGGCCGGCCCAAGGCCCAACCCGGGATGCGGACCATCAGGGTCCAGGGCCCGGCGGCGGACTCGGCCACCCGGACTTTGATATCGCCCGACCAGGGATAATCCGTAGTCTGCTCCAAGCGGACCGTCCCTCCCGCGGCAGCGATCTTGGCCGTGCCTTGGATGAAGAGGTTCAGAAAGACCTTGTCGCCCTCGACGGCGTAGGCGAACCCGCCCAGCTCGGCGATGAACCGGGCGATGTTGGGCGGACAGCAGGCGCAGCCGAACCAGGGGCTTCGGACATGCCGGCCGTAGGAGGCGAGAGGATTCGGGTAGAAGTAGAGGTCGCCGCTCATTCCCGAACCCGATAAGAAGGCGTTGTAGGCGGCCCGCTCGAAGAGATCCATGTACTTCGCGTCGGCGTGGGACAAGGACATCCGCCAGTTCCAAAGGGCGTAGGCGATCGTCGCGCAGGTCTCGGCGTAGCCGGTCGCGTTGGGAAGGTCGTAAGCCGGGCCGAAGCCCTCGATGCCGCCCGCCGCGCCGATCCCGCCCGTGACGTAGAGCTTCTTCGAGACGATGTCCTCCCAGATCCGGTCCAGGGCGTCAAGATAGCGCTTGTCGCCGGTCAGGGCGGCGATGTCGGCCATCCCCGAGTAGAGGTAGGCGGCCCGGACCGAGTGGCCGACCGCCTCGGCCTGCTCCAGGACGGGCTTGTGGTCCTGGTTGTATTCGCCGTAGAGCTTGTGGCCGGCCGCGTTCCCGCGCTCGTCGATGAAGAACTTGGCCAGGTCGAGATATTTCTTGCGGCCGGTCTGACGATAGAGCTTGACCAGCCCGATCTCGACCTCCTCGTGGCCGGGGACGAGCTTGAGCTCGTTGGCGCCGGGTCCGAACGTCTTGCAGATAAAGTCCGCACTCTTGAGGGCGACGTCGAGGAGCGCCCGTTTGCCGGTCGCTTGATAATAGGCGACGGCCCCCTCGTAGAGGTGGCCGAGGTTGTAGAGCTCGTGGCTGTCCTGGAGTTGAACCCAGCGCTCGGGGCCGGACATGCCCGGCGGGTTTTTGGGGTCGATCGTGCGCGCCGTGTAGAGATAGCCGTCCGGCTCCTGGGCCGCGGCGATCTTGGCGATCCAGGCGTCGAGCTTCGCCTCGAGGTCGGGGTTGGGCCGGAGCATGAGCGTATAGGCCGCGGCCTCGATCAGCTTGTAGACGTCGGAGTCGTCGAAGGCGTAGCGGGTCGCAAGCTTGCCGCCGGTCTCGCCCCGGAGCGCGGCCGCGGCCAGCTCGAAGTTCTTGATGCGGCCCGTGTCCTCGGTCTGCTTCATCTCGTGGGCGATCGTCACGGCGACGTCGGTCTCCTGGCGCGGCGCCCAAAAGCGATCGGAGAGCTTGACGTCGGTCATGGCCACCGGCTTGAGCGGATAGTCCGACTTTGCGACCGTGGCCGTCTTGCAAGCCGGGCCGGCCAGAAGAAGCGCCAGCCCGAAAACCTTGATCGCGGGATGGTGATGGAGTTTCATCGTTGTCCGACTCCTTCCATGAAATCTGATATATTTTAGCATCCCGGAGGCTTTTTCAACAGCAATAATCAAAGTGAGGCTCCCGTCCCCCGCGGAAGGGCTCGGGGCAGGATGGCTCGAAGGCACGGCCTTCTTCACCATCCTCCCCTCGCCCTTTCCTCGGGAGATTATGGTCGCTTCAGATCCGCTTTCAAAACCCTCTTCTGGAAACTACATCAATTGAGATTTTTTCAATTTCATTGAATGATAGGGAAAAGCCTGTAATAAAAGCAGTCAGGACAGCTGAGGAGGAAGCCATCCGGAGGCGAGCGGGCATGGATCCCGCCAGCGAAGCGACGGCGGGAGAGCGAGCCGAGGACTAAGCGGATTTTCCTCGCTGGGGAAAATCCGCGGGCTGACGGATCAGCTGTCCTGACTGCTTATGTATTGCAATTCTGGAGATTCCAATCAGATGTTGATACGGATGGGGAGGATGACGGTCGTGATCCCCTTCCAGCGGAGCTCCTGCTGGATGGCGAAGGCCGTCTCGTTGTGCATCAGGCGGTGGAGCATGGACGCCTGCCGGAAGACGCTCTGGCCGGCGAAGACGGTCGACTTGGGGAACTCCTTGGCCACCGACTCGCAGAGGTTGCTGGCCGTCTGGACGATGTCGGTTCCCAGCTCGAAGCGGTAATCGGACGGAAAGCCCAGCTTGCGGGCTAGATCGGAGTACTTGCGGAGCGCGTCGGTCGTGCACTTCGTCAGCTCGCCCACGGCCTCCGATCCCTTGAACGACCCGACGTCGACCTCGGCGACCGAAACAAAGATGAAGTTCTTGTAAAGACCGGGGAAAGAACGGACGATCGAGAGCATGGTGTGGACGCCGAAGCCGTTGAAGCCGTTGACGAGTTGAATGGCCGTCATGTCCTTCGGGTCGGGACGCTTGCGGACGGCCTTGCTCTTGACGGGGAGGTTGGTCATGAGGTCGTCGAGCTCACGGACGCCCTTGCGGACTTTTCGGTAATGGCTTCTCGTCGCGAAACAGATGATGATGACGCTCGAGGTGATGACAAAGGTCAGCCAGCCGCCCAGGGCGAACTTCTCGATCGAGGTGACGATGAGGATGGTCAGGCACAGCAAGAGACCGATGAGGTGAATGGGGAGATGCCTCTTCCACTTCGGATCGGTCTTCCGGTTCTTGATGAAGAAACGGGACATGCCGAGCTGGCTCAGGGAGAAGGTCAGGAAGACGTTGATGGAATACATGACGACAAGGGTCGAGATACGTCCCCTGGAATAGAGTAGGAGTCCGACGGCGGCGCCGCCCATGAGAAGGACGCCGTTCTGGATGGTGAACCGGTCCGAGAGAGAGGCGAACCGGTGGGGAAACCAGTAGTCGACGGCCATGTTGGCCATGACCCGCGGACCGTCGACAAATCCGGTTTGAGCCGCGACCAGGAGCAAAGCCCCCTCCGAGAAAATCGTGATCAGGGCCAGAACCCCGCCGGCCTTCCAGCCGCCGAAGACGCCGTCGGCCAGGACGGCGTTCAAAGTGCGGCCGGCGGTCGGCTGTACGCCCACCAAGAGATAGAGAACCAAGATCCCGCCGGCCGTGAAGGCCAGGGAGGTCGCCATGTAAACCATGGTCCGCTTGCCGGTCAGCGCCCTGGGTTCCCTCAGGACCTGGAGGCCGTTGGAGACCGCCTCGATCCCGGTGTAGGTGCCGCCGCCGAGCGAAAAGGCTTTCAGAAAAAGGAAGATCATGCCGCTCGCGCCCAGCGTCATCAGCCCGGTCTTGAAGTCCGCCTGGATCTTCCCGGCGACCGGCCCGATCTGGGGAACGTGGGAGAAGATCCCATAGCCGATGAGGAGGATGTGGGTCAGGACGAAGGCTACGAAGATCGGCGCCAAAAACGTCACGGACTCCTTGATCCCGCGCAGGTTCAAGACGACCAAAAGGATGATGGCGGCGACCTCGAACTCGACCTTGTAGACCTGCCAGGAGGCCGGAAAAAAGCTGAAGATGGCGTCGCCGCAGGAAACGATCGAAACCGTGATCGTCAGCATGTAGTCGACAAGGAGGGCCGCGCCGGAGACGACGCCCGCCTTCTCTCCCAGGGTATGGGTGGCCACGATGTAGCCGCCGCCTCCCGAGGGGAAATACTCGATGATCCGCATATAGGCCATCGAGATAATCAAGACCGTGACGGCGGTGGCCAGGGCAAGGAACAAGGCCAGGTAGGTGTGCGTGCCCAGGGTTTTGAAGGCCTCTTCCGGGCCGTAGGATGAAGAGGACAGCCCGTCCGCGCCCAGCCCGATCCAGGCCAGGATCGGGATCAGGGCCAGTTTGTGGAACAGGGAAGGGTCCTTGATGTTGCGCGGCCGCCCGAACAGCGTATGCTTGATCTTGCTTGTGAGCGAGTTTTCGTCCTGCATGGTCAAGCCTTAGCTGGAGAGCTTGTTCCGGGCGATCATTGTCATCTCGGGTTTGTGAAGGGATGGGTCAGGGATTTTCGACTGCTTTTCCTCTATATCAGCGGGAGATTATAGCGGTTTTACCCCCTGAAATCAAGCCGTCCGCGGTATCCGGCTGTCCCGCCGACATGGGGGGGCTTCCGGCCGGCGGGCTCATTCGATATTCAGAACGTCGAGGACGCCCAGGAGCTCGAGGGCGCGTTTTTGGACGACCTCGACCCGGTCGGCCGCCCGCATGGTCAGGAACATCGTCCCTTCCTTGCGACCGTAAATCCCGTCCAAGAGCTTGAACATCTCATCCCGCTGCTTGAGCCAAGCCCGTTGGGACTCCCGGAGGGCCGCCCGCTCGTCTGGGGTCAGCCGCGACATCAGCTCCTGGTAGACTCGGTTGAGTTCGGCGTCCCACCTGCGGTAGGCCTCGTTCAGGCAAAGGAGCATGCCCTGGGTCGAGGGGTCCTTTTCCATGCATGCGCTGAGCCATTGATCGATGGGATGTTTTTTAGGCGCGTCCTGGGGCCTGAGGTAGGAGCCGCCCGCCAGGGCGAGACAGATGAGCCAGGCCGCCGCGACGGGGCGAAAGCGCATGACGGCCCCGGCCCTCATTCGATCCCCAGCCGCTTCGCCTCCTCCGGGGCCTGTTTTTTGAGGAGGTCGAAGTCCGCGTACTGAGTGATGATGTTCAAGCTCCCGACGAGGTTGAAGACGATAGCCGAGGCCGAAATCCAGTTTCCTTTTCTCATTCCGATCCTCCTTGACCCATTCGCCGACGCTACCCCGCCCTAAAAGGCGGGGCTTAGAATCGGAGCCCCGCCTTTCAAGGCGGGGACGAGAAGCGACACTTTTGTACTCAGCCCCTTGAGAGGAGATGGGGCTGAGTGGGCTCAGGGTTAACCCCGAACAAGCCCCGGCATTCATGCCGGGGAGCAGCCTTGCAGCACTCAGGGCTTCCATGAGTGTCGAGGGGTTGACTGAATCGTCAGACAGGTACCATAACGGAATCCGGAAAAAAGATCAATCCGCTTTATTTTCATCCGCTTTGTAATCAAGGTTCAATTCCCGTTAGAATAGGGCTATGATCGACGAGATGAAAGCCGGTAGGCGGAGGGAGCGTACGGTCGCCGGTCTCTGCCTCCTCCTGGGTTTGCTCGAATGGGCGGGCTCGGCCCGGCCGGCCGAGGACCCGATCGCCGCCATACGAGCCCTCTACACCCGGACAAACGAATCCGTCCGGATCGCCCGGGAGAAACGGGGGGAAGGCGGCGGCCTCTACGCGACGGAGGTCTCCGTCAACAGCCTGGACGGTCCCTGGCGGGCCGTCGGCAACTACGCCCGAAAAGCGACGTTCTGGTTCAGCGATCAGCCGGAATTCGCCCGCATGGAGAACCGGGAAGAGCTGTCGGTCCTGGTCAAGGTTGAGGTTCAGACCACGGCGGCGGTCCGGACGACTCAGGAGGAGTTCCTGTTCGACGGGGGAACGCTTGTTTTCTATTACCGCCGGGCCAAGGCCGGCCAAGAAGCCGCCGAGGAGGACCGCCTCTACTTTCAAGGGGGCCGGCTCATCCGCCGCATCCCGGATCCTCCGGCGGGCGAAGATCCGGCCGACGCCGCGGCCGTCCAGGGGAGCGCCCGGGCCCTTCAGAATCTCTTTCTGGCGACTTTCGAATGACCGTACCGGGGCGGCGCCGTCACGCCCCCTAAATCGCTATCCCGGCCGCGCGCTCAGCGGCCTCGACCGTGTTCTTGAGGAGCATGGTCACGGTCATCGGCCCGACCCCGCCCGGGACGGGCGTGATGGCGGCAGCCTTTTCCTTGATCGCCTCGAAATCGCAATCGCCGACGAGCCGGAAGCCCTTGGGCGACGCCGGATCGGGGACGCGGTTGACGCCGACGTCGATGACGACGCAGCCTTCCCGGACCATGTCGGCCGTGATCGCCTTGGGCGCGCCCATGGCCGCAACCAGGATGTCGGCCTGGAGGGTGAAATGGGGCAGATTCTTGGTCCCGGTGTGGCAGATCGTGACCGTGGCATTGGCGCCCTTCTTCTTCTGAATCAGGAGGGCGGCCAGGGGTTTCCCGACGATGTTGCTCCGGCCGCAGATGACGACGTGCTTCCCCTCGGGACTGTGGCCGCTCCGGTTGAGCATCTCGACGACGCCGTAGGGCGTGCAGGGCAAAGGACAGGGCTCGCCGCGGAGGAGTTTTCCGACGTTGATGGGGTGGAATCCGTCGACGTCTTTCTCGGGCGAGATGAAGTTGATGACCTTATCCGAGCTGACCCATTTGGGCAGAGGAAGCTGAACCAGGACGCCGTTGAAGCGCGGATCGCGGTTGAGCTTGTCGACCAGAGACAAGACCTCGTCCTCGGAGGCCGCGGCCGGAAGGTTGATGGTCTGCTCGAACATCCCGATCTCCTCCGAGCCCTTGGCCTTGGCCGTGACATAGGAGACCGAGGCCGGGTCCTCGCCGACCAGGACGACGCCCAGGCCGGGCGTGATGCCCTTCTCCTTGAGACGCAGGACGCGCCCCTTGAGCTCCTCCCTGATCCGGGCCGAAATCTCTTTACCGCTGATGATCGTCGCCGGCATGATGTTCTCCTCCTCGGGATTTTCGGGGTCGTTGAACCTCTATTTTATCCATTCGCGGCCCGCGAATATAGAGAAAGCTGGAGAAGCTTGATCCGGGCGCTGCGGCAAGAAAGGGCGAAAGCCCGACGGCTCAGTCGAAGCAGCTCTGGTCGCACTTCTTGAGCCGGCCGATGTCGAATCCCTTGTCCTTGACCCGGGCCAGGATTTCCTGGTAGAGGACTTCGTCCATGCGCGAAGTCCGCGAGAGGATCCACAGGTATTTCCGGGTCTTGTCCCCGACGACGGCGAAGCTGTAGTCCCGGGCCAGGTCGATGATCCAGTAATCGCCGCGGAAGGGCCAGAAGAACTGGACCCTGAGTTTGGCGTTGCCGCTCCCCTCGACGACGAACGCCTTCCCTTTGGCGGCCTTGACCTTGCCCTGCGGGCCGTCCTTGCGGCAGGTGTTGATGACCCGGACGTAGCCCTTGTCGGTCATCTCGTATTCGGCGGTCGTGCAGTGGCAGCCTTTCTGGAACCGCTGCGGGAAGGCGGCGATTTCATACCACTTGCCCATGTAGCGGGCCAGGTCGACTTGGGGGACGGTTTCAAGGGGCGGATATTTCTCATCGGCGGCGGGAAGGGCGCCCGCCCCCAGGGCCAGCGCGGCCGTTGCGGTCAGGATCAGAACCGGTCCATGGGCGATCATAGTCATGGCGTTCTCTCGGACTTGGTGTAAGTGCCCGTGGCCGTGGTCGTATGGCCTGAGGTGATAGTGACATTTTTATTGGAGGGTGTCCTCCACCCCGAGACGGCCTTGAATTCGATGACACACGTCCCCGCCGACACATTGGCAAGGATAAATCCGCTGTCGAGCCATTCCGAGGATCCGACCAGCCGCCATTTGGCGCCGGCACTGATAACGGCCGCCGGCAACAAGTTGACCTTGAGCGTTCCGGGCAGTCGGACGTAGGTTGCCGAGGCCGTTGCCGTATGGCCGACCTCTATGGCGATCGTCTGGTTGACCGGCGTGGCCCAGCCCGTGATCGTCTTGAACTCAATCGCGCAGCTGCCGGGATTCAGACCGCTCAACACGAAGCCGCTGGTCCGCCAGGTCGACGTGCCGATCGGCCTCCATCTGGCGCTTGCGTTCCGCGCCTGGGAGGGCTCGATCGTCACCTTCAACGACCCCGTTGTCAACGTGTAGTGGGCGGTCAGGGTCGTCGTCCGGCCGGCGATGATCTGAGCCGTCTGGGGAGCGGGAGTGGACCAGCCCGAGATATCCTTGAACTCGACACCGACCGTTCCCGCGGCGAGAGACGTCGCTGTCGCGCCGCTTGTCCGCCATAGCGTTGAGCCGCTCAGTTTCCATCTGGCGCCCGCCGCCCTTGCCCCGGAGGGGTCGATCATCACCTTGAGAGAGCCCTTCGCCGTGGACTGCGTTGAACTGCCGCTCTGGATCTCATTCCGTCCTTTGTTGATGCCGCTGAAGCTCCACGGACTTACGTCTGTGGGATCTACCCTTTGCAGGCGTTGGAGCGCACCCAGGGAGCCGTTAATACGGCTCCCTGAGTACTGCGAAACCGCTGCCTGTCCCCGAAGCGGGGAATTCGCTATCCCTCCACGGACTAACGTCCGTGGAATCCCGCGAAGGGGATTGAACTCGACGGCGGCCGACCAAACGACGAGGAGAAGCAGCCCAACCAGGATTCTCCCCAAAGCCGGGGTTGAGTACTTTCCGTTTGATAATTTCACGAGTATCCTCCCTTTCCGGTCTTGAATAATGAAAATCTCCCTCTTGATAAGATGTTAATTCTCCCCGGGATCAATGTCAACCCCTCGACACTCATGGAAGCCCTGAGTGCTGCAAGGCTGCTCCCCGGCATGAATGCCGGGGTTTGTTCGGGGTTAACCCTGAGCCTCGCTTCTCGTCCCCGCCTTTCAGGGCGGGGTAGCGTCGGCGAACGGGTCAAGGCGGAACGGGCGGATCGCTCATCTACGGAAGATCGATTCGATCTCGCCGAGGCCGACGCCGAAGACGGCCAGGGCGACTCGGTCCAGGTCTTGTTTGGGGCCGACCAGATGGATGGTCCTATGGATGTGGACCAGCGAGGCGCCCGGCTCGAGCGCCGCGGCCGGCGAGGAGGTCTCGAGCTCGTAGAAGGGCCCGAGCGGCTTGGCGCCCGGCTGGGCCGGGCCGTCGTTGTAACTGTTGACGACGTCGCCGCCGTAAGGATTGTCCTGGATCTGCCACATCGAATTGACATAGTCCCGAACGCCCTCGGGGAAGTTGAAGTTGACGATGGTCAGGACGCCGAGGTCCGGGTCATAGCTTCCCAGCACGTTTTTGGCCCGGAGCGGCGAAATCCCGATCTTGCTCCGGCGGAGCCCGTCCCCCTTGAAGAAGAGGACCCCGTCCATAACGACGAGCCGGTCGGCCGGAACCTTGCCGAAATAGGCGTCGTTGACGGCCGGGCCGAGCTCGGATTCGGGACCGGGCCTGAAGGGAACGACGACCGTCATCCGGGGCGCCGGGTTGAACATCCCCAGGATCCAGACCGAGAGGAGGCCGGTCTCCTTCCGCCAGGCGGAAGCGCCGGTGTTGGTCAGCGTGTTCTCCGAGACGAAGGCGGCGAGTTTGAGGCCGGCCGGGAGGGCGATCCCCAGGAGCGCCTCCGCCTCGGCCCGGCCGAGGGTCCGGACGACGCGCCCGACCTTGAGGTCGAAGGCCGTTCCCGAATAGTTGACCAGCCGCATCGTTTTCCCGAACTCGATCCGGCCCGCTTCGCGCGTGACGACATCAAAAGCGCCCTCATTGACCGGAGGCGGCGTCCACCAATGATCGAGGTCGAAGGGGTCCCTTGCCTTGAAGAAGATCGAGAACTGACCGCCCTCGGGCCCCAGCCAGAAGCGGTCTTCGCCCCCGAAGGCGTTGATGTGGGCGTTGTTCAGGCCCGAGGCGATCAGCTCGCGGTTGATCCAGCCGAAACCCGGGGCGTCCGCCCCGCCGGCCGAACTGGTCATGATCCGCCCCTGGAGCCCGGGGCAAACGGCGACTTCGGCCCCTCCCTCGCCGGCGAGCAGGGCTACCTCCGAGTATTGTTTAATAAAATCGACGTCGGCCCGGAAGCCGGCCGCGGAAGCCTCCGTCTTCTGTCCGCCGCAGCCGCTCATGATCAAGCCCAAACCCAGGACCGCCGAAACGAACTCCCATCGTCTCATCCTGATTCCTCCTCGACCATTTTTTTCATGATAGCCCTCCCCGGCGGCAAATGCAACCTGACGCATCGACACGGAAGCATCGTCAAAACCGCGAAACAATCACAGTCAGGCCAGCTGAGGAGGAAGCCATCCGGAGGCGAGCGGGCATGGTTCCTCGAAGAGGAGAGCGAGCCGAGGACTAAGCGGATTTTCCTCGCTGGGGAAAATCCGCGGGCTGACGATTCAGCTGACCTGACTGTGAAAATTTCAGTGACGCGTCCCCCGAATTCTTCTCTTTTTTTTGGGCGGCGTATCTCATACAATTATGGTTGTACCGAGGAGGGAATCCATGACTCAAAGAGCTCGTTCGATCTTCGCGATCCTGCTGGTTTTGTCGGCCTCGGCCGCCGCCGCAGCGGCCGATTGGAACAAGGACTGGCCCGTTCTCAAAACATACGACGCGGACCATCTGGCCCGGATCTCGCTTCCCTTGGGCGGGATCGGAACCGGGACGGTCGGGCTGGGCGGCCGGGGCAACCTCCGCGACTGGGAGATCATGAACCGTCCGGCCAAGGGCTTCATACCCTACAAGGGACAGCAGCTCGGGCCCTTCTTCGCCCTTTACGCAGAATCCCTGAAGGATGGAAAAACTTTCGTCCGCGCCCTGGAAGGCCCGCTCCCGCTCGAGATCTACGAGAACAGCCACGGCAGCACGGCCGTCAACCATGGGCTTCCCCGGTTCAGAAGCGCGGCCTTCGCCGCCGCCTACCCGCTGGGTCAAGTCTCGCTCTCCGACCCGGAAGCGCCGGTCGAGGCCCGGCTCGAGGCCTTCAACCCGCTCGTGCCGGCCGACCCCGAGGCGAGCGGACTCCCGGCCGCCGTCCTTCGCTATGTTCTCACGAACAAGACGGACTCTCCCCTCCGCGCCGTTGTCTGCGGGACCCTCCCCAATTTCATAGGCGCCGACGGCTCCGAGCCGGCCCGCGACTGGAAGGGCGACCCGGTGACCGCCGGTTGCAAGGCGAACCGCAACGCCTTCCGCCGGGGCGACGGCCTGCAGGGCATCTTCATGACCTCGGAAGGCGTCGATCCCAAGTCCCCGGCCTGGGGAACCATGGCGCTCAGCGCCGTTCCGGGCGAGACGGTCTCGTTCCGGACGGCCTGGCCCGACAAAGGCTGGGGGAGTTCCCTGCTCGGCTTCTGGGACGACTTCAGCGCCGACGGAAAGCTCGACGAGCGCGCCGTCCCGGCCGAGGACATGCCTTTTGCCTCGCTGGCCGTCGAGGTCCGGATCCCCGCCCGGGAGAGCCGGTCCTTGACCTTCCTTCTCACCTGGCACTTCCCCAACCGGATGACCTGGACGCCCAAACAGACGCCCGAAGACCTGATCGGAAATTATTACACAACGGTCCATAAAGACGCTTGGGAGGCCGCCGAAAAAATTGCGCCGCGCATCGGCGCCCTGGAAAAGGCCACGGTCGATTTCGTCCGGGCGTTCTGCGAAAGCAGCCTTCCGGCCGAGGTCAAGGAAGCGGCCCTGTTCAACCTCAGCACGCTCCGCTCCCAAACCTGTTTCCGGACACCGGACGGGCTCTTTTTCGGATTCGAAGGCTCCAGCAACACCTCCGGCTGCTGCTGGGGCTCCTGCACCCACGTCTGGAACTACGAACAGGCGACGGCGTACCTCTTCGGGACTCTCTCCCGCTCGATGCGCGAGGTCGAGTTCGGCCGGGCCGTCAACAAGGACGGCCTGATGAGCTTCCGGGTCGGGCTCCCGCTGGCCCGGGCCTGCGACTTCAACCGGGCCGCGGCCGACGGCCAGATGGGCTGCCTCATGAAAATGTACCGCGACTGGCGCCTCTCGGGAGACGAGGCCCTGCTCCGCCGCCTCTGGCCCAACGTCAAGAAGGCCCTGGAGTTCTGCTGGATCAAAGGCGGCTGGGACGGAGACCGGGACGGCGTCATGGAAGGCTGCCAGCACAACACGATGGACGTCGAGTATTACGGCCCCAATCCCCAGATGGGGATATGGTACCTGGGCGCGCTGCGGGCGGTCGAGGAGATGGCCCGTTCCGTCGGGGACAAGCGTTTCGCGGCCGAGTGCCGCCGCCTGTTCGAGAACGGCCGGAAATGGATCGACGCCCGCCTCTTCAACGGCGAATATTACGAGCACGAGATCCGTCCGCCCAAGTCGGCCTCGGACATCGCCCCGGGCCTCGTCATCGGCATGGGCGCGGGCGACATCGGCCGGCCCGACTATCAACTGGGGCAAGGGTGCCTGGTCGACCAACTGGTCGGCCAAACCATGGCCCACGTTTGCGGCCTGGGATATCTCGTCGATCCCGGCCATGTCCGGACGACTCTCCGCAGCATCATGAAATACAACCTCAGGGAGGGTTTCAACGGACATTTCAACTGCCTGCGTTCATTCGTGCTCGGCGACGAATCGGCCCTGCTCATGGCCGGCTACCCCAAGGGCCGTCCCGACAATCCCTTCCCCTATTTCAGCGAAGTCATGACCGGGTTCGAATATGTCGCCGCCGTCGGCATGCTCTATGAAGGCAACCTGGAGGACGGCCTGCGCTGCATCCGCAACATCCGCGACCGCTACGACGGCCGCAAGCGGAGCCCCTTCGACGAGGCCGAGTGCGGGCACCATTACGCCCGGGCCATGGCGAGCTGGGCGGCCGTCCCGGCGCTCTCCGGATTCCAATATTCGGGCGTCGAAAAAACGTTGAGCTTCGCCCCCCGAAGCGGAACCTGGTTCTGGTCCAACGGCGACGCCTGGGGAACCTGCGCGCTCAAGGAGTCCGGTTCGGAGTTCGAAGTCGAGATCACGGCCAAGGGGGGGACCCTGGAATTTAAGACGTTCGAACTCGCGGGCTGGGGAGAGGTCAAGTTTCCGAAGCTCCGACAGGTCCGGGCGGGCGAGGTCGCGCGTTTTAAACAGACGCGCTTCCGGACTCCGAGACCGTGAGAACATAAAGGAAAGCCTGTGTAGAGAAGAAAAAAGAGAAATATGGCTTAATGTGTTTATTATAATTAACTTATAGCACGGTTTATCACATCCACAAGCTGAGCCAGACGGCGGCCGTCGAAAGAAGCCCGTAGAGTAGGTTGTACTGGGCCGTGGCGCCATCGAGGATTCCAAAATCCATCGGGCTGCGGGGCGCGTGTCTCCTCAAACCGCGGCCGAAAAGGACGAGCGCACGCGGGAGAGCCGCCAAGACCAGGAGGAACGGATAGGGCATGGGGGCGAAGGACAGCGCCGTCGCCCGCGGCACGATGATGAGGCCTAAAACTATAAAGAAAGGCCCGAAGAGCAGAATGCCGTAATAGACGAGCGATCCTTTGTCTCCAAGAACCGCGGCGAACGTCGTGACCCGCCTCTCCCGGTCCGAGGCCGTGTCGCGCCAGTTGTTGGCGTGGAGGATGGCGCTGACCAGCATGGCCATCGGCACCGTCCAGACGACGGGGATCCAGGAGAAGGAGCGCGCCTGGACGATCCAGGCGCCGAGCGCGCCCAGAATCCCGAAGTTGAGGAAGACGGCCAGGTCGCCCAGGGCGTTGTATTTGAGGAAAGAATAGGCGGCTCCGATAGCGACGCCCGCGACGCCGACCCAAAGGAGGATGAGATTCGAAGCCAGGGCCAAAGCGGCGCCCAGGCCCGAGCCGAGGGCGAACAGGACGATCGATCCCTTCCTCACCTGCCTGGCATCGAGCCAGCCGCGGACGATGGCGCCGCTGAGCGGCGTCACCTCGCGATCCAACCCGCGCTCGAAATCAAGAACGTCGCTGAACATGTTGGCGGCCGAATGGAGGATGACCATGGCCGCCATGGCCAGCAGGAAGCGGATCGGGGCAAACGGCGCGCGGCCGACGACGACGGCCAGCGACGTTCCGAACAGGACCGGCATGGTCGACGCCGGCAGGGCCCAGGGACGGGCCGCGATGACCCACTTTTTCAGGACGGAAGCCGGCCGGACATCATTCATGACCGGCTGTTTATAACACACTCGTCCGGACGGGTCAACTGAATACGCGGCTTTTCAACGATTTGGGGACACGTCACCGATTCAAGAAAATCGGTACATGTCCCCAAATCGCACTACCCTTTTAAAATGCGGCGCGATCGATTATCATTGACCCGTTCGCCTACGCTACCCCGCCTTGAAAAGCGGGGCTCAGGGTTAATCCCGAACAAGCCCGGGCTTCCAGTACTCATAAGCCGGGAACGGCTTATGGGTGCCGGCATTCATGCCGGGGAGTCGAGGGGTTGACAACCTGGCCGCCATGGACTTCTCTTTCGACGTCACGATCATCGGCGCCGGGGTCGTCGGCCTGGCCGTCGCCGCGAGCGTCGCCCGCCCCGGCCTCGAGGTCTGCGTCGTCGAGCGGCACGACGGTTTCGGACGGGAGACGAGCAGCCGCAACAGCGAGGTCGTCCACTCCGGAATCTACTATCCTCCCGATTCTCTCAAGACGCGGCTCTGCGTCAGGGGCCGGGCCCTGATCTACGAAATCTGCGCAAAGAACGGCATCCCTCACGCCCGGATGGGGAAGCTGGTCGTGGCCGCCCGGCCCGAGGAAGTCCCCGACCTCGAGGAGCTCGCCCGGAACGGCCGGCGCTGCGGGGTCGACGACCTCGTCCTCTTGTCCAAGGACGAGCTGGCCAGGCTGGAACCCAACGTCCGGGGCGAAGCGGCCCTCCTCTCGCCCTCGGCCGGAATCGTGGACAGCCACGGCCTAATGAGGTATTTCGAGGGGGCCGCCCGGAGCCGCGGCGCCGCCTTCCTTTATAATAGAGAAGCCGTCAGCCTCGATCCGGAC
>Ga0315277_10006019_pt1 | contig 15949 bp, 13 predicted proteins | sample YL17G05_15_MG_FD_203695 | JGI IMG/M metagenome (GOLD analysis project Ga0315277, IMG submission 203695) | Sediment microbial communities from Yellowstone Lake, YNP, Wyoming, USA - YL17G05_15 | ecosystem: Environmental > Aquatic > Freshwater > Lake > Sediment | place: USA: Wyoming | collected...
TCTTTCGACCAACAAGGTCGTCACGCTGACGCTGACCAACTAAGAGTTTCGTGGTACGCTGTCGCCTCCGAGCATAGAGAGGGCCGTCAAAGTGGGAGTTGACGCCCTCTCTGTGTTTTTGTACCCCGCTAACAACCTCATAAAGCAACAATCAACAATCATCAATCATCAATCATCAATCTACAATCGACATTACACCGGTATTTGCTGTGCTTAGCGGGCTTCCGGATTGACGCCCGCCTGACCGACGTCAGTCGGGCAGGATTGAAGCCCGCCTCCGTCCGATGGACTTCCCGAAGGACTACTTCGGGACAAGCCGGCGGGTATAATCGCCGATCAGTGATTGTTGATGTTTGGCAACGCCCCCCCCCTCCACTTCACAAATCACCAATCAACAATCAGCAATCGACAATCGGCATTCAATCGGGAATCGCCGTGTTCAAGCATCTCCTGCAGTTCTCCTGAAACGCTTCTCACGATTGTATGCAATGGTGTCGATGATGTCCCCCCTTCCGACCTTCTCCTTGACCTTTTCCCAAAACTCAAACGTGAAGAGATCACGATGAACGGAGTTGAAGATACCGCGAAGGGGCTGGGGAATTCCGACAAAGGTATCAATCTCGTCGAGAAAGAAATCTGTCGGTTCCGCGACGATCCACTCTTCTTCCGGATTCATCTCTTCGTATTCGTTTCTGGGACCGGGTTTGTGGCGGAAGCGAGCATCCTCCAGCGCGATCACATCATCGTAGTCAAACAAGACCACTCTGTTGTTCTCGCTGACTCCATAGTTCCAGGTGTTGAAGAGGTCGGCGGGAAACAATCCGGTCGCGGCAAGGTCCTTGATGAAATAGCCGAAATCTACCACCACGTGCCGGATTGCCTCCGGGTTCTTCTCCTGCATGAAGTACATCGGCAACGGAATCACCTTGCGCTGCAAATAGAGGTGATGGATGACGACATAGCCATTGCCGATGGACACGAGATCCCTCGCCGCCATTTCGAATTCCTTCAAGAGATCTCCCGAGTACCGCTTCGTTCTAAACTTGACGTTTTCAAACTCCTGTGTATCGACAAGGCGTCCGACCCTGTCGCGGTGACAAACAAACCGGTACCTGCGCATCACCTCGGCTTTGTCAAGAGACTTGTCCGTCAGGTGACCAGAACGCAGGAAGCATGGCCGGTCCTTGATGACCTTGAATACATAGCTGTAGTTTGGGAGGGTAAACACAGTCATGACGGCCCCTTCGCGCCCCGGGGCAATGACGAAACGCTCTTTTGTCACATGCACAAATTGGTGTAAATCCCTGTAAAACACGGTCTTTCCGTGCTTGTAGAACCCGATGGCGTTGTAGAGATCCGAAACCGGTTTGTGGGGGAGGATCGACCGAAGAAATCCGACGAGTTCGCTCGGGACCTCTACCTCAACCTGGAAATAGGAGTAAGAGAAGCCGAAGATGTTGTTCGCGTCAGCCTCCTCCATAAGGACAGAGTCGATATGGAGGCCCGATTCATCATTGTGGAGGGGAATGATGAGGGGGAGGGTGCGCGAGGGGAGTACAATCCGGCCGACGATATAGGCGACCTTGTTCCGAAAGAAAGAAGGTTTGAGAACCTCCACGGAATAGTGCAGATCGTCCCTTATGAGAGGCCAGAGATGCAAATCCATTTCATTTGCCACGAGCCCGATATCACGATCGAGATCCTCGTACGCGGCATGCATTCGGTGGTCCTCAAGGATGGCCCGAATCACGTCGCAGGTTCTTTCCTGCTGCCCGTAGGTTCTGTAGAGAGTCGCGAGGGGAACGATGTCCGAAGGCCGGTTTTCGAGATCGAAAAACTCCATCTCGCGGTCAAGACCCACCGTCTGCATCAGCTTACGGGTAATCGAGTTGAAGAACGTCTCAGCGATGTCGGCCGTCCGGCGGCCGGCGACCATCCGGGCGTAGATCGGCTTCAGGTCAACCCAGGTTGACCGGTCACACGCTGCTGATCCCAGAGCGCTTTCGATTTGAACGGCGAGTTGCGAGAGCACCTTTTCGTACAGGCTCAGCCTCTCGAGCGCATCCCGTCGGCCACCGCGCCAGTCCCTCTCCTCAAACCGCGTTTGAGCACGGCGGGAGATGATGAGAAACTCCGAGAGATAAGAATCAAAAACTCTCGTGACGAGTTTCGCAACAGAGTCGAGAGGTTCGCATGTGTTCATGGCGCGCAGCTCACAGCACGCATGGCAGCAGATATCACCGAACCGGCAATCCGGATGCGATCACACCATGGTCGCGGAGCGCATACGGTGCACTCCTTCCGAGAACAACTGCGGCTCGGTCAGTAAACTCAGCACCACGCAAGAACCAATTTCACAATCGAACAAATGTCCGGGGTGTGCTAGAACATTTTCGGATTGCAGAAGACGCAGGGCCCATGCCTCGTCCGATCGTGTAGCAGGGAGTCGAAGAATCGCGTTCCATCCACCTTCGCAGCGGAACACCGTGATCGGCGAATCTCCAGCAACGATGCGTTGCAGCTCGGCGTAGTTTCCCCTCACCCGTTCCAGGACGCGGGAAGATCGCACCCCCTGCTGTTCCAAAATACTTCCCAGAGCTTGCTGAACCGGTGTCCCGACTGAAAGGTACGTATCGGAAATAATCTCGAGTCTCCCGAGAGCCGCCTTCACCTCTTCCCTCGGTCCGGAAACCACCGTCCAGGCAAGCTTCATCTGCGGAAGGGCGACCAGTTTAGAAAGTCCGTTAACTGTAAATGTGAGTATGTCCGGAGTTCCTGCGAAGCTCCCCGCCCGCCGCGTGTCATTGCCAAACGGAAAGGAATGAAACACTTCATCCACGATGAGCACCGTTCCATGGCTGGCAGCGAGCTTCAGGATTCTCTTGCGTTCGTCGCTCTTTACGTATGATCCGGTCGGATTATTGGGGTGGACAAGGATCAAGGCCTTTGCGCCTCTGGTGAGCGTTTCCTCGAGCGAACCGATATCAATGTACCATTCACCATCATACGCAAGTCCGTAATGCCGGCACGCGACATCGTGTAATCGACAGAGATACTCGAACAGCGGGTAGCTTGGCTTCGGTGTGGCGACAGCTTCATCGACATTACAGAGGAGTCTTAACAGAAAGGAATAGGCCTCGCTGGTGCTCGCGGTCAGGACAATCTGCTCGGGCTCGACGGGTCGGTGCTGCTTGTTGTACCACGCAGCAATGGTCTGGCGTGCTGCAACAAGGCCCTTGGGATCAGGTTCGTAGACCAGGGAGCGCTGCAGTGATTCGGTCTCAAACAATGGGGCGGGGCTCGTTATGCCACAGCGGGTGGGATTTGATTCCGTGAGGTCAATAACCTGTTCACCGTTCGAGCGCTTCCCCTGGAGAAGAGAGAAGTGCGCCGAAGGGTGAACGTCCCAATCAGTGCGTGAAGAGAACATTTCCCGCATGGCTCGGCTCAGAGAGGTCTGTGACCGTGGGCTATGATGTGAGGAAGGCGGCAGCCCGCCACCGCTCAAAGATCGGCAACTTCCGCTTTCTTCTTTGACATGCGATTGCGTTCGTTGTGATCGAGGTAGCGCTTTCGAAGCCGGATCGAGAGCGGTGTCACTTCCACATATTCGTCATCTCCGATCCATTCAATTGCCTGCTCGAGCGTGAGGACATGCGGCGGCTCGAGCCTCACTGCTTCATCGGAACCCGAGGCGCGCATGTTTGTCAGGTGTTTCGTCTTGCAGATGTTGACGACCATGTCGTATTCCCGCGAGTTTTCCCCAACGATCATCCCACGGTAGACACGCACGCCGGGTTCTACAAAGAAGATCGAACGCTCCCCAAGCTTCCACATTGCATACGGAACAGCAAGACCGTCTTCGAGCACTACCAGAGCGCCGCGCGTCCGGTGCATGAGGTCCCCTTTGTAGGGCTCATAGCCATGAAAGTTATGGTGGAGAATCCCCGTCCCCTTCGTCTGCGTCATAAACTCCGAACGAAACCCCAGCAACCCGCGGGCGGGCACAACAAACTCGAGTCTTGTATTCCCCTGCACCGGAATCATGTTCCTCATCTCACCTTTTCGCTGCCCAAGGTTCTCGATCACCACGCCGACATGCTCATCGGGGACATCGATGATGACGTGCTCCATTGGCTCGCACAGAACGTCATCGATGCGCTTGAAGATCACTTCGGGCCTGGAGACCTGAAACTCATAACCTTCGCGGCGCATGGTTTCGATGAGAATGGCAAGATGAAGCTCTCCCCGTCCACTCACTCTGAAGATATCCGGGGAGTCAGTCAGTTCAACGCGCAGGCTGACATTGGAGCGGATTTCCCGCGCCAGCCGCTCGCCAAGGTGACGAGTGGTCACGTATTTTCCCTCCTGTCCCGCCAAGGGGGAATTGTTGACCACGAAGTTCATCGAGAGGGTGGGTTCATCGATCGAGACAAACGGGAGCGGCGCAGGATCGGTGGCATCAGCGATCGTTTCGCCGATGTCGACATCTTCCATGCCGGCAATTGCGATGATATCACCGGCGCTCGCCTCCCGCACCTCAACGCGCTTCAGTCCTTCGAAGACGTAGATCTTTGTCACGCGGGCGTCATCGACCGTGCCATCCCGGTGCACAACTTTCATGGGCGCATCAAGCCTGATCGTTCCCCGGTTTACGCGGCCAATGCCAAGGCGGCCGAGATAGTCGTTGTAATCGATTGTTGTTACAAGCATCTGGAAGGGCTGGTCAGCATCACCAGGCGGGGGAGGGACCTTCTGGATGATGGATTCGAACAGGGGCTGGAGGGTCGTGCTCGGATCGTCCAGTTCCCGCTTTGCAACGCCCTGTTTGGCGATGGCATAGATGGTCGGAAAATCGAGCTGGTGATCCTTTGCACCAAGCGACAGAAAGAGCTCAAAGACCTCATCCAGCACTTCATGAGGGCGCGCGTCTTTGCGGTCGATCTTGTTGATGACGACAATGGGTTGAAGACTTAACTCGAGCGATTTTTTCAAAACGAATTTCGTCCCGGGTAACGGGCCTTCGGCGGCGTCGACCAGGAGCAACACTCCATCGACCATTTTGAGTGTCCGTTCTACCTCACCCGCGAAATCGGAGTGGCCCGGAGTATCAACGATATTGATCTTGATCGTCGATCCCCCCTCAGGTTTGTAAAACACTGCTGTGTTCTTTGCCAAGATGGTGATTCCGCGTTCGCGTTCAAGTTCATTCGAATCCATGACGCGCGTGCCCATATCTTGATTGGCACGGAAGGTTCCCGTCTGGCGAAACATGTAATCGACCAGCGTTGTCTTACCGTGGTCAACATGTGCGATGATCGCGATGTTTCGGATATCCTCTCTCAGCTTCATTGCCTTGAGCACTCGTCTCCTCTCGTTTCCAGCCACCCCGTCAATAGGGCTTGTCCCAATGTAGAAAAAAAATGCCTCAGGTTTGGGACAGCAACCAGAGGCCCTCTATTTCCTCTTCTTTTCGCGTTTCTAATATAATATAACACTTTTTGGTCAGAATGAAAAGGGTGGTTCTCCGTCTTTCCTGTCTTGCGACGGCGGGTTTTTTGGCGTATCTTCACACTCCACATAAATCACTTTCACGCCACAACTCAATAGCGAGGGAGAAATTCCATGGTTCGGTTCACATCCATTCTGCTGATGCTCATCGTCATCGTTGGCCTCGTGAGCGCACAGGCCACGAAACCTGCAGCCGTGAAGCTTTCTGTTACAGGCATGCATTGTGACAATTGCGCCGCAAAGGTCGACAAAGCTCTCAGAGGAGTCAAGGGAGTGAAGGACGTCAAGGTCGATCTGAAGAACGAGTCCGCCGAAATCGTTCTTGCCTCTGCATCTGTGAAACCGGATGCATTGGTCAAAGCAGTGGTGAAGGCCGGCTTCAAGGCCCAGGTTGGCGAGAAAGCCGCAAAGGCGGATACAGAGAAGAAGGAGTCGTGCTGCCCTGGAGAAGACAAGAAGAAAGATGGAGCTTGTGATGGTGACTGTGAGAAGGAAAACAAAGACAAGAAGAAGACGACCGGAAAGAGCTGAACCCGGGGGATTCGTTCCCCGAACTGATTGGCAATAGGAAAGCCGTTGCAGCAGCATTCTGTAACGGCTTTTTCGCGTCCGTTGCTACGCTGTCGACCGACGATTACGTCGAATGCTCACCTCGAAGAGATCGGGACGCGAGTAATGTCCCCCGACATCGAGCGTCAGACTCTCCTCCACCGCTCGCTCCGTCTCAATCTCCGCAACGATGAGTTGTTCCTTCTCAAAGAGCGGTTCGACAATGTATGCGCCGTCCGGCCCAATGATGGAACTCCCTCCAGGTATCAGGACATCCGGCAGGTCTTTCAGCTCCGAGGCCAATTCATAGTCGCGGGGAAACATCTGCTTTTCGAGGTACATCCCGGCAGCCAGAACGAAACAGCGCCCCTCGAAGGCGTAATGCCGGCTTGCGATCTGGTGCATCTCCTTTCCATGCGGCCAGGAGGCGACGTGAATGATTTCTCCTTCCGTATGGAGTATGTGTCGGGGGATCGGCATCCAGTGTTCCCAGCAAATGAGTCCACCCAGCCGCCCGAACGGCGTGTCATATGTTCGTAACCCTGATGCATCACCGTGCCCCCAGACAAGCCGTTCGCCGAATGTCGGCACGAGTTTCCGATGGTGACCGATCAGCTGCCCCTTGTCATTGAAGAAAAAGAGCGAGTTGTAGATCGACTTTCCCGATCGCTCATTCGCACCGAGAACAAGATGGAGTTTCGCCTTACGGCACGCAGCGCCGATGCGCCGGAGTTCCGGGGAGTTCATGGAGATGCTGTTCTCATGGAGCCGCCGGTACAATTTCTTGGCCGCCTCGTTTCCCCACTGGCTGTACGAACCCATGTCAGACCAGAGCGGATAGACGGGGATCCACGTTTCCGGGAAGGCAAGGACCTTGACTTTCTTCCTTCCTGCAGAATCGATGATCCTGCATGCTTTTTCCACCGAGCCCTTGAGATCGAGAACCGCAGGTGAGAACTGTGCAATAGCGACATTGATTCTCATTTTTCTACCTCCAGACAACTATTTCGTCGAGAGATTTTCGTTGGATGTTCGGAACGCGCGTTCCCTCTCCAGGATACCCCACCGGGATAAGAAGAAACGCCTTCTCATTCTCCGGACGGCTCAGGATTCTCTGCAGAAAGTCCATGGGACTTGGCGTATGCGTGAGGGCGACAAGACCGGCGCTATGAATGGCCGCGAGAAGAAAACCCGCGGCGATCCCGACAGATTCTTTCACGTAGTAGTTTTTCCGGGTTCGATCCCCTTCTGTAGTGAACGGGATGGAGAAGATGACGATGAGCGCCGGAGCAACTTCCAGAAATTCCTTGTGCCAATCGGTACCGAGGACAGCAAGATCGTCGAGCCATTCCTGCGGCATTCTGCGTTCGTAACTCTTTTTCTCCTCTGCCTCGGCAGCTACGCGAATCTGGCGCTTGAGGTCGGGGTCAGTTACAACAATGAAACGCCATGGTTGTTTGTTCGCCCCCGAAGGAGCGGTACCCGCTGTCCGTACGATCAGCTCGAGGAGGGTTTTGGGCACCGCCTTGTCGGAAAATTCTCTCACACTTCGTCGACGATTGCAGAGTTGGTAGAAATTCTCTGCCCGGCGCATCTGCTCATTTTCTTCTAGGAGAGTGTATTCAAGGGGAATGAAATCGGGCATGGTACCTCCGGACTAAAGACAGAAAGAAAATAAACCAAATAGCCGGTTCTTGCAAGACGGCTGCGGCGCCAATTGCACCTGCATCGACTTTTGGTTATGTTTGGCAACCCTGACTGTCCAGTGAGACTGTGATGGTCGGGGTGAGGTGTTTCTACCCGGCAAAACCGTAAGACATTGACGATTTTCAGTGGTTCGATGCCTACCGGCGGATTTGAATCCATGAGCCAGGCGCTCACTACAAGTTTGTCATTTTCGACGTGGAAGCTTCGAAAATTCTTGGTGTCTGATGCTTGAGTCGATCAAAAAGAGAATTGAAAGCTCTGAGCCGTTTCGGGCGTTGACGGAAAGGGTGCGTTCTTTCAGTGCTGGAGATACACTGAAGGTGCGCGGCATCAGCGGCTCGCTCATGGCCTTCGCGGCTGCAGCGATGTTCGAAGCCCGTCGCTCTCAGGTAATGCTTCTTGTACCAGATACGGATCGTGCAGAACAACTGCGGGACGATTGCGCTCTTCTCCTCGGCGAAGGTTCGGTCCGGCTTTACCCGCACGGGTCGAGCCACAAGGCCACCTTGCTCGATATGACCGCGCCGATCGCGCAGATCGAAGCGTTGAATGCTCTGACAGGGCACCAAGCGGTGGTGCTCGTTGCGAGTGCTGAAGCCATAGCTCATTTGGTGCCTTCTCCGTCCGATTTCAAAACGCGCAGTCTGGAACTGACATCCGGAAAGGAATACTCGTTCGAAGGACTCATCGACCGCTTAACGACCCTGGGATTCGAGCGGAAGGATTTTGTGGAAGAGTATGGGGATTTCTCTGTGCGCGGCGGGATACTCGACGTCTTCCCGTTCATAGGCGACAATCCCATAAGGATTGAATTCTGGGGCGATTCCATTGAATCGATACGCGAGTTTGACGCTCTCTCTCAGCGATCGATCAGAGAACTGCAGACAGCCAACGTCATCGGTCACCTCCTTTCCCCGGATGATTCCAGCGCGACCGCGTCATCGCTATTCAAATACCTTGCCTCCGACGCGTTGATTCTTGTCGATGAGCCTGCCGCCATCCAGCTGGAAATTGAAGAACTCTTCCGTGAGGGTGTGCATCACCTCACAACCTGGGAGTTCGTGGATGAGCAACTGAGAAACTTCCCGACTGTCATCCACTCTCTTCTAAGCGGGGCCGATCATCCTGAGATCCTCGATTTCTCCAGTCTCCCCCAACCGCCGGTTGAGGGGAGCATCAAAGTTCTTCTCCGTCAACTCCGCGAGTTAACGGCCGAGGGCCAGGACATCGTTCTTGTCTGCGACACCCGTGAAGAGGCGGACCGGTTGCGGGAACTGTTGGAAGAAGAGGTTACTGCACCGCCGTCAGCGGACGCAACAGAAGGCAGGAGCGAGTTTTCATCCAGCGCTCCGGCTCCCGATTACCAACTGATGACTGAGGCGCTTCACTTTGGGTTCGTCTTCCCTGCCGCCAACCTGGCACTGTTGACGGAACACCAGATTTTTGGCCGATTGAAACGACGGGGCATAGCAAAGCGACGGAGGTTCAAGGGCTTCAGCCAGAAGGAAGCACAGCAACTCCGGCGCGGCGATTTCATTGTCCACATCGACTATGGCATTGGCAAGTTCGCCGGATTGCAGAAACTGAAAGTGCGCGGTGTCGATCAGGAAGTCATGAAGGTTCTCTACGATGGGAACGATGCCCTCTACGTCAATCTGAATTTCGTCAACCGCGTCCAAAAGTACGCATCCCAGGAGGGACATCTCCCCAAGCTCTCCAAGCTTGGAGCGCCTGATTGGGAGCGGCTAAAGTCCCGCGCCCGAAAACGAATCAAGGACATTGCCCGCGAGCTCATTGCGCTCTATGCCCGACGAAGGCACGAACACGGTTTCGCGTACTCGCCCGACACTCACTGGCAGAAGGAGCTCGAGGCCTCTTTCCTCTATGAAGATACGCCGGATCAGGCAAAGGCAACGAGCGATGTCAAGCAGGACATGGAGCGGCCTTCTCCTATGGATCGACTCATCTGCGGCGATGTCGGCTTCGGTAAAACCGAGGTGGCCGTGCGCGCCGCATTCAAAGCCGTCATGGGGGGAAAGCAGACTGCGCTCCTGGTGCCGACGACGATCCTTGCACAGCAGCACTACAATACGTTTCTCGACAGAGTCGGCCGCTACTCTGTCCGTGTTGAATCGATCTCACGGTTCAAATCGAAAAAGGAGCAGGAAACAATTCTTGATGACGTCCAGGCAGGAAAGGTCGATGTCCTGATTGGCACTCACCGGCTCCTTTCCAAAGACGTGAAGTTCAAAGACCTCGGTCTGCTGATGATCGACGAAGAGCATCGCTTCGGCGTTTCCGCGAAAGAGAAGCTCCGTGAGCTTCGGGCGACAGTTGATACAATAACATTGACTGCGACACCGATACCACGCACTTTGCAATTCTCCCTGATGGGTGCCCGGGACCTTTCCCTCATCAACACGCCACCTCGCAACCGACTGCCAATTTTGACCGAAATTGTGCAATTCGACCTCCAGCTTATACGCGAAGCCATTCTCAAGGAGCTGCATCGGGGCGGCCAGGTTTACTTCATCCATGACCGAGTGCACGACATTGAGGAAATTCAGGTTCTCCTGCAAAGAAAGATCCCGGAAGCGCGTTTCCACATAGCGCACGGCCAGATGAAAGGCCACGAACTCGAGAAAGCAATGCTCGATTTCCTCGAGAAGAAGTTTGATGTGTTGCTGTGCACCAAGATCATAGAATCAGGAATCGATATACCAAGCGTCAACACAATTATCATCAACCGGGCAGATCGCTTCGGTCTGGCAGAGCTCTATCAACTTCGCGGTAGAGTGGGCCGCTCAAACGAGCAGGCGTACGCCTACCTGCTGACCCCCCCGATCTCAAGTCTCCCCCGTGCAACGCTGCGTCGTCTGCAGGCCATTCAGGAGTTCACCGAGCTGGGCTCAGGATTTAATCTTGCCATGCGCGACCTGGAAATTCGCGGCGCGGGCAATCTTCTCGGCGCAGAACAATCCGGGTTCATCCTGGAGATGGGGCTTGAGATGTATCAGCGCACCGTCGAGGAAGCGGTCGCCGAGCTGAAGGAGCAAGAGTTCAACAAGCTCTTCGAAGGGCAGTCCCTGCGACCCCCAACCGGCTCCACCGAGACCACGATTGACGCTGATATCGAGGCGTATATTCCGGATATCTATGTTGAGTCCGATTCCGAGCGTCTCGATTTCTACCGCCGGCTCTACACCGTCGGTTCGATCGAAGAAATCCGGACGATGAAGGATGAGCTTCGTGACCGGTTTGGCGACTACCCCGAAGAAGTGGAGCATCTCTTTGGGATTGTCGAGCTCAAGACCATCGCGTCTCGAATCGGCTTCACCAAGGTCGAGCTGGCCAACACTTCACTGAGTCTCTTTTTCCCGCCAGCAGAGACAAAGCACTTCTATGAGTCTGCGGGCGATCATGCTGCCCCCTTCCAGGTCATGATGGGAAGTCTTCAATCACTGAAACAGTATCGCGCTCATCTCAAACAAGATGGGAAACAGCTCAAGCTTCTCACGACCTTGCCGTCGAATGCTGATGCCGTCTCGATTCTTTCAACGGCAAGGGAGTTGCTGAACTCACTTGCGTCGATGACCAGTGCGTTCCCGTCCGCGAAGGAAGAACATCGATGACCGCCAGGCGACCGCAACCATCCGACTTGATGGCCGGACTCCCTGACGCTCCGGGTGTCTACCTGTTCTATGGTTCTCTGGAAGAACTTCTGTACGTCGGCAAGAGTAAAGCCATTCGGACTCGTGTCCGCTCACATTTCGGGTCGCCTGAAGAGCGTTGGCTCATGCGGAAGGTGCAGCGTGTTGACACACGGCGAACCGCCGGAGAACTCGGGGCACTTCTCCTGGAATCTCAATTGATCAAAGAACTGCACCCGATGTACAATGTCGCGGCACGGAGCCGTCGCAGAATCATCGTCGCCCGGCGGGCGATAAACGCTGAGGGATATGCCATCGTGACTCTCCAGGCGGTCGACTATCTTGACGTCAGTGCCGAAGATCCTATTCTCGGCGTTTTCAAACACAAGACTCAGGCGAGAGAATACCTCGCGATGATCGCCAAAACCCACCGGCTCTGTCCAAAGCTGCTCCGCCTTGAGCAGGCACGGACGTATTGTTTCTCCTATCATCTCGGTCAATGCGACGGGGCCTGTATGGGTGAAGAGGATCCGGTCCGCTACAACGCCCGACTTGACGACGCGTTTGAAGCGCGGCGAATCAAGGCCTGGCCGTATGACGGAGGGATCGTCATCGAGGAGCGATCGGAGAACGAGCAGCTGCGCGAGCTTTTCCTGATTGAAAACTGGTGTCTCGTCGCCAATTTCAGGTCTTCAGAGAAAAACAAGGAACAGGATTCTGTCCAGCAGCACCGATTTGATTACGACAGCTACAAAATTCTTTATAGTTATCTCGCTGATCCGCAGAACCAGTCATCCATCACCCCTGTTGACCGTCAGAAAGCCGAGACCCTGCTGCGCGGCGGCCTCAGCGCGTTTCCCCTCCTTCCAACCTAGTCCGCCTTCTGCCTTCATCATAGAGACCATTCTCGTGTCAATCTTCTGGTTATCACAGGCCAGAAACGCTCAAAATTTCTACGAATTGCGGGTTCTTCAATTATTTTCCCCACCAAGGAACTTATCTCCATTTTGAATAGTTTAAGTTTGAAATATATGATCCCAAGAGTATCTCAGTCAGCAAAACCGAAATCGACCAAATGAAAACGACACTGCAATACGGCAAAGAAGCTGATCTTGCGCTTTCACTCTGGGTGAAGCTTGCTCGCGCTTCCTCCATCTTCAACCGGCTCTCGGCGAGGGACATTGAGCGCTACGGGCTCACGCAACCTCAGTTTTCTGTACTCGAGGCCCTGGGCCATCTTGGTTCACTCACGATCGGAGAGATCGGGAAGAAAATGCTGGTCACGGGCGGCTGCATGACCGTCATCGTCGACAATCTAGAGCGCGATGGGATTGTCGAGCGCATACGCAGCACGGAGGACCGGCGGGTCATCAAGGTCGGTCTTAAAGCAAAGGGGAAAGAGTTGTTCGAAACAATTTTTCGTCAGCACGCTGCACGCATTACCCAACTTGCTGCTGTTCTCACCGAAGCGGAGCAAGTTCATCTCTCAGAGCTCCTGAAGAAGCTCGGATTAGCACTCAAGGAGGGTCAATGAGCCCCAAACAGGATTTCACAAGTCAGAACGCATTTTTTCCAGGCCGCACCGATACCCGGGCATCTCTCACTGATCTCTTGAGCCGACGCTGGAGCCCGCGAGCTTTTGCTGATCGCCCGATCGAACCGTGGAAGGTGCTCGGCCTCTTCGAAGCGGCACGATGGTCACCTTCATCTGCCAACGACCAGCCGTGGCGTTTTATTGTCGCGACAAAGGAAGACTCGCGCGTCTATGAAACGCTTTACGAACTCCTCGCTGAGGGAAACCGCCGGTGGGCTCATCGTGCTCCCGTGCTTGTTCTCGGCGTGGCCCATTCGTCATATTCCGGGAATGGAAGACCTTATCAACACTCCTGGTATGATCTGGGACAGTCCGTAGCAAACCTCACCGTGGAGGCGGAAGCTCTTGGTCTCGCAGTTCATCAGATGGGAGGATTTGATTCGGAGAAGGCGACCCAGCTCCTGTCCATTCCTCAAGAATACAAACCTGTGATTGTCATTGCACTCGGCTACGCCGATCGGCCGGAAAGTTTGCCGGACGATTTGCGCCAACGCGAGGAGGCCCCACGCTCGCGCCAGCCACTGGAAAACCTGGTCTTCACCGATGAATGGGGAAGGCCGTCCCGTCACATCGATTCACGATCATCACTGCTCAAAAACCCACTCTCAACAAACTAAGAAGAAGGTTCATCATGGAATCCACCATATTTCTTATCGGTCGCCTGTTGCTCGGCGGCTATTTCATCTTCGGCGGGTATAATCACTTCGCAAACCTCGGAATGATGACAGGATATGCCCAGTCAAAAGGTGTTCCCGCTGCGAAAGCTGCGGTCGCGTTCAGCGGCTTGCTCCTCTTGATTGGCGGACTCAGCATCCTGCTCGGTATCTATCCCACGGTTGGCACCGTTGCGCTCGTTCTCTTTCTCCTTCCTGTCACAGTCATGATGCACGCGTTCTGGAAGGTTCAGGATCCCATGGCAAAGATGGGTGAGATGGTGAATTTCATGAAGAATTTTGCACTCCTCGGGTCAGCCCTGATGTTGCTTGCGGTGCCGCAACCCTGGGTTATGAGCTTACTTTAGCACAAGCGCGAAAAGAGACTGAGGCGAATCCCCACACCCTCGTTGTCCGACAGCCCGCCTGCCCGACAAGCTCGGTCCGGCAGGCAGGTTTAACTGTCGAAGAGCTGTTCCTAATTTCCACTCGAAATGAGTGTCGCGAGTTTTCACACAAACTCACCAGCAGGAAGAGAGACAAATGGCTCAATATATGATCGACATATTGCTTCCGGTGGAACCCAACGTAGAGTTTTTTTCCCTCATACCGGCTCAGAGAACCCACATCGAGAATCTGCTGGAGCGCGGAACGGTCATGAGCTACAGCTTGTCGCTTGACCGGTCGAGATTGTGGATCTACTTGAACGCACGAAACGAACGAGATGCTCTGGACATCGTGAAGGCATTCCCACTCTATCAGTACTTTGAGCTGTCTATTCATCCGCTCGCGTTTCACAATAATACCAGCAGATCACTCCTGAAGGTATCCTTAAACTGAGGAATGATCATGGACTCGCCAAACATCGACGTGTCTCAACCTGCGGTGCGGAGGACATTGCCTCCTTCAACACGCATCGCTCACGCGCGGCTTCGCGTACCCGACCTGGACCAAGCCGCGAGGTTCTACAGTGATTTGCTCGGGATGGTGGTGCAATCGACCGACGGCAAGGTCCTGGCGTTCTCCGGTTCGGCGGGAGAAGATCCAATCCTTTTCCTGCTTGAAGATCAGGACCCAAAGCCGAGGGATCCACAAGCGCCCGGACTTTTTCACATGGCCCTTCTTTATCCAGAACGCAAGGATCTTGCTCTGGCCTTCAAGCGACTGTATGCACAGCGATGGCCCTTCCAGGGATTCGCCGACCACGGAGTGAGCGAAGCCCTTTACCTTGCTGACCCGGATGGAAACGGCATCGAGCTCTATATCGACCGGCCTCGTCAGGCGTGGCCATACCGGAACGGAGAGCTGCAAATGGTCACTGAGCCGCTCAATGTCGATGATCTTCTTTCTGCACTACCCTCACCGGGGAAACACGGCCCTGCAAGTGGAGCGGGAATGACCATCGGACATCTGCACCTGCAAGTTTCCGATCTCCGAAAAGCGGAGCGGTTCTATCATAAGACGCTTGGATTTGATATTACTCAACGGACTTTTCCAGGGGCGCTCTTTATGTCAGCCGGAGGATATCATCATCACATCGGCGTCAACACATGGAACAGTCGAGGTGCGTCACCGATGCCAGACGGAGCCAGGGGGCTGACTGGATTCGCACTTGAGCTCCAAGATTCTGCAGCAACCCGAGCTTTGTCTGAGCATGTCCGCTCAAGCGTTTTCTGGGCGGGGGAATCTGCCGGCGGATTTCTCTTGTGCGACGAAGACAACTTTCACGTCGAAATTCTCGACAAATAACCATCATTCCACCCTATTCATCCACAGGAGGTAGTATGAAGCGATTTGCGGTCGTTGTTCTTTTTGTCGTCGTTGGCGTCGCGTTCCTCATGGCACAGAAGAGCGGCTGGAGGCTCGACAAGGCGCATTCGGGCATCAGTTTCTCGATCCGACACATGGTCATCAGCGAGGTCACGGGGAATTTCAAGGACTTCGACATTGCCTTGACTGTCACAAAGGACGATTTTACTGATGCAGCGATCGATGCGACGATCAAGGTTGCGAGCATCAGCACGGATAACGAGCGGCGCGACGGCCACTTGAAATCCGATGACTTCTTCAACGCGGAGAAATTCCCGGAGATCAAATTCAAGAGTTCGGCCTTTGAAAGAGTCGGCGACAGCAAATACAAGATCACGGGCGATTTGAACATCCGCGATGTGACAAAGAAAGTCACATTTGATGCCACGTACAACGGATCCGTCAAGGGAATGGGTGGTGCAACCATTTCCTCGTGGAAGGTGACGATCGCGGTCAATCGATTTGACTATGGCCTG
>Ga0315277_10006020_pt1 | contig 15949 bp, 13 predicted proteins | sample YL17G05_15_MG_FD_203695 | JGI IMG/M metagenome (GOLD analysis project Ga0315277, IMG submission 203695) | Sediment microbial communities from Yellowstone Lake, YNP, Wyoming, USA - YL17G05_15 | ecosystem: Environmental > Aquatic > Freshwater > Lake > Sediment | place: USA: Wyoming | collected...
ACTCAATTTATCTGCCTGCCTCAGGGAACCCTCATGGTTATTGGGTTTCCTGAGATTTTGCGAACGTCCAACTTTATACCTTTTTGGTTCCGGCTTGTCCGGGTTAGGGTTGGGGTAATCATTCATGGTTGGAAATGGAAAGCATGGAATCAGCGGCTCATGCAATTCAAATCGAATCGCGGACTTACTTGGGATGTGGAGATCAAGGCGTCGGATTTAAGACGTGGGAAGAAGGGATTCGTAGGATGGGATGAACCACGCCGCCGGCAATTTATTATGGATCTGATGACTTTGGTCGGCCAAAATCAGGATATAACGCTCATCGGAGTCGTCATCGACAAATCTCTCGTTGACACTTCAGGCAGCGCTCGCGTTGTGAAGCCTGAGGTTCGTTCTCTGGAATTGCTGCTGGAGCGTTACAACTCCTTTTTGCATCAGCAGCATGATAAATCCGGCATTGTGGTGTTGGATCCGGTAAAAGAAACCAGCGATGACAACTTAAGGAGGTTTCAATCCTATCTTTTGGCACAATCGGATCACTTTCGCCCATTGCACATCGTTGAGGGAACATTTTTCGCGAAATCACACACTTCAAACTTGATCCAGGTTGCTGACGTGTGCACCAACGTTTTTTTTCGAGAGATGACGCGTGGGGGAAACTCGCAAGAGTTCAAGGCCGTCCACGCACGTTTTTGGCGGATGAACAGCCGAGTTCAAGGATATGGGATAAAAAAGTGGCCGGTGAGAAGCAGATAGCACCTCGGGGAAGTCACCCAGGCAAAAAAAGCGGCCAAGGAGATTTTCATCTCACCAGTCGCACACTTGCGGCTGTCCTGGTCGCAGATGCAATATCTCACAAAAGGTCCCAAAAAGCAACATTTTGCTGCCAGGCAGTCGTTTCTGAATATCAAACGGCAGCATTCCCAGACCCTGGATTTTGCGCTAATCGATTGAAAAAATTGGGATTGGGTCTGGCGCGACCCAATCATTAAATTCTTCAACGGACAATGAAGGATTACGATGCATTGATTCCATTAAACCGAACCGAGAAAATCATTTTCCTGATACGAGGGCAGAAAGCCCTGCCAGATCGGGACGTTGCGGCGCTCTACGGCGTGGAAACCAGCGTACTCAATCAAGCAGTAAGGCGTAATCAGAGTCGTTTTCCTGCCGATTTCATGTTTGCGCTGACTTGCGAGGAGATTCGGAACATATCACAAATTGTGATATGTGCCGAAATCAAAGATTCGCGCAGGATTTTCGCTTTCATTGCGCACCAAAAAGATTTGAACGAGATATTGCGTCCGCCAACCTCAATCCAACTAAGAGCGGGATTACGCGCATTATGAACCAGGATACCAACATCGATACGCCATCACGCCTGCTTGCTCAAAAAATCGTCAAACGCCTTATTGACGAAGGACTTCTCGGAAAGGAATACGGGGCGAGCATTGTCACCAGGCTCGAGGAAGGCAAAGTGCAGGGGAGTGATTGGAAACTTGTTTTCGAGAAATCCTCAGGCATGCACAAAAGATCGTAGGAGGCAGAATGCTTCAAAAGCTCGAAATTTGCGCGCTTCGGGGAGCAACCAAGCCGCTTACCATCGGATTTGAAAAAGGCAAGAAAATCACCATTATCTACGGCGAGAACGGTACCGGGAAAAGCACCATCTGCGACTCTCTCGAGATTCTTGCCAAGGGAACTATGGGCTCACTGGATGGAAAGGGCCTTGGCAGGACAGAATCCTATTGGCACTCCACTGGCAGGAAATCGACGGATCTATCGGTGGTCTTGACTACATCCGTCGGCAAATGCGAAGCAAAACTGGCAAAATCGAAGGTCGTGGTAAATCCCGAATCCGGGCGGCCTCAGGTAGAGGTGCTGCGGAGAAGGCAAATCCTTGGACTCATCGCAGCACAACCAAAGAATCGATACGATGCTACCAGCCCATTCATAGACATTTCGTCCGTCGAGCGATCGGAGGATGCCCTGCGGCGGCTGCTGGAGGAGGAGAAGAGAAACCGCGAGACGGCTGTCACAAGGATCGAGGAAAACCGCGTCGCAGTGGAGAATTTCTGGAAAGAAGCCGGCGGCCCCGCACCGAACGCACTGTCGTGGGCCCGAGCGGAGATCGCTAAGGATTCATCGATCCTCGAAGAGGAACTCATTCTCTTGGAGAGGCTGGTCAAAAGCATCGAGACGTGCGACAGCGCAAAGCAGCAGCTTGGTCTGACCAATATTGAGGCTGCGAATAGAAAAAATGCTCTTGGGCTCGCTGCTGCAAAGGTTTTAGAGGAACAAGCAAAAGTATCTTTCGAAGAGAGCGATCTGGTTCCCATCTTAGCGGCAGCCAAGGCCTACTTCCACGCACATGAATCACCTGGGAAATGCCCATTATGCGGGAGCGCGGAGTTCGCCCAAGGGCTGCCGTCAAGAGTCGATCAGAAGCTTGATCTGGTCCGCTCTCTGACGGAAGCACTGCGAGTTCAGTCAGAGGCCCAAAAATCTTCGGAGTTGGCGAATCAGCAAGTTATCCGGCAAAAAGGGCATTTCTTCAATGAAGCCGCCAAACTCGCTTTGATGATCAAACTCGAGGAGTTGCCCGCGGGCCTTGCCGTACCTGGATCTTTATTCGATGCAAAGAGAAAGCTCGATATCACCCCTCCCGATTTGGATCTGAGAGTGGCGGCAAGTGATGAATTGTGCTCGCATGCCGCTTCAATATTGATTCCTTTGCGATCCGAGCTGCAAAAACGAAGAGAGCGCAAGGGCGTCCTCCAAAATCTGAAGAGAGCGGTGGAGACATATGACACAAACTTCGCATCCCAACAAGAGTTAGACTCGCTCTTGCCTCATCTGGAGCAGGCCCTGATTGAGATCTCCGATGAGCGACGCCGTTTTGTGGACGATATTTTGCGGAAGATCGCCACGAAGGTGGGCGAATATTATGAAGAGATTCATCCCGGGGAAGGATTGAACAAAATCGGCCTCCTCCTGGATCCGGAGAAACGCGCTTCCCTGGAGATCCTCGGCGCCTTTCCCGGGGCGAAGGATTCACCTCCAGGCGCCTATTTCAGCGATTCACATCTTGATTCTTTGGGGCTTTGCATTTTCCTCGCGCTCACCGGGCTGCGCGATACCGCCAGGACCATCCTTGTGCTGGACGACGTGGTTGCCAGCGCCGATGAACCGCACGTGGAACGCATCATCGGACTTTTGTATAAAGTGGCCGGCGAATACCGGCACTGCATTTTGACAACCCATTATCGGCCCTGGCGTGAAAAATACCGTTGGGGCTGGCTGCGAAATGGCCAATGCCATTTTGTAGAGCTGGTCGACTGGGATCACGCCGGCGGTATCCGACAGGGCAAGGCCATGCCTCCCATCGAAGAACTCAGAACTCTGCTGAATGCCCCACAACCCGGTGCCCAGCTTGTGTGCGCGAGCGCCGGCGTGATTCTTGAGGCTATTCTGGAGTTCTTGACCCTGCTCTACGAATGCAATGTGCCAAGACGAAAAGGAAAATTGACACTGGGTGATCTATTGCCAAGCATAAAAGGGAAACTGCGGGCTTGCCTAAAGATTGAGAGGCTGGAAACAGGCCCTGATGGTAACATCGCATATGGCGCATATCCCCTCGGCCCGTTGTTGGAAGAATTAGAGAAGATTATGCAGGCAAGAAATATTTTTGGGTGCCATTTTAACGATTTGTCTCAGCATCTGCCTGAAGCGGATGCCATTCGTTTTTCAAAAGCCGTTCTGATACTTGCGGATCATTTAATCGATTTGGATTTCGGCTGGCCAGGGTCGGACAAGTCCGGCAGTTATTGGGCCAATGCCCAGCAAACACGGCGTCTTCATCCATTGAAACAACCATCGTGAAATATGGCTCAGAATAAGCAAAAACTCGAACTGACGTGGATTGGGAAGGAGAACCGACCGAGACTGGAGCCGCGCATTCTGCTCGAAGAACCGGAGAAATCCTATTACGCTCAGCACCGTGTGACCGATCACGACTTATTCGATAACTATCTCATTTTTGCCGACAACCTCCTCGCGCTCAAGGCCCTCGAACAAGAATTCTGTGGCAGGATAAAGTGCATATACATCGATCCGCCGTTTAACACCCAACAGGCGTTCGAATTCTACGACGATACAGTTGAACATTCGACCTGGCTGAGCATGATGAGGGATCGTTTAGAAATTTTGCGCCGCCTTCTGTTACCAGACGGAACGCTGTTTGTTCATATTGATGATAACGAGCTTGGCTATTTGATCGTTCTACTCGATGAATTGTTTGGGCGTGACAATCGGATCCATGTTGTAACCTTTAAGCAGGGATCAGCAACCGGGCACAAGGCAATCAATCCAGGATGCGTTAATACAACGAACTTCATTGTGATTTATGCAAAAGATAAATCGAAATGGACACCAAACCGCGTGTTTACTGCCCGGGAACGGGATGTGAGGTACGGTCAATTTATCGAAAATGTTGAAGATTCGTGCGAAAAGTGGCGCGTCACCACACTCATGAAAGCATTCGCGACCGCAAATCGGATCTTTGAGAAGGAGGCAAGATCTTTGGCTAACTCGAGGCCAGGGACCATCGATGATTATGTGGTAAAGAACGCTCGACATGTTATACAGCTTGCTAAACCAAATTATGAGGGAGTCAGTGCTGAAGCGCGAAAACTTATTGATCGGTCCAAAAGCCAACCCGATCAGATTCTCCATTTGCGGCGCGAGGGCTATCCAGATATATATCTGAAGGGTGGCAAGCGAATCTTATTCTATTTCGACAAGCTCAAGAAAATCGACCGGAGATGGGTCGCAGGGGAGCCCTTGACCACGCTTTGGGATGACGTGCTCTCAAACAATCTGCATGCAGAAGGTGGAGTTGAATTTCCAAAGGGAAAGAAACCCGAGGGACTTATCAAGCGAATACTCGAACTTGCGACCGGCTCCGGTGATTGGGTCCTGGATTCTTTTGCGGGCTCAGGAACAACCGGCGCCGTGGCCCACAAGATGGGCCGACACTGGATCATGGTGGAACTGCGCGAGCACTGCCATACGCACATCATCCCGCGCATAAAGAACGTTATCGACGGTGCAGATCGTAGTGGGATCACGGAGGCTGTGGGGTGGAAGGGGGGCGGCGGATTCCGCTATTACCGGCTGGCGCCCTCATTGCTTGAGAGGGATAAGTGGGGAAACTGGGTGATCAGCAAGGAATTCAATGCCGCCATGCTGGCCGAGGCGGTATGCAAACTCGAGGGCTTCGTTTACGCGCCGAGCGATGCGATCTACTGGCTGCACGGCCATTCCACGGAGCGCGATTTCATTTATGTCACCACGGCCAATCTCAGCCACGACCAGCTGCTGCAATTGAGCGATGAGGTGGGCGGGGACCGTTCCCTGCTGGTCATGTGCACCGCCTTCCGCGGCCGCGCCGAGGGGTACGGGAATCTGACCGTGAAAAAGATCCCCAAGGCTGTCCTCTCCCGCTGCGAATGGGGCAAGGACGACTACAGTCTGAAGGTGGAAAACCTGCCCAAAGCGCCCCCCAAGCCCGGCCAGCGCAACCTTTTCGACGAGGGGACAGAATCATGAGGTGCAGGACGTCGCCCAGCAAATTGAACGCAGTACGTGGAGAATCCGGCCACGGTATTCTGAATCTACTGCCTGTCGAAATCTCAGAGGCTGGGACCATACCTGAAATTCGCCGCGCACTGCGAGGCAAATCGGCGCAACCGGGACTACTCCCAACAGGAGATGTGGAATGAAACGCGTCCCACACACCGCCATTGATAAAAGGATCGTGATTATCGCCGGACCGAACGGCGCGGGCAAGACGACCTTCGCAGTCGAATTCCTGCCCAAAGAAGCTGGATGCCCGGTATTTGTGAACGCCGACCTAATCGCCGCCGGACTTTCGCCATTCGCGCCCGATCTGGCGGCGGTCAAAGCTGGAAGACTCATGTTGGATGCCATCGCGGCACATGCAGCAAAGGGCGTGAGTTTTGCATTCGAAACCACGCTGTCCGGCCGAATCTACGTTCGCCGCATCCCGCGCTGGCAGGCTGAGGGCTATCACATCTCTTTGCTCTTTCTCTCATTGCCTTCGCCCGACATTGCCATAGCGCGGGTCAAGGAACGCGTCCTGCAGGGTGGCCACGATGTGCCTGAGACCGAAATACGGCGCCGCTTTGATGCCGGCCTGCGGAACTTTCACAGTGTTTATCGAGACCTCGTGAATGCCTGGTCATTTTATGATAACTCGGGCAGGACGCCCGTTTTATTGGATTGGGGAGAAAAGCCATGAATTCTAAGCCCATCGAACACGCCCGTGATCCGATCTTGCGCACTGCAATGTATGCGCTAAAGCGGGCAGCAAGGCGTGCCCGACTTGAAGCCGAACGCACGGGAACGTGTTTGATTGTCAGGCGCGGCAAGGGTTGGATCCGGATTTCCCCGAAGCCGCGGTTAGGATCGAAGAAGCCATGAACCGTCACGTCAATGCCATCGCGGGCCGCCTGAGCCTGCGCCCGCCGCAACGCCACTCGCTCGAGATTCTCGACCGCATTACCGAGATCGCGCCGCCGGGCAAGGGAACGGATGTCGAGGCCGCGCTGGCCGCGATCCGCGGCGAATTTCCGACGGTAACGGATTTCGAGCGCGAATTCCCTTCGCTCTGTTTTGCGCTTGCCACCGGAGTGGGGAAAACCCGTCTGATGGGAGCATTCATCAGCTATCTGCATCTGGCGCGCGGCATCAATAATTTTTTTGTGCTTGCTCCCAATCTGACGATCTATAACAAGCTGATCGCCGACTTTACGCCGGGGACGCCAAAATATGTTTTCCGGGGCATCGCGGAGTTCGCCACTGAATCACCGGCGATCATTACCGGGGACAATTATGAACGTTCCGCGGTGGCGCTGTTCGAACAGCTGGGGCCATGCCGGGTAAACATCTTCAACATTTCGAAGATCAATTCCGAGGTGCGCGGCGGCAAGTCGCCCCGTATCAAGCGCCTTTCGGAATATATCGGCCAGAGCTACTTCGACTATCTGGCGGGTCTCCCCGACCTCGTATTGCTGATGGACGAATCCCACCGCTACCGGGCTTCGGCGGGCGTGCGCGCGATCAATGAATTGAAGCCGGTGATGGGCCTGGAACTGACCGCCACTCCATTCGTGGAAACGAGCAGAGGACCCGTGGCCTTCAAAAACGTGATCTTCGATTACCCGCTCGGCAGGGCCATGAGTGATGGTTTCGTTAAGGAACCGGCCGTCGTCACGCGCAAAAACTTCAATCCGGCGGCGATGTCGACGGAGGAGATCGAGCGCCTGAAACTCGAGGACGGCATCCGCCTGCACGAGCAGACCAAAGTGCTGCTGGAGACCTACGCCCGCGAGAACGGCGAGCAGATCGTCAAGCCTTTCCTGTTGGTCATTGCCCGCGACACGACTCATGCGGGAGCGCTGATTCAGTTGATCCAGCGGGACGACTTTTTCGAAGGACGATACCGGGAAAAGGTCATCCAGGTGGATTCGAGCAGGACCGGCGCGGAAGAAGACGAAATGATTGACCGCCTGCTCAAGGTGGAGCACACGGATGAGCCGACGGAAATCGTCATTCATGTCAACATGCTCAAGGAAGGCTGGGATGTAACCAATCTCTACACGATCGTCCCGTTGCGGGCGGCCAACGCGCGGACCCTGATCGAGCAGTCCATCGGGCGCGGATTGCGCCTCCCCTACGGCAAGCGCACCGGAGTGGCCGGCGTCGACCGGCTCAATATTGTGGCTCATGACCGGTTCCAGGAGATCATCAACGAGGCGAACCGGCCGGAATCGCCGATCCGCCTGCAAGCCATAATGCTCGGGGCTGAGGAGCTTGGGGAGAAAACCAAAACGGTGGTCTCACAGTCGCTACTGGCGAACAAGCTGGGCGTCAAGCCCGTTCGGGCGGCCGGCGCAACCGAGGTGGCGACCAACAATGATCCGCCGGCGTTCGCAACCCCGGAGGAAGAAAAGATCGCTCGGCTTACCTGCGATGTGGTTCGCAAATTCGAAAACCAACCGCGGCGGCTGCCGTCCGTTTCCTATTTGAAAGAGGCTGACCTGCAGGCAGAGGTGATTCGCGAAGTCAAAGCGCAATATGGCGGGGCTCAACTCGATTTGCAGGGATTGGAGCAGCAGCCCGACGTGGCGGCGGTGGTTGCAAAGACGACTGACCTGATCATCGAGCAAACCATCGATATTCCGCGCATCCTGGTAGTGCCGAAGGGCAAAGTAACCTCCGGCTTCAAGCCGTTTTTGCTCGAGCTGGACGGACTGCGTTTTCAGGCGCCTTCCGAAGAGCTTTGGATTCAGTATCTGCGCACGGGCGGGACCGAAATCGTCAGCCTGGGAAGAGGCGGCATCGAGGAAGCCCGGCTCGAGGATTACGTCGTGAGCGGTCTCGTGGATTTCGACGACGTGGCATACGACCATCATGCCGATCTGCTCTACGATCTGGCCTCACAGACGGTGCGGCATTTCATGACGTACCTCTCGGAAGGGGATACGCGAAAAGTGTTACGCCTTCACCGGCGGGAAGTCGTCCGTTTTATCCACGCGCAAATGCAGCAGCATTATTGGGAGGAAGCGTCAGGTTATGAAGTAGTCGTGAGCAAGGGTTGGACCGAGTTGAAACCGAGCGCATATACGGCCTCAGCCACCCTCCCGACTATGGATCTTCATCAGTCACCGGCCGACAAATCCAACATGGCGAAGTATCTTTTCAACGGCTTCCAACGATGCCTCTACCCAGTTCAAAAATTCCATTCCGAGGCGGAGCGCGTTCTCGCGGTCATTCTCGACCGCGAAGCGAAGCGGTGGTTTAAGCCGGCGAAGGGCCAGTTTCAGATATTTTACCGGTCGGGCTCCGATCACCTGGAATACCAGCCGGACTTCGTCGCCGAAACTAAGGATGCCATCCGCATGCTGGAACCAAAGGCAAGAAACCAGATGGAAGATGCGGATGTGCTCGCAAAGCGGGAAGCCGCGATAAAATGGTGCGAGCACGCCAGCGCGCATGCCGCGACGTATGGCGGCAAACCGTGGAAGTACGCACTCATACCCCACGACCGGATCGCGGCCAATATGACGATAACAGGACTCATATGAAAATGGATTCCCTTCGGCGGCTGAAACCAAGGCAATTTCTTGTTCTACTTCCTATCCTTTGAAGGTGCCGCGAAAATCTCCGGATCGGACTGTGCCGATCGCATATAGATTGCCGGGATTGTTGTCCTCGCGCGGCCTGCGGCCGCAACCGAATCTCCAAAAGCAAACCACAGAGGACACAGAGACACAGAGAAAGCGAAAGGAAGAGACGGCCTTCCGCGGGCCCGCAGGAGCCAGGGCCAATCCTGCCGCGGAAAGCCGTCTCTTCCTTTCGCACGCAGAGAAGGGAACGGGTGTCTCTCTGTGTCTCTGTGCTCTCTGTGGTTCAAAAATCCTTTCCGATCCGGAAAGGATCTGCGGGTTAGTAGCAAATAAGGGACGGTTTGAAGACTGCTGCACGGCGGGCCGTGCTACCGCCTCCTGGATTTTTTTGCCGGCCGGCCCGTTTCCTCGCGGCCTGCCCGGTGGCTGTGGCAGATGGCCACGGCCAGTGCGTCGGCCGCGTCGTCGGGGGTCGGCGTCTCGGGCAGATTCAGCAGCAGCCGGACCATCATCTGCACCTGGCCTTTTTCGGCGCGGCCGTAGCCCACGATCGCACTCTTGATTTCGAGCGGGGAATACTCGAAGACGGGCAGCCCTTTCTGAGCCGCCACCAGAAGCGCCACACCCCGGGCGTGGCCGAGCTTCAGAGCCGATTGCACGTTGGCTGAATAGAAGACCCCCTCGATGGCCACCGCGTGAATTACCTCGCGGGAGAGGATCTCTGTCAGGCGCGCATAGATTTCAAGCAGGCGATCGTGGAAGGGCCGGCGCGGTGATGTTCTGATCGCGCCGAAGAGCACCGGGGAATGCATGGATCCGTCGGACTCGATGATTCCGTAGCCCGTGGTTTCGCTGCCAGGGTCAATCCCCAGGATTCGCATCAGGAGCCGTCTCAGGAAGCTTCCTGCATGGCCGCATCGTCGATATCGAAGTTGGACCACACATTCTGGATGTCTTCCTGGTCCTCGAGAGCTTCCATGAGTTTCAGCATGGTCTGGGCTCCCTTGCCCTCGAGCTTCACATAGTTCTGGGGCACCATGGAGACTTCAGCCGCGGCGGTGGCAATGCCGTCCTTTTCGAGTGCGGCTTTCAGGGATTCGAAACTTTCGGGTGTGCAGAAAATCTCGAAGTTTTCGCCGTCCTCTTTCAAATCGTCGCCGCCGTTGTTGAGGACCAGATCCAAGAGCTTTTCCTCATTGGCCTTGGCCTTTTCGACGACGAAGTAGCCTTTTCGATCGAACATCCAGGCCACACAGCCAGACTCACCCAGGTTGCCGCCGTTTTTGGACAGGATGTGCCGCAACTCGGCCACAGTTCTATTGCGGTTGTCGGTCAGGACACGCATGAAAATGGCAGCTCCGCCCGGCCCGTATCCTTCGTAATTGACTTCTTCATAGGAAACGCCCGGAAGTTCGCCGGTGCCGCGCATGATCGCGCGCTTGATGTTGTCGGCCGGCATGTTGGCTGCCTTTGCGGTGTTCACCACCAGGCGCAGCCGGGGATTGGCATCGAGATCACCCCCGCCCGACCGGGCCGCGACCGTCATTTCCTTGATCAGGCGGGTAAAAATGCGCCCGCGCTTGGAGTCGGTCGCCGCTTTTTTGTGCTTGATAGAATGCCATTTGGAATGACCGGACATAAGTACTCCTTTTCCCAGAGGATCCTTTCATTTTAACATAGATGCTGGTACTTTGTACCGTTGTTGGCTGTCATTTCCGGGTGCAATCGGAAGTGGGACTCAATATCTTGCCGCAGCTTTCAGAACGAATTGGGCCAATAATTAAAAACGCCACGGATTCCACAGATTCCACGGATTCAAAAAGCCTGGCGGATGATAGGTTCGAACTGGAGCGACCTGTTCCAGCACATGATTGAGAATTTTTCGGAAAATCTGTGAAATCCGTGGAATCCGTGGCGTTTTTGTTTTGATTTCTCCAGGAGTGAGTCCCACTTTCGATAAAACCGGTCATTTCCTGCGGCAGATCTGGAGCGTAACTATGGATCAGGAACAGATTCTCTCGTTGTTTACGGAGTCGGGCGCGCTGCTGGAAGGGCATTTCCGCCTCTCGTCGGGGCTGCACAGCGGGCGCTATCTTCAATGTGCGCTGGTGCTTCAGTACCCCGAACATGCCGCTGCCCTGGGGGCCGCGCTCGCCGCACGCATGCTTGCGCAGGCGGCAAGGCCGGGACTGGTGATCGCACCGGCTCTCGGCGGCATCCTGGTCGCCCATGAAGTCGCCCGGGCCCTTGGAGTGCGGGCGCTTTTCGCCGAGCGCCAGGACGGGGCGCTCATGCTGCGCCGCGGATTCCGCATCGAGCCGGGCGAAACCTGTTTCGTTGTTGAGGATGTGGTGACAACCGGCGGCTCCACCCGCGAGACCATGGATGTAGCCCGGCAGGCCGGCGGGATTGTGAATGCCGCCGGGGCGCTGGTTGACCGAAGCGGCGGCCGGACAGACCTGGGCGTGCCCGCGATGGCACTCGCGGTGCTGAATTTCCCGAATTATAAGCCTGAGGAATGCCCCATGTGCCGGGCCGGCAGCCCGGTGGCCAAGCCTGGAAGCCGATGATCGCCCGGCGCAACATAAAACTCGTCCTCGGATTCGACGGCACTGCATACCACGGGTGGCAGATCCAGGAGCATCACAAAACCATTCAGGGAGAATTGCGCGCTGCCGTCGGGAAGATCACTCGCGAGGAGATCATCCCGGCCGGCAGCGGCCGCACCGACGCCGGCACCCATGCGCGCGCGTTTGTGGCTAATCTCCTGACCACCAGCCGGATCCCTGCCAATGCCCTCGCGCGCGCCCTCAACAGCGCGTTGCCGCCGGATATCCGCATTTTTTCGGCGCATGAAGTCGCCGCGGATTTTCATGCCCGGGCAAGCGCGCGTTCCAAGATCTACCGGTATCAGATCTACCGCGGACCCGTCCTCCCGCCACACCTGGCGCGCGAACATTATCATTACCCGTACACGGTTGACCTGGAGATCATGAAGACGGGGGCGAAACTGTTCGTGGGCACTCACGACTTTGCCAGTTTTGCTGCCAGGGGCGGCGCGGGCAAAAGGACCGTGCGCCACATATTTCGCTGCGAGCTCAAGAGTGCCGGCCATCGCCTGATTTTCACGGTGGAAGGGAACGGCTTTCTGCACCATATGGTCAGGAACATGGTGGGAACGCTCCTGGAACTTGGCCGGGGGCAGATGACACCCGGTGAATTCGCGGCGCTGTTCGAGCAGCGCGACCGTACCCTTGCGGGATTTACCGTGCCGGCAAATGGCCTGATCCTGGTCAAAGTCCGATATTGAGGAGAATGGGGCCGGCGGCAAAGCCGAGGGATTTGCGGGCGGGACGCCCGCGCTCCCAGAAGGTCCGTCCTAGAATTATTAACGGCATGACTCCCATTTTTGCTAGGATTAGGCAGCTGATGCGAGGGAATCACCAATGAAAGGCAAGGCGGTCCTGGCTGAACCTGGAAGCAGCGAAGCGGCGCTGCTGAAAAAGATCGACAGGAGCCGGCTGCCGCGGCACATCGCCGTCATCATGGATGGAAATGGCCGCTGGGCCCACCAACGCAAGATGCCCCGGGTCGCCGGGCACCGGGCAGGGATCGAATCAGTCCGGGAAATCATCGAAGCATCCGCGCGGCTGGGGCTCGAGGTTCTCACGCTGTATGCGTTTTCGGTGGAAAATTGGAAGCGCCCCCAGACCGAAGTGCGCACACTGATGGGCCTGCTCAAGGAATACATCAGGCGTGAATTGGATCGCCTGGCAGACGGCAACATTCGATTTATTGCCATCGGCCGGGTGGCGGAACTCGCGCCATCCGTGCGCCAGGAACTGCTGAAAGCCATGGAGAAGACCCGCGGGAATACCGGCATGCTGCTGTGCGTGGCGCTGAACTATGGCGGCCGTGCCGAACTGGTCGACGCGTTTAATCGGCTCGCCCTGCAGCAGAATGGCGGCTGCGCGCCGGTTACAGAGGAGGCGGTTGCGCAGGCCCTCTATACGGCAGGCATTCCGGATCCCGATTTGCTGATCCGCACCAGCGGCGAAATGAGGATCAGCAATTTCCTTCTATGGCAGATCGCCTATGCCGAGATCTACATTACGCCAACGTATTGGCCCGACTTCCGGCGTAAGGATCTCTTCGAGGCAATTCTTGACTATCAGAAAAGGGAACGCCGATACGGAGCCATCAACAGACACGGAGCAACGAAGCGCTAGCCAAGGACTGCGCCCTTCCGGCTTCCGGCTTCTGGCTTTTAACGAGAACCAGATTCCCGTTACGCTTCGCATAACCATCTAAATAAAGAAGCGGAAACGCATCCGGTTATATCCTATGATCCTGCGAATCATCTCCGCCGCGGTGCTGGTTCCGGCCACCCTTGCCCTGGTTTATTTTGCTCCCCCCCTCCTGTTTCTGGCGGTTCTCGGGATCGCCGGATCCGTTTGCCTTTACGAGTATTTTCAAATCACCCGCGCGCTGGGGGCCGATGGGCAGCCATGGGTCGGCCATGCCGCGTTCTGGCTCCTTCTGGTTGGGCTCTGGGGGGCATGGGCGCCTGCACCGCTGCTCTGCGCCTGCCTGGTGCTATCGGTATTCCTGGCCGGCATGTGGCGGCGTGCTGCGATGCAGTCCAGGGTCCTCGGCCTGATGGCCAATCTGCTGGGAATTTTCTATCTCGCCTTCAGCCTCTTTTCAGCCTATTCCGTGCGGCATGGCAAAGACACCCATGCCGGTCTGGAATGGACGCTGGTCCTGCTGGTGGTGATCTGGGCAGGAGACACCGCCGCGCTTTTTTGCGGCCGGAGCTTTGGACGCACGCGCTTCGCTCCTCAACTCAGTCCGAAGAAAACCAACGAGGGGGCTGCCGGCGGTCTGCTGGCGGGGATCCTGGCCGCCATTCTCCTCCGATCGTTGTTCTTCCCGCATCTTCCGCCCGCCCATGTAATCGCGGTTTCCCTGCTCGTCGGGATTTTCGGACAGCTGGGCGATCTGGCCGAATCCATGCTGAAGCGCGCCGCCGAGGTCAAAGAGAGTTCGAATCTGATACCGGGCCACGGCGGCCTCCTGGACCGCATCGACAGCCTGCTTTTCGCCTTCCCGGTCCTCAACGCCTACTTGTATTTTCTCAATAGATAGTCAATCTGAACAACAAGAAGGAGTCAGGAGCCAGGAGTCAGGAGTCAGTAGAAAAGCAAAAGTTCCCTCACCCGTGCGCACGAAACCGCGACGTTCATTCTGGCTTCTATCTCCATCGGAAATATTCCGGCATCAGGATTTAATCCGGATTCCGAAGTTGATGCTTGTCAAAAGCCCTTTCAAAACAAGTGGGGCAGGCTTTAGCCCGGCCGCCGGATCGTTCTGGGCCGGGTGAAGCCCTCTGCCACCAAAGGCTGCCGTTCATCCAAGTGAGTTATTGGCTGAAAAATGCGGGAGACAGCAGAAAACAAAGGAAGTTCTTCATCGGCACACACAAATCCCCGGTTTTTCTCCTGACTCCTGGCTCCTGACTCCTGACTCCTTCTAAGTTTTATGGCATTCAGCGCGGTTCTTAGCTACAATCACAATTTTGCAATTTGCCGATAGGCAGGCTCTCATGAAATCTGTTTGTGTTCTTGGATCGACCGGTTCCATCGGCACCAACACTCTCCGCGTAACCTCCAGTTTTCCCGGCGCATTTCGAATCGTTGGCCTGGCGGGCGGCAGGAACTTCCGGCTGCTTGCGGACCAGGTGGAGGCAGTGCGTCCGCTGATTGTCTCCGCACTGGATGAAGAAGCGTGCCGTGAGCTGCAATCCATTCTGCGGCATCGCGGATATCCGGCCGGGCAGACCCGGTTCGTTTTCGGGGAGGACGGCACGATCGAAGTCTCCTGTCACCCTGAGGCGGACATCGTGCTTGCGGCGATCAGCGGGGCGGCAGGCCTGCTGCCGACCTACCAGGCGCTGGACTGTGGCAAGCGGATCGCGCTGGCCAACAAGGAGGCGCTCGTCATGGCTGGGCAGATCATGATGGAAAAGGCGCGCGAACGGGGAGTGGAGATCCTCCCGGTGGACAGTGAGCACAATGCCATACACCAATGCCTGCGCAGCGCCCATCCGCGGGAGGTGAAGCGGCTGATCCTGACGGCTTCCGGCGGGCCGTTCCGCGACACCGCGAAGGAGCGGTTTCCGGCCATCACGGCCGAAGAGGCCTTGAACCACCCGACCTGGAGCATGGGGAGGAAGATCACGATCGACTCCGCGACCCTGATGAACAAAGGTCTGGAAGTCATCGAGGCTTCCTGGTTGTTTGGCGTGGCGCCGGACGAGGTGGATGTCGCAGTGCATCCGCAGAGCATTGTCCATTCGATGGTGGAATTTGTCGACGGCTCCATCGTGGCCCAGCTCGGCGTGACCGACATGCGCATTCCGATTCAATATGCATTGACCTATCCGGAGAGATGGAAGTGCGCGCTCCCCTCCCTGGACATCCACAAACTCTCCAGGCTGGAATTTCTGGAACCGGACCGGCAGAAATTTCAATGCCTAGATCTCGCATTCCGGGCGCTTCGGGCAGGCGGGACAGCGCCCGCCGTGCTGAACGCGGCCAATGAAGTTGCTGTCGAGTGTTTCCTCAACAAGAAAATCGGCTTCGACGAGATTCCCAGGATTATTTCGGCAACGCTGGAAGCCCATGCTCCCCTGCCCGCCGCTTCCCTCGCGGTGGTGCTCGACGCAGACGCCTGGG
>Ga0315277_10006021_pt1 | contig 15949 bp, 15 predicted proteins | sample YL17G05_15_MG_FD_203695 | JGI IMG/M metagenome (GOLD analysis project Ga0315277, IMG submission 203695) | Sediment microbial communities from Yellowstone Lake, YNP, Wyoming, USA - YL17G05_15 | ecosystem: Environmental > Aquatic > Freshwater > Lake > Sediment | place: USA: Wyoming | collected...
GCTGGATCATGGACCTGATGAAAGACCTGGGCGGCGTCCCCACCAAGGACCAGCTGGTCAAGTACATCTGGGACACCCTGAACGCAGGAAAGGTCGTCCCCGGATACGGCCACGCCGTCCTGCGCAAGACCGATCCGCGGTATGTCGCCCAGAGGGAATTCGGCCTCAAGCATCTCCCCAACGACGACATCTTCAAGGTCGTCAGCGCGGTCTATGAAGTCGCCCCCGACATCCTGACCAAGCACGGCAAGACCAAGAACCCCTGGCCCAACGTCGATGCCCACAGCGGATGCCTGCTCTGGCACTACGGCGTCACCGAGTACGACTTCTACACCGTGTTCTTCGGCGTTTCCCGCGCCATGGGTGTCCTGGCCCAGCTGATCTGGAGCCGCGCCCTCGGCCTGCCGATCGAACGGCCGAAGAGCGTTACGACCGACTGGGTCGACGCCCAGATCAAGGCCGCGGCTGCGCCCAAGGCCTGACCTGCGCCCTGTCGAAAAAGCACGAACTCAAGGGACGGCTCTCCTCGGAGGGCCGTCCCTTGATTCTCTATCAATTTATGTTGTCATAACGAGTCAGGACGGGTGAGCTAAAATCCCCGTCGCTGAAATGTCATTGTCAGCGGTACTCTCGTCATGACATTCAAGGGAGTAAAGTCACATGGAACTCAAGATCGGTCTTATCGGCTGCGGCACCGTCGGCCAGGGTCTCCTGGAGATCCTCGACCGCAAGAGCGAGTATCTCAAGGATGCCTATGGCTTCGAGTCGCGGATCGTCGCCGTCACCGACAAACTCAAGGGGTCGATCCTGGTCCCTCAGGGGATCGAGATCCGCCGTCTGCTCACTCTGCTGGCGGCGGGGAAACGCGTCGATGAATACTTCCGCGAAGGGGCGACGGCCGAGGTCATCGACCCCCTGGACATGATCGAGAAATGCGAGGCGGACGTCATCGCCGAACTCACCTATACCGACATCAAGACCGGCGAGCCGGCGACAAGCTACATCAAGAAGGCCTTGCGCACGGGCAAGCATGTCGTCACTTCCAACAAGGGTCCGGCGGCGCTCTATTACGGGGAGCTGAGCAAACTGGCGAGACAGAATAACCTGCACTTCCGGATCGAAGGGACCGTCATGAGCGGGACACCCGTTTTCAGCCTGGGCGAGGCGGGACTGGCCGGAAATGAGTACCGCGAGATCAAAGGAATCCTCAACGGGACGACCAACTTCATCCTCTCCAAGATGGAGCTCGAGGGCATGGAATACGGCGAGGCCCTCGCCCTGGCCCAAAAACTGGGTTACGCTGAAGCCGACCCGACGGCCGACGTGGAAGGTTATGACGCATTGGCCAAGATTGTCATCCTGTCCAACGTCTTCCTGGGCGGGGAATTGACGCCGGCCGACGTCAAGAGGGAAGGGATTACGGCTTTGAGCCGGAGCCTGGTCGTGGCGGCCAAAGAGCAGGGCTTCCGCTACAAGCTCATCGCCCAGACGAGGAGAGCCGGGGCCAAGATCGAGGCCAGTGTATCTCCCCAGAAGCTTCCCTTGTCCGACCCGCTGGCCGGAGTCATGGGCGCCCAGAACGCGCTGACCTTTGACACCGACCTCATGGGAAAGGTCACCATCCAGGGAGCCGGCGCCGGCAAGATCGAGACGGGCTATTCCATCCTCTCCGACATCCTGGCCATCCACCGCCACCTTAAAGCCAGGGCGTGAACCAGGGCGATCCAGAGATTTGACTTTAAACCCTGAAAAGGGATATGAAAAAGGGTACGGGTAATCGGGAAGACGGAGGTCCCATGAGCGCCGATCAAAAATATAGTCCGGGGGTTATGCGTTATGTCGAAGAATCCAAAAAGCTCCTCGCCCAGCGTAAGGCCCTGATCGAGCGGGTCAAGGGCTACAAGTTCGACACCATCGCCGTGCACGGTCTCTATTCCCTGGAGGAGTCCTATGACCGGAATCAGGGGGCCGTCATCGAACCAGTCTTTCCCTCGGCTTCCCAATCCTACCGGGACGCCGACGAGCTCGAAGCCGCCCTCGCCTATCTCATCCCCACCTGGTGCTACACCCGAATCGCCAACCCGACCACCTATTATCTCCAGGACATCCTCGCCCTCCTCGAAGGCTACGGGACGGGATGCGATACATCCTGCGTCATCACCGCCTCCGGGATGTCGGCCATCGCCATGGCCACGGACGCCTTCCTGGTCAAGCAGAAGAGCGGCCCGGAGAAAACCAATTTCGTCTCCTCGATTCGGCTCTACGGCGGCTCCTTCCAGAACTTCAACGTGCGCAAAAAGCAGGAGCGGGGAGTCGAGGTCCGCTGGGTCCTCCATCCCGAGAACATCCAGGAATGGAAAGGCCCGATCGACGAGGACACCCGCTTCCTCTATATGGAAGCTCCCAGCAACCCGCAGCAGTCCTTTGCCGACATCAAGGCGCTGGCCGACCTGGCCCACTCCTTTGAGATCCCGTTGATCATCGACGCGACCTGCGCAACGCCGGCCCTAATGCGCCCGATCGGCTGGGGCGCCGATATCGTCGTCCACTCCCTGACCAAGTCCATCACCTCGGGAGGGATGGCCATCGGCGGAGCCATCATCTGCCGCCGGCCGATCGTCACCAAGGTCAAGAACGATCACCCCCTGTTCAAGGAGAGTTTCGCCGAATACATCCAGTTCCTCCCCTATCGGGACCAGGGGCCGGCGGCGTCCCCGATGAACGCCATGTTCGCCCTGAATGATGTCCGGACGTTGCGCAGCAAGATGGACCTGGTCAGCCAAAGCTGCCAGAAGGTGTCCGAGTTCCTGGAAAAGCACCCGCGCGTATACCAGGTTGACTATCTCGGCCTGCCGAGCTATCCGCTCCACAAGCTGGCCAGGGACTACATGAAGCTCGTCGATTCCGAAGATGGGAAGGGCGGTGAGCTCAACCGCTACGGCCACCTGATGAGCTTCCGGGTGGACGGGCCTCCTGAGAATGCGCGTAAGGTTTTCGACAATTTCCGCCTCATCTTCCGGGCGACCGACCTGGGACGGATCAAGAGTGTCGCCACCATCCCGGCCATCTCGACCCACCAGCAGCAGGGAGAAGAGGCGCGCCGCCTGGCCGACGTTCCGCCCCAGCTCATCCGGCTCTGCGTCGGAGGCGAGGACCCGGCCGATATCATCGCCGACCTCGACCAGGCCCTCAAGTCTTTGTGATAACGCGTTTAGCGCGCCTTTCCATTCGACCTGCGTTCTACTTCACTTCTCATTGACCAAGGCAAGGGAAATCGTCTACAATCGTCTCGGATGGAAAAGATCAGGATCCTGGGCGACCACGCTCTCCAACTCCGGGGAAAAGTGAGGATCAGCGGGTCCAAAAACGCCGTCCTCCCCGCCATCGTCGCCTCTCTCCTGACCGAGGAGCGCCTCTGGCTGCACAACATCCCCCGGGTGAAGGACGTCTTCACTACCCTCACGCTTATGGAAGAACTGGGCGCGGATTCCGAGCTCAAAGAGGACACCCTCTCTATCCGGTCCAAAAAAATCATCTCGCCGGAGGCTTCCTACGAGCTCGTCCGCTCGATGCGGGCCTCCATCCTGGTCCTCGGGCCTCTTCTGGCGCGTTACGGCAAGGCCATCGTCGCTCTTCCCGGCGGGTGCGCCATCGGATCGCGGCCGATCGATCTCCACATCGCCGGAATGCAGCGGCTCGGCGCCACCATCACCCTCGAACACGGGTACATCACAGCCGAGGCCTCGCGTCTCAACGGCTCCGATATCCAGTTCGAAAAGAAAACTGTAGGGGGGACGGAGAATCTCCTCATGGCCGCGACACTGGCCCAGGGAGAGACCGTCCTCCGCAATTGCGCCCGCGAACCGGAGGTCGTCTGCCTGGCGGAGCTCCTGGTCAAAATGGGCGCCCGGATCGACGGCGTCGGCGAGGAGGTCATGCGCATCCACGGAGTCAAAGAGCTGGGCGGGGCCGACCACCAGATCATACCCGACCGGATCGAGGCCGGGACGTTCCTCGTGGCCGGGGCCCTGGCCCAGGGTGACATCTCCCTGGAGAACGTCGAGCCCGGACATCTTACGGCCATTGCCGAGAAACTTTGCGCCTCAGGAGCGAACATCGAGAAAATCGACGACCGGACCCTGCGGGTTATCGGCAGCCCCGATATCAAGCCTCAGGACATAACCACCTCTCCTTACCCCGGTTTCCCCACTGATATGCAGGCCCAGTTCATGGTCCTCATGACCCAGGCCGCCGGGACTTCCATAATCACCGAGACGATCTTTGACCGCCGCTTCTCCCACGTCAACGAGCTTCTCCGCCTGGGAGCCAGTATCGAGGTTAACGGCGACAAGGCTGTCGTCAGGGGAAAAACGCCGCTCTCCGGCGCCGAGGTCATGGCTACCGACCTCAGAGCGTCGGCCTCGCTCATCCTGGCCGGCCTCATCGCCCGGGGCGAGACCGTTATCAACGACGTCGAGCACCTCGACCGCGGCTACGAAAAGATAGAAGAAAAGCTCAAGCGGCTCGGCGCCTTCATCGAAAGAATGAAAAAGTAAGACGAAACCAGCGGCGGAGGAGGGAAAAATGGAGATTACCTGGCTCGGCCATTCCGCGGTTAAAATCAAGGGTTCGAAGACGGTCTTCATCGATCCCTTTATGACCGGCAACCCAAGCTGTCCGACGTGTCCCGACGAAATCCGGGAAGCCGATATCATCATCGTTACCCACCATCACGGCGACCACCTGGGCGATGCCTTCGCCCTGGCCGGGAAGACGGGCGCCGTCCTGGTCGGCATCCACGAGATCGCCGTCGAGGCCCAGGCCGAGGGGATCGCGGCCGAGGGCATGAACATCGGCGGGACAATCGAGGTCAAGGGCGTCAAGATCCACATGGTCGTCGCCCATCACTCGGCGGAGAAGGGCAACGCCACGGGGGTGATCGTCGAGCTGGACGGGAAGCGCCTCTACCACGCCGGCGATACCGGCCTGACCTACGACATGAAACTGGTCGCCGAATTTTTCCGTCCCGATTTGAGTTTCATCCCGATCGGCGACCGCTATACCATGGGAATCCCGTCGGCCGTCAAGGCTGTCGAGTTCGTCCAAACCAAGCGTGTCATCCCCATCCACTTTGACACTTTCCCGATCGTCCAGGCGGACCCGCAGGAGTTCAAGCGGAGGGTCGGCCCTCTGGCCGAGGTCATCATCCTCAAGCCTGGGGGAACGTATACTCTCTGAAATATGGCCGACATCGTCATCATCGGGGCGGGACGTTTGGGGACATCTCTGGGCCGCGCCCTCGTCCGCAAAGGACACCACCTGCGGGCCGTGACGTGCCGCCGGAAAGGGTCCGCCGCAGAAAGCCGGGCGATCATCGGCCGGGGCGGCGCAATGACCGACAATGCGGCCGCGGCCCGGCTGGGAACAATCATATTCCTGTGCCTGCCGGATGAGGAACTGCCGCGGGTCGTCTCCCGGCTGGCGCGCAGCCGGGTCGATTGGAAGGGAAAGACCGTTTTCCACACCAGCGGCCTTCTGCCGGCCCGCTTGCTCGAGCCGATCAAAAAGAGGGGCGCTTTCGTCGCTTCTTTTCATCCCGGGCAAGCCTTCCCGAGCAAAAAGACCCGGCCCTCCCATTTTCGCGGAATCTCCTTCGGCCTGGAGGGGGACCGGGAAGCCCTGGCCCTGGCGGTGAGGCTGGTCCGTCAGCTTGGAGGCCGGACGATTATCATTCCAGAGGGAGCCAAGCCGCTCTATCATGCGGCATTCAGCTTCGCCAGCAACTTCCTCGTCATTCTCCTCGATGCTGCCGCCGAACTCATGGGCCAAGCGGGAATACCAAGGGATCGGGCCGCCCGGATGCTTTTCCCACTGCTCCAAGGAACTTTACGCAATGTAAAGAATCTTGACACAGTGGGATCCCTGACTGGACCACTGGTAAGGGGTGATACTGCTTCGGTCGGAGCCCACCTCGATGCCCTTAAGCGCCTTCCCCAGTATGCGGAAGTATACAGGAAACTGAGCCTTTTAGGACTGGAGATGGCCACGAAAAGGGGCCTGGAGCCAAAAAGGATCAGGGCATTGAAAAACCGGCTGGAAGGTAGATAACCTCTGCTTCGAGGTCGATCCCGAACTTCCGTTTGACCCGTGCTTTCATCGTCCTGGCCAGGGACCGGATGTCCTCGGCCGTAGCCCCGCCATAGTTGAGGATAAAGTTCGCATGGCCGGCGTAAACGCCCGCTTTCCCTCTCTTGAGCCTTTTCGCCCCCACTTCGTCGAGCAGGCGACCGGCTGCGGTCCTCGTGCCGTCCGGCAGGACGGGATTCTTATAAAAGCTCCCGGCGTAGGCCATTTTCGGCGAGGGACAGGGAGATCTTCTCTTGGCCAGGTTTTCGTCCATTCTGGCCCTTATCCGGCCCTTGTCGCCCTTTCGGAACCGGAAGGCGGTCTCCAGAACGGTCAGGTGTCTTCGTTTGAGGATGGAATCCCTGTACCCGAACTCAAAGAAGTCTTTGCCCACTCTGATCTCTTTTCCCTGCTCGTCGAGAACCAATGCCTCCTCGACAAGCTGGCCGACAGATAGGCCCCAGGCGCCGGCGTTGCCGAAGACCGCTCCGCCTGTCGTCCCCGGGATCCCGGCTGCAAATTCGATCCCTTCGAGGCCCTCTTCGAGCGCGAACGAAACCAGGTCGGCCAGGGGCGTTCCCGCCAGGGCGATAACCCGGCCGTCCCCCTTTCTGCGAGTAATGCCCCGAACCTCGTTCTTGACGATCAGGCCGCGAAATCCGCCGTCATCGAAAAGCATATTAGTACCGGACCCGATGACGTAATAAGAGAGAGATTGTTCATGAGCGAAGCACAGGCAGGATTTCAGCTCTTTGAGCGAACGGGCCTCAAAAAAATGGTCGGCCGGGCCGCCGATCCGGAAGCTGGAATGAAGACGCAGGCTGACCCGCCGCCGCAGCGGGCGCTTGACGGAGTCCTGGAAAAGACGGGGAAGGGAGCAAGTTGATGGAGTCACAAGAATTATTTTAGCAGGTTTGGCACGGTTTTTGCTATATTTTCCAGGGCCTTGTATTGACAGGGATTGCCTATTCTTGTTATTATGCTTAAAATTTTTTTGTGAGGTTAGCAATGAGGACAAAGTCCTGGTTTTTACTCGCTATATTCTCCTTCCTGGCCGCGCCCCTCTTCGCTCAGAATGCGTGCGACGACGCCTACATCAGGGCGATGACCGAGAAGAACCCGGCCCAGCAGGCCCAGCTTCTCAAGGACTTCCTGTCCAAGTGCGCCGGAACGGGCAGCCAGTACGAGAACTTCGCCAACGCCAATCTCTCCCTTCTCAATTACCCCGGGAAGACGCCGGCTGAAGCCATCAGCTACGGAGAGAAGGCCGTTTCCCTGGGCGGGCTGGATGACCTGACCAAATGCCAGATCATGCTCCAGCTGTCCGCCCTTTACAGCCAATCCGGCCAGAACCTGGAGAAGGCCAAGAGCTACGGACTCCAGGTGACCGAGGTCGCCAAAGCGGCGAAGTCAAAGGAGACGGAGGGATCCACCACGAGCGCCGATCAATGGAACAAGATGATCGGGGCGGGCTATTTCACTATGGGTCAGGCCCAGGAGAAAGCCAAGGATTACAGGGGCGCCGTCGATTCTTACGCCAATTCCTATGCCCTGTTGAAAAACCCCCAGATCATGGCCAGCATCAAGAAGCTGGGGAAGACTCTCTATGATGCCAAAGCCTATGCCGACGCTGAAAAGGCCTTCCACACGGCCTACACCGTCACCAAGGACAATGATATTGCCGTCGTCTACGCCCAGTCCCTCTATCGCAACAATAAGGACGCCGAAGCCTTGGCGCTTTTTAAGGAGATCTACGGCCGTCAGAAAAGCGGAGAGGTTGCCTACAACATCGGGATCATCCTGGCCAAAGAGGCCAAGACCAACCCGGCGGCGACGACCGAGGCCATCCGCTACCTTCTTGAAGCCAGCTATACCTATGCGCCCAAGTCCCAGGAGGCCATGAAATTGGCCGAAACCCTCTTCTTCCTCAATAACAAAGAACTGAGATACAACGAGACCGTGAGTGAAATCCTGGCCAAGGGAAAGAAGATTGAAGAGCTGACCAATGCCTACAACACCAAGTTCGGGAACAAGGATGAGGAAGACCTCAGCGACGGCGAGAAGAACGAGATGAAGATCATCCTGGCCAATATCGAGACCGAGAAAAAAACGCTCGAAAAGCTCCAGTCGGAGCAGAACGTGGCCATCGCCAAGTTCAACAAGCTGCTCGATGACACCAAGTTGAGGCTCGGGATTAAGTAAGTCTCCTAAAATATGTTTTGCCCGGGGGAGGAAAGGTGCCCCAGTCTCTTACTCGCGCCCAGGCCGCCAAGCGCATCATCAAACTCCGCCCAGAGATCGAGTACCACGAGAAAAAATACTACGTCGACAGTGACCCGCAGATCTCGGATTTCGAATTCGACCGGCTGGTCAGGGAACTCCAGGACCTCGAACGCCGGTTCCCTGACCTGATCACCCCTGAATCGCCCACTCAGAGGATCGGAGAGAAGCCGGTCGCTGCTTTCCCGACCGTTGCCCACAGGCTGCCGCTGCTCAGCCTGGATAACTGCTACACCGTGGAAGAACTGAGGGAGTTCGAAGGACGGATCCGAAAGCTCCTCCCCGATGAGAAGATCGAATATGTTACCGAGCTCAAGATCGACGGACTGAGCATCTCGATCCTCTACCGCGAGGGAAAGTACACCCGGGCGCTGACCCGCGGCGACGGGCTGCGCGGCGACGACGTCAGCGCGAACGTCAAGACCATCCGCAGCCTTCCGCTCGTGATCAGCGACCGGGGGGAGGTCGAGGTCCGGGGAGAGGTCTATCTCCCTTTCGAATCCTTCCGCCAGATCAACCGGGAGCAAGAGAACCAGGGAAAGCCGCCGTTCGCCAATCCCCGCAACGCCGCCTCCGGGTCTATCCGCCTCCTCGACTCCAAAGAGGTCGGCCGCCGCAGGCTCGACGCATTCCTCTACTACATCTATATCGATGGGCGGGAAATGCCGACCCAGTGGGAAGCCCTTCACAAGCTCAAGCAGGAAGGCTTTAAAACCAACCCGCGCTCCCGGCACTGCCGGACCCTCCAGGAGGTTATCGATTACTGGGAAGAGTGGCGGGAAAAGCGGGACGGCCTCGATTACGATGTCGACGGGATTGTCATCAAAATCAACTCGGCCGAGCAGAGGGCGGGGTTGGGGACGACCGCCAAATCGCCCCGGTGGGCGATCTCATTCAAGTTTCCGGCCCGCCAGGCCACGACGAAAATCTTAGGCATCAGGGTCCAAGTCGGACGGACCGGTGCCCTGACGCCGGTAGCGGACCTGGAGCCCGTGCGCCTGTCCGGCACGACCATCACCAGGTCCACTCTCCACAACGAAGACGAAGTCCGGCGCAAGGACGTCCGGATCGGCGATTGGGTGCTCATCGAACGCAGCGGGGACGTCATCCCCAAGGTCATGGCCGTGATGAAGGAGAGGCGCACCGGAAAGGAGAAAAAGTTCGCATTCCCGAAAAACTGCCCCGTCTGCGGCTCGGCCGCGTTCAGACCCGAAGGCGAAGTCATCTCCCGTTGCACCAACCCGTCCTGCCCGGCCAAGCTCAGGGAGTCGCTGTTGCATTTCGCCTCGCGGCGGGCGATGAATATCGAGGGGCTGGGTGATTCACTCGTCGACCAGCTCCTCGGGAAAAAGCTCGTTGGATCCATACCCGACATCTACTCGCTCCGCCTGGAAGACCTGGTGAGCTTGGAGCGGATGGGACTGAAGAGCTCACAGAACCTGCTCGATGAGATCGGGAAATCAAAAAAAAGGGACCTGGCCTTCCTCGTCTTCGCCCTGGGCATCCGCCATGTGGGCGAACGGCTGGCCCAGACCCTGGCCGGGCACTCCAGGACTCTCGACGCGCTGGCCGGAGCTTCGGCTGAGGAGCTCACCCAGGTCGAAGACATCGGACCCAAGGTCGCCGAGAGCATCGTCTTTTTCTTCCGGCAGCCGGAGGCCAAAGCCCTCATCCGCAAGCTGCGGGAGGCCGGCCTCAACTTCGAGTCGCTGGCGGAAAGGCGCGACGCCCAACCGCTCGCGGGCATGACGCTCGTCCTGACCGGAACACTGGCCGGCATGGAGAGAGAGAAAGCGCAGGAACTCATCGAAGGCCTGGGAGGGAAAGTGACGTCGTCCGTTTCGAGCCGGACGGATTATCTGGTCGTCGGAGAGTCGCCCGGGTCCAAGCTGGACAAGGCCCGCGAGCTCGGCGTCGCCACGCTCGACGAAAGAGAATTTCTGAAGCTCGTCGGAAAAGGGTAGGGCCTGCCTACTTCTTTTTTGAACCGAAGATATTCGTCGAGAACAAGCCTTTGAGACCCGTCTTCTTTTGTCCGACGGTGAGGGCCTCGAGCTCCCTCAGGGCTGCTTCGTGATCGGCGTCATATTCCAGCGCTTTATGGAATAACTTGGTTGCCTTCAGGTTCATCCCTTCCTGCCTGTACAGGATGCCCAAGCCGACGTAACATTCGGGATTCCAGGGCTCGAGCTCGATGGCTTTCAGGAAATGCTCTTCCGCCTTCCTTAGGAAGGCCGGGATCTTCATTTCGGTGAGCGCCAAGAGCAGGAAATAGGCTCCTTTCGTCTTGTTCAGCCTGATCGCTTCCTGCAGAAGGACGATCGTGTCCTCGAACCGGCCCTGGCTGTAGAGGGTCTTGGCCTGACGGAACTTGGTGTCCGCCTTCTTGACCACGTCTTTTCCGCTGTCCTCGGCGCCCGCGACCGGTGTCCGGATGTCATAAACCTTGCGGAGTTCCCGGTTGGTCAGAGTATGATAGGCCTTGGTGATCTTATCAAAAACATCCTCGATCTTGACCCGATGATCGGGGGGAGTCGAGCGGTTGAAACGGTCGGGGTGGAATTTGCGGGCCAGCTGGAAGTAGGCCTTCTTGATGTCATCATCAGTCGCCTGCTTGGAGACCCCCAGGATCTGATAGTAGCTCATCGTCCCGATCCTCTCCTGGAAATCCACCACTTCCGCCAGCTGTTCCTCGGAGGAGGCACGCGAGGCTTCAGCCGCTGGGCCCGTCTCCTTCTCTTCTCCGCCGGGAATTTGGTCCTTGTCCCTGAAGTCGATCAGGTTCAGGCAATAGAAGAGGTAGAGGCTCTTCCAGAAGAAATCCGGGTTGAATTTGAGGGACTTCAACAAGGCGTCAGCCCCTTCCCCGCCTTTGATCTTGCCCAGTATCTCCTTTTCCTCCTCGGTCAGCAGATGAATGAGGCTTTGGCTCTTGGGATAAGGGGCTTTTCCCTCCAAGTATCGCTCCAGCGCCGGCTGGAACTTCATCTTCCGGATGCCGTCCTCGATGAGGTAGGGGAGGCTGATCCGGGCGGCCGCTTCCTGTCCGGCGGAGGAGTCCTTCTCCTGAAAAACGATCTCCGCGTCGAAGAGGGGGAACAGGCTCAGAACGATCTCCCGCATCTGGTAGGTGAGGCCGTCATCGATATTGCGTTGCGAGGTTAAGCCTTTCTGGCTGAGAGCTTCACCGATGTTCTGCTTCGGATCGATATAGCGTTCGATCTCGGAGTGGGCTTCAGTGGAGATCTTCCCCAACTTGAACAGGACCTCTCCCAGTCTTTCCTCGGCGATGTTGGTTTTGGCGTGGACAAGATCGCCGCCCTGGAAAAACAGTTGCTTTTCGACGGCTTCGCGCTTGAAGGTGAGCTGCCCGTTGAGCTTCCGAAAATGGATCTTGCGCAGGTAAAGGCCGATATGTTCCATGCCGAATATATTCCCTCCTATCATTTATACTCCAAGGCCGGCCAATTTTCAAAGGCTTTTCCGCAGCGGCCTCTTTTATTTGCCCTCTTTTTGTGCTAATTTTCTATCGTGAAGGTCGCTCTGGCGCAATTTGCTCCCCATCTCGGAGATCTCGGGAAAAACCTGGATCTGCACCTCGAAACGATCGAAAAAGTCCGCCGGAAGAAAGCCCGACTTGTCATTTTCCCCGAACTCAGCCTCACCGGCTATACACTCATGGACCTCGTACCGGAAGCGGCGTTGGACCCGGCCCGGCACCCGGCATTTAAAAAGCTCGCCGCGGAGAGCCGATCGGTCGACATCGTCCTGGGGTTCGTGGAAGAAGGAGGAAGGGGCCTCTTCTACAATTCAGCCGCCTATCTCTCGGGCGGCCGGGTCATCCACATTCACCGCAAAGCCTTCCTCCCGACAGGCGGGATGTTCGAGGAAGCCAAGTTCTTCGCCCTGGGTAAAAGCTTCCGGACGTTCGCGGCGCCCTTCGGGAAGACGGGCCTGATGGTCTGCCGGGATTTTCTAAGTTATGGAGCCGCCTACACTCTCTTCGCTGGCGGAGCCGACATCATCATCGTCATCAGCGCCGCCCCGGGAAGGGGCTTGACGGAGGACGGTGCCTTCGCCACGAGCCGGATGTGGGAACTCATGGCCGAGGCTGTATCCTTTTTTTCGACGGCTTTTGTCGTCTATTGCAACCGCGCCGGGTTCGAGGACGGCAAGGCCTTCGCCGGCGGCTCGTTCATCTTCGGTCCGTCCGGCCGCCGCCTTGTCAAAGCGCCCGAGGCGGAGGAAGCGCTGATTCTGGCCGACCTTCGGCTCGAGGAAATCCGCGCCTCCCGGAAAAAGTGGACCTTCCTGAGGGATGACCGGCCTGAGGTCGTCCTTCGTTCTCTCAAAGGAATTGTCGATGACCATGAAGATTAACTCTCCGTTCATAGAAAAGGTCCTCTGTTCCTTCATCCGGGAAGAGCTCCACAAGTTCGGCTATCGCAGGGGGATTATCGGGCTGTCGGGAGGCCTTGATTCGTCGGTCTGCGCCGCCCTGGCGGCCCGCGCGCTCGGAGGAAAGAACGTCATCGGGATGATCCTTCCCTATAAAGAAACTTTCGGCAAAGACATCGAAGACGCCCGGGCCCTGGCCCGGAAGCTGGGAATCCGCACGCGCCTGCTCGATATCTCACCGATGGTGGACGCCTATTTTTCGCGGTACCCGACCGCTGACCGGGTGCGGATCGGGAACAAGATGGCCCGGGAACGGATGTCCATCCTCTACGATCACTCCGTTCAGGAAAAAGCGCTTATTTTGGGAACGAGCAACAAGACCGAGCTCCTGATCGGCTACGGAACGGTCCACGGCGATATGGCCTGCGCCATCAACCCGCTGGGCGACCTCTACAAGACCCAGGTCCGGACCCTGGGGACGCATCTCCGGCTTCCTGCCAGGATCCTCAAAAAAGCCCCCACCGCCGGACTCTGGCCCGGCCAGACGGACGAGGGCGAGATCGGACTGAGCTACTCCGAGATAGACGCCATCCTCTACGAGCTTGTCGACGAGAGGCGCTCCGCGAAAGAAGTCAGCGAATCGGGTTTCAAGAAAAGGGCCGTCGAAAAGATCGAGGCGCTCATCGTGAACTCCGAGTTCAAGAGGAAGATGCCTCCGATCGCCAAGATATCGGCCCGGACCGTCGGCCACGATTTTCTCTATTCCTACGACCGGAACAGATGATCCATGGAGGACAACGCGTCCGGCCGCAGGAGAAAAGGGGATCTCTTCATTGTCGCCACACCCATCGGCAACCTCGAGGACCTCACCTTCCGGGCGCTCCGGATCTTGCGCGACGTTTCGGCCATCGCCTGCGAAGACACCCGCCGGACGCTTAAGCTCCTCACCCGCTACGGCGTCCAGAAAAGGCTGATCAGTTATTTTCAGCCGAAAGAGGGGCAACGGATTCCCCAGATTCTCGCCTTCCTGGACGAGGGAAAAGATATCGCCCTGGTTTCGGACTCGGGAACCCCCGGAGTCTCGGACCCCGGCTACCGGCTTATCAAGCAGGCGATCGAAGTCGGGATAAGGGTCGTCCCCGTCCCCGGCCCGTCGGCGGCCGTCGCGGCGCTCTCCGCGTCAGGACTCCCCACGCATCGGTTCCTGTTTCTGGGCTTCCCGCCTCCAAAAAGCGAAAAAACTCGTCAAATCCTTCTCTCTCTCAGCGAGGAAGAGGCTACCCTGATCTTCTATCTTCCCACCAGGAGAACTGCGGCTTTCCTGGCTCTCGCCCTCGAGATATTCGGGGACAGAGAGGTCGTTGTCGCCAGGGAGTTGACCAAGGTCCATGAAGAATTCCTGCGGGGTCCCTTGAGCAGGGTCCTGCGGGAAGCCGAGGAAAGGACTCTCAAGGGAGAAGCGACAGTCCTGATTCGAGGCAGGAAACGGGGTGATCCCGAGCCCACCTGATACCGCCAAATCGCATTAAGAGGATCAGAAATTCTCCCAAGGAAACGAAAACGGAAATATTAATATATATGATTATTATTATTTAAATATACTTGACAAATAGATACTAAGATATTATATTAATTCTGAGCCAAATTTAGTTAGGAGGATGGAAATGGCGATAATCAGATGGGATCCGTTCAGGGATATTGTGACCCTGAGGGATAAAATGAACCGCTTGTTCGAGGATGCCGTCACCCACCGCGGCGAGGATAAGGATCTTATTTCGAGTACCTGGGCTCCCGCTGTCGACATTTATGAAGACGAGAACCTGCTGGTCCTTTCCGCCGAAGTCCCCGGCATCGAGGAGAAGGATGTTGAGATCAAGATAGAGGACAGCACGCTGATCATCCAGGGTGAGAGGAAGATGGAAAAGGAGACCAAGGAAGAGAACTATCACCGCATCGAGCGGGCTTATGGTTCTTTCTACAGGTCTTTCACTCTTCCCAACTACATCGACCAGGAAAAGATCCATGCCGAGCACGAGAACGGCGTCCTGAAGATCACGATGCCCAAGAAGCCCGAGCTCAAGCCCCGGAAGGTCAGGATCCTCAAGCCCTCAACCGAAGAAAAGCCCAAGAAATAGCGCGCTTTTCTGTTCATCCCGGACCCGACGCCGGAGGCCGGAGAGGCCTCCGGCTTTTTTTTGCCTTTAGTTAGGCTCGGGCGATGGTCACCGCCCGGACTTCCTTAACCCCCGCTTTTTTCAGCACGAGGCTGCATTCGCGGACGGTCGACCCGGTCGTGTAGACATCGTCCACAAGCAGGACCACCTTCCCTTTGAGTCCGGCCGCATTCCTCACTCGGAACGCTCCCCTGAGGTTAGTTTCCCTCTCCCCTGCCCGCAGGGATGTCTGAGCCGCCGTCGGCCTGACCTTCACTAAACGTCCCTTCAGAAGCGGGATGTCCTTTTTCCGGGCCAATCCTTTGGCCAGGAGAACAGCCTGGTTGAAACCGCGGCTTTTCTCTTTGGCCGGATGAAGGGGCACGGGGAGGACCGCCTGGATTCCGGACCAGAGGTCTTCCTCCCCGCCTAGGCTGCGGATTAAGAAGTCCGCCAGAATCCGGGAGAGGACCTCGAACCCGCGATATTTATAGAGCAGGATGATGTCCTTGACGACCCCCTCGTACCTGGCCCCGGACCGGTGCCGCGTGAACGGGGGCCGGTCCCTCAGGCAATCCGCGCACAGGTGGGGCTCACCGGCCCCGTCGAAAAAACGGCCGCAGCAGAGGCAGAAAGGCGAATCGATCCCTCTCAGATCCGCAAGGCACTCCCGGCAGACAATCTTTTCCCCGCTCTTCTCGAGGAGAATCTCACAGATTTGGCAGGAAGACGGAAAGAGGAGGAGCTCCCCGAGCTTTCCCCACGAGGAAAGCCGCCGGGCCAGGAGCGGCCCTAGGACGTTTCTTCTTCTTTTTTCTGCTGGCAATCAATACAATAAGGCGTCCAGGGCAGGGCGCCAAGCCGCGTCTTCCCAATAACCTTGGTGCACATCTGGCAGATCCCGAACTCTTTGGTTTTGAGCCTTCGAAGGGCATCATCGATGAGCGCGAGCTGTTCCCTCTCGGCATTGGAAAGGCTGAACAGGAACTCCT
>Ga0315277_10006022_pt1 | contig 15948 bp, 16 predicted proteins | sample YL17G05_15_MG_FD_203695 | JGI IMG/M metagenome (GOLD analysis project Ga0315277, IMG submission 203695) | Sediment microbial communities from Yellowstone Lake, YNP, Wyoming, USA - YL17G05_15 | ecosystem: Environmental > Aquatic > Freshwater > Lake > Sediment | place: USA: Wyoming | collected...
CACGAGAAACGCTGGTGGGCGGAACGGCAAGCGGACGTAACAAGAATCAGCGCTCTTCAGGCAGTTCAAGGTATGACCATATAGGGCTTTAGGACGAGAAGCCCTATTTTTTTAACTTTGGTCTGGGGCGACCGGAGACATCGTGTCGTAGCATCATAAAACGTGGTGTGCAGCGAGGGGGCAGGGGCACAATCCACATCTCAGATAAGGGCAAACCATGTCATACGCACGGATAATAGGTACAGGGCTTTATGTCCCTGAGAAAGTTGTCACGAACCTCGATCTCGAAAAGGTCATGGATACGACCGATGAATGGATCCGGCAGAGAACGGGTATTGTCCAACGTCACGTAATAGCTCATGAAGGTGTAGCAACGTCAGACCTCGCGGTTGGTGCTTCCCGTAAGGCGTTGGAGGCTGCACACATTCGACCCGAAGAGCTCGATATGATAGTCGTTGCGACGATGACGCCAGACCATCTCCTTCCCTCGACCGCGTGCCTGGTTCAAGCCAAACTTGGCGCAACGAATGCGGGAGCGTTCGATGTCATGGCAGCCTGTTCCGGGTTCATCTATGCGCTGTCAACCGCGCATAACCTTGTCAGAACGGGTCAGTGTAAGACCGTGCTCGTCGCTGGTGCAGAGATCTTCTCGAACCGGCTCGACTTTCACGACCGGAACACCGCCGTGCTTTTTGGCGACGGTGCGGGCGCAATTGTCGTTCAGGCAACAGACGAAGAGGGCGGCGTCCTTTCCACGCATCTTCATGCAGATGGGACCCAGTACGACGTCCTCTGGGTGCCTGCAGGGGGTTCGGCTGCTCCACCGACTCACGAGCGGATAGACAGCGGCGGACTGTTTCTGAGGATGAAAGGTCCGGAACTGTTCAAAGCGGCGATACGGCTGTTCGCTGAGGCTGTCACCGAAGCGCTCGAGCATAACGGTTGCACGATAGATCAGATTGACCTATTCATACCCCATCAAGCGAACGCGCGAATAATCGAGATGACTGCCGAACGGCTCGGGCTGCCTATGGAGAAAGTCCTCATCAACATTGACCGGTACGCTAACACGACTGCGGCGTCTATTCCTATTGCCATAGATGAAGCGGTCCGTGACGGTAAGATAAAGACGAACGATTTGGTGTTGCTTGCTGCGTTTGGTGGAGGTCTGACGTGGGCGTCTGCCCTGATCAAGTGGTAGGCGCTGCGCATTAGCGCGCTGCAACCAGGCGCAGGTTCTGCTCAAGGGGGTTCTCCCTACATGAGCCGTTCAGGTTCCGGCGCACGGCGAGATGATAGGCTATCCGCAATTCTCTTCTTGTTCCCATCCACTCTTGTCCTCGCCACGTTTGGACTCGTCCCGATAGGTTTTGCGCTGTACATAAGCCTGTTCAAATGGGGTCTTGCTCGCGAACGGTTCCTCGGTCTGGAGAACTACGTAAGAGCCCTGACCAGCCCAGAGTGGTGGAATGCGCTTCTCGTGACGCTATACTATGTCCTCGGCGTCGTTCCAATATCGCTTGTTCTAGCGATCGTCCTGGCAAATGTGCTGTTTCGAGTTGCGCGAGGGGTTGGCGCGTATCGGACGGTCTATTTTCTCCCGTACGTTACGTCAACGGTCGCCGCAGCGATGGTCTGGAGCTGGATATTCCATCCGCAATGGGGCGTCGTAAACGCCGTCCTCGAAAGGCTCCATCTCCCAACGCAACGGTGGCTTCTCGAACCGCGAGGGATTATAGAACTGCTCGTTGCGCCGCTTGGCGTCGAGGTGCCCGCGTGGGCAGCGGGACCGAGCCTCGCGCTCGTTGTCCTGATCCTGTTTGCGATATGGTATTCTATCGGGTTTGACACGGTTGTGCTGCTTGCCGCCCTCTCAAACGTGCCTCGTGAACTCGAAGATGCTGCAAGAATTGACGGGGCTTCGACGGTCAAACTCGCACGGTACGTAACGATACCGCTGTTGTCGCCGACGTTGTTTTTTCTCGCTATCATTTCAGTCATACGCTCCTTTCAAGCGTTCAATCACATCTACGTGCTGACAGGCGGCGGTCCGCTCGACACAACGTGCAACGCGACGATGTACATCTTCCGCAGCTTTTATCAGTACACAAAGGTCGGGTACGGTTCGGCTGCGGCTGTGTTGTTGTTCCTGATCATCGTGGTGCTGACAGTTTTTCAGACCCGGTTGTTGAGCAGATGGGTGCATTATTGATGAGACAACGTAGGAAGCCACGACTGGACACGGGGTCGCTGTTTTGCCATGTGCTTCTCATGTGCGGAGCGGCATGCGCGATATTTCCGTTTTTCTGGATGGTCGTAAGCTCGTTGAAACCGGCAACTGATGCGCTGCTGTTCGGACGAGTCTTCACGACGAGCTGGCGACCGGAGAACTATGTTGAGGCGTGGCATGCAGCGCCGTTCGGCAGATATTTCATCAACAGTTTTCTGGTAGCGTTTCTGGTATCCGCAGGAACGATTTTCACGAGCGCAACGGCAGCGTATGCGTTCGCACGGTTGAGATTCCCCGGAAAACAGATCGTGTATGGCGCATACATGGCAACGGTGATGATCCCGTTTGAAGTGAGCCTCATCCCCAATTTTGTCATTATCAAATCGCTCGGGTGGTTCAACACGTACCCGGCTCTCATCGTACCGTGGCTGAGCAGCGCATTCGCGATATTTCTCCTGCGTCAGTTCTTCCTGAGTCTGCCGTCAGACTATTATGACGCCGCGGAGATAGACGGATGTGGACACTGGCAGTTTCTGTGGCGTGTTGCGATGCCTATCGCAAAACCTGCGATAGTGACGGTCGGTCTGTTTGCGTTTCTCGGCAGTTACAACGCGCTGCTCTGGCCGCTCATCGTGACTAAAGAGACGCGAATGCGGGTCATTCAGGTCGGGCTGGCTGCGTTCATGAGCGAGGAAGTGACCCAGTTCCACCTGCTCATGGCAGCTTCAACAATCGCGATCTTGCCTACGGTCATCCTATATTTCGTCGCACAACGCCAGTTCGTTGAAGGAGCGGTTTCCGTCGGAATAAAGGGCTGAACGGACGGGCATGAGACTTGACGATACACTCACCAAAGCGGTTGACTGCATCCGATCGAGGGTTCCGGAGAATATGTGCGTCGGAATTGTCCTTGGTTCCGGGCTTGCTGGTGTTGCGGCCATGGTAGAGCAAAGCGCGAGCATCGAATATCGGCACATACCTGGCTTTCCTCCGGTGACCGCACCGGGACATGCCGGGAAGCTAGTTGTGGGACGGTTCGCAGACAAGAACGTTGCCGTCATGTCCGGCAGACCGCATTTATACGAAGGATACGACAGGGCAACGACGACGTTCCCGATTCGGGTGCTCCGAAAACTCGGAGCAACCATCCTGATTGTCACGAACGCCGCCGGTGCCGTCAACCGATCCTTTCGCGCTGGCGACTTGATGATCATCACGGACCACATTGACTTCACGTTCATGCATGCTTCTATCATGACCAAATCAGAAGCGGCTTTCTCAAGAGCGGGTTTTCATTACGACCGCGGTTTGATCGATATCGCGTTCCGCGAAGCGCAGAAACTCAGCTTGACCCTGCAGGCAGGCACATACTTAGGCTTGACCGGTCCGAATTACGAGACCAACGCGGAATTGACCATGCTCGAACGTATCGGCGCGGACGCCGTTGGGATGTCAACGGTTGCTGAAGCTGTTGAAGCGTTCAGGGTCGGCATGAAAGTGCTCGGTATATCCTGTATTGCGAACGCTCGCGAAAGAAAAGACCGTCTGACGCATGACGAGGTTGAACGCACCGTACGCAACGTTGTACCCGTTCTGGCGCCGCTTATCGCTGCAATCGTCTCACGGATTTAAGACATACGCTGGGCAGGACGCCCGTCCTACCTATTGCTGAATGTGGAATTAGTGTCCTATTGCTCCTATCCTTCAGAGGACCTCACGGTCATTCCTGCGAAAGCAGGAATGCAGTGCGCACTGGCAAATGTGTCACTTGTTCTCTGGATTCCCGCCTACGCGGGAATGACAACGCGAGGATATTCGTTATGCCGTTCTTGACAGCTTCATGTAGGGGCACGGCGTGCCGTGCCTTCGTAACCAATTCTCAGAACGTTGTGGGTGCGCGCTACGCGAGTGTGTTCGGATTTCACGCGGAGATTCTTGTGATTCATCTGTGACAATCTGTGCAATCTGTGGATTCATTCTTGCTTTTGTCAATTCGGAAATGGGGAATACCGTCCGATCTGTGCGGTTCCACCCCTCGAACGGCTGGTTGACATGAACTTCGGCAGGGCGCATCATATGGTTATGATCGAGTTCCCGTAATGACGAAGGTTCGAACACGCCAGAAGCGTCAATGCTACACCTGGATTTGCGGGGCAATGATGTCGAACACGACGTTCGCGAATCTGAAACATGATCCGATCCAATATCTCATGTCGTCCCGACAGCCAGCGTGGGTGAAGTATCAGACACTTGTCAGGTTGCTTCGCAGACCTCTTGATGATCAGGATGTTGTCCAGTGGCGAAAAGAAAGGGACGCGTCGGCAGTCGTGCACCGTGTCCGATCGCTTCGAGCTCCGGACGGCTCGTTTCCCTGTATGCCATGGATGCACGTCCACAAGTACTATTTTCATCAGATGCTGGAGATGGGATTTGGGTTGAGGACAAAACGGTGCGGCGAGCTGCGGATAACCTTTTGAACTACCAGATACCTGGTGGCGGGTATATGCATCCTCACGGACGAAAGGTGAATGTGCCGACGGCACGGTTCGGCTGGACACCGTGCGTGACCGGATATGTGACCAAGGTGCTGATGGACCTCGGACTCGGAAACGACTCACGAGTCAGAGTAGCATTAGAAGTCATGCGCACCGGACAGAGAGAGAATGGCGGCTGGATCTGTAACCATATCGGGCAACGTGCCCCGTACTGCATCTGGTCAGGAACACCGTGGGTGTTCGCGTGTCTCGCTCATGCGGGACTCATCACCAAGAATAGCCGCATCGCTCACAGGGCGCTCGGTGTTTTCGGCCGACACAAAGAGAAGATCATCCGGCACGGATACCATCGCGACCATTATTATCGGTGTGACGAGGCCCTCTTGTTGCCGGCATTCTGCGCTATCGGGCTGTCCGCAAGACATCCGTTGGTGAAAGACCTCCGGGAATCGCTTATCGCCAAGCAACAACCGAACGGGTGCTGGCTATTCGGCGGCAGACATCCTCACCATCAACCACGTTCCATTCAGCGGATGCAGCAACAGAACGGGAGTCGGCTGTTGCGCGGCACACCCTCGGCATGGTACACGATCGAAGCTGTCGCGGCACTGCAAACCCCCGACCGAGTATGAGCGTTCATGTCGTTAAGAGGAACTGCTTTTCCCTCGACCTTTAGAGGGGGCAACCTCGCCAGCGCGTTCACCTCAGCAGAACAAGGTTGAAGTATCTCTTTAGCGCGGACTGGGTGGGGGCAGACATTCCTGTCTGTCCTCCTTATTCATTGATCCCGATGTGCGTTGCGGAAGGACGCCAACCAAGATGTGATTCCCACTTTTGCGAAGACGATTCGCCACTTGACTTTCCGCAATTTGAATTCTAGACTGATACAATCACGGTAAGTGGATTTTGTTCGAACGTCAATAGGCGGAGATACGGTAATGAACTTCGTCAAGATGCACGGGCTGGGTAACGATTACGTTTTCATCAACTGTTTTGAGACAAAGGCGTCGGATCCGGCACGACTTGCTCGGGTCATGAGCGAACGGAGGACCGGTGTCGGATCGGATGGACTAATATTGATTATGCCATCAGCATCGTGCGATTTCCGCATGAGGATGTTTAACGCGGACGGAACTGAAGCGGAAACGTGCGGGAACGGTATTCGGTGCTTTGCGAAATATGTCTATGAGCAGGGGTTGACGAACCGGAAAGAGTTTGTCATAGAGACGCTTGCAGGTCCCACGCGTGTCTGGCTGACGACGGAAGGCAACACGGTTACGGTCGTCAGATGCGATATGGGAGTGCCGAGACTCCTGCGGAGCGAGATACCTATGCTGGGAGAGGAAGGGGAAGTTGTTGAGGAACCGCTTCGCGTAGCCGATTCGGAATATAAGGTAACGTGCGTCTCGATGGGGAACCCGCACGCGGTGATTTTTGTTGAGGACGTTCAGACTGTGCCGCTCGAAACAATCGGTCCGCAGATAGAGAACCATCCGAAGTTCCCGAACAGAACCAACGTCGAGTTCGTCCAGGTCTGTGACAGGAAAAATATCAGGATGCGAGTCTGGGAACGCGGATCAGGCGAGACGTTAGCGTGCGGGAGCGGATGTTGTGCAGCCGCGATAGCGTCGGCTCGAACGGATCGCATGGGGAGAACCGTCACCGTGCATCTTGAACTTGGATCCCTCAAGATCGAATGGATGGAAGACGGGCACGTCTATATGGAAGGACCCGCGACCCGCGTGTTCGACGGCGAATGGCTTGAAGGAAGGTGAACCAGCCGTGCCGAGGCGACAGGAACCGCGCAGACCGAGAATCCGGCAGCCGTGGGTCAGGTTTCCGGCACACCGTGTTCCCGGAGCGTCCAGGGCTAGCAAAAAGCATGTGCTCGATAAGGTGCCCGGCGTTCCTCGCGAGGAAACCCGTGTCAGGACGGCGAAGCGCGGTCGCAAACCCATAAGGATTGTGGTGTTACTTTCCGCAGAAGGGAGTGAGTTACAAGCCCTGGTTTCAGAGCTTGATAGAGCAACGGTGGAGGGCGAAATCGTTGCGGTCATAACCGACAATGCGGACGCCGACGGTATCGGCTTTGCAGTACGTCGCGGGATCAGAACCGTGGTATTTGACCCAGCTCGGTTTGTGGACACGGCTGCTCTCACCAAAGAGGTTGAAGATGTGCTGAACAGAATCAATCCCGATGTCGTCCTTCTGGACGATTTCCCGCACCCTATCAAGTTGCCGCTTGGACGAATTCGCCACGTGGTTGATCGCGCCGATACGGTGTTGAAAGTCGCGACATTCGGCTGAGCTCGCTCAGTGCGTCCCGCTCAGGAGACCTCAACGAGAAAAACAGCTCGATGATAGCTTCAGTTAAGATTCTCGCCATATTCGTGTGCATGGTCATTCTCATCAGGAAACGAGTCCCTATCGGCTATGTCCTCCTGATAGACGCAGCACTTGCCGCAGCACTATTCAAAATGAGTCCCATCGCGGGACTTAAGGCGGCAGGTGCCGGAGCGTTTTCGCTCGACACGTTACGTCTTGTCGGCGTGATGATACTCATCGTCAGTATGGGAAACATAATGAGAACGGTAGGGAGTTTCGACAAGACCATAGCATCTCTTGAGGCGCTCCTGAGGGACACACGTGCCGTGATGGCGGTGATACCGGCGATCATAGGGCTTCTTCCGATGCCGGCAGGAGCGCTGATGTCGGCGCCGTTGGTCGGCGCAGTCGCGGTGAAAACCCGGACATCGCCGGAACAGAACACCGCGATCAACTTCTGGTTCAGACATGTCTGGGAGTATGTCTGGCCGCTTTATCCGGGCGTGATTGTGACCGCAGCCCTACTGAAAGTCCCTGTACGGAACCTCGTCGTGGTTAACTTTCCGCTTACCCTGGCTGCGATAGGCGCGGGACTGCTGTTCTGTCTTCGCAACGTTCCGGGTCAACACGTTTCAGGTGCTGGGGGTGCGGTCGCGGGTCATGTCAAACAGCTCGTACTGAGCCTGTTGCCTATAATCGTTGTCGCACTCGCCACCGTGATTTTCAGTGTACCACTTCCGTGCTCGCTCGGTGCAGTATGCGCTGCGCTGCTCATCGTGCATAGGTTGAACCGGGATCAGGTGAAGGCGGTCATACGACGGAGTATCACGGCTGAGACGGTGTTCCTGATCGTGGGCGTTCAAGTGTTTCAATCAGTGATCGAACGCTCCGGAGCCGCATCGCAGGTCGTACAAGGGTTCGTTTCGATCAGAACTCCGCCCGGATTTCTTTGTCTCGTTATCCCGTGCGTTATAGGGCTTCTGACCGGGGCAACGCTCGGATTTGTCGGTGTGACGTTTCCGGTGCTCATGCCATTTTTTGTGGGGCAACCGGGGGATGTCGCATATGGCTATGTGATGTTGGCGTATGGCTCAGGGTTCGTAGGGACGCTTCTCTCCCCAGTTCACCTGTGTCTGACGATGACGCGGGACTATTTCAAAGCGAACTTCGGGCAGGTCTATAAATTGCTTATTGGACCGGCATGTGTTGTTATCATCGTCGCGATTCTGTGGTTTCTTTTTGGAGTAAACCCGTTGGTGAAACGGCTCGGGCTCTAATGCGGCGTGGGTCATTGCCCTACTGCGCAAAACGGGCTCCGCGTCCCTTTTGAGACGCCGAGCATAGCGACGGGGTGAGACTCTTCGCTTCGCTCAAAATGACGAGGAGAGGGGGCCCAGAGAGACAAGGGAAGAGTGCTCAGAATGAGGTAGGCGCGGCGCGGTCGGCGTGGACATCACGGAATACGCTTATCCGTGCTCTTTCCCGTTGGGAGAGGGTAAGGGTGAGGGCATGTAGTAGAGGCGCTGCTTGCTGCGCTCACCGTGGACGAGGCAATAGCACAGGAAGCAGGGTGAAGCGATCGCGTGAAATACGACAAAACGAAAACGTTCTGGCTCATCGTAGCGAACGGATCAATCTTCGCGTTCGGTTCGGCATTCATGGATCCGGACATTATCATGCCCGGATTCGTTCATCGGCTGACCGGTTCTGCGATAGCGGTCGGTGTAGTCAGCGGGATAGTGAAAGCGGGCTGGTTATGGCCGCAAATGGTCGTGTCAACCTTTATCGAGCATCTTCCGCGAAAAAAACCGTGGTATACCGTGCCGGCATTCGTTCGCGTGACCAGCGTGCTTCTCATAGCGGTGGTGCTCGTTCTGTCGAACGATCTTCGTGCCCGGTCGCTGTTCCCGCTCTTTCTGTTTCTGATAGCGTGTGACGCCAGCTTTTCGGGAATTGCCGGCGTACCGTTCATGGACATCGTCGCGAAGACGGTTGATAACGGACGCTACGGGATACTGTTTGGTATCCGGCAGTTCATCGGCGGGATACTTGCTTGTATGGCGGGGTTCGTCGTACGTTCGATTCTGAGCGAACGAGGCTGGCTACATTTTCCGCAAAATTATGCCCTGCTTTTCCTCATGTCGGCAGTTCTCTCTGCAGTGTCATTTGGTTTCTTCATCCTCGTGAAAGAACCGGTCGAAACCGAACTCGGTAAACGCTACCCGTTCAGCAAACACATGATGCAAGCGCCGGCGCTTCTCAGGAACGATCTCAACTATCGCAGGCTGCTTGTCGTGCGAATGCTCGCTTCGTTTGCAGGGATGGCTGCGCCATTTTACGTGCCGTTCGCTGTTCGCAAGTTGGGCGTCGGTTACGAAAGCAGCGGTACATTTCTGTCTATAGGCATGGCGGCGCTCATTGTATCCAACCTGATCTGGACCTACATATCGTACAGGCGTCCGAGCGCAATCCTGTTCTTTATCGGTGGGATCATCGGGCTTGCGTCGCCCCTCATAGCGCTCACCGTCTCGGTGCTGCACGGAGCGGCGGTGTTCAGCGGGAACCTTCTCACCGTCTATTGTCTCGTCTTCGCGTTCACGACGGCGGCAAACGCCGCGTTCGGAATTGCGGCTAACGCGTACCTGCTCGAGCTCGCGCCAAAAGAGATACGACCGACATATGTCGGGTTCATAAACACGTTGACGTTCCCGTTCATGTTCGCGTCCGTGCTGGCAGGACTTCTCATTCGGTGGGTCTCATACGAGTTTGTCTTTGTTCTATGTCTGGTCGCGGGGATGTTTCTCGTGTCCGAATCGCGCAAGATACTGGCGGTTCCCAGAAAGCTCTAACCTCACCGCGTCTCGTGCCACGCTGTTACTCGGCATCCCGCTCGCGACGTCAGATCGGTCGAAGGCAAGATGCCATGCCGGCAATCACGTGCACATTTGCCGCACGATCTCGCACGTTATCTTCAGCCCGAGCTCGAAGCCTTCTACCGATATCCGCTCATCCACGCCATGGACCGCGTCCATCTCTTCTTTCGGGATCGCGAGCGGCACCAACCCGTAGCTCGCCATTCCTTTCAGCCTCAGGAACCGCGAATCTGTCGCTCCGGGAACCATGAAAGGCGCAACGGTCGCCTCAGGGTCTGCTTCCTTGATGGTTCGTTCGATAACGCGATAGAACTCAGTATCCACATCGCTTTCTGTCGCTTCGTTGAACGTTCTCTGCTCGACTTCGATCGGCAGATCGGCAAGTATTTCCTTCATCTCGCGCAGCCATGCCTCTTTTGTGACACCGGGTAGAATGCGCGAATCAACCTCGAGCGTGCACAGGTCGGGGATGATATTGACCTTGGTGCCACCGTGAATCATGGTTGGCGCAAAGGTGTTTCGTAACATCGCTGCGATGAATCTGTCTTGCGCTTTTCTGATGAGCAACTCGCCCAGGATGGGTACTGAAGCGAGCTTTAGAAACGCTATCCGGCGGTCGTACGATGAAGCGGCAGCAATAAACCGCGCGACCGTCTTGGTAATACGGACCTTGCTCCGGTGGCGGGCAAGTCTATCTATTGCGCTAGCAATTTTGATGACAGCGTTATCCATGTGTGGCATGGAACCGTGACCCGCTCGACCTCGTGCGGTGAGCACCGACCAGCACACCCCCTTTTCGGCGGTCGCGACCATGTAAATGCGCCCTTTATCGGAGCGCAACGCATGTCCACCCTCGTTCAACGCAAACTCCGCCGAAACTCTGTCGAAATGGTGCTGCGTGATCCATTCGGCGCCGAGTTTCCCGCCACACTCTTCGTCGGCCAGCGCAGCGAACTTGATGTCCCGTTTCAATCGCAGGTTCTGTCGTTTTGCAAGGACCATCGCCATCAGTTCCATCACGGTAAGACCTTTTGTGTCGAGCGTGCCTCGACCCCAGACGTACCCGTCCTTGATCGTCGCTGAGAACGGCTCAATAGACCATCTTGTCGGGTCAGCAGGTACAACATCGAGGTGCGAGAGCAGAAGCATCGGTCGTTTCGAACCGTCCCCATCAAGCTTGGCAAGAAGGTTCGCTCGGCGCGGAGCGCTTTCGATAACGTCCGCACGTATCCCGTTAGCCTCAAGAACACCCTTGATATAGTTCGCCGCATCGAGCTCGTTCCCCGGCGGATTGGACGTGTTGATTCGGACAAGTGTGCGTAAATGTTCTATCGCCTCAGATCGTATCGAGCCCCACATATCATCATCCGCAGTACCTGTTCCTGTCACCATTCACCGACTCCTCTCGCGAAGCGTTTATTTTCGCCCTTCGGCGTAGACGCTGACCACATAGCTATCAAGAGATTCGCCTGCTTCCAGACTGTCCACAAGCGCTCTCCCCATCGGATCCTGCGTAGCTGGCTCGACGCACGATGAGGAACCCTTAATGGTGACTTTGACATCCCTCAATCCTGATGATTCAACCATTCTCTTATATTCATCAACGAGCAGCGCTCCCCCTACACAGCCGACGTACGCTTCGATGCTTTCTCGGATCTTTTTCGGCAACTCCTTCAGCAGAGCGACATCCGAGATGGCTGTTCTGCCGCCCGGTTTCAAGACCCGGTGAATCTCCCGAAAAACTCTCGGTTTATCCGCAGAGAGGTTGATCACGCAGTTGCTTATCACCACGTCAACGGAGGTATCTTCCACAGGCAGATTCTCGATCTCGCCGAGTCTGAACTCAACATTCTTGACGCCGCGCTTTCCTGCAATTCCCCGTGCTTTCGCAATCATCTCTGGCGTCATATCCACCCCTATGACTTTGCCGTTTTGACCGACCTTCGCCGCCGCTAAGAAACAGTCAAACCCGGCGCCTGAACCAAGATCGAGCACTACTTCGCCTTCTTTGAGGTTCGCCAATGCTGTCGGGTTGCCGCAGCCGAGCGCAAGGTTAGCGTCGTTCGGGATGGCGTTCAGTTCTTCTTCTGAGTAGCCAATGGTCTTAGCGAACTCTCTCGCATCCGAACCACACGCGCTACAGCAAGATTCTTTTTCCTTCGTAATCTTGCCGTAGGCTTCCTTCACAAGCTTCTTTGTTCTTTGCTTATCCATTTCCCGTGGTCTCCCGGCTTGGCAAAAAGCTGTCCGAAGCGATTCGAGTTGACGATCTGAATATGCGAAACTGCAACCACGAACGGATATTGTCAGGATCGTATCATTATCAACATCATCTTAAATCGGGTTACTGCTTTCACGGCATGCGGTTCGTTAGCCGGCATCAGGACCATCTCGCCTTCTTTCACGCGAATCGGTTTGCCGGAGATGACGATCTCAGCGTCGCCATCGAGAAGATAGACGAGCGCATCAAACGGCGCTGTATGTTCGCTGAGTCCCTGACCTTTGTCGAATGCAAACAGCGTCGCCGTTCCCGTCTTCTTATCAACGATCGTCCTGCTCACGATGGAACCCTCTTGGTAATCCACCAATTCCACGAGTCGTATCGCTTTCGCCGCAAGGTTCTCCGCACCTAGCTTACTCTTGCTTTCCTTCATGTCTCTGCCCCTAGTTCTCCATTAACCGCAGATGAACGCAAATTAACGCGGATTTCTAGACACGAAACGCTGCCGTGGCACACCATCTGTGTTCATCCGCGGTTTCTTCCTTCATTTCTGACCGTAGTAAGCGTCCGGCCCGTGCTTGCGACGATAATGTTTATTGAGAAGCGATTCCGGGATGCCGCGGATTTCTGGATTCAGCGTGACGGTGTAGAACGCCATTTTAGCGACCTCTTCAAGTATGATCCCGTTTTTCACCGCCCCCATAGGATTCGGTCCCCAAACCAACGCGCCATGACCGGGCAATAGGACGCCCGGCAGATCGTCAGGATTCAATCCGCCGTGAGAAAACCGTTCGACGATCACTTCGCCGGTACAATGTTCGTACCCGCGTTTGATCTCTTCCGGAGTGAGGTATCGTGTCAAGGGAACGGGTCCATGAAAGTGGTCAGCATGCGTTGTGCCAAGACATGGAATCTCACGGCACGCCTGTGCCCAGGTTGTTGTGTATGTTGAATGGGCATGGATGACGCCCCCTATGGTCGCGAAGTTCCGGTAGAGGACAAGATGGGTTGGTGCGTCTGTCGAAGGTCGTAACGATCCTTCAACGACCTCGCTTGTGTCGAGCGACATGATCACGATGTCGTCGGGACGTAACCTGTCGTAATCAACGCCGCTCGGTTTTATCGCCATCACGCCCGCGTGACGGTCAACGCCGCTTGCGTTACCCCATGTCAGAACAACAAGACCCGATTCTGCGAGTTTCATGTTCGCTCGCCAGACTTCTTCTTTCAGCTTTTCGAATCCCATAATTGGTTTCACCTCAGTGCGGGACGTTCACGTCTATCGTTGCTTTAACGACGCCGTCCGCGTACTTGCTCACAACTTCGAAAGCCTCGCCGGTTTTCTCAAGTGGGAAATGGTGTGTCACAAGCGGTTCGACGGCAACGAGCCCTTCAGAAACAAGAGTTATCGTCCTCGGAAAATCGTGCACAAACCGCCGGCACCATTTCAGGACGAGTTCCTTCCTCCGAGCGTGCGTGAAGACGAGCGGTATCTGTTCCTGTTCGCAGATACCTATTGCGATAACCGTACCGCCCGGTTTCGCAATGTCGAGCGCTTGTTGAGGTGTCTCAAGAGCGCCGGCCGCCTCAAACACCACGTCCACCCCGCGACCTTTTGTCGCTTCAAGTATCGCTTCGACAGGATCGCGATCGCGCGCGTTTATGGGCACGTCAACGCCGTAGTTCCGTGCTATGTCGAGCCGGTACTGAAGCAGGTCTGTGCCGAACACGACGGCTGCACCGGACAATTTCGCAACCCCGGCAGTCAGCATCCCGATAGGTCCAAGCCCGATCACCGCAACAGTCTCTCCCGGATGAAGCCCGGCGATTTCGACAGCATGGACACCCACGGCAAGCGGTTCGACCATAGCTGCTTCGTCTATAGACATCGTCTCCGGAACAGGATGAGCGAACAGGTACGGGATCGCTATGTATTCAGCAAACGCCCCGTGAGTGGGCGGGCTGCCCGTGAACCTCATGTGCGGACAAACGTTGTATCGTCCGATACGGCAGAACTCGCATTCCAGACAAGCCAGACTCGGCTCGACCGCAACGCGCATCCCGAGTTTACGCTCCCTGACACCTTTTCCCATCTCGGCTATCGTCCCGCAGAACTCATGACCGAGCACGTGCGGTTCCGTGACCACATCACTTCCTATTCTTCCCTGCTCGTAGTAGATCACGTCAGAGCCACATACGCCGGAGGCCTCAACCTTGATCAGAACCTCTTCATATGACGGACGCGGTTTCTCAATTTCACCGATCCGAATATCTTTCGGTCCATACAACAGTGCTGCTTTCATAATATCTCTATCCCATATACCTTGTAGGGGAGGTGCTTGTCCCCTCCCGCACGCACTGCCGGCGATGACGCCAGTGCTGCATCATGCGACGTGGGGGCGAACCTCGTGTTCGCCCGAACGGGAGCCCGTAAGGGGCTCCCCTACATTATCCCTATTCCGGTATCTTGACGATCGTCTTTATCGTTGATTCCGGTTCCTTCGCTGAAAGGTTGATCGCTTCCTCGATCGCTGCTAAAGCTCGTCGTCCCGTTATCAGGCTCTTGACGTCTATCCTTCCATCTGCAACAAGCGGTATAGCTCGTTCGTAAACGTTCGCGTACCGATGGCTCGGAACGATTCGTATCTCGTCTATGACCATCTTGATCGCGTTGAGCGGAACGATGTCTTTGCCACCGAGTCCAACAAGCACTACCGTGCCACCTCTCCTGACAACATCCACCGTGAGAGTTACGGTAACGTCGCTGCCCGCAGTTTCAAACGCCATATCAACCCCGTCACCTTCCGTTATCTCTTGAATTCGCTGGATGACGTCTTCCCTCTTTGCGTTGATGGTGTGGGTAGCGCCGAGTTTCTTCGCTAGCTTAAGCCGGTTCTCCTGCAGGTCCACCGCGATAGCTAGCGAAGCGCCACGGGCTTTTGCAGCTTGAAGCGTCATCAGGCCTATAGGACCTGAACCGAGAATGGCTATTGAATCGCCTGCTTGAACGTTTCCGCGCGCTGCTGCATGCATTCCGACGGCGAGCGGCTCGAGCATAGCTCCTTCTTCGAGCGGCATGCTGTCCGGGAGCTTGTATGTGAATTCCGCTGCGTGAACATGGTATTCCACGAACGCGCCGTGGATTGGCGGCGTTCCGAGAAACACGACGTCCGGACATAAGTTGTATCGTCCTGCGCGACACCACCTGCATCTGCCGCACGGAACGCCCGGTTCCAACGCGACTCTGTCTCCCGGGCAGAGATGTCTGACTCCCTTGCCGACCTCGACAATGGTCCCGGCACATTCATGCCCGAGAATAAGCGGCTCCTTCACCACGAACTTCCCGATGCGTCCGTGCGTATAGTAGTGGACGTCTGATCCGCATACGCCGACCGCCGCCATCTTGACCAAGACATCGTTATCGCTCTTGACTCGTGGCATAGGCACATCTTCGATGCGTATATCGCGGATACCATGAAGGACCGCCGCCTTGATTTTCCCGTTAGCCATTCGTTGTCCCCCTGTGAACCGGGTTTAGTCTACGGCGAATTCATTTCGGAATCATCCTGACCATTCGGCAACCGTAGAGCGGGACATCAATATCTATCGAGAACTCGTTAGCCTGCTCAGGAACGTCCCCCGAAGCCGCAACCGTGAGCTCTTCCTTATCCTTACCTGCCATGAAGTTCGCATTCGTGTCGTCAATCGAATAGGTTTCCCAGCGGTACCGAATAGCGGGTGCGAAACCCGTGAACTTGAGTTTCACGGGACAGGTCGCTTTTTCCTCGCCTGTTCCGGGTACCC
>Ga0315277_10006023_pt1 | contig 15946 bp, 17 predicted proteins | sample YL17G05_15_MG_FD_203695 | JGI IMG/M metagenome (GOLD analysis project Ga0315277, IMG submission 203695) | Sediment microbial communities from Yellowstone Lake, YNP, Wyoming, USA - YL17G05_15 | ecosystem: Environmental > Aquatic > Freshwater > Lake > Sediment | place: USA: Wyoming | collected...
ATCTGCCTGAAAGGGCGCGGCGGCGGGTGGGCATCTGCTTCGTTGCCGCTCCTCGACGATGTACACCGACATCGCCTGCGTCGCGGCGCCTCGCATCTGCCCACCCGGCGCTCGGGCCAAAATGCTAATTAATTTTTGCGCGAGCCCTAAGGTTTGCGAGAGGAGGATTTGGGAAGGCGGATGATCACGGTCCGTTCGACGCCTTTGCGGAGCAGCTTCAGTACCAGCCGGCCGCCCCAGCCGCGCAACCGGATGTGTGACGCAAAAGACTGGGGATCGGAGATTTTTTCGCCGTCGGCTGAGACAATCACGTCCCCGTCGAGCACTCCGGCCTGGCTGGCGGCCAGACCTTCGCTGACCTTCAGAACGAGCAACCCTGTTTGTCCCGGCATGTGCAGTGCGTCCGCAAGCTCGGGGGTCAAGGGGGTGGTTTCGATTCCGATTCTCGGAAGGGGAACTCCTCCCTGTCCCGGAATGGAAATCGTTCCGGGAAAGTTGAAGAGGAACTTCCCGGGAGCTTCGTTCGGCTTCCGGGCTTCGATTAGAGCAGAAAGAGCGAGCGGCTTGCCTTGGCGCAAGACCTCCAAGGAAATCCTGGATCCAATGGAAGTGTTCTGGACCAGTTGAATGAACTGCCTGGCATCCAGAATCTCTTTGCCGTTCCACCTCACAAGGGTGTCTTGTGGTATCAGTCCGGCTCTTTGCGCAGGGCTATTCTCCTCAATCTGTTTGATCATCACCCCTTTCCCCGAAGGCAGACGATTGTCCGCGAGGTAAACCCCCAGCCAGCCGGTGCGTATATCGCCTCCGGCCTGGATTATCTTTTCCGCCGAGTTGAGCAACTGCGACATAAGGTAAACGACCGAGCGCACCCCCATTGGATCGTCGCTGGAAGGTTTCTGGCTGGCCACAAAACCGAGGACATGATGGTCCGTGTTCAGAATCGGCTCGCCGACGCCCGTAAGAGCCTGGTTGACGGTCACGACCAGGCTTCCCTGTTCCGCTGCATTGGTGAGTGGGCCGACCGAGAGGATTTGAGCCGTCTTGAACTGTTGGAAAACGCCACCTTCGAGAATTGGAGTGACTACGGTTGTGCCATCGCGGATTTCGCAGTGTACGCATATTGGCGTCTTCTTGAGCTTCCCTTCCAAAGCCAGAACCACGGCTACGCCCATGCTTTGATCAATCCCGATCAGCTTGCCTTTGTACTTCTGGCCGTCGCTGGTAAAAATGTCGATGCGCGGGCTGGGTGACTGGATGTCCACCCACCGATAGCCGAGGAATGTCAGAACATGCCCTTGTTCATCCATGACGACGCCGCTGGAAGGAAAAACCTGGATGATGGTGGGATGGTAGTCTGCTATGCGTTTCCCGTTGATCTCGACGGACTCACTTGACCCGCGGCTTTCGGTGGTGATGTTCAGCCGGACCAGTGTGAATTCTGCCTGCTCCTTTGAACCCTTCTGCTCCTCCTCACCTGCCACAGCACTGCAAACGCTTAGCACGAGAAGAGCCCCGAGAGTCAGAAATCGAGATCGATAGGTTTTATGGCTGAGTTTTGAGCAGAGCATAGCTTGGTTCAGTGGCTCACATTCCGGATATAGTAATCTTCGGAAGGTTGACCATAGCGCATGCGAATGGTCTTAGGCAACCGCACGATCATCTGGCGATCACCCGGGCCAGGAACCAAATAATCCTCATACTCCGAAGGCTCTATTTGTCCGGCGAAACCTTCCTCCTCGATCGAATAGCCGCCTCGTTTGCGAGAAGGACTCAGAGTCACCGGAGCAGAGTTCTTAGCATCAGCAGAGTCGTAATTCGCCGATGGCCTCAGGTTCGCGGGATCAAACCCGGTGTTCTCACGGGAGGAGAGGACTGAGGTTGGAGTGCTGGGAACCAAAGAGGCGGGTGTCTGATGGTCGTGGCTGACCCAGTAGGCGGTTATGAAAATGCCAAAGCCAAGAAAGGCCAGCGCCGAAGCCCCCAGCGCCACAAGACGCCAGGAGGGATAATCAAAGCCGTAGATCCAAAATCTGCGGAGACTCCAGAATCGGGAGCGCCCGCCTTGGGCGTGGATCCGGTTGAGAATCTCGGCCTCAAAATTCGGGGGCGCGGAAACTCGCTTGAGCTCCCTTGCCATCTGTCCGAGCTTCTGCGCATCCCCCAGCACATGTCCACAGCCAAAGCATTGCTGGGCGTGACGCTCCATGCCGAAGCGACCGGGAAAGTCAAGCCCCCCTTCCAGGTAATCTTCCAGTTTTTTTTGAAACTTGCGGCAGTCCATAATCCTAAGTTACAGGTAGTGCTCGAGCTTGCGTTGTAGGAGCTCCCTTGCCCTGTGCAACCTTGATTTGATGGTGCCGGGCGAACACTTCAACGTCCTGGCGATCGTATCATAGGGAAGTTCCTGAATTTCCTTCATGACGAATGCCGTTCTGTACCTCTCCGGCAGCGATCGAATAGCATCGCCGAGAACTTGGCCGCTTTCCTTGCGCAACATCTCGTCCCTGGGGCTCCTCCGGGCATCGGAGATTTCGAACTCCGGCCCCTCTTCATCATTCGCCTGCCGGCTGCCCCAGACATTTCTGTAAAAAACCTGGCCCCGACGCTTGCGATAACGCATCTCGTCGATGGCAAGGTTGGTGGCAATCCGGTAAATCCAGGTCGAGAATTGGTAGATGTTACTATAACGCCCGATGTTCTTATAGACGCGCAGAAAGGTCTCCTGGGAGAGATCCACCGCGATGTCATAATCGCCAACAATTACGTTGAGATAATTGGTAAGCGCGTCTTTGTATTTCGTGACGAGCTGGGTGAACGCGGAGTCGTTTCCTGCAATAAACTCCCGCACCAGATCGTTGTCAGTGCCGGTTGCGGCATGCGGCAAATCAATCTCGAAGCCCTGGATTTCTAGGGCTTCGCTTGGCGTGTCAGGATTCACTTCTCTCTTCCCCAATCTCCACAGTGACATATGCTTACACGCTTTAGCGGGCCGCAGGTTCCGCTTTTATTTCATATCCATCCAGTTATCGGCGACATTCAGGTCGACCTTGAGGGGCACGCCAAGAATCGTGGCGTGTTCCATCTCATCCCGGACGAGCGCTCGAGTGTCTTCCACCTCCGCCTTGGGGACCTCAAGAACCAGTTCGTCGTGAACCTGTAGGATGATTTTAGCCGAGAGCCGCCGATTCTGTAAAGACTTGTGAAGACGGATCATGGCCAGCTTGAGGATGTCCGCCGCCGTGCCCTGGATGGGACTATTGACTGCCGTCCGCTCGGCAAACTGCCGCGTGTTGTATTCCTTGCTGTGAATGTCGGGGATCGGGCGAATCCTGCCGAACAGGGTTCGAACGCATCCGGTCTTGCGTACTTCCTCCAGGGTCTTGTCCAGCCAGCTTCTAACTCCTTTGTAGCGTTGGAAATAGGCGTCGATAAAGGCTTGGGCCTGCTCTCGTGGTATGCCCAGTCTTTGCGCCAGCCCAAAAGCCGACAGGCCGTAAACTATTCCAAAATTTATGACCTTGGCCATCCTGCGACATTCGGCCCGGTTCGCCAGTTGCTGCTCGTTGAACACTTCCCTCGCCGTGCGATCATGGATGTCTTCGTCTCGCTGGAAGGCATCGATCAGGACTGCATCCTCCGAAAGGTGCGCCAGGACTCGCAGTTCAACCTGCGAATAATCGGCCGAGATGAGCAGGTTCCCCTCTTCGGGGATAAAGGCTCCCCGGATGAGGCGCCCGAGTTCCGAGCGGACCGGAATGTTTTGCAGGTTGGGATCAGAGCTAGACAGGCGGCCCGTCGCAGCCCCTGTTTGATTGAACGAGGTATGTACCCGGCCAGTCTCTGGATGGATTAGGGCCGGCAGAGCATCCACGTAAGTGGACTTGAGCTTGGCAACCTGCCGATATTCAAGGATCAACCTCGGGATCTCATAGGACACAGCCAGCTCCTCCAGGACGGCCTGGTCGGTGCTGTATCCGCCGGTCTTCCGGGTCTTCTTGAGGGTTGGCAGGTTCAGCTTTTCAAAAAGGATCTCCCCCAGCTGTTTCGTGGAGTTGATGTTGAACTCCGTGCCGGCCGCCTCGTAGATCTTTGTCGTCAACTCCACCAGCTGCTTCTCCATGACGCCGGACATCTTCTGCAGCATGGAGCGCTCGATCTTTACCCCGACATGCTCCATGTCGGCAAGGATCGGAAAAAGCGGGAGTTCCATCTCCTCGTACAGATTGCGCAACCCAAGCTCGTCCAGGCGCGGGCTGAGGATCTCATGGAGTCGGCGCACCGCCTCAAGCTGGCTGCAAAGGTTTTCAATTGTGTCCCCGGGAGACGATCCAGGCAGGGTGTTCCGGCCGTTGGCTTTTTCTTCCGGAAGAGAGACGTGCAGCTGGTCGAGCGCCCAACGCCGGAGCGAGTAGTCGCCGATGTGCGACGCCGTCAGGAAGGCCATCAGCATGACGTCGTCGACGTTTGAATCCATGCAGATGCCTAGGAACTCCTGGGAGAGGAGACAGAGCTTGGCGTCCCAGCAAATCTTCTTCAGTGCGGAGTTCTGCATGAGCATCGCCCATGCTCCGGCAATCACCTCATCCCGCAGATCGATCACTCCGGCATCTCCGGATTCTCCCTGAACGCAGGCTCTTTCAGCCATCTTGCGATTCAATGTTCCCTGCTGATAGCCCAGTGTGAAGAAGATGCGAGGCTGCCGATTCATAGCCTGCAGAAAATCACGGGCGGCGCTGCCTGTGAGCCAGTGGCCTTTCAGCGGCTCTCTCTTCTCCTCATCGAGGAACTCCCGCATGAGCGATCTAAACTCGAGTTCGGCGAACAGCTCGAATGCGGCTTTGCGGTCGGGCTCACAGAGAACGAGGGCAGACAGGTCCAGCTCGAGCGGCAACTCTTTTTGAATGGTGGCGAGTTCCAGGCTCATACGAATGAGCTCGGCGTTGTCCCGGAGACTCGCCTGGTAGGTTTTCTTCTTAACCTTGTCCCAGTTCTGGAGGCAGTTTTCCAGCGTGCCGAATGTTTGAATCAGTTCGCGGGCGCCTTTTTCGCCGATGCCGGGCGCGCCCGGAATGTTGTCTACGGTGTCGCCCCACAAGCCGAGCAGATCGGGAACCTGCTCCGGCTTAATCCCGAATTTCTCCACCACTTTCCCGGAGTCCAGGATCATGTTGTCCTTCATTGGATCCAAAACCAGAACATGGTCGGAAACCAGCTGCAGCATATCCTTGTCGCTGGTCACAATAATAGCGGTCAGGCCTTGCTTGACAGCCTGTCCGGCCAGGGTGCCGATCACGTCGTCGGCTTCGTAGCCGGGATAGGAGAGAATCGGCAAGCGGAAGATTTCGCATAAGCGGCGGATATAGGGAATCTGCTGAACCAAATCTTCCGGCATCGGCTTGCGCGTCGCTTTGTAGGCCTCAAACTTCTCATGCCGAACCGTCGGTCCTTCGAGATCGATGGCAACTCCGATGTAGTCGGGCTTTTCATCTTGAATCAACTTGCGCAGCATCGAAGTAAAACCGTAAATCGCGTTGGTGGGAAGCCCTTTCGAGTTGCTCAGACCGCGGATGGCATAGTAGGCTCGGTAAATGTGGGACATTCCGTCCACTAGAAAAAGCCGCTTGGAATTCACGTAGATTTCCTTATAGTGCTAAGGGATTGCAGCCGGGTTAACAATGCAACATTGTACCACGAAGCACCCGACCTCTCTGGACGATACTATCTGCACGATCCTGCGGGAATTCAATCGGATTGCCGTGATCGGCTTATCCGACAAGCCGTGGCGCGACAGCAATCGTGTCGCGGGCTATCTTCTGCAGCATGGCTACACGATTCTGCCGGTGAACCCGGAGATATCCGCGGTGTTCGGACTTAGATCCTATCCGGATTTGGTCGCGGCGCCGCGCCCAGTTGAGGTCGTCGACATCTTCCGGCGAACGGAGTTCGTCCCGGCAATCGAAGGGGGGTGTGCATATGGCAAGGGGGACGCCGGATGTCGTCCTCGACGAACCAGTTGTCAGAAATACTCAACACATCCCCTACCGGAAAGTGTTTCACAACCTCCGCCCGTTCTCTACCCGTTTCTCTGGTGCTTGGCACAAAAAAGTCGATTTCAGAAACAACGTCCCGGGCGTCCCGTCCCGGTTGGCCGCTGTTTTGCGGCTGGGCGTGGGTTCTCCGGCCCAAATGAACGTGCTGTGCCCGCAGCGGGGCGCACCCCACCGGCAAGCCGGGCGGCCATTCTCAATCGGTGAGAAACTGATACTGATAGGAAATTGCTTTGACGCTTCGCGGGTTAAGCATGGTATTCCCGCTCAACCCCGAGAGTCCTCGCCATGGAAATCGCGTCGAAAAACCGGACATACGCGGGATCGAGGGTCAGAGCGATCTTGGCGCTCTCATAGCCGTGAAAATACTTGGGCATACAGCCGAGATTGTTGATCCAGTTCTGTCTGAGAGGATTGGCGCCCTGATAGCACGCGTAGAGGTAGACGTAAGAAACATGCAAAGGCCCACCCGGCAGATTAAGCCAACCGGGCGTCATCAGGCTTTGCGTTGGAGAGTCGTTTATGACGATCCCCTTGTTCTGTTCGCCATGGCCGACAAAAACGAAGGTCTCGAGTTCGTTCCTGTAACGCATGATCATCGATCTAAGCGAGGGCCACAGGGGCTGGGTGAGCGCAAGGACATCGCCTTTGCCATAGATCGCGTCGAGACGCCCGGTTCCATAATTGAAGGCGTGAGTCGTCAATACCGTGCCGTAAGGTAAGATCTGTTCGTCAGCGCCGCGCACGATCATCGCTTTGGACATGACTGTTCTCCCTTCACAGAATGGGAACTTAGAAATTGGCCTCAGCCGGAGGGGACCGACCAACAGTGTGACCGCGGGGACGTTTGTGTTCCGGATGTCCTTAGGTCGAAGGCTCAGCCTCTTCCAAACGCTCGCCACTGGAGCGGCCGAGGTGACTTAGACATTGCTCGCTGGCCTCCGTGTTCTGTCCGCCGTCCAGACCATAGAAAGCCGATCGAGAATAGGCGCAGGCTATCATCGAGCGAGCCCGCACTTGCTGTTGTGACGCTTGCGCCTGGCTTCCAATTCTCGGACCACTCCGGCAAACGACGGCATCAAATGCGCCTGATCTATACCCAATTGTCGGAGGACATCGAGTAGGGCGTCAGATTGGCTTGTGGGTAGGCAATACTTTCTGACTGCAACGCTGTCAGCCGGTAGACGCTCAGCCTTAATGCCACTCTGGATCTGGCCTGCGATGGCATGCTCCATCCCTGGCATCATGGGCCTAGGCGCCCGAACGTCCAGCACGAACAACCCTTTCTGCGCGGCCAGGTTGCTATTCCAAGTTTTCGGTACCGTCACAATCCTGAGCGAGCAAGCCAAGTCTCTCGCGGCAAGTGCGAGGTGATAGCAGTCGACACACCACACTGCAAGCTGTTCGCCCGTCGTGGGTTGGCTCTCGGCAGCAAAAAATGCGGCCACGAGAGGATCAAACGTGAAATCCAGCAGCCGGGTAGGTACTCCGTGATGTTGCGCCACGGCCAAAGCTTGGTAGAAAGCCTCCGGAGGCCATTCCTCGCTCCCAATGCTGTGGCCAACCACGTTGTTGAAGGGGTTCCAACGCCGAAGCCACGGATGGTCACCTGGAATCTCAAGCCCAACTTGGTCCGCCAAAGTCAGGAACTCACTTAAGGCAGAGTATTCCGCATTCCCTTGCTCACACGAGCGTGTTGGTGCGTCTGGTACGATCCGCGCAAATTCGCGGTTCTCGTAGCCAAGGGTAGTTCCCGGACGAAACGCTGAGGGCACGAGGCCCCACGACGCATCCCCCTGCCCACGGAATACAAAACGGGCAGCCATTCCGGGCGGCCGTTCCTGAAATTCAAGTTGGCGAAGATGTTCGACAAGATCACGTGGCGACGAGCAATGGATCGTGAGGGGCTCCTCTTTCATACATTACCCTTGTCGGGATCCTAACCGCGCACAACCCTCCAAGTTCACTGCACACTCTCACTTGAGCGGATAGACATCTGAGGTGGTCTGATTGCCAAGATCGAGCAATAGGGCCAGACCGAAAGAACTCCAAGAAAAAGGGATAAGCCCTATTTGTCTCGACATTCAAAACAGAGGCTCCGGGAAGCAAATGCATTAGCGTATATAAGCAATTGGGCAGTCCAGAACACTACCGGACCACCTATAAGTCAGAACAAGCTGCCATTTTGAGTCGAAGCCCGACTATGACGCCGCCCCGTCAAAGCATTATGTCAACCGCGCCCCGGCTTCCTCAACGGCTCCAGAGCCCAAAGATTATCACGAGCGGAATTTTACATCGGAATCACATTGCCGCAGAAGAAATTTGCACACAACTCTCCTGCCATGGATCCTGCTCAGGAAAAATGAAGCGCGTCTGCATTGCGATCCAGTGCTGCGGGCGAAATCGGCGGCGGCCTGGAAGGCAGGCCAAGGCAATCCAAAATCTGCGGATAGATGAGATGAGAAGGTCGGTCTCTTGATCATGGATCGCCGTCAGGCTACCTATGATCGACGCACTCTAGAGGTGCAATTTACAAAGGAGAAACCGTCGTGAACGGGGTCGCATCTGTAGAATAGAGTTTCCAGATTAGAATCCCGTCACCCTACCACACGAAACTACCAAACTGAACGCGTCCCTCAACTACAGCAGGCATCGACTCACGGATGAGTTTCTAATCTAGAAACTTCATTCTACAGATCCGACCCCACTCCCCGATGCTCAAGACGGCTGTCCACGCCCCAGCAGGCGCCCTTGGGCCCGCATGATGAAGAAGGTGTATGAAGCCGATCCTCCTCTCTGCGGCCGTTGCTCGCGCCCGCTGAAGATTGTGAGCCTCATCGACGCGCCCAGCATCATCGTAAAAATCCGGCGTCACCGCAAACTGTGGGACCGGTCCGAACGTCATCCGCCCCCTGCCCGTGAGAGATCTTTACACCTTGATATCCTCACCCAGCATCTCAGAAGCAATTGACTATAGGTCATTCTAATGCGCAAACTCCATTGCACAGATGTGGTCCCACCTGCATTGACAGACTATACCTAAAGGGTATACTTTCTATACCATGGAATTCGAGTTCGACGAGCGCAAGAGCAAGGCCAACAAAGCGAAGCATGGGATCGATTTTGTTGAGGCGCAGGCCCTGTGGGATGATGTGGATTTGCTGCATATCCCCACCAGGACCGAGGATGAGCTGCGGAATATTGTGGTCGGCAGGATTGGTGAGAAGCATTGGTCGGCCATCGTCACCCCCAGAGGTGAACGGATTCGGATCATATCCGTCAGACGATCGCGCGACGAAGAAAGAGAATTGTATGAAAGCTAAGGATCTCGATAGGCAGTTCGACAAGGGAGAAGACATCTCCCAATACCTCGATCTGGCCCGTGCCAAAAGGGTCAACCAGGAACAGAGACGGGTGAATGTGGACTTCCCCTCCTGGATGATCCACGCCTTGGACAAAGAGGCCAGTCGTCTTGGAGTCACCCGCCAATCTATCATTAAGGTGTGGATCTCCGAGCGATTGAAAGAGAAGCCGGCTTGAAGTGGGCATGGGTCAACTGTGTTACAGGGTTGACCACCAGAAAATGACACCTCATGATTCGAATCTCCCGCGAGTCCTGATCGCCGCTGATCAACCGGACGTGCTGGAAGCACTCCGCATGCTGCTGTAGGCGGAGGGCTATCGAACAGCCTCCGATAAAGGTAGGATCGTCAAGATTCCAAAAGTGGGTGGGCTTCATCATCGTTACGAGCGACCCGCAGCCTGATCGCCCGTTTTTCCGTTCCCTATCGAGCGGTTTCACACGGGGGATTGATGCGCCGAGGTATCCCCTGACTTTCAATCAATGATTCCCTATTCGATCCTGTTGGGCAGGTTTCAGCTAATCCTGGAATCCCATTGGCCGCCAGGGCCTCACTTGGATACACTGATTTTCGCTCAGATGGACTTTCCGGTAGGGACCAGGCTTCAATCCAATAAAAGCGGCTTATTCCGACTATCCACAATCAGCGTTCGTCGGCACTATTCCGCCTGGCATATTATGCGCCAATTCTCAATTACCCAGCAGTGCCTTCTTCAGGTCGGCCTGGACGGGGTTGTCTCCGAGCCAGACTGCGAAGAGCGCATCCGCGAAATCCTTGCCCTCGATAACCCCTTTCTGTTGCCCCTTGGCAGTGAACATCGTTCCCTTCACGGGCACATAGGTCAGCGTGATGACGTCCCCAACAACGACGCTCGAAAACATCGCAGTGAGCTTTTGAAGCCGCCCCTCGAAAGCGCTCCTGGGCGACGTCACGTTCATCCAGAATGCGTCACTGATCGCCGCAGCCAATTCAGAACCCGAGAGGTTCCGCAGGATGTGAAGACGGATGCTCTTGATCTGCTCCGAGGAAATGATGATCGACGCCTCTTTCGACCGGCTTTGCAGGTAGAGGCCGGCCACGTATACCTTGAAAATCACTTTCTTGCGCAGGCCCATGCCGTTCAGCTGGAGGGTCCTGCCTTCCACAGTGGTGGTGTTTTCCATCTTCACGCCTGCCACTTCGCCCGCCGGCGCAGCGCTGACCGCAGCGAACCATAGCGCGGCCGCGCCCAGGAGTCTCTTGGTCATTTTCCTTTGGACCTCTCCAATCGGGATGTTGTTCGTGTTTTGACGCAGCGTTGCAAGCTGCACGAGTGCGCTCCAGGAAGAACAGCAGGATGTGCTGTTTTTCACTCCCGCAGCAGCATCACGGGGCCATTGGAGACGCATTTTATCACCATCATAACCACCCATGCGATCATGCAGTTCGTCGTTTCTGATCAGCAAGCCGCGGAGCTAGAACTGCCGGGTTACAAGTGGTCACCGAATGCTCCTCATGACTCGCTGAACTGGCGGGGCTCGCGGCTGCCGGCCCGGAAGGCATCGAGGGTCCAGCTGTCCTCGTTTTCGTCGTGACGGAGGATATAGAGGTTGCCGCCGTTCGCCCGGACGCGGAAGTACATCGCGGAAGGGCTGTACCACTGGTCTTCAACGTTCTCTACCGTGAACACGTTCCCGCCCAGAGTGAACCTGAGCGGGCGCTGATCCGCCTTGTAGCCTGCATAGCATTCAACCTTGATCTCGCCCATACAGCTGGCAGTATGCAGCAGCCGGCAGGCGGGAACAATAACGCCAGCAAAAAAATCCGATTCACAAGTAATGTTAGGCATTCTACTTGTATCAGCCGCCGTTTCTTGTAGAATGAGCATCATGCTTACCAAAGTGACCAAACGCGGACAAGTTTCCGTGCCCGCAGACGTCCGAAAGAAACTGCAGATCGGCCCTGATACGCGGTTGCAGTGGATAGTCGAAGGAAGCACGGCACGGGTTATTCCGTTGCCGGCCGATCCCTTGAAAGCGTTCCGAGGTTCCGGCAGAAAGGGTTTGGTAAAGATTCTTCTGGATGACAGGCGTAGCGGCCGGCGACAGGAGGAGGCCGGCTAGGATGCGCTACGTCTTCGACACATCCGCTCTGCTGGCCCTCCGTGGAGATGAAGCCGGCGCTGCCGAGTTGGAGGATCTGCTTTCGAAATCGGCCGAGGCTAGGTGCCCGGTGCTCATATCCTTCATGACCCGGATGGAACTCCTCTACATCATCCGGCGTGAGGAGGGGCAAGAAGCCGCGCGCCAGGCGCTCAGCCTGCTTGATGCCTTCAGCGTCGAATGGGTATCCTGCGAACCTGAAATCCTCGATGCTGCCGCCGCGCTGAAAGCTGAAGGAGGGCTCTCGGTCGCGGATGCCTGGATTGGAGCGGCCGCAATCGTGCGGGAGGCAGTGCTGATTCACTGCAATCCGGAATTCGTCGCCTTCAAAAAGATATCGCAACAGTTCATCGGCAAGTCCCCCGTAGTGCCGCCCCGCCCGAAGAATAAACGGAAGCACTGAACGAACCTCGCCTTCAAGGCGAGGGGTTCGCAGGGCGTCGGCTGAAGCCGACTGAAAGCTGCTGGTACTCCCTGCTTTTCTCAATAAATAATTGGACACGGATCCACACAGATTCACACGGATTGGCACCGGCGTTCATCCGTGCAAATCCGTGTCCCGTTTTTTCTTCGAGCTATTTGCTGTGGCCGTACCGCCACGCCGAATTCCAGGCGTTTGAAGTAGCTGTGTACGAACAGCCCTGGCTCGTCAACTGCGTCGACTTCGCTACCCTATTCTTCGCCTGAAGGCGAGGGGTTTCAACCATTCCCGAGGGAGACCCTAAAGTGGCAGATTTTTGTGCAATTCGCGGCTATGTGGGCATATGCTTCCGTGGAATCGAAATGGAAGACAACCCCGAAGCCGCTGTTTTGAACCATCAGGAGCTTTATCGCGGAAAGATCGTCAACCTGTACGTCGACACCATCCGGCTCACTTCCGGTGGAACCGGGATTCGGGAAGTGGTACGGCACCCGGGCGGAGTGACAGCAGTCCCAGTCCTAGACGATGGCCGGCTGCTTCTCATACGCCAGTTCCGCTATCCAATACAGAAGTATATTTTCGAGCTTCCTGCGGGAAAGCTGGACAGCAACCAGCCGCCACTCGAAACTATGATGCGCGAGCTGGAGGAGGAGACCGGCTACAGGGCAGGCACCATGGACTACGAGTGTTCCTTCTACACTTCCCCGGGCATCAGCAACGAAGTGATCCACCTCTATACCGCCCGCAACCTCACCCCCGTCCTCCAGCACCTGGAGGAGGGAGAGCACATCACCGTAATCGCCAACACTCTCGCGGAGTGCCTGCAAAAGTTCCAAGCCGGCCAGATAACGGACGGGAAAACAATCCTGGGGATACTCTGGTACCGAAATAAATATAGTCTCAAGTAGTTCTCCAAAGTGGTCGATTTCTTAAGAGTGTGGTTTTTGAGTCGCTGGGAGCGTTTCCTGGTTGTGTTCTCCTTGCGAAGCATCCAATTTGCGATCTGTGACCTGCAACCGTGATTTGTCCTAAGTGCGGATATTCCCAAGAAGAGAGGCTGGATTGCCGGAAGTGCGGCGTTGTCTTCAGCAAGTACTACGCGCTCCATACACCGGCTAGGGTCGTCGTTTCCGAAGCCCCGGAACCAGTGCAGCCCCCCACACCCGATGTCGAGAATCTCCCGGCGGAAATTGCCGATTTGCGCCAGAACTTCAAGGAATTGAACCGGCGGTTCAATGAGGTGGAGTTCGAACGGGCCGAGCGCACACGATTGCGGGGAGAGATCCGCACCCTCGACCAGAAGCTCAAGGACAACCTGGAGCAGGCGCTGGAGCGTCTGAACGCCCTCGAAAAGCGTGCCAGCAACCCACCGGCTCCGCCGGCCGACGCCTCTCCCGAAGATTTTCAGAAACTGAAAGAAGAATTGCTCGAAGAGCACCTTGCTCCCATTCTTATGAGGCTGGAACAGATTGACGCCAGGCTCGAAGCACTGCCAAAAGAACTCGCGCCCAAAACCGATCCTCGCATTATCGAATCCCTGCGCAAGCTCGTGCAGCGCGTCACGGAATTGGACAGCGAGGTCGCAAACCTGACCATAGACCGCAGCACTCAGGCGGAGAATGCTCCACTCGGACTGGAAAAAGCCTCCAAGGACATCGACGAACTACGCGCGTCACTTCAAAACGTGACCATGCGCTACTCAGAAATCGGTGAGCTCAAGAAGAACCATCTCATACTCCTCAACAAGGTAGAGTCCTTGGAGCACCGGCTGGATCGGGCAAAGATGACGCAGGAGCAAGCCGTCTCGAACCGGATCCCGGATATTGAAACAGAAGTTCATGCGCTCAGCGCGGAAGTCCGACAAACCTTGCAGCGCATGGAAGCACTCGAGGCACTATCGCCTGCGCCTTCCCGAGATATAGGTGCCATCACGGAGGAAATGGCCGGATTCAAGAAAATGCACTCGGATCAGATAGAAGAAGTGCGGGCTGCCCTCGAGCTCAAGCTGAAAAAAGAACTTGCACCCCTGTCCAAAATCTTGGAACAACTGACCCGCATCGAGCAGAAGCAGCAGTTACTCGAAAAGAGCCTTGATGAGATCCGCGGAAGTGGCAATGAAGCTTCCCAGAGAATAATAGAAATCTGCAACAACATATCCTCGCTTCACTCTGAGGATGAGAAGCTCAGGAGCGAGCTTCGTTCAGCAGAAGAAAAAATCGCCGCAGTTCTATCTCCCCCACCTGAGGAGCCACGCCCCCCGATCGAGGAAGACGTTCATATTATCCGGGAAACCCTGGATGAGTTGCGTCGCTTCTTGAGCTCGATCGCCCAGAAACCCTGAGGGGCGTTGCTGAAAACCTATACATTCCTGCCCCATCCGGCGATCATGTGTGATAGTATTTCTTTGTATATCTAGGCAACAATTAGAGGATTACCCATGACCAAGATCGCGGTTGGATCGGATGTAGAGGCTTATTGCACCAAATGCAAGCTGGTTCTCGCCCATACGCTGGTAGCCCTGCAGGGTGTAAAGCCCCGGCGTGTAAAGTGCAACACGTGCGGCGGCGAACATAACTATAGAGCTACCAAGCCGTTAGCGAAAACTGCCAAGAAATCCGAAAAGACCAAATCAGCTACACCCAAGAAGACCCGACAGTCCTGGGAAGAAGTGATGCAGGAGGCTTTGACCAAACCTCACAAGACCTACAGCATGTCGGGCAGCTTCGGAGAGGGGGATTGGATCGAGCACACACACTTCGGTTTAGGATGCGTCCAGTCCTTCACACCGCCCAATAAGATCACGGTCCGTTTCGCCGACAGTACCCGGATGCTCATCTGCAATCGAAGCTAGGTGAGAGTCGTCTGCTCCGCTGCGAGTTCTCTACTGGAAACTCTTCAACTCCTTGTTCCGGGTGCGTCCAACCGTACCCTGCGACAAATGCTAAGTCAGGGACGGGTGTGTCTCAACGGCAAGCCCTGTAAAATCGCACGCCATCTGATTCGGCGCGGGGACATTATTGATATTGGGGAGAAGACTGCACCTGCAGTTCTGCTTCACGGCCTGGAAATAATCCACGAGGATAGAGATCTCCTCGTCATTCACAAGCCCGCCGGCCTCCTCACCGTGTCGACCGAGCATGAACGGGAACGGACCACCTATGCCTACCTGCGCGCACATCTGAAGCAGCGTGTTCCCCGCCAGAAGCTTTTTATCGTTCACAGATTGGACAAGTTTGTCAGCGGCGTGCTGGTCTTCGCGAAATCCGAAGGCGTAAAGGAAAAGCTTCAGGATATGTTCCACAGGCACAACATAGAGCGGAGGTACTGGGCCATCGTCGAGGGGCATGTGGCAAGAGGCCGCGGAACCATCCAAAGCTATCTGGCTGAGGACCGGTCTAAACGGATGCGTTCAACCTCCAAGTTTGGAGCGGGGAAACACGCCGTCACACATTGGCGAGTGCTGCGGCGGCTTCAGAATTGGACGGCCCTCGAAGTCACCCTCGAAACCGGAAGAAAGAATCAGATCCGCGCCCATCTTTCCGAAATGGGACATCCGATCGTGGGAGATAAGGCCTATGGAAGCACGGCCGATCCATTTGGAAGGATCGCCCTGCATGCCTTCCGCCTCGGTTTCGTCCATCCAACCGAGGGAACAGCTCTTCTCTTTGAGATCGAACCTCCACCTGAACTCCGCAAATACCTCCCCCGCTAATAAGGGTCTGTCAATGAATAACGTTTACACTTTGCTGCAGGCCCCCAGGCCCGCTGGCGAGGCGCGAGCGACGAGCATACCCTCTGCGGTATGTAAGGAGCGAGCAACAAAGCCAGCGGGCCTGCGGGCCGCAGCCCGGAGGGGCGCGGCGGCGGGCGGGCATCTGCTTCGTTGCCGCTCCTCGACGATGCACACCGACATCGCCTGTGTCGCGGCGCCTTGCATCTGCCCGCCCGGCGCTCGCGCCAAAGTGCAAACGT
>Ga0315277_10006025_pt1 | contig 15941 bp, 15 predicted proteins | sample YL17G05_15_MG_FD_203695 | JGI IMG/M metagenome (GOLD analysis project Ga0315277, IMG submission 203695) | Sediment microbial communities from Yellowstone Lake, YNP, Wyoming, USA - YL17G05_15 | ecosystem: Environmental > Aquatic > Freshwater > Lake > Sediment | place: USA: Wyoming | collected...
GAGCCTTGCCGTCGTAGGTTGAGAAATCCGCCGCAAGCTCGCTGCCCCAGAACCTGGCAGCTATCTTGTGGAATACCTCACTGGAGAGATAGGAGTTTTCGGGATTATTGGCCCAGTTCACCCACTGGAACAGGACAAGGCCCATCTCGTGCAACTGGTTCACAGCCTGTCTCGGTTCCATCGCGTAGAGCAGGCCGTGAGCCGGGAAGGTGCGGGGGCAATAGCTGAGCAGGTGACCGGCCTTCGATATATAGTCGCCGACCAACTCCTCGGCTTTCGGCCCTAGAGTTGCGGCTGCCCTCTGTATGCCCAGGGCCAGAACATCGCCGAAGCCTTCGCGCAGCGCCATTTTCCTGACCAGCGCTTCCATGTACTCCCAGCTTCCTAGCTTGGACAGGGGGATGCCGGTGCTCTCGTCGGTCAGGATGCCGGTGTGTCGGCACCGCGAGAGCCACTTCATCATCGATTCGATAGCGAGTGCATCAACGCCGTACTCATCGCACAGTCTGTTGACATAAAAAGTGGTTTCCGTGGGTTCAGGGTAGTACTTGTTGACCTTATCGAGGTAAAACAGCGAGGAGCCACACAGGGACTTGCCTTTCTTCGTCCCGTCTCGGGATTCTATAGTTATCCGTCCGTCGAACCCAGCACAGCCGAGGCAGAGGTCGAGCTTTGTTTTCTGACCGGATACCACCTCGATATGCGCCTCGGGTTTGCCAATCTCTTTTTGATAATCCGGCCCCTTCCACAACAACTGGCGGACGTTCTTCTTCACTTCAGCGAGCTTCTCAGGACTGGACGGGTTTACTTTCCCATTCCCTCTCACAGCTATGGCCTTAAGCTTCTTTGAGCCCATTACCGCCCCGAAGCCGCTGGAGCCGCTGGCATCGTTGTCGGCGAGGACAATAGCGTAGGATACAAGATTTTCTCCGGCGGGGCCGCAGGCCACCACCGCAAAATTGCTTCCGAACTCGTTCTTCAGGGTTTCACGGGTCTCGACCGTGCTCCTGCCCCAGAGAGAGGAAGCATCCTTTATTTGCACCGAATCGTCCTGAATAAGCAGGTACGCGGGCTTTTCAGATTTTCCCGCAACGATGAGGGCATCGTATCCGGCGCACTTGAGCTGCCAGCCCCATCTGCCGCCGAGGTTGCAGTACGAGAACTCCTCGGGATACATCGCCGGGGCCTTGCCGCAGACCTGCCACCTCGAGCCGGAAAGGCCGCCGATTCCGGCGAGCGGCCCGGTGACGAAGATTATCCTGTTCTCCGGGTCGAAGGCCTTGACGTTAGCTGGTACCTCGTCCCAGTAAATCTTGGCGGCGATGCCCCTGCCTCCGAGAAACCTGTCGGCATACTCCGCGGTGGGCACCGTAGTTATCTTCCCCGAAGATAAGTCCACCCTCAGGATTTTCCCGGCGTACCCGTATTGCTGCTTCATTTTCTTCCCCCGACCAGGCTCTTTTTGAGCTTCGGTTTGAAGACGACCGACGGCTTGAGTTCGGCTGAATAAGCGAAGGCTACAGCATCGGTCTTATCTCCGTAGCGTGTTCGAAGCTCATCGACAGGGCCGGCGTCCAGCGCTCTCATAGGGCATCCTGCCACGCAGATGGGTTTCTTCCCTTCTTTAAGCCGGTCGAAGCATAGGTTGCACATCTGCATCTTGGCATTCTTCTCGGCCCCGAACTGCGGGGCCCCATAGGGACACGATTGCAAACAGAGGTCGCACTTGTCTTTGCCCAGGCACTTCGCCTGGTCGACGACCACAATGCCGTCCTCTTTCCTTTTCGTAATAGCTCCGGCAGGACATGCTTCCACACAGGCAGGCCGGGCGCAGTGGTAGCAGGAGGCGGCAAGCCAGGCGACGAACACGTCCGGGTATTTGCCTTCTTCTATGGTTATCACCCTTCTCCAACTCGCCGGGCCGGCCGGCACGTCATGCCAGTCCTTGCAGGCGATTACGCAGGTATAACAGCCGGTGCACCGCGTCTGGTCGAAATAAAATCCTGTCTGCATTGTTTTTCTCCTATGCCTTCGAGTCCGTTTGGAAACCTCTTTCAACCCCCTAAATCCCCCAATCTTGGGGGACTTTTGGGGCTGGGGGATACCCCCAGACCCCCACCAGAAGGGCAAAGCCCCTCTGGACTCTCCATTTGCTAAGTGACTACGCCTTCTCCACCTGCACTAAGCATGAGTTGCTGGTGAACGCGCCGCCGGGCGAGCGCCTGTCGATGGTCAACACATTGGCGCAGCCCCCGTGATCGACGCCTTTCTTGTCGGGATCGTACCACGCTCCCTCGGGCAGGTCGGCGACCCCGGGCATAATCCTCTCGGTAACCTTGGCCTTTATTATGACCTCGCCCCTTTGATTGAAAACTTTCACCAGGTCTCCATCCTTTATTCCTCTGGCTTTGGCGTCTTTACCATTCAGCCATATCACCTGGGGATCGACCTCCCGCAGCCACGGTATATTGTCGAACTGGCTGTGGGAGCGTCTCTTGGGGTGCGTGCTGGTCAACTGGATGGGATACTTCTTGGCCAGCGGGTCGTTGCGGCCCTCCCACGCCTCTATGTACTTCGGGATGGGAGGTATTAACGGGTTGTTCATATCAGCGATCTGTTGACTGAAGATCTCAATCTTCCCCGATGGCGTGGGGAAGGGGCTATTCTCGATGTCCTCGATCTCCTTCTTAAATGGGATGGAGGGCGGATTATAATATTTCTTCACGCCGGTCTCCTTGAACCGCTCGAAGTCGCCCACGCACGGTGTCATTATCTGTTCCAGCCACTGTTCGTCAGTCTTGTCGTTGTAGCCGACGATGCCCAATTTCGCAGCGAGCTCATTGCATATCGCCAGGTGGGAGCGAGATTCGCCGAGGGGCTCGATGACCTTCCTCTGGTAGGCGACATGCGGCCCCGCACCCCATACAGCATCATTGCGTTCGAGGAAGGTGCAGGTGGGTAGAATGATATCAGCGAACTTCGCTGTAGGAGTCATGAACTGCTCCTGCACAGCGATGAACTCCAGGGATTTCATCGCTTTAATCGCCTTGTTCACGTTGGGGTATTGATTGAGGTAGTTGGCGTTGGCGATGTACACCATCTTGTAGTCGCTATAGTAGCCGCCGGCTTTGCCCTTGAGTATGGCATCCCAAATTTCGGAATTATGCAACCTCGCCACCAGCCCGGGCCCCTTGGAAATCGGGGTGGGTAGGGCATCTTTGCGCATCGGCGAGCCGGCATCGACCGGGTTGCCTCCCGTTTTCATTGCCGGTCCCATGGCGAATGGAATCTCGCCGCGCTGAGTGATCTCGGAACCCGCGCTGCCGCCGCTTTTGCCGATGTTTCCTGTCATCGCGGCAAGGGTGAAGGCTGCGCGATGGAACTGCTCACCGAAAGCCGTGCGCCCCGGGCCTTTGCTGGGCAACAACGCCGCTGGCTTAATGGTGGCGTATTCCCTGGCTACCTCGACTATTGTCTGGGCAGGCACGCCGGTGATGGCCTCAGCCCACTTTGGTGTCTTGGGCACGCCGTCTTCCTTACCTAGGACGTACTCCTTGAATTTATCGAAACCTACGGTGTACTTGTTGATAAACGCCTTGTCGTAGAGGTCTTCAGTGATCATGACATAGGCCATGGCGATTAGGGCGGCGGCGTCTGTGCCCGGCCTGATGGGTACCCAGCGGTCAGCGACCAAAGCTGCTGTGTCAGTATATCTGGGATCTACCACGATGAATTTCGTGCCCTTCTCTCTAGCCAAGGCGAGGTGGTAAGCCGTGCCGCAGCCGTCGATGATGACCGCCGGATTCATACCCCACAGGATTACTAGCTTCGAGTTGGGCAGGTCGCGATGGTCGTTGCCCACCGGATAGCCGTAGGTGGCCTGGCAGGCGAACATCCAGCCCTCGTTCGAGGCTACGCCCCACATCAGGGTGCAGCCCCCAGCCAGGCAGAAGACGCGCACCGCCGTCCGGGTATTATGCACCTGACCGATGTCCCCACCTGTGGTGAGATATATGACCGCCGCAGGGCCGTAGGTCTCCTTGACCCGCTTGTACTGGCTGGCTACGGTATCAAGCGCCTCGTCCCACGATATACGCTTAAACTTGCCTTCGCCCCGCTCGCCCACCCTTTTCAGCGGGTAGAGAAGCCGGTCCGGGGCATATACCCTCTGGCGATATGCGCGGCAGCGGAGGCAGTTCCTGAGCTGTGGCTCATCTCCGTCGTCGGTCTCCAGGCGCGTGATCACGCCGTCCTTAACATGCACCTTCAGCAGGCAAGCTCCGCCACAATTCATGTCTGTTCCCACGTAGTAAGCCTTTTCCGCAGTCGTCATGTTCTTACCTCTGTACGGATTAAGAATCTGGAGTATTTGCTCCAGGCTACTCTGAAGGCAGACTTAATCATCTTTTGGCGCGTTTTCTGGTTTTAGCCTGAGTTTTCTCACCCACTTTCGCCTGTTTCTTATTTGGCGTGCCGACAGTGGATGCAGGCGGCTTGAGATGAATCAGTCTGCGACAGATGTCCGAACCGGTGGTGAGGGGACTCTCCAATAGGTCCACCTGCACCGGGTGTTTCACCACAGCCTCCCACATGGCTTTGTTGAAGTAGTTACCGCAGGTGCACCAGTCAGGTGTAGGCTCTATGTGACCCATAGTGATTATGGGGCACGCGCATTCACCCTTAACATCGGGGTAGAAGTCATAATGGATGATGTCACCCTTCCTCTCCAGCTTCCTCGCCCCGGGAAAGGCGTCCATCAGGCTCTGTATAAAGGTATCTATGTCGACATCCGTGTTGAGCTGGGCATAGGGCATAAACAAGGAGTTGCACTGCCTGCCGGTACATTCGAGGCACATCTCCCTGGCAGTCTCGTCGAAATCGAGCTGGAAGATGCGTTTGAAAACCTCACTTTTTTGTAGTCCTGCGAAAAAATCGCGCTGTGCTTTCTCGTCTTCAGTCAATTCCTTAGGCATTACCACCTCCGATGCTTGAAATTTCATTCAATGTCATTGCGAGTCCTTCTTCAGGAAGGTCGAAGCAATCTCACTGCTTTCACTGTCATCCTGAGATTGCCACGTCATCCGCCAGAGGCAGACTCCTCGCAATGACAGGCGAAGGACTGTACCTGTAAGTAAGACCCCGCTACTTTTTTGATCTGGCCTTTTTCTTTACTGTCTTAGCCTTGGCTTTGGCCTTAGGCTTGGGCTTCATCTCATGTTCGGGCGTCGTGTGTTGCGGCGCCCTGAGGTGTATCACGTACTGACAGGCGGCCTCGCCCGTTGTATTGGGGCTGCCCATCAGTTCCGTCCGCGCAGTCGGTATTCCGATAGTCTCAAAATAGTATGACGCCATATTCGCGCCGCAGGAACAAAGCTCGGGGAACGGCTCCATAATACCCATTTTGACCACTGGGCACTCGCAAATTGGCTTACCATCATCACCTTTACTGCAATGATAGGTCGAGTGGATGATATTGCCGACTCGCTTAATAGTCCGGGGACCCATAGGCGGCTCCATATCTGTCAGGTGTTTTTCCAGTTCCGCATAGGTCATATCAGGCCTGATTCCCAGAGCCCACACAGCCATGTCGGCGCAGGTCTTAGACATCTTCATCATCACGTAGTCCCTGTGCTCGGGCGGCAGTTCCCTTACACCTTGCAAGACTCCCGCCAGGATGCGAGGCACCCACTCCTTGTAAATCAATTCTTTTATTTCTGGGGTAAATTCGTGCGCCATTTGCCCTCCCTTCTATGATTCCACCTTAACTCATTGCGGTTACTATTACAATTTCGCTCACTTGGACTTTCTACGCCGGGCGCTTGCCCTTGCCTTCTTGGCAACTTTAGCCTCTGGTTTCGCGGTGGTGAAACGAGACGGCTTGAGATGCACCAGGAAGCGGCACTCGTCCGTTCCGTCTACCTGAGGGCTGCCCAAAGTCTCGACAGAGTCCACCTTTTTATTCGTGTACTCCTCTATGTAGGCCCTCACGCTGTTTGCCGAGCAGCCGCACAACTCCGGCCTGCCCTTCATCCAGCCGAACATGGCGAGAGGGCACTGGCATATCGGCTTCCCCTTCTTATCTTTGGGTGGAACGTAGGTCCAGTGAACGATATCGCCTATCTGGGTGATCTTCCTGGGGCCGAAAGGAGGCTTTAATGCGCCCATATGCTTCTTGTATGCCTCCCAGCTCATCCCCGGAGTGCAGTCGAGCACCATCTTAGCCTGGTCGCTGCAGGCTTTGGACATTTTCGTCAACATCTTGTCCCTGTGCTCGGCAGGAAGCTCCGCAATCCCTTCGTAGGCTGCGTCCATGATTCTGTACAGCCAGCTGTGTAACAGCTCCTTGATCTCAGGGCTCATCTCCAGGTAAAACTCGTCGATGGAGCCTTTCAGCTCGTCGGGCAACTTTTCGGCCATTATTTTTTCCTCCTAATTAATTATTGTAAAAAATGTATTGTGGTATGTTTTTATTTCCATTCGACCTCGGGCATAGCTACGGTTCTCACCTCCTCTATCGCTGCTTCGGGCAAGAATGGGGTGCGTAACGGAGAATAGGGCACCAGCCCGTACAGGAATCGATAAACCACCTTGGGCCGCCATTTCCCTGCCCGGACTTCCCATTCTTTGTATGCAGGGTCATTTAAAGAAGCCGCACGGATTTTGACCCAGTCGCCGTGTACATTTCCTGCCGTCCAGATATTGATGACCTCGCCGCTGGCAGCGGTGCCTCCAACGGCTTTATAACAGCCTACCAGCTTCATGCCCCAGGTTTTCGCCATAGGCACAAGCTCTTTTCCAACGGCTTTGATGTACTCATCTTCCTTGCCCGGCAAAACACGCGCCAGTGTATGCAGATATATGGTGTACTTGTAGTCGCCCTTTTTGAGCTTGGCCAGAGTGGGTGAGAAAGACGCGGGTTGCAACACCTTGGCTACCGAGTCAGTAACGTAGTCAACAGCTTCCCGCTTCCACGACTGTATCCAGGGATGTTTATCGTGAAGCTGCTGTATGCGGTCCAGGGTGGCCCAGTCGTCAAGCTCCCAGAGCGCCAGGTTCTCATTATAGTGAATGCCTATCATGAACATCCCGACCAGGCGCAAACCGCTCTGCTCCGCCTCGGGCCGATAATCGCTGCCCATCACCTTCCAGAATTCCTCTTGAAGCCGGGGGACGATCATTATGCTGTCATATAGATAAAGCATGCTTAATCCCTCCTGATTAATGAAGCAAGGAATATGGAGCAGGGAGCAAAAACTTGTAGCTCCACTCCGCGCACAATCCCGACGCTTTCTGCATCCATCGCTGGTACTTTGGGTCTTTGAGCTGTGCCTCGCGCAACTTGCCCCAGTGCGCCCAGTCTTTGACTGCCCAAAGGCTAATGATCTCGCCGGACTCGCCGCAGGCGCCGAACCACAGGTAACAGCCGGCCAGTTTCATGCCCCTCTTTTCCTCGATAGGGAGCAGTTCCTTTTCAAACGCTTTCAGGAACTCGCCTGTCTTTCCGGGGAGTACGTTGTAGATTAAGCGGTAATACAGCGAGTTGCCCGTGAAGTCTCCCTGCTTCTGGCGCTTTTTGATCTCTGCCGCCGTGGGCGAGAAGGGGAGGCCTTCAAGCAGGCTGTCGAACCACTCATCCCGGTATCTGAGCCCTGCGCGGTGCCAGAGCAGCCCGTCACGCTCATGTATTACGAAATTGGATAAGCCTTCGAGGGAATCCACGCCCTTGGGAAGCTCAGACAGGAAGAAACTCTCGCGATGCTTGAAGGCAATCCTGAAAACGCCCAGCACTGTCATGTGGCGAGCTAATCCTGGCATCAGATCGGTGCCCATGACATTCACATACTCATCCATCTTGCCGGGGAACGGGTAGGTGGTCTCATACAGGTAAAGCATGTTTGCCCTTCCTCCTTTCTATCCCTTGTAGCTTATTTCAGGGGAGACCAGCTCTCTGTGCGCAGGAGCTTGCTCTCCCAGCGGTCGCGATACTTCAGTCCTGCATTCATCCAGTCTTCCGGCCGAGATGGCGGCACGCCGTAGGGGATTATCTGTGATAATAGCTCCCAGTTGTGAATCTTGGAGAGCACAATTGCCTCATGCCAGCGTCCGCTACCGGGGCAAGTGCGCCATCCGGCCACTACGGTGATAACCGGAGGCTGTATGGCTGCAACCTGCGCCTGATATACCTTATGCAGGGCTTCGATGTACTCCTCCGTTTTGCCCAGATAAGGCCAACCCGTATCAAGTAGGTAGAGGCCGGGCGTGCCATCATCCGGAGCAGTCCCTACGGAGGCGAAATCGACTTCCTGGAGCGGCGATAAGGGATTGGGCAGAAGCATCTTGGATACAACCTCTCTGCGATACTGGCACACATCGCGATTCCACTTCTTCCACTTGCGGTCATTCATCATGCGATTGACCAATGTGCCCCATGACTGCCAATCTCGAACAGCGGCAATAGAGACCGCTGTGTAGCTTACATTCGTCATCATGGTGAGTTCCCAGAACCAGAGCACCCGGGCAAGGTCGCCCTGCTCTATGAGTGGCTTCCAGCGGTCCCGCATAGCCTCGGAGAACTCCTCCATCTTGCCGCCGATAACTTCGTGGATTTCCTGTAGAAAAATCATACTTCAGTCTCCCTTCAGGGCATCACTTGCTCGCTTCATACTTAATGTGGTCGTCGTAGTATCCGGCTATGAGCTTCCTGGTGAAGCTTTCGACAGGTCTCTCCATCCAGAAAAAGTAAAATGGCAGTTTGAGATGCACAGTCTCTGCGATCTCTGACCCTCCCGGGGCGTCCTTCAGGGTAACAGTCTCAATGGTGCCTTTGCCGAAGCCATCGATTGTCTCGTTTACCATTTTCAACTCTTCCGGATAGACTGTCTGCAGTTGTCGGAACGTTCTGGTAAAGCCAAGTATCTTCATGGACCACAGGCATATACTCACATCGCCTTTTTCATACAGGGGTTTAACCTTAACATTCCTATGTCCGTGCAGCTTCTCCACGTGTGTGTACTCGGCGAAAGTGCGAAGCAGGTAGGCCGGCGGCCTGGGAATAACCGCGTTTACTGTGAATACTCTCATTCCTGCCTCCTTCTATCTTGCCCTTACTTGCCCTTGAATGTCGGCTCTCTCTTCTCAAAGAGAGAATTCATGCCCTCCTGGAAATCCTCGGTGCCAAAGAGAATGTTCATAACATAGACCTCATAGTCCATGTGGGCCGCCAGGTCAGGTTCGTGGAGTCCTCTGTACATAGCGGCCTTTGTCATCGCCACGGCTAGCGGAGCGTTCCTGGCTATCTTGGTCGCCATCTCCCTGGCCGCCATCATCAAATCATCGTGTGGCACAACCTTATTCACCAGGCCAATTCTCTCTGCCTCTCGAGCATGTATCAGGTCACCGATGAGCGCAAGCTCCAGGGCTTTGGTCAGCCCTACGGCGCGAGGCAGAAGATAGGTGCCTCCGCCGTCAGGGATGAGTCCCCGCTTCACCTGAAGCATACCGAACTGGGCATTCTCCGAGGCAATTTTCAGATCGCAGGCTATAGCCAGAACGAAGGCACCGCCCAGTGTGATACCGTTTATCGCAGCTATGACCGGCTTGGGCGTGCTCTGTATCTTAAGCACAAGGGTCAGGAAGCTTCTCTCGCCGTGAGTGACGGTGCGCCCCCTGACCGTGCTGGCCATGGATGGCAGATTCTCGGTATCCATCGTAGCTGCCCAGTTGAAATCTAGTCCGGCGGAGAAAACCTTGTCGTAACCTGTCAGGACAATCGCCTTGATTTCCCTATCCCTGGCCAATTCTTCGAACGCCATATCCATCTCGCCCATCATTTCCATATTGAAGGCATTGCGTTTATCCGGGCGGTTCAGCGTAATCGTCCCTATCGCATCCTGCTTGTCTAGGATAATCATCTTGTAAGGCATCTCCGCCTCCTTCTGGCCGGTAGCTAATCTCTTGCCGCTAATATCCGTCCCAGAGGAGCTTCACCCGTTAAAAGCTGCTCTGCTTCCTGGATGATGTTGTCTATCAACTCTTTGACCGTGACGATTTTGTCGATTGATCCCACTGCCATCGAGCCGCCCATGACGGGCATAGGACGTGACGCAGAATGTGGCTTCGCGTCGCCCACCAGTTGATAGACTTCCTGCTTCTTGGTCAACTCGCCTAGCCCCGGCGGGGGTGGTGCGAACACTTTGTCTCTTATCTCGGGGTCATAGGGGCTGGCGTTCACCAGGGCTTGCTTGTACCGTTCAGCGATAGGGCACTCCTTTGTGGCCATGAAAACGGTGCCCATGTACACTCCTTCAGCTCCCATGGCCAGAGCTGCTAGGAAGGTGCGTCCGTCTCCAATGCCTCCGGAGGCTATCACTGGAATCTTGAGTATTTTCGTGGTCATGCTGACAGTGGTCATGGTGGTCAAATGATTGGCGGCTTTCTCGCCCTCGCCTTCGATGCCCACTATGACCAGTGCATCCGCGCCATGACGTTCGGCGGCCAGGGCATGCTTTATCGTGCCCACCTTATGTATCCAGGGTATGCCTGCCTCTTTGATGCGCTTACCATGTTCTTCTGCTTTGTAAGCTGAGGTGAATATCGCTGCTACCCTTTCCTCTATGGCTACGTCTCGCAATTCGTTTATTCTGGGATGCCCTATAAGCGACAGGTTCACGCCGAAGGGCTTATCTGTAATGGACTTGGCTTTGTGTATATCCTTGCGCAGCTTCTCAGGGGTGCCCAGCGCGGTAGCTTCGATTATGCCAAAACCCCCGGCCTCGGAGACAGCGGCTGCCAGAACAGACCTGCCGAATCCGCCGAAGGCGCCCTGGATAATAGGATACCTGCAGCCCAATAGCTCGGTGACCTTAGTTTTCCACTCCATCTCTACCGTTACCCTGCTACCAGCTTCTAGGCAGACCCAGGCCCATGGCGCAGATGAGGTTTCTCATAATCTCAGAAGTGCCCCCCGCCATGCTCAGCCCCAGGCATTGCTGACATTCCTTCTCGTATCTGCCCTTCAGGGGCGACCATCTGGACTCTTTTACCTGAGCATAGGGACCTATGATCTGGCAGGCGCTAAAATTGAAGCGCTGCACCATCTCGGTGGCCAGGATCTTCGCTCCTGCGGCCAGGGGAGCGGCCATTACTAGGCCACCCTTAATCTGGTTCCAAAGCACTGAATAAGAATAGGAGCGACCTATATCGATTTCGATTGTCATCTGAGCCAACCTGTGTCTGATAAGGGGATTTTCAGACAGTGGCTTGCCATCCCGTTTTGTCTCCCGGCTGAACTCCACCAGCTCCTCCAACTCACGCTTCAAATAGGAAAAGAGAGCAATCATGGAACGCTCGAAGTTCGAGGTCATCTGCGAAGCTATCCAGCCTTGGTTCTCTTCACCCACCATGTTGCGCGCAGGGACGTGAACATCATCGAGAAAGACCTCGTTGAACAGGTGGGAGCCGTCTAAACCCAGGATGGGCTTTATTGTAATGCCCGGGGCTTTCATATCGACCAAAAAGAAGGATAGGCCCCGACTTCTCTTCTCATTGAGGTTTGTCCGGGCGAGCAAGAAACCCCAATCGGCACGATGAGCGCCACTGCTCCATGTTTTCTGGCCGTTGACGATGTAATCGTCTCCATTCCGTACAGCACGAGTGGTCAAGGAAGCCAGGTCGGAGCCAGAGCCCGGCTCGCTCCACAGTTGAGTCCAGAACCGCTCAGCCCGCGCTATGGGAGGCAGGTGTTCCTTTTTCTGCTCCTCATTGGCGCTTACCAGTAGAGTAGGTGCCAGCAACGTTATACCCCAGTGGTCAACCCCTGCTCCCCGGTTATAACCCATGACATCGCTGAATATGAACTGCTCTACGAGTGAAGCATCCTGCCCGCCGTATTCCTTAGGCCAGGGACGGGAGATCCAACCTTTTGCAGCCAGCTTTCTGGCCAGTTTCCTATGGAACTCCCAGCAAGCATCTAACCCGAATATGGCCTCCATGGATGTTCCCCATTCAGGGGGAGCATATTTCATCTCCGCCTTGAAGAAATCGTTGAATTCTTTCCTTAGCGCTTCCTCTTCTGGAGTAAATCGGAAGTCCATCTCGGCTCCTCTCTGCTATTTCACGGTGTCGTTTTCTCTAGCTCCCCTAAGAAGGCAGAGCGGCCTTTCCAGTATCTCTCCCTTTCCACAAGTATTGCCGTCGCCTGCCCCGCTCCCCCCGGTATGGATGCCAGCCCGTATCTGGAGTTCCGCCGATTCATCTCATGGGCCATAGTTCCCAGCAACCATATTCCGCTGGCTCCCACGGGGTGGCCGATGCAGCAGGCGCCACCATTGACATTCACTTTCTCTGGGTCAATGCCCAACTCTTTTATCAGCACCAAGGGAACTACTGCAAAGGCCTCGTTTGTCTCCCAGAGGTCTATATCACTTGAAGACAGGCCCGCCCTTTTCAATGCCTCCTTAGATACTAGGCAGGCTCCATATGGCGCGGTCTGAGGGTCGATCCCTGACCACACCATCGACTTTACCGTAACCATCGGCTTTAATCCCAACTCTTTGGCTTTCTCTTTGGACATGAACATTGCTGCAGCAGCTCCATCGACCTCTTTGGAGGAACTGGCGGCGTTAATCTTTCCGTCCGGCTTATAAATAGGCGGCAGGGAGCGTATTTTCTCGATGGTTGAGTCAGCCTTCACACATTGATCATAGTCGAAGAGCGCTACTCTTCCATCGGGTAGCTTAATCTGCACTGGGATTATCTCATGCCTAAACTTACCTTCCCTTTGAGCCGCCGCCGCCCTTAGGTTGCTCCTCAAGGCCCACTGGTCCAGCTCCTCCCTGGTGATACCGAACTTGTCAGCAACATATTCAGCGCTGAGGCCCAGGCCGATGACGGCGCTCGGGTCGATTCTGTCGAATATCTTTGGGTTTGCCTGCCAGCGTGCGCCATATTCCCGGGCAAGCTCCCATAGATCTGCATCTGGGGTGATTACAGGATTAGGGAAGTGGGATAGGCTCTCCAGGCCTCCGGAGATTATGATGTCTGCATGGCCTGATTGAATAGCCATCGCAGCGATTTGGGCGCCCGCCATACTGGAACAACAGGCTCGATCAATACTTATGCCTGGAACTTCGAAGGGAAAACCGGCTGCCAGAGAGATATCTCTAGCCACATTTGCCTGCTCGCCAATCTGGGTTGGCGTACCGATGATAATGTCATCGATTGAAGCAGGGTCAACCCTGGTCCGCTTCATCAATGCCTGTACTGCGATAATTCCCAGGTCATCGGAGCGGACATCGGCAAAAAAACCTGGCTTTTTCTTACTTGCCCGGCCGAAGGGCGTCCGCACGAAATCTACTATCACAGCTTCCCTTAGTTTAGCCATTTATCTTTTCCCTGGTCTTCTTAGTTGAGAAGAGATACTCCATTTGTTATTTGCCTTTGAACACAGGCTCGCGCTTCTCCAGGAATGCTGTGGCCGCCTCCATAAAGTCCTCGGTATTCATAAGTTTCTCCTGGGATTTCTCCTCACGCTTCATTTGTTTTATGATGTCCTTCTCTTCCATCGCCTTATATAAATCAGCCTTGGCCATTGCTACGGCCAGCGGTGGATTCTTTGCTATCTTCTGTGCTAGTTCCTTGGCTGCCTTCATCAGGTCATCATGCGGAACGACCCTGTTCACCAATCCCATTCGTTCAGCTTCAGCAGCATCGATCATGTCCCCTGTAAATATTAGTTCGCATGCCCTAGGCAGCCCTACTACGCGCGGCAGGGTAAACGAGCCACCGGTGTCGGGGACAATCCCCCTCTTGACAAACACCATGCTGAACCTGGCTCTATCGGAGGCAATCCTGATGTCACAGCCCAGAACCAATGAGAACCCAGCACCGGCCACAGGGCCATTAACAGCGCCGATTACCGGCTTACTCATGTTTCTCATCCTGATTACAGCGCCCACGACTGTTCCTTTGCCATAGGTCTGGTCATCATCAGCCGTAATCTTCTCTTGGACTTCGCCTTCCTTCCCGACCAGAGACTCGGCATTCGTGAACATGTTAAGGTCTACACCTGTAGAGAAGTATTTGCCAGCACCCGTCAGTATCACCGCCCTAATACTTTTATCATTGCCCACCTCCCTGAGCACAGCATCGATCTCTTCCATCAGCCTGAAATCGAAAGAGTTGCCTGCTTCAGGGCGGTTCAGGGTTATGATTGCTACTGCTCTCTCCTTCTCCAGTGTAAGCGCCTTGTAAGCCATTCTTGCTGCCTCCTTGTTTCTATGTGCGTTTTTCTTTATAGCAAGTCAGGTTTCGATCTCTGTACTAGCGCATGAGGCTATGGGCCTTGGCTTCTTCGTCTCGGAGCAGGCTTCTTTGTTGATGGCAGCCTGTCCAGGACTTGCAGGGCTCCTGCTACCATTTCTTGGACTACCTGCTTCGCGGGCTTCAACTCCTTAATCATCCCTACTATCTGACCTGCTGGGGCGGGCACTATATCCGCCATGTTCGCCTCGTATGCTCCGTCCAATATAGGTATGATGGCGATAGACTGCATAGGCATGGGCAGTGTGGGCAGCCTGGCCTTATCCCAGGCTTCGATAAGCCTGTTCTTCAGATACCTTGCCTGCTTGCCGGTTATCACTTTCGACACCATAGTGTCATCCTCGGTGCTTTCCAGCAGCTTCTGCTTATGATAACCCTCGTAGATGGCCTCGTAAGTACCGAGGAATACTGTGCCGCACCACACTCCGACAGCCCCGAGCGCCAGCGCGGCCACAAGCCCCCTGCCGTCGCCTATCCCTCCCCCTGCCACAACAGGCACCGGTGAAATAGCATCCACTACCTGGGGGATGAGAACCATTGTTCCGATCCTGCTGTTGTGGCCCCCTGCCTCTGCTCCTGAAGCCACGATAATGTCTACCCCGCTTCTGACAAGGCGACGGGCTCCCCTCACGCTGGCGACTACGCCGATTATTTTGATATCTCTGGCATGGCACTCCTTCACATACGGCGCGGGGTCTCCCAATGCCGCAGCCCAGACAGGTACCCGGTGCTCGATGATGACCTCGACCTGCTTCTCGAGGTCTTCCTGGGACCAAATTGTATCATCGGCTATCTTACCAAGATAGCCTTTGCCCCCGCTGAGCGCGGGCACTCCCAATTCTATTCTCAGCTTCTCAATAACGTCTGGCTCATCCGAGGCAGCTGAGGAAGCAAGCGAGGGCAATTCCGCTTGAAGTTCGGCCGTGGTCCCTGTGAGAGGAATATCCGGGGGCAACAAGGTATCCACACCAAACGGTTTGTCAGTGAGCTGTCGCGTTTTCCGTATCATTTCCTCGACCTTATGAGGTGACAGGAAAGCACAGCCCAGGACACCCAATCCCCCTGCATTGGATACTGCTGCTACAAGCTCTGGCCCGGAGACAGGGCCTCCCATGCCACCCATACCAGCCAGGATTATGGGATATTCGATGTCCAGCATGTCACATAGCTTAGTTCGAAGAGGGTTCTTCGCCATCTTTTCCCTCCTTAAACGGGCATGACTGGCTGCACGTCCCTAATTGCCATGCAGTTGCCTCCGCCTTATGCGGATCAGGTAAACGCCCAATGAATTGAGCAACTACTTATTCAAGCCGCTACTTCTTGGCTTTGCTGAATGCGTGAAGGGTTATCTCGTCTGAGACCTTTTCGTAGTCTACCTCCACGGGCATGCCAATCTGCACCTCCTCCGGAGACATCAGCCCGTGGGTCACCAGGCGAGGCCCTTCCTCCAGCTCTACCAGCAATACCGGCCAGGGGTACGGCATCGTGGCGTGCTGGATGGTATAGCTATGCACCGTGCCCTTGCCGCTGCAGCGAGCCCACTCGAAATTGAAGGAGTTGCAAAAAGGGCACATCTCGATGGGCCAGAAGCGGAATTTGCCACAATCCGTGCACTTTTGCAG
>Ga0315277_10006029_pt1 | contig 15939 bp, 12 predicted proteins | sample YL17G05_15_MG_FD_203695 | JGI IMG/M metagenome (GOLD analysis project Ga0315277, IMG submission 203695) | Sediment microbial communities from Yellowstone Lake, YNP, Wyoming, USA - YL17G05_15 | ecosystem: Environmental > Aquatic > Freshwater > Lake > Sediment | place: USA: Wyoming | collected...
GATTTCGCACCACGCTTGAGAGTATCGGCGACGGTCTGATCTCAACCGACGTGCACGGCCGCGTGGACTTCATGAACCCGGTGGCGGAGCGGCTGACCGGTTGGACGGCCAAGGAGGCGTCGGGTCATCCCATCGGCGATGTCTTCCGGATCGTCAACGCCCAGACCCGCGCCCAGGCGGAAGACCCCGCCGGGTGGGTTCTCGACGAGGGTGTCGTGGTGGGTGTCGCCGACCACACGCTATTGATCGCCCGTGACGGCACCGAGCGGCGGATCGCCGACAGTCGCGCTCCGATCCGCGACGCCAGAGAGCAGATCCTCGGCGCGGTGCTGGTGTTCCGCGATGTGAGCGAGGAATACCTCCGCCGGGAACAGTTGCGGGAGAGCGAGGAGCGGCACCGGGTCCTGTTCGAAAGCTCCCGGGACGCCATCATGATCATGGCGCCTCCGTCGTGGAAGTTCGCCTCCGTCAACCCCGCGGCGCTGAAGATGTTTGGGGCGACGAATGAGGCCGAGTTCGCCACGCTTCACCTGGAGGACCTGTCCCCAACGTTGCAGCCCGACGGCCGGCCCTCCGCCGAAATGGCCCGAGAAGCCACACAAAAGGCCTTGCGGGAAGGGTCCAACTCCTTTCCGTGGACGCATCAAAGAATCAATGGAGACGTTTTCAATGCGAACGTGCTGCTGGCGAGAATGAGGTTGCGTGGGAATACCATCCTCCAGGCGACGGTGCGGGACGTCAGCGAGCAGCAACGGCTGGAGGCCGAGCTCGGCCACGCGCGGAAGCTCGAGGCCGTGGGTCAGCTTGCCGCCGGGATCGCTCACGAGATCAACACGCCGGCGCAGTTCGTAGGCGACAGCATCCATTTCCTGGCCGACAGCTTCAAGGACGTGCAGGGGCTGATAGCCCGGTACGGAGAAGCGGTGGCGGAGCTCCCGCCCTCGATCGAGCGCGAGGCGCTCCGCACGCGGATGACGGAGGCGGAACAGGACGCCGGTCTGGACTACATACAGGAGAACGCTCCGGCCGCATTCGTTCGCGCCCTGGACGGGATCTCACGGATCTCGACCATCGTGGGCGCGATGAAGGAGTTCGCCCATCCCGACCGGCGGGAAAAGAGCCCCGCGGATCTGAACCGGGCGCTGCAGGCAACGCTCACAATTGCGCGCAATGAGTACAAGTACGTCGCGGACGTCGAGACCGAGCTGGGACAGTTGCCACCCGTGCTGTGTCACCTTGGGGACCTTAATCAGGTATTCCTCAACCTGCTGGTCAACGCGGCGCACGCCATCGCCGACGTGGAGGAAAAGAGCGGCAAGCGGGGCCGCATTCTGGTGCGGACGGCGCACGAAGGCGACAAGGTCCGCATCGATATCGCCGACACGGGGTGCGGGATTCCGGAGAAGATCCGGGGCCGGGTCTTCGATCCTTTCTTCACCACTAAGGAGGTGGGCCGCGGCAGCGGTCAGGGCCTGGCCATCGCGCGCTCCGTCGTGGTGGACAAGCACGGTGGCTCACTGACGTTCGAAAGCGAGGTCGGCCAGGGGACCACCTTCATCATCCGGCTGCCGGTCGATGGATCCTCGGCTGCCCCAGCGGCTCCCGCATCGTCCGAGAAGGTTATTTCATGAGCCGATCTCGCGTCTCGCCGCCACCGAAGGGTCCCGATACGCCGGCAGAGCGAGGCGCCGTCCGGTTTGTGGACAACGAAGCGCATGCCCCCGCCGGTCTTCATGAGGCCCTGCGAAAGAAGCCCCGGGCGATTCCGGAGGCCACATCCGGCCGGCGGGCGGGGAGTGTGCCCGCCGAAGAACGCGCGGACGCGGAATCTCCCCGCGCCATCCGGATTGTTCTCACCGGCCAAGCCAGTCCCGGCGCGGCCACTGGCGCAATCGACGACGGGGAGGTTTGCCTCTGTCTGGCGAGGCCGTCCAATCCAGTCGGCCCGGCGTGCGGGATCCAATGCGGGCTTCGGTTGCGGGACCCCGGCCGGGAGAGTTCGCGGCGGCCGTCCATGGCGCGCCAACGGCAGGCGATGCCGCGCCAACTCGAGCTGCGGCGTCCTGGAATCGGCGAGGTCAAGGTGAACGGCCGGGCGCGCCGCTTCCCGGGCAGAAGGTTGCCGGGGACCTCACTCGCGGGATCGAACAGGAGAACGGACGGGGGAGTCTGAAGCATGAAGAAGCGCATCCTGTTCGTCGATGACGAACGCAACATCCTGGAAGGCCTGCGCCATCGGCTGCGTCATCAACGCCAGAACTGGGATATGGAGTTCGTGGAGAGCGCGCGCGAAGCCCTGGATCTGATGGAGCGCGAGCGCTTCGATGTGGTCGTGTCGGACCTGCGCATGCCAGAGATGGACGGCGTCGCGTTGCTCCGGCGGGTTCGCGAGGCGCATCCGGCCGTCGCACGTATCGTGCTCTCCGGTCACGCGGATCAGGACGTCATGCTGCGGGCCATGGCCATCGCCCATCAGTTTCTGCCCAAGCCCAGCGATCCCGGTTTGATCGAGAGCGCGGTCGCCCGGGTTTGCGATCTTCAGGCCCTCGTCAACGACGAAGGCGTCAAGCAGGCAATCGGCAAGATCGGCAGCCTGCCATCCCCACCGGCGGTGTATTCGAGGTTGATCGCCGTCTTGGCGGACGACAGCAGTTCTCCGCTGAAGGTGGCCCGCATCTTGAAGGAGGACGGCGCGCTGTGTGCGCAGATTCTGCACGTCGTCAATTCGGCCTACTTCATGCTTGCGCGGTCCATCGTCGGCGTGGAGGAAGCGGTGATCTTCCTCGGGCTGGACACGGTGCGGCACTTGGCGCTGGCCGCGGAGGTGTTTCGTCAACCCAGTGCCAAGCAGGCACTCCCCGAAATGCCCGTGGAGGCTCTTCGGAGACATGCCATGCTCGCCGGAGGGATCGCATCGGCTCTCTTCTCGGGCACCGGTCGGAAGGAAACCGCCTTCATCGCCGCGCTTCTCCACGACATCGGCAAGGTCTTTCTGACGACCGAATTACCAGACCGCGTTCGACAGGTCGTCGCGGAGATGAAGATCGATGGCAGCCCCATGTGCGAGGTGGAGAGCAGGTTGTTCGGTGTGACGCACGCTGAAATTGGCGCCTACCTGCTGGGATTGTGGCAGATTCCGTTTTCCGTTGTGGAGGCCGTCGCGAACCATCATGCTCCAGGCCGCGCTGGACACCAGGCTGGATTGGATGTCGTGGCTGGCGTGCACATCGCCGACGTGCTGGCAAACGAGCTGTTGCAGCCCGGCGGCGGCGCGACCCATTCCCACGCCCAGCTCGACGCGGCCTACCTGGAGAAGTTGGGCGTTTCGGCGAAACTGGCCGGTTGGCGCGAGCTGGCCAAGGAACTTGCTCAGGTCCAGTCCGGGCTTACGGAGGGACTATTATGAGGCGCGTGCTGTTCGTCGACGACGAACCGAACATCCTGGAAGGACTCCGGAATCTGCTGCACCGGCAGCGACGCAAGTGGGAGATGCTGTTCGTGCAGAGCGGCAGGGAAGCGCTGGAGGTCCTGGCTCGAGAGCCGGTCGATGTCATTGTCACTGACATGTGTATGCCCGAGATGGATGGGGCGACCTTGCTCAAGAAGGCGCAAGAGCTGTCCCCCCGGTCGGTTCGAATCGTGCTGTCGGGCCACTCCGAGCTCGAGGCGGTGATGCGAGCCGTCCCGGTCGCTCATCAATTCCTATGCAAGCCCTGCGAGCCGGCCGTGCTCGAGAGCGCCGTCGAACGGGCGTGCAACCTCCAATCGCTCATGAATGAGGAGGGTGTGCGACGGATTGTCGGCCGGGTCGGCAACCTGCCGTCCCTTCCCCGGGTCTACTCGCGGCTGACGACCGCTTTGAGCAAGGACACGGTGTCCGCCAGTGACATCGCGCGAATCCTCAAGCAGGACATGGCGATTTGCGCGAAGGTGCTGCAGATGGTCAATTCGGCGTTCTTCCGGTTGCAGCGCACGATTTCGGGGATTGAAGAAGCGGTGGCCTATCTGGGGTTCAACACCATCCGGCAGATCGTCCTGGCGGTCGAGGTGTTCCGGAACTCTCACCCGCAGATTCAGCCGAAGATCTCCCTGGAGGCGCTGCAAGCGCACGCGCTGCTGGTCGCCGATCTCGCCTCGAACTTGTACGCGGAGAAACGCGGGAAGGAAGATGCGTTTGTCGCGGGGCTGCTCCACGACATTGGGAAGCTCGTGCTGGCCATCGGTTTGCCCGCGCATTTCGACAAGACGATCGCCGAAATGAAGGACCGGGATTGCCCGATGTACATCGCCGAACAGCGCGTGTCCGGAGTGACCCACGCCGAGGTCGGGGGGTACCTGCTTGGGCTGTGGGGGCTTCCGTATCCCATTGTCGAAGCAGTGGCCAGCCACCATATGCCGTCCCGAGTAGACGCCAAGGAGTTCGGAATCCTCGCCTCCACGCACATTGCGAATGCGCTCATCCACGACGAGTTGTCTTCCATTGCCGGGGGTTCGGAACAACACTCCACGTCGCTCGACCTCGGGTATGTCGAATCGATCGGCGTGGAAGCGAGGCTTCCCGAGTGGCGGGAGCTTGCGCGCCAACGGGTGGCCGCCGGATCGGACTAGGGAAACCGAAGGGAGGGTGGGCTTCAGGACAATGTCTGCGACGGAAAAGGCGAAGATCCTATGCGTGGACGACGAGCCGCGCGTTCTGGAGGGCCTCGCGCTCCATCTCGGGCGCATCTTCGAGATGGCGACGGCGACCAGCGGTCAAGAAGGGCTGGAGGTCCTGGTCCGGCAAGGCCCCTTCACCGTCGTGCTTTCCGACATGCGCATGCCCGGGATGGATGGCGCCGCGTTTCTGAGCAAGGTCCGTCAGGCGGCCCCGGACACGACGCGCATGCTGCTCACCGGCGACGCCGATCTCCAGGCGGCCATCGCCGCGGTGAACGAGGGGCAGATCTTCCGCTTCATGACTAAGCCTTGCGCACCCTACAATTTGCGCCTGGCCTTCGAGGCCGCCGCCGCCCAGTACCGGCTGGTCACGGCCGAGAGGGTCCTTCTCGAGCAGACCGTGCACGGCGCCGTCAAAACCCTGACGGACATTCTGGCCTTGACCAGCCCGCTGGCGTTCGGCCGCGCGGCCCGAGTCAGGCAGCACGTTCACGAGCTTGCCGAGGAGCTTCAACTGGCGAACCGCTGGCAGATCGAGGTCGCCGCAATGCTGTCGCAGCTTGGAAGCATCACGATCCCCGAGGAGACAGTCAAGAAACACTACTATGGGGAGGCGCTGAGTCCGGACGAGCAAGCCATGATCGGCAGAATGCCGGCCGTGACCGAGGAGCTTCTTGCGAACATCCCCCGTCTGGAACCGGTGTGCGCCATACTGGCCCGTCACACGAAGCTTTCTCGCCATGGCTACAGCAGCGGCGCGGTGAAGGATCCTGAGATCGCAGTCGCCGCGAGCATTCTGGGCATTGCCGTGGAGTTTGACGAACTCGAGTCGCGAGGGCTCCCGGCGCAGTTGGCGTTGGACACGGTGCGGGGCCGCGAAGGCGCGTACGACCCGGCGATCCTGCAGGCGTTCGTGCGTCTCCGAGGTTCGGCCGCTGCTAGTCAGCAGGTCCAGGAGATCTCATTGCGGTCGTTGCGTACTGGAATGGTCCTGGGCGAGGACATGCGAACCAATACCGGGCTTCTGTTGGTAACGCGCGGCTTCGAAGTGACCCCCAGTTTCCTCGAGAAGACTTGGAACCTCCGGGAGGGATACGTGAAAGAGCCCCTGCTCGTTGTCGTGCGGGCATCGAAGGAGTAGAAGGCGCCCAAGACCGGGTTCAACGTCGCTTTGAGCCGCCGGCAATGGCGGCATCGCGTTGGGACAGACCGCGATTACAGCGCCGTCGTCTGCCGCACCGCCGCCGGGTGATCCCACGCCTCCGGCTTGACGCGCATGCCGAATCCGGGCAAATCGGGGGCCTCGACCGCTCCGTTCTTCGGCACGATCGGGTTGTCGAGCATCGCCGGCCAGTCGCGCTCGTAGTAGCGCTGCACGCTCTCCTGGATCCACACGTTGGGCATGGCCGTGGTGAGGTGCGTCGAGGCATAGAACAGCAGCGGGCCTCCGGCCGTGTGCGGAGCAAACGGCAACAGGTGCGCATCGGCCATGGCGGCGATCTTGCGCCCTTCGCTCAACCCGCCGCACCAGCACAGGTCGAACATGACGAAGCGGGCCGCGCGCGCCTCCAGTAGCTGCTCGAACTGCATGCGGCCGGCCATGCGCTCGCTGATGGTGAGCGGCAACGACGTGGCTTCGGCCAGTTGGCGGTACTGGGGGAAGTTGCCGGGCATGAGCATGTCCTCGAGCCACATCGGCTTCAGCGGCTCCAGGGCCTTGGCGATGCGGATGGCGGAGGTCAGGTTCCAGAAGCTGTGGAACTCGATCAGGATCTCGATCGAATCGCCGAAGGCGTCACGGAGCTTGCGGACCGGCGCGAGGCCCTCGTCGATGTCCTGCGGGGTGACGTACTGCCGGCGGTTGCGCGACGCGGCGCGGTCGAACGGCCAGACCTTGATGGCGCGGATGCCGTAGCCGTCGATGAGTTCGCGCATGATCTTCTCGGGCTCTTTGTTGAAATCGTATTTGTGCGGGAAACAGGTGTTGTAGACGCGCACGCGCGGGTTCGCGCGGCCGCCGATCAGCCGGTACACTGGAGCGTTCAGGGAGTTGCCGAGCAGGTCCCAAAGCGCCAGATCGACGGCGCTCAGCACGCGCATCTCGGCGCCGCCGGTGACCTGGAAATCGAACGCGTTGTACAGGTCCGACCAGATGCGTTCGATGTCGCGCGGGTCGCGGCCCAGCAGCATGCGCGCCGCGCCCGAGTGGATCACCGCGGCTTCGGCTTCGTTGCGCGGGTAGGTTTCGCCCAGCCCCGCGTGCCCGGTGTCGGTGTGGACCCGCACCCACACCCAATGCGGCCAGAACGGCGCGGCTTCGCGCGACTTCCAGTAGACGGTCTCGATGCGCGTGATCTTCATCGCGGGCGCGGCGGCGGCGGCCGGAAGCCTGAAGGCTCCCAGCGCCGGCAGAGCGGCTTTCAGGAACGTGCGGCGGTCCATGTCGCTACAATACCTCAAGAGCGTGGGCGCGGACCTAACGACTGCCGGGCTTGGCCGTCTATCTTCAGTTCGGGAGTGTGTCGGATGAGAGGACTGTTCGAAGACATCCGCTATGCGCTGAGGCTTCTGGCCAGGAACCCCGGATTTGCGATTGTCGCGGTGCTGGTGCTGGCGCTGGGCGTCGGCGCCAACACGGCCATCTTCAGCGTGACGAACGCGTTTCTGCTCGACCCGTGGCCGTTCCGCGAGGTCGATCGGCTGGTGACGCTGGCCCAGGTCAACCCGGGCAAGGGGCTCGGCGGATCGGTTACGTATCCGGATTTCGTGGATTGGCGGCGCGAGAACCACGTCTTCGAGGAACTGGCGGCCATCCAGAACCTCAGCTTCAACCTGACGGGAGTGGGTGAGCCCGAGCGCGTGCGCGGTGCCAAGGTCACCGCCGGTTTCTTCCCGCTGATGGGCGTGGCCCCGTTGCTGGGCCGCACGTTTCGGATGGAGGAGGACGCGCCCGGGCAGGAACGCGTCGTGGTGCTCTCGCACGGTTTCTGGCAGCGCCGCTTCGCCGCCAACGCCGGTCTCGTGGGTCAGACGATTCTGCTCGACGGCGAGCCCCACCTGGTGGCCGGCGTGATGCCGCCGCGGTTTCAGTTTCCGCCGCAGACCGAATTGTGGCGGCCGCTGGCACTCGACTACGCGCGCGCAAGTCGCGGAATGGGGTTCCTGAACGTCGTCGCGCGGCTGAAACCGGGAGTGAGCTTCCCGGCCGCCCTGGCGGAGATGAAGACCATCGCCCGGCGCAACGAGGAGCAGTACCAAGACACGAACGCCGGCTGGAGCGTGCGCATGGAATCGTTTCGCGAGGCGCTGGTGAAGCGGGCGCGGCCGGCGCTATACACGCTGCTGGCGGCGGTTGCCGCGGTGCTGCTGATCGCCTGCGCCAACATCGCGAACCTGCTGCTGGTGCGCGCGACGGCGCGGACCAAAGAGGTCGCCATTCGCGCGGCGCTGGGCGCGGGCCGGGGGCGGATTGTCCGCCAACTGCTGACCGAGAGCGTGACCCTGGCTTTGGCGGGCGGCGCCCTGGGGCTGGTGCTGGCGCACTGGGGTGTCAAGCTTCTGGTCCGGTTTACCCCGCCGCAGATGATGCCGATTCAGAGTGTGCGCGTCGACGCCACGGTGCTGCTGTCTACCCTGGCGCTCACCATCCTGGCAGGCGTCGGCTTCGGACTCGCGCCGGCGCTCGCCGCCGCGCGCATCGACCTGAATACGACGCTCAAGGAGGGCGGTCGCACGTCGGCGGCTCACGGCGGGCGCGGTTGGCTGCGCGCGGCGCTGGTGGTCTCGGAGATCGGACTGGGGCTGATCCTGCTGGTCGGGGCCGGTCTTCTGCTGAAGAGCTTCCTGCGTCTGAACCAGGTGGATCCGGGCTTCCACTCGGAGAACGTGCTCACCATCAACGTCAGCTTGCCGCAGAACAAGTACGCGAAACCGGAGCAGCACGGCGATTTCTTCCGTGCCGCCGTCGAGCGCATCGGCGCACTGCCGGGCGTCAAGGCGGCGGGCGCGGTGTCGATTCTGCCGTTGACCCGCAGCGATACGAGGGCGGGCTTCTCGATCGAGGGCCGGCCGCCGTTGGCGCCGGGGGAATTCATTCACGCGGCGCTACGTTTCGCGACCCCCGGCTACTTCGAGGCGATGCGCATCCCCCTGTTGCGCGGCCGCACGTTCGAACCGCACGACCAGGAGGGCGGGCAGGCGGTCGCGGTCATCAACGACACCATGGCGCGCCGGTTCTGGCTCAACGAAGATCCCCTCGGCCGCCGCATCCGCCTCGGAAGCCAGGCGCCGTGGGCCGCCATCGCCGGCGTTGTGGGCAACGTCAAGCATCTCGATCTGACCGAACCGGTGCAGGCCGAGATGTACTTCCTGCACGCGCAGAATCCGACGCCGGGCGCAACGATCGCCGTGCGCACGGGGTCCGACCCCGCTCAGCTCGCCGCCGCCGTTCGCTCCGAGATCCGCGCGATCGACCGCGACCTGCCGGTGGCCAACATCCGGACGATGGAGCGCGTGGTGGCCGACTCGACGGCCCAGCCGCGAATCGTGACCGGCCTGGTGGCCCTATTCGCCGCCCTCGCCGCGCTGCTCGCCGCCATGGGCCTTTACGGCGTCATCTCCTATTCGGTGGCGCAGCGCTCGCACGAATTGGGCGTCCGCATGGCTCTTGGGGCAACGCGTGGCGACATGCTGCGGCTGGTGGTGGGCGAAGGAATGCGGCTGACGGCCGCCGGCGTCGTCCTCGGCCTCGCCGCGGCGTTTGCCCTCACACGGCTGATGGCGTCGCTGCTGTTCGGCGTCCGGGCCACCGACCCGTGGGTCTTTGCCATGGTCACGGCCCTGATTGCCTTGATCGCTCTCGGATCGACTCTCGTGCCGGCGCTGCGCGCCTCGCGCGTCGATCCGCTCATCGCGCTGCGTTACGAGTGATTACGGAACGCGCTCGATCAGCACCGACGTCGAGTCGAAGTCGCCGCCCAGCCGGAAGTTCAGCCCGCGGTGCATCAGGTACGCTCCGCTCACCGTGCGCGCTCGCTCAATGAGTTGCTTGTCGTCCAACGGCGTCAGCTTGTAGAGTGCGCTCTCATCCAGGCCGCGCAAGCAGATCGCCGGGGCGGTGTAGCGGAACTGCTGCGAGTGCAGAAACGCGAACAGCACCGCTTGCTTGCCGTCGTCCGACACATACTGGTTCGCCGTGACGTTCTCCGTGCGCGGCGACAGCAGCCGGTACAGGTTGCCCTGCTGCACGGTGGCGCGAATCTGCTTGTACCAGGCGATCATCCTGGTCGCCAGGTCGAAGTCCGCCTGCGACCAGTGATTCAGATTGGCGCCGATGCCGACCGAGCCCATCATCGACACCAGGAAACGGTACTTGAGCGGCGTCGAGCGCCCGTTCATGTTGGGCACGTCGGTGACCCACGCCATCATGGTCTTGGGCGTGTAGGCAAAGCTGAAACCGTCCTGGATGCGCAGCCGGTCGAACGCCTCGGTGTTGTCCGAGGTCCAGACCTGATCCACGCGGCGCAGAATGCCGAGGTCCACGCGCCCCCCGCCGCCCGAACAGGCTTCGATCTCTAGCGTCGGGTGTTTCGCGCGGAGCCGGTCGAATACCTCATAGACGTTGGTGACGTACTTCACCCAGATCTTCTTCTGTTCGGCCGGCGCGACGTCGGGCCAGCCCGGCTCGGTGAAGTGGCGGTTCATATCCCACTTGATGAAAGCGATGTTGTTTTCGGCGAGCAGCTTGTCGAGCAGCGCGAAGATGTACTCCTTCACGTCGTCGCGCGCCAGGTTAAGGATCAACTGGTTGCGTCCCTCGGTGCGCGGGCGCTCGGGGAAATGGATAGCCCAGTCCGGATGCTTGCGGTAGAGGTCGCTGTCCGGGTTCACCATTTCCGGTTCCACCCACAGGCCGAACTTCATGCCCAGCCCATTGACATGATCGATGAGCGCTTTCAGGCCGTTGGGGAACTTTTTGGTGTTGACGAACCAGTCGCCCAGGCCAGCGCGGTCGTGATCGCGCGCGCCGAACCAGCCGTCGTCCATCACGAACAACTCGACGCCGATTTTCGCGGCCTTGTCGGCGAGCGTTTTCTGCCCCGCTTCGTCGACCTTGAACGTGGTCGCTTCCCAGGAATTGTAAAGCACCGGGCGGATCTTCGGCGCGGCGCGGTCCGGCAGGATTTCCTCGCGCTCAAACCGGTGCATGCGGCGCGAGGCGTCGCCGAAGCCGCCCTCCGTGTAGCCGGCGTAGAAAACGGGCGTCTCGAGTTGTTCGCCGGGCTTGAGCGGGTAGGCGAAATCGAAGTCGTTGTAGCCGCCGGTGACGCGCGCCTGCTGGTTGGGCGTTTGCTCGACCGCGAACTTCCAGTTGCCGCTCCAGGCCAGCGCGCCGAACCAGACCCGGCCGTGCTCTTCCCGCGCCTCGCCGCACGCGTCGATGGCGAACCACGGATTGGCCTGGTGGGAGGTGTTGCCGCGGCGGCTTTCGAGAACCTTCATGCCCTGCGTGACCGGTTCCTGGATCAATTGCGTCTCGCCGGCCCAGCGCCCGGCCAGGTGGCTGAGACGGTATCCTTCGCCGTTCGGCAGGTGCCAGACGGCCGATTGCGCGCTCTCGACCGTGATGTCCTGCTGGGTTTGGTTGCGGATGACGGCGTTTCGCGCGATCAGGCCGTGGCGCGGGTAAACGCGATAGATGAGATCCACGAACAGGTCGTACCGGATGTCGCGCAGGGTGACTCGCAGTACGTCGCCGCGCATCTCGTGCGACTGGTACTTCAACACCACGTCGCGCACGCCGTTTGCGAGCGTGACCTTGAGGCACGGCTCGCCGTAGCGCATGCCGCCCCAGCCGGGATACTCTTCGCTGGTCATGCCCTCGCGCGATTCGAAGGCGAAGGCGGCCGCGGCGCGCGCGGGCGCGAAGTCCTCGGGACGCGTGAGCTTGCCGCCCCAGTACACGTGTTGGAGATAGCCCAGATCGTTCACGCCGAACACGTACGAGGAACGGTCGGTTTCCAGCACCGCCAGCTTCATCGAATCGATCCAGCGGACCGGCGGGTTCTGCGCCGCCACCGGCGCAAGCAGCAGAAGAAGCGAGATCAGCGTACGCATAGTCGGAAATGGGGACAGTAACAAATAACCCCTTTTTCCAGAAAAGGGGTTATTTGTTACTGTCCCCATTTTATCGGGAAATGAGGGCGTGCGGCTCGTGCCGCCAGGCGGGTTCCTTCGATTCCGGACAGGTCAAGCCGGTCTCGGAGGAATTTCACGAGGATTGAGGTGTTGAAGTCCGATCAGTTCCTCGCCTACAAGCTCGACCGGCAGGCTCATGTTGACCATGCTGTCGGGCTTCGCCTCTCAGGAGCGCGGTGTGATCCGGGGGCGCTCGCTCGGCCACGAGCGCATAGCGAGTATCTGGCTGACAGAAGAACGGGCCCATGATGCCGCTCGACGAGGCGCTCACAGAGGAGTCACTGGCCGCTCTCCGGATCCTGAAAGCTCCACTACGCGACGAACGGATCGAGGCCCGGCCGTCGCATGAAGCCTCTGCCCACTAAGCGGGAACCGCCGAATACATCTGCTCGGTCCCGTTCTTGCCCGAGTTGAAAAAGATGCGCGCTCGTCCGCCGGGCGTCACGAGGAGATGATGGCGCCAGAAGTTCACGCCGAGGCCTGCGTTCAATTGTTCCGGCGTAAGCCGCTCGGGATACGGGAACGGGCTGTGCTTGAGATCCACTTCCCGAGCGCCCTCGGGATTCGGGTCCTTGCAGACGGCCCAACTGCCGAGACTGGGAGCCGGCTCGCGGTGGCTGATATCTTCGGGCGATGTGGGGCTCCCATTCAGCAACGCGTACCAACTCTTGCGTTCCGTGTCGCGCAGCAACTGCACTCCGCCCACCCAACCCCGGCAGAACTCTCTGCCGCGCCCCGGAATCGGGACTTGCCGTCCTTTCGTCGCGGCCGGTTCCCCCGGACGCCAGCACGCCACGACGCTGCTCGATCCGAACGGCGCGCGGGGTTGGCCGTCCTGCGCCCTCAAGGGGTAGGCCTTGTAAAGGACAATCACCTTGCCGAGGTCCTCGAACCGGCATGCGGTAGGCGCGTCGCAGTGCTTGCCGTCGGGAGCGGCGCCTTCCGTGTTCGGACTGAGGATCGGTTTCTCCAGGCCGGTCCACGGTCCGGCGAGACGCTCCGCCGAAACCACGCAAATGTACTTGGAGGCCCCGGAAACGTGCAGCCCCCAATACCGGCATGGATCTTCGCAGCGTGGTTCACTTGCAGCGGGTCCATCACAACCCAGAACTTGTGCCCGCCGCGCCTGGCAAAGGGATCGGTCCAGCCTTTCTCCAGTCGCCGGGAGCGATCTCCTCGGCGGACTTGCTCAGCGCCATCCCGCCGATCGTGGGAGCCGGGCGCGTAGCAGCGTACTCCTTCCCCGCGCCGGCGAAATAGAACATTCTCCAGGTGCGCACCTCGTCGTCCCAGATGGCGCACGGGTCGGCGACCACCGATCCGTCGAATTCGTTAGCGGCGCCTTGGGGGAGCACGCAACGTGGATCGACTCTCCACTTTCGCGTCATCCAGTCGCCGGACATAGGGGCTGCGAGGCCACGCGCGCCGGCAACGGCCGCCGCCGTCATCTCGAGAAAAGCACGTAGTCGCATTCCCTGTCTCTCCGATCGTCAGAGACTATTGCGGCTCACTGCTGTCCAAAACAGGACAGAGCCATCGCACCCCGCGTTGAAAACTGGGGCTTTGCATCCACCAGGCCGCGGTCTTCAGAATGCGGTTTCCCGCTTCGAGTTATAATCTCCTGTCCCAATCCACCGCCGTCCGTCTGCGAACCGGTTTGACTGCCCGGCCATTGTGAACAAAGACCATCCTTTCCGGAAGGCCAGCGTTACGACTCAGGGTTCTTGTCTTAGAGTCCGCCATCGCCTGTCCAAATCAGCCCAGGTTCAGCGTAGGCTGTTCGGCCAGCGGCACAAGGGGCGGCATGCCAAAGACGTTCTCCAGCCAGCGGCGCTGATCCCGGTAGGTGAACAGGTTCAAGCGCAGCATGGAAGCCAGATTGGAGAAGGACCACTTCGCCTGGGAGGGGTGGTGCAGCCATTTCAACAGCAGCATCGCGATCAGCGCTGTTCAAATCCGAATCAGCAGCGCATTCCGGCTGGTGCCCACAAAACTCTTCACCTTCAGGTTCTGCTTGAGGGCTTTGAAAAACAGCTCGAAGAGCGTCATCGACGACACCCCAACCGGGGCGTGTGGCACAACGTTTTCGCATAACCCATCCATTTCATCCTGCATCCGGTCGGGGGTTCAAACTGGTGACGTGGCGCCAGTCCTGGGGGGAGGATCGCGCCTACTATCACGACGCGAATGGGCATTCATGCTCCTTTCCAGCTAACTTCACGAAATAGTCGATCGCACAAGAAATTTTTTGTGCCGGGTTTCCGGCGAGTAGAACACTTTCCAGAACCGCCTCAGGCCCGCGTTCGGCGGACAGTCCGGTCCTGTGACGTGGGACAAGTCCGCCGGTTCGAATAGCAGGCTCACGCCGGTAGGGTGCGCTGGAGATGAACTGGTGGCCGCGATGAAATCGAAAGGAGCCGGCCCACCGCGGGGCTGAGGCTTGGGTGCGGCGCCGGGATACACCAGAAGCCGTCAAGACGTGGTAAAAACAGAAATCGCGACCAGGAGGGAACCATGGCTGGAAATAGGGGCAAAACGACGACGCGGCTGAACCTGCGGTCGGGTCCGGGCACCGAGCACCTCCTGCTGCGCGTCCTGGATCCAGGAACGCCGCTCACCATCCTCGAGAACACCGGAGAGTGGCTGAGGGTGGGAACTGACGGACAGGAGGGCTTCGTTCACGAGCGGTTTGTGGCGCAGGAAACGCAAGCGGTCCCAGTCGGCCTGGCCAGCACCGAATTGGCGGACCCCTTTTCGGACGTGGCGATGGCTCCGCCCGACGATCAGTTGATTCGGCTCGGGGGGCGCGCTACCAGCGGCGAAAGACTCGTCGCCGCGACGTGGAACAAGGCGGGCAACCTGCTGTGCGCGCTTGCCGGGTATCTGAAATTTGACCCTGGCGCCGCCGTTGCCGTTTTCTGCACCGAGTCTGGCGGCAAGGGCTTCGGCCGCGATGGCCGCATGATTATCCGGTTTGAGAACCACCACTTCTTCCGCAACTGGGGCAAGACGCACCGGGAGGTTTTTGATGCGCACTTCCGGTTCGACTCGCGGAAGGCCTGGACCGGCCACCTGTGGCGCGAGTCCGAGGTAGCGCAATTCGAGGACGTTCACAAGGACCAGAACGGCGAATGGCGGACGTTCGAGTTCGCGCGGACACTGGATGAGACCGCGGCGAAACTGTCCATCAGCATGGGCGGACCCCAGATCCTTGGATCCAACTACGCCGACGCGGGATTCGAGTCGGTCCACCAGATGTTCGACGCCTTTTCGGTGAGCGAAAAACGACAATTCATTGCATTCTTCGATTTCCTCCAGGGTACGGAGACGCACCCGCGCAAGGTGCTGGCGCTCCAAAAAATGGACTTTGCCCGCTTCGCCGAGCTATACAACGGTACCGGAAAGGCCGCCGAATACAGCGCCAGGATCAGCGGAATGTACGAAACATTCAGGCGTCTCCGGCCGACAACTGCGGCTGCGGTTTGAGTCCGGTCCGGCACGCGCACGGCCGGCGCTGAGAACCTTCCGGGACCGGAGGATTTGTACGACGGCGAATGGGAGGCCTGCGCTGTCACACAGGACTGAACTGGTCATTCCCGGCCACGAGCGCGGACCCGTGGAACAGCAAGTGTGGTCCCACGTGGAGGCGTTCCTCCGCAATCCCGAGCTGGTCTTGCAGCGGCTACGTGCCCGCCTGGAATCGGACGCGCAGGGCTCCGACCAAGTCAGGAAACAGGTGACGCGACTGAAACGTCGCTCGCGCAGAAGGCGGCGGAACGCAGCCGGATAGTTGGCCTGTACCGTCGCGGCCGGTTGAACGAGGCCGATCTGGATTCGCAGATGGACGAGATCGGCAAGGAGGAGACGGCGCTGGAGGCGCAGATTGACGAACTGCGCCGCAAGATCGGGGGCGCCGACTCAATCGGTGCGAACGTCAGTTCTGCGCAGGCGCTCTTCGCGGAGCTTAGTACTTCCATTCTGAAATACGGTGACGCATTATTTACTTGCGCTGTTGCAGCAAAGTGATAATTTCCCCTTAGAGCAAAGTAGAAATGTCCCCTTGACAACCTGCAGGCTGGGGAGGTG
>Ga0315277_10006030_pt1 | contig 15937 bp, 14 predicted proteins | sample YL17G05_15_MG_FD_203695 | JGI IMG/M metagenome (GOLD analysis project Ga0315277, IMG submission 203695) | Sediment microbial communities from Yellowstone Lake, YNP, Wyoming, USA - YL17G05_15 | ecosystem: Environmental > Aquatic > Freshwater > Lake > Sediment | place: USA: Wyoming | collected...
GTTCTTGAAAACTCCCCTCGCCCGTGCCATAATTCCAGTTTCTTTCGGGAAAACCCGAGGGGGCGAACTATGAGCAGAGGACTTGTCATCATCAGCGGAGCCACAGGTTTCATCGGTCTGCCTCTGGCCTTGGATCTCGCTGCAGCCGGCTACGAAGTCGCCGTCCTAACGCGTCATCCGCAGAAGGCCTCTGGGTTGTTCGGAAACCGCGTCAAAGCGGCCGGATGGGACGGCCGCACCTCCGAGGGCTGGCTCGAGCTGGCCTCCCGGGCGCTGGGGATTGTCAACTTGGCCGGTGAGAACATCGGTGCGGGCCGGTGGACGGATAAAAAGAAGCAGGAGATCATTCGCAGCCGGATCGATTCCGGCCGCGCGGTAATGGATGCCTTTGAGAAAGCGTCGACAAAGCCAAAAATTCTAATCCAAGCTTCGGCTGTCGGCTACTATGGCCCCCGGTCCGACGAGGAGCTCGAGGAGGCGTCTCCCGCCGGTCAAGGCTTCCTGGCTGCCATGACCCGGGATTGGGAGGCTGCCACCGCCGGCGCCGCTTCGCTCGGAGTAAGACGTGTGGTCGTCCGCTCCGGACTCGTCTTGGACAAAGACGGCGGCGTTCTCCCCCGGTTTCTTAAGCAGTTTCGGTGGTTCGCGGGTGGTCCGCTCGGTGCAGGAAAGCAATGGCTTTCCTGGATCCATCGCCGGGACGAGGTCGCGGCCATCCGTTTTCTTCTCGAAAGTGAAGACCTGGCCGGCACGTTCAACCTGACGGCGCCCGGGCCGCTGACCATGAAGGCCTTTGCCCGAATATTGGGACGGGTGATGAGACGTCCGGCCTGGTTCCCCGTGCCGGCGTTTCTTCTTCGCCTTCTTTTTGGCCAGATGGCGGAGGAGACGCTCCTCGCCGGCCAGAAGGTCCTTCCTCGGGCTCTGATTAAGGCTGGTTTCCGGTTTTCTTATCCCGACCTCGAATCAGCCCTCCGAGAGATCCTCAGATAAAGACCTCCCTGGGGATATCCCGCAGGTTGAAGTTCGAGGCCATGCTCCGGCCGTAAGCCCCAGCGCCCAGCACAGCCAAGATGTCGCCCCTACGAGGGACCGGCATGGGGATTTCCTTGCCGAAGACATCGCCCGTCTCGCAGAGGTTGCCGGCCACGGTCACAGGCCGCATCTTCCCGTCATAGACCCGGTTGCAGTTGATGATGTGATGGCGGGCTTGCGGATAGATGGCCGGCCTGGGTAGGCTGTTGTATGTTCCGGAGTTGACGCAGGCGAAGAGCTGACCATAGCTCTCTTTGACGTATTCGACGCCCAATAAAAGCACTCCCGCATCGGCGACCAAGTACTTGCCCGGCTCGACGGCGATGGCCTCGACTCCGAGCCCGGCTTCAGCGAGGCGGCGGGCGATGTGAACCGCATATCTCTGGAGGGGAAATACTCGCTGCCGCTTTTCATACCGGGGTCCGAAGCCGCCGCCGAAGTCCAGGAATTCCAGACGGAACCCCTCTTTCTCCACCCGGCTGGCCATGCCTATCATTCTGTCGACCGCCGTCCTGACGACCTCGTAATCTTCATCCACCCAGCCCGAGCCGAGATGCTGGTGCAGGCCGACCGGAAGAAAGCCGGAGGAGGAGGCCTTCTCGAAAGTCGCCAGAACCTTGCTCTTTTCGACGCCGAACTTGACCGGCGTGCCGTCGCTGGAGCGCGCTCCGGCCGTGATCGCCCGGGGGTTGAATCCCCGTCCGATTCCCGGGTTCCAGCGGACCGAGACCCGGATCGTTTTTTGCCGGAATTCTTTTGTCTTGAGCTCCTGCATCAGCTCCAGCTGTTCCAGCGCGTCGATGTTGACGGTCAGCCCGTCGATTCGGAAGACACGGCGAAGGTCCTCGGTACTGAGCGAGGTCCCCGTGAACAGCACCTTCCGGGCGGGAAACCCGGTCCGGAGCGCTTCTTCAACTTCCCGGGGAGAAACAGCGTCGATCCAGGCACCCTGCGTCCTCAGCAGCCTCAAGATCTCCCGGTGAGCGTTGGCCTTCATGGCGTAGCAGACCCGAAGCGGCCGCTTTGAGGTCCTGGAAAAAATCTGCCGTAGAGTTTCGTAGTTCGCCAGGATCTGCCGCCGGCTGTAGACTAATACCGGGGTGCAGTGCTGCCCAACGATCTCTTCGACCGGTCTCCCTCCGAGATAGAGTCTTCGCTTCCGCGCGCTGACGAATTCGTTTTCCCACCACATCGATAGCTTCTCTCCCTCTTATTTCTTTTCCTCGAACAGGTCGAGCTGACCCTTGGCCAGCTTTTTAGCAATGTCCATCAGGACGGGATACTTCTGCAGCATCGTCCGGGGGATGTTCAGCAGCTGGCCCGTGATCTTGTTCTTAATCTGCAGGGCGTTGGCCAGGGCCTGGCCTCGGTAGTGGTTGTTGGTGATGACGAAGACCTTGTCGGTGTTCCGGCCTAGGTCCTTAATCCTCTCGACCCATTCATCGAGCTCCTCGTTGCTGTAGAGATAGTTGTAGCGGTCGTCGCGGCCGGCCTCTTCCCTGAACCAGTCCCGGTAATTCCGTCCGTGGAGCCGGACGTACGAATAGTCGCGGATCGTCGCCCGGGCGCTGGGACGGAGGGAGCTGCCGATCACCGGCTGGTCGATGTTGCAGAAGCAGACGCGGTGCTGGCTGAGGAGGCCGTAGAAATCCGGTCGATCCCAAGAGGAATGGCGCACCTCAACGGTCATCGGGTAGCCGGAGAAGGCCTGGAAGAGCCGGGCCAGATAACCGGCGTTGGGGTCGGAGTGATGGAAAGACCAGGGGAATTGGAAGAGCAGCGTAGCCAGGCGGGCTTCGGCCCGAAGCGGCTCGATACCGAGCTTGAAGCCATCCACATCCTTTTGGGACCAGTTTTCCCGGTCATGGGTGAAGGCCTGATGCACTTTAACGGCCAGGAGAAACTCCGGGTAATCGGCCAGTTTCTTGATCCAGAAAAGCGACATGGAGAGAACCGGCGGGCGATAGAAGGTGCTGTTGACCTCGACGATGTTGATGTAGGCGGCCAGGTAGGCGAGAGGGTGAAAGCCGCGCTCCCTGTTCGGCGGATAGACGATCCCCTCCCAGTCCTCGTAGCTCCAGCCGGCAGTCCCGATGTAGGTGCGGCTCATGGCGTTCCTATTATAGTCATTTGGGGGGGCCGGAAAAAGCCATCCCACTCTAATCTTGTCTCTTGGGATAAAAGGACGTGTCGTTCGCGTTGCAGGAAAATCGTGCAAAAGACCTCGAAACACGCTAGACTGGAGCCAGGAAATATGGCGGGCGAAGACGAAATGGTCACTCTTGATTTAACCGGAAAGAGTATTGCGGCCTACGGCAGGATCAGGTCCGACATCCACAGAACTCCACTCGAATTCTCTCCCGCTTTGAGCGGCCTGACGGGAGCCAAAGTCTATATGAAATGGGAAAGCGAGCAGCGGACCGGTTCGTTCAAGTTCCGCGGGGCCTTGAACAAGGTCCGCTCTTTGTCGCCGGATGAAAAAAAGAGGGGCGTTGTCTCGGCCTCCACTGGAAACCACGGTCTGGGTGTCAGCCTGGCGGCCGAGATGGAGGGAGTCGGACTGACTCTCGTCCTTCCTCAAAACGTGGCCGCAGCCAAACGAGAACGACTGGAAAAAAGACGGGCCGAAATCATCATCCACGGAGAAAGTTGCGAGAAGGCCGAGGTCTGGGCTCGCCAGTTGGCCGGGGAGACGGGGAGGACTTTCATCTCTCCCTATAATGACGAGGAAATCATTGCCGGTCAGGGCACGATCGGCCTGGAGATCCTGGAGGACCTTCCGGGCGTCGAAGCGGCACTCGTGCCGGTAGGCGGCGGAGGGCTGATCGCCGGGATCGCCGGCGTCCTCAAGGAGGCCGGCCGGGCCGTCGAGGTGTACGGCGTCGAGCCCTCGAACTCGGCTGTCATGGCCTCCTCTCTCGCCGCCGGACATATCGTCGAGATCACCGAAGAGGAGACAATCGCCGACGCCGTGGCCGGCGGTCTCGAGCCCGGCTGCATCACCTTCTCGCTGTGCCGTGAGCTTCTCGACGGCATCATCCTCGTCGAAGAGTCGCTGATTAAAACGGCCATGTCGCTTCTGCTGGAGCACCATCAAAAAATGGTAGAAGGGGCGGGAGCGCTCCCCCTCGCCGGCCTGATCAAGGACCGGGCCCGGCTGGGCGGAAAAAAAGTGGCGCTGGTAGCGAGCGGTGGCAACATTTCGCCAGAGGTTTTTAGGAAAGTGGTGCGATGAGAAGACGCATCATCATCGGCTTGGCTTTTCTCTTTTGCCTGGCCGGGCTTTCCGGAAGCTGCAGGAAGCCGGCCGAAAAGCTCTACACCTTAGGCATTTTTCAGATCACCGACGCCCCGACTCTGAACGAAGCCCGGAAAGGGTTCATCCAGGCCCTGATGGACAACGGCCTGAGGGACGGAGTCAACGTCCGGCTCGTGGTCCGGAACGCCATGGGGGATGTCACCGAAGCCCGGCGCATCGCCCAGGAGTTTATCGACCAGAAAACAGACATGATAGTTGCGCTGTCCACGCAGTGCCTCCAGGCGGCCATGATGTCCGCTCCGAGGGTTCCGGTCATCTTTACATCGGTGGCTAACCCGCATCTTCTCGGCGTGGGAGGGTCCTCGGGAAACCACCGCCGCAACATTGCCGGAGTCGCTTCCACTGCTCCTATCAAACAGACGCTTGCTTTTATCCGCGAGGTGCTGCCCGGCGCCAGAAGGATCGGGACTATCTGGACGCCCGCCGAGCTCAACTCCGAGTACTATCTCCAGCTACTGCGGGAAGGGGCGGGGGAGTTGGGGTTCGAGGTGATTGCCGTGCCCGTGGCAAACGTCAACGAAGTCCTCTTGTCCGGGCAGATTCTGCTCAATAAAAAGGTCGATCTCATTTTCCCGATCTCCGACAACACCATTAACGCCTCTTTCGAGTCACTCGGCCGACTGGCCAGAGAAAACGCGGTCCCTCTTTTTGGAGGATTCCCGCTTTTCACGCGTCTTGGAGCCTGCGCCGCGATGGGCTGGAACTTTTTCGAGATGGGCTACAAGACCGGCGAGATCGCCGCCCGGGTCAAGAACGGCGAGGATCCCGGCCGCATCCCCCTCCAATCAATGAGCCGTGTCCGGCTCCACCTCAACCTGGCGGTGGCTAAGATGCAGGGCGTTGAGTTCACTCCCCAGGTCATCGCGCGGGCCGATGACGTCATCGAGCAGGAAGGGGCTCCTGCGCAAGGCGAGAACCGATAGTAAAAAATCTGCGAGAATCAAAACAAGAAAAATATCTTCCGTCCCTTTCCTAAGCGCACAGCTTTCTGGATTGCCGCCCGGGTGAATTCGGAAGCAAGGGCGCAGGCCTCCACCAACGACTTTCCCATGGCGAGATAGCTGAGCAGGCTCGAGGACAAGAAGCAGCCGGTGCCGTGAACATCGGCGGGCACCTTTTCGTGCGGGAAAAGGTAGAACTTCTGGCCGTCATAGAGAACGTCCACAACCCTTCGCGCCAGGTGTCCGCCTTTGACCAAGCAGGGCGCGGCGATGCGGTCAACGATACGGCGGGCGGCCTCTTTCATGGCCTCCGGATCTCTCAAGCGAAGGCCGGAAATCAGGCCTGCCTCATAGAGGTTTGGGGTCAGGACGGAAACCCGGCCTTTGATCCGGGCGAGATAGGAAGGAACGGCGTCCTTTTCCAGCAGCCACCGGCCCGAGCTCGACCTGAGGACCGGGTCGACGACGATCGGGATGTCCGCCTGCCGAGCCAGGATACGGCCCAGGGCCGGGATATTCCCGCGGCAGCCCAGCATGCCCACTTTGATTCCGGCCGGTGAGACGTCCCGGACGAGGGTTTCATACTGACTGAGCAGAAACCGGCGGCCGAGGCAGCGGACGTCAGTGACACGTCGGCTGTTCTGAGCGGTGACGGCTGTCAGGATTCCCGTGCCGAGGAAACCGAAGCGGCGGAAGACCGCGACGTCCAAGAGAACCCCAGCCCCTGACGACGGATCGTATCCGGCAATCGAGAGCAGAACCCTATCCATAGCGTTATCAATTAATATTTTCGATTCTGTCCATCGGCCAGCAGAGGACTTTACGGGTCGGCGGGGCTATGTTAGCATATCGACACGTCCTATGAAAGCCAGGGCTCGGGTCTTTGTTTCCGGCCGCGTCCAGGGAGTCTTCTTCCGCGACCACACCCGGCGCTGGGCGGCCTCTCTCGGTCTAACCGGCTGGGTCAGGAACTTGAGGGATAGCCGCGTCGAGGTCCTGGCCGAAGGTGAAATGGACCGCTTGGAAGACCTGATCTCCCGGCTGAAGCAGGGTCCGCCTACGGCTGAGGTCGAGAATGTTGAGGTGATTTGGGAAGATTTCCAGGGCGAGTTCGGGGATTTCCGGATCGCCTGGTCCTAGGTTCTGGTTTTTCTCTGCTCTAAGAATTTCTGCCGGCATTCCTGAGAACAGAAGTAATAGTCCTTCCCTTCCGCCTTTTCCAGGATGGCCTCTTCCCGGGGTAGATAGGTGTTGCAAGTTTCATCCTTGACCATGACTCCTGAGGGCTGCGGGCTGTTTGGTTGGCGGCGGGCGGGGCGGCGCGGCAAGAATAAAGGCCGGAGAAAGAGGTAGATGACATAGGCGACGACGAGATAGAAAACGAGCCGGAAAAAACCGAGGATCACTATTCGAATGTAGCCGAATCAAAGGTGGCTGTCAATGCGCCGGGACGCACTGCTTGCTTGCCGAAGTGAACAGAGTTAAAATGAATTCATGGCCCCGGGAAAATGAAGAGTTTTTCCTTTTCGGCAGCCGCCCTCCTGCTCATCATGCAAGTGCCTTCATCTTCCGGGTCTTTTGTGCCTTCAATCCAGGAACGGCAGGACAAGGCAGAGCTCCGCTATGAAGTCGTGGTCACACTGAAGCTCGTCCAGGTCTTTGTCGTTGACAAGAAGGGGAACCCCGTCCTGGACCTCCAGAAAGAGGATTTTCTCATCCATGACAACGGACGGGTCCAGGAGATCAGCGAGTTCGAACGGCATTCTCTGAACCTTGCTTCTCCGGAAGCCGAGTCCCCGCCGGTAAGCCTCGAGGCGACGCCTCTCCAGCCGCCCCGCGACCTGATGCCGCGCAAGTTCATTTTTCTTTTTGATTTCGCCTATAATAACCCCAGGGGCATCGTCAAGGCCAGGGAAGCGGCCCTTCATTTCATCGAGACACAGCTCCGGCCGACGGATGAGGTTGGTGTCCTCTCCTATTCCGGCATGGGTGGCCTGCAGCTCTGGGAGTATCTGACCTCCGACCACCCGAAGGTCCGGGACGTCGTCGAGGCGTTCGGGCTGAAGAAGGTTTCGGGCCGGGTGGACAATCTCCAGGAAAAGTATTACGAGGCGGTCACCGGGCAGAACCCGGCCGATGCCGCCGGCTGGGGTAAAGCCACGCTCCGGGGGAATGAAAAAAGTCTCCCCGATATGGGCGCCAAACCCGACCTTGAGGCCAAACCAGAAATGAAGTCGTGGGTGTTCGCGGAAAAGGGAGATCTCCAAGCTCTGATATTTGCCGAACGTCTTAAAGACCTGGCGCTGGCTCTGCGTTATGAGCCGGGTCAGAAGAGCATCGTTTTTCTCTCCTCGGGGGTCCCCTATTCCCTCATCTACGGGATCCAGGCACCTTATGGGGACGGACGTTTTGGAAGTTTCGGGGAGTCCCTTCTCAAGCAAAGGTACGAAGACATGTTCAATGAATTGGCCGCTTCGAATTGCATCGTCTATGCGCTGGACACAGAAGAGATCGGAGCGAGCCTCAAGAAAGACCTGAGGACCATGGGCGCCTTCACCCTTCAGAAGATCAGCAGCGCCACCGGCGGCAAGTATTTCGGGAATATCAACCACTATGAGAAACACATCGAGAAAATCCAGAACCTGACCGGCTGCTTTTATGTCCTGGGGTACTCCATCGATGAGAAATGGGACGGCGCCTTCCATCAACTCAAAGTCGAGGTCGTCCGGCCGGGATGCGAAGTCCATGCCCAGAAAGGCTACTACAGCCCCAAGCCCTTCCGGGAATACAGCGAGCTCGAGAAGATGCTCCATCTCGTCGACCTGGCCCTGAACGAAGATCCGATGTCCCAGGTGCCGGTTCGGTTTCCCGTGGCCAAGCTGACCTGTCCTCCGGACAAGAAGGCCAATCTCTGCCTCGCCGCCGAACTCCCCCTCGACAGGATCCAGGATGTCCTGCAGGGCAAGTTCGAGATAGTTAGCGTCGTTTTCGATGAGAGGGGAAATACGATCGAGCTCAAGCGGGAAGTGAAAACAGCCGCTGACCGCCCAAAAGAGAAAGTCGCCCACCAGGCGGATTTTGACCTTCCTCCGGGGAAATACGAATGCCGCGTGATCATCCGGAACCTGGAGACGGGGAGGGGAGCGGTAGGGAGTGCATCGGTCATCATCGAGAAAGAATAAGACAAAATAACCCCCTTGATTCTTTGTCCTTCAAAAAGTAAGATGAAAAAAGCGCTCGGATAAGGAGGAGAACTCTATGGATTTCTTGTTCTCTCAGGATCAGCTGAGCCTCAAGGAAACGATCCGCAATTTTGCTCAGAAAGAGATTCAACCTCTCATCAAGGAGTTCGATGAGAAAGGCACGTGGCCCGCTGTCTTGACCAATAAACTGGCCGGGTTGGGGCTCCTGGGCATCATCATTCCGCCCGAATATTCAGGCTGTGGGTATTCCAACATCGACTATGTCCTCATCCTGGAGGAAATATCCAAGGTCGACCCTTCGGTCGGGCTTGTGGTCGCCGCCCATAACTCTCTCTGTTCCAATCATCTCAACCTCTTCGGGACGCCCGCCCAGAAGGAAAAATACCTGACGCGGCTGGCCTCGGGCCAAACCCTCGGCGCCTGGGCGCTGACAGAATCGGGCGCCGGGTCCGATGCCGCCGCCATGAGGTCACGGGCGGAGAAGAAGAGCGATCACTGGCTGCTCAACGGGACGAAGCTCTTCATCACCAACGGCTCTCTTGCCGAAATCTGCGTTGTCATGGCGGTCACCGACCCGGCCAAAGGAAGAAACGGCATATCGGCCTTCATCCTGGAAAAAGGGATGCCGGGATTCCGACCGGGCAAGAAGGAGGACAAGCTGGGGGTCCGGGCGTCCGACACCTCTGAGCTCATCTTCGAGGACGTCCGGGTTCCGGCTGAGAACCTGCTCGGCAAGGAGAATGACGGCTACCGCGCGGCCATGGCCATCCTCGACGGCGGCCGGGTGAGCATCGCCAGTTTTTCGCTGGGGGTAGCGGCCGGAGCGCTGGAAGCCGCCCTGAAATACGCCAAGGAACGCGTCCAATTCGACCAGTCGATCGCCAATTTCCAGGCCATCCAGTGGATGCTGGCCGACGGGTTTACCGAGCTCGATGCGGCGCGCCTGCTGACCTACCGCGCCGCCTTTTTGGAGGATCAAGGAAAAAAGATCCCTAAAGAATCGGCCATGGCCAAGCTCTTTGCTTCGGAGCTGGCTGTCCGGGCCTCCTCGAACGCTGTTCAGATCCTCGCGGGGTATGGCTTCAGCAAAGACTACCCCGTCGAGAAGTTCTACCGGGATTCCAAGCTGGGGACAATCGGTGAGGGGACTTCCGAGATCCAGCGCTGGATCATCGCCCAGAAGGTCCTTTCGGAGTACTGAGGACTTGATCAGAGAGATCAGGCGAGGGAACGCCCGGGCCATCGCCAAGGCGATTTCGCTCGTCGAGAACGATCCTGCCGCCGCCCAGCGGCTGATGCGCCAGGTTTTTACCTTTCGAAAAGACGCCGTTGTGCTGGGGATAACGGGAGCGCCGGGCACCGGCAAGAGCACGCTGGTCGATCAGCTCATCGGCCGGCTGCGCGCGGCGGGGCGCAAGATCGGGATCGTGGCCGTCGACCCATCATCTCCGTTCAGCGGCGGGGCCATCCTCGGCGACCGGATCCGGATGATGCGGCACAGCGTCGACTCCGATGTCTTCATCCGCAGCATGGCCACCCGCGGCCATCTTGGAGGCCTGGCCAAGGCGACCGGCGAGGCCATCGCCATTCTCGAAGCGGCTGGCAAGAACTATGTCCTCGTCGAGACGGTCGGAGTCGGCCAGGACGAAGTGGAAGTTGTCAAACTGGCCGACCTCGTCCTCGTCGTCCTGACTCCCGACGCAGGCGACGAGATCCAGGCCTTCAAGGCCGGGATCATGGAGATCGCCGACATCTTTGTCATCAACAAAGCCGATCATCCCGGTGCCGAGAAGATGGAGCGCCAGCTCCGGGCCATGCTGGACCTGGGGCTCCCGGACAAAGACAAGCCGTCCGTGATCAAGACCGTGGCCACTAAGGGACAGGGGATGGACGGGATGCTATCCGAGGTCGACCGCCTGATGGGGAAGCGAGACCGGCGCGTGCAGGAGGTCCGGAGGAAACGGCTTCTTGCCTGGATGCTGCGGGATGTGACCCGGGAGAAGATCGACCAGCTCATCAGCCAGGACATCCCGGATTCTGTTTTCGAGGAGTATGTGGATCAGATCTATCATCGCCGGACCGATCCCTATACCGTCGCCGACAGACTCATCGCCCGCCTGAAGGAGAAGGGATGAAGGTCAAGGGTGTCCACCACATCGGGATAGCCGTGCGCGACCTGGAAGAGAGCCTGGGAAGATGGTCGGCTCTGTTTGCCGCCGAGCGGGGCCCGATCGAGGAGATCCCAGAGAGGGGAGTGCGTCTCGCCCATCTCCGCTTCGCCGAAGGCCCGGAGATCGAGCTGGTTGCTCCGCTCGGCGCTGCTTCTCCTGTCGCTAAGTTCCTGGAATCTCGAGGCGAGGGGATTCAGCATTTCACCCTCGAGGTAGACGATATCGAAGCGGCGATGCGAGAACTCAGCCGGGCCGGCCTTAGTTTTGTGTCAGACATCCCTCAGATTGGGGCGGGGGGAGTCCTTGTTGCCTTTGTCCATCCCCGAAGCCTGAACGGAGTGCTTATGGAAATCCGGCAGGGTCGAAAGTCCGGTGCTAGGAAAGCTAGCCCCGCTGGCGACTGAGAGTCAGCACCCAGCGGGCGAAAGCTATGGCCTCCTCGAGATCGTGTTCGCTGGGGTGGGTGCTGGCTGAAGCCGCCATGTCCACCCAGGCTTCGTGCTCCGGAGAGCGGCTCAAGACTTCAAGCGCCTGCGGCGAGACCTTACCCCGGCAGGAAAACGTGGAGATCAGTTTGGCCTGGGAGGAGATGACGACGGCATGCTCGATCGCCTCCCTGGAAAGGCGGCTGCCGGTCAAGGAGCCGTGGGTCGAAAAGAGGGCGAGTTTCTTGCCCTTGGGGATGCTCTGGAGGAATTTCTCTGCCTTAAACGGCACACCATGCGATTGAACGGGAAAGCCGGCGAAAATCAGGTCGTGTTTTTCCAGGTTCTCGACATCGGCCATGGGCTTGATGGTCTTGGGCTGGGGAAGCGCCGCAAAAATGGCTTCGGCTATCATTTTCGTATTCCCGGTGAGGCTGTAATAGGCAACCAGGATATTGGACATGGCGCTATTCTTCCACAGTTCGGGGGAAAATTCCAGCCCTAGTTTTTCCTGGGCAGGCTGATCGTGATGGCCGTTCCCTTCTGGACCTCACTCTCAACCCGGATGGCTCCGCCATGGTCCTCGATGATCTTTTTAGCGATGGGAAGGCCGAGTCCGGTGCCCACGTCTTTGGTGGAGAAGTAGGGGTCGAAGATTCTATCCACCAGGTCCTTGGCCATTCCGATGCCGGAATCCCGGATGACCAGGACGAGATTCTCTTTTTCTGCCCGCAGCCGGATCTCGATTTCACCGCGACCATGGATGGCTTCGATGGCGTTGATGAAGATGTTCCGGAAGGCGATCTTAATCTTGGACTTATCCGCTTCGACCGGGAATTTTTCGCCCTCGACAACTTCCCGGAACCGGATCCTCTCGGAGATGACGTTCCGGTAGGGGGAGACCACTTCGCCGATAACCTCCCTCAAATCAAAGATCTCCTTGGTAAGGCTAGTGACTCGGGAGAGCTCCAGGAACTCCTGGGCGATGCGCCGCAAGTTCTCGACCTCGCCGATGATGTAGGACGCGGATTCGCGGAGCGCCTTTTCGAAATCCCCGCTCTTGTCGTCATAGACGCGGAGGATGTGTTCGGCGGAGAGCTGGATCGGCGTCAGCGGATTCTTGATCTCGTGGGCCACTTTCTGGGCCATCTCCGCCCAGGCCACTTTCTTGCTCAGGTCGGCGATTTCCTGCTGGTGCCTCTTCAGGTCTTTGATCATGGCGTTGAACCCGTCGACCAGGGATTTCATCTCGTCATGGGAGCGATGTTCGACGGCGATCTCCAGGTTGCCGAGACCCACCTCCCTCGTTCCTGCCAGGAGCTTTTTCACGGGTGAGATAATCATCCGGCCGATTCCCCGGGCGAAGAGAAGGACGAAGAGGATAAGGAACGCCGAGATGAAAACGAGGAATTCGACCAGCTCCTCGGTGGCGCCGGCGATCTCCTGCGCTTCGAAGGGAAAGGGGAGGGAGATCAAGTACTGGGCCCGGCGAATGGTGTAGGGAATGGTCAGGCTTTGGTAGGAATAGCCGCCGATCCTCGGCCTTTGGATGTCGAACGGTTTGTTCTCGTAACGGATCCGGTAATAGGCTTCACCGTCGATGAGTTCAGGCAGGAATCCCCAGTCGAAAAATTCGCGCCGGCTGGAGGAAATCAGCCGGCCCTCCCCGTAGAGGTTGACGTCGGTGGCGATGGCCGAGCTGATCCAAAGGACGAGGTCGTCGGTCGGGGCGATGAGCGTGGCCTTCTCCTCCTGCTGAAGAGCGACGAAATCCTGCATGATGTTCCGGGCGAAATTAGCGTGGACTTCCGCCTCCTCCAGAAACCGCTGGCTGAAGGTCCGGGTGAAGAAGCGGTGCGAGAACAGAGTAAAGAGGAGGAGGGAAATCACCGTGATGGCGATGAAGGCGGCGTTGACGCGGCTGGAGAAAGACCACAGGTAACTCGCCAGTTTCTTTCGTCCCATCAGGGCCGGGATCAGCACGAGAAAAAGAAAGCCCAGGCCGAGATAGAAGATCGCGAGCTTGAGGAACTCGACCGTCAGGCCCAAGATGTTTTTGTGCGGGATGAGAAAGGCATAGACCCTGTTCTGAACGCGGAAATAAAATGACCTAAAGGATCTGCCCTTGTCCCGGAAAGACGACCACATCCCCTCGGGGGCGCGCTCGATTTGCTCCAGGGTGCTGGCCGCCATCCCGGAAGAGATCCGATTGGGGTTGAAGACAAGCTTGCCCCGGCCGTCGAAGATGGCAAACCCGAACTCCTGCTGGTTGAGGGAGGGGAGCAGGCTGACTTTGAGCAGCTCGAAATAAGGGTTGGCGGAATAGAGGAACGGCAGCATCTCCGGGTCGATGGCCAGGGAAAAGGTCATCCGGCCCACGTATTGATCCTGAGAGTACCAGTCTTTGTAGGCCAAGATAAACTCTCTTTCCTTGCCCAGGGAGGGAAGGTTCACCCTGGAGACTCTCCAGGTAGGACTGAGCGGCAGCTCGATCTCCGGCTGGTAAAGCTGAGAGATGTTGAGAGAAAAACGCGACAGGACCCCGCCCTCGGCGTCGAGGACCTCCAGGATCGAATACCAGTTGAACTTGGCCGCCAGCGTGCTCTCCCAGAGGGATCGGGCGAAAGGAGACGGATCGGGATTGCGGAAGAAGGCCAGGATGAACGCCTTTCTCTTTTCGATCTCAGGGAGAGATTGCTGGATGATAAAATCGGCCCAGTCCTCCTGGGCCAGGATGGTGCTGCGCAGGAAGTTCTGGACGAGGGAACCGACGCGGGCGGAGGACTGACGATGGAGTTCCGTGGAGTTGAAGAGCGCCGCCAGAAAAATTAGGGCGAAGACGGGCGCCCGACTTCTCGAGGACAAGAATCGGTTGGAGATGAAATAGCCAAGGAGGAGAATAATGATCGGGATCAGCAGCCGGAGGATGCCGGACCCGATCCCATAGGCGAGCCAAAAAAGTCCCGGGGTCCAGATGAGAGGCGGAAGGGCGACCGACCAGCGCGGCGAAAGAAGGCGGACGAGGCGGAAGAAGAGCCAAACAGCGCAGCCGCAGGTGAGCAAAAAGAAGACGAGCCCGAGGTGGAGAAATAGAAAAGACAGATCGCCGGAGAAACGCAGGAGGTTGAGGTTGGAATTGGCCACTAGACGGGAAACGAAACCGTGGTAGACGGCCGCGACAAACAGCGCGGCTCCAACCAGGACCGAATCCAACGTCCAGACGACGGCCAAGGGAAGCCGCCGCTTGTTGTGCCGGACGAGGTCCCAAGCGAACGCCGCGAGAGCACCGATGATCAGGAAGAGAAAGAGTGTGCTCAGCAGGATATCGGCCGGAGATTGGGTCAGCCGGCCGATAGAGAAGAAACCCGCCTGAGCGGGAGAGAAAACCCGGAGCGATTGGACCCCCTCCAGCCGGCTGAGCGGGACGAAGGAGATGCGCAACCCCGCCAGGGCCAGGACGAGGAGAACTACCCCGCCGGCCCTCTTGCGCGGCGACGAAAGGTAGGACCGGGCCAGATCGGTGATGAGCAGGACCAGAGAGAGAGCCAAGGAAATAATGAAGAGGAGGATCATGGTTTCGCGCAGCCGGGAATGAATGGAACGCAGTGACGGTGCGGTCAGGTTGACCGTCGCGACGATCTCGGCCTGCTCGTTCCGAAGAGGGAAGAAGATCTGCTGGATCTCGCCGTCCAGCCGGGGTTCGCCGCGATATTCGTCCTGGTGGCGGGCAAAAATCTGCTCGAACCCGGAGACATCGTCGCGAAAATCCCAATAATCGACATGCCCGGTCTTCCACAAGTCGCTCTTGAGGAATTGGTACTCCGAGAGATAGGGTGCCCTGAGCTGGGGGCGGAAGGCCACAAGCCGGAACAAGACGACTTGTTCGGATTGGCGGACTCGGGCTGAGGAGACGAGATAGGAGGAAGCCCGGCTGCGGACGAGCAGGGGCTTGTCCAGCGTCGGGGGTCGGAATTCGATGACATTTCCCAGCCAGACCGCCAGACCGCCGTCCTCATCATAATAGGCGAAACCCTCGAGCTCCGGGTTGATCTTCTGGGCCTTGAGAAGAGCGAAAATCTTGTCTTTTTCGTAAGGAAAGGAGGAGACTGCCAGGGCCTTTTGCCGGGCCCGCAGACCCGTCTCGAGCAAGGCGAATTCGTTTTTGATGGACTGGGCCTGCCGGCGCAGCCCCCCGAGGCTTCTTTGGAAGTAGTGGGCCGTCAGCAGGCGCGGCCAGAGAGCGGAAAGGCCGAGGAAGGAGAGTGCGAGCACCAGCCCGATGAAACTCCCGCGCCGCAGGGCGCGCGGCCGAAGGGAAAATGAGCCCGTCTTCATAGTGGCTCGGCTTTGATTTCCGTTATCCTCCAGGGAGGCTGGGGGATTCCGCGGCCCGGCGGCTTCTCTCTGGCCAGGTGGAAGAAGACCTGGAGGACATGCTGATTATCGTTTTTCTTGTTCTTAAATGACCAGCGCGCCTTGAAAATGAAGCTATTTTCCTTGGCCAGGACCGGGAGCTCGCTGTCCGCATAGAATTCGAATGTGGAATAGGTGGCATAGACCTGGCGGAAGAAAAAATAGGCCTGCTCCGGCGACATCTGGTCAGAGAAGGAAATCGGGTCGGGGAGAGAGATGTAGACATGGCCTTGGCGGGAAATAAGCGTGTACAACAGTCGTGGATCGTCCTGGAAGAATGCCTTTTCGATGCTCCGTGTCGTCTGAGAGAGAAGGGACAGAGTCAGGACGAGCGAAAAAATGCCGATGGACGCCACTCTCCGAATGGTATCACAGAAATTTCACCCGGCGCAAGGGCGCTCTGGCTGCGATCATCGGTCTGAGATAGGGG
>Ga0315277_10006034_pt1 | contig 15928 bp, 17 predicted proteins | sample YL17G05_15_MG_FD_203695 | JGI IMG/M metagenome (GOLD analysis project Ga0315277, IMG submission 203695) | Sediment microbial communities from Yellowstone Lake, YNP, Wyoming, USA - YL17G05_15 | ecosystem: Environmental > Aquatic > Freshwater > Lake > Sediment | place: USA: Wyoming | collected...
CGCAGCACATCTCTTCGCCCCTCCAGTCGCCCCCTTTCGACACTGTGCTGAAGCTGGCACAGACAATCGGCCTGGAACTGATCGAGGCGCCGAGAGCACTGCCTGTCCTGGATGAGGACGATTATCGCGTCATTCGCCGCTACGTGCAGCATTTCCATCAGAGGAAGAACACCATCAGCCGGAGGAATTCGTTCCTTTCCCGAATCCTCGGAGCGGGGGGACAGAGCGGCGACGCCCGCCAGGTCATCGCGGTGACCGAGATCACTTCGCCGCAATACTGGCAGCGCTACGAGGACAAGGAACTCGTCGCCGAGGGAGAAATCCCCTGGGGGTTCCTGCCGGTGGTACACATCCAGAATATCGCGCAGCCGTTCTACTATGAAGGCGTCAGCGACGTCGAGTGCCTGATCCCGTTGCAGGATGAACTCAATACGAGGCTCAGCGACCGTGCCAATCGGGTGACATTCCAGTCCTTCAAAATGTACCTCGGCAAGGGAATCGAAGGTTTCGAGAACAAGCCCGTCGCGCCTGGGCGGATGTGGTGCACGGAGAATCCGGAGGCCTCCATTCAGGAGTTTGGCGGAGATGCCTCCGCGCCGAGCGAAGAGCAGCACATCGCCGAGATTCGCGAGTCGATGGACAAGACCAGCGGCGTGACCCCGGTCGTCGCGGGCGTGCTGAAGGACAAGCTCGGCAATCTTACCAGCGCGGTGGCGCTGCGGCTGACGTTCATGGGGATGCTCAATAAGAATGAGCGCAAGCGGCACACGTACAGCGAGGGCATCAAGAAGATCTGCCGGATGGTCCTCAGCATGCTGGATACGGCGAACATCTTTCACACCAGCGAGGCCGAGCGCGAGATCGACGTGATCTTCCCCAGCCCGCTGCCGGAGAACGTGATGGAAAAGCTCCAGGAGGCACAGATCAAACGGGAATTGGGCGTGCCCGCTGAGCAGGTGCTCCGAGAATTGGGTTACGAAACCACGGAAAGCTGATTCCGGAATATCGAGTGATGTTGGAGGCAACATGGGTTCAAGCCAGGTCGAAGAGAGTCTGATCGAGACATCGGAAGAGCAGGATCTGGATGGCAGAGATGCCACGAAGCTGGTCCCGGTGGCCGAGTCGATCCGCCATCGCAAAAGGGCGCAGAACGCCGAGAAGCGGGCGGAAACGCTGACGGAAGAGTTGTCCGAAGCGAACCGGAGAATCGCACAGTTGTCACAGGACTTGAGCGAGCTTCAGGTCGAGCAGACGCTGGCTCGCAAGCTGGTGGCAGCGGGTGTGACTGATCTGGAGGCGGCCGTACTCATCGCAAAAGCGAGGATGGAGGGCAAGACGCAGGCCGACATTGATAGCTGCGTCGAGCAACTGAGGAAAGAAAAAGCCTACTTGTTCAGCGCGCCGGCAGAGACTTCGGCATTCCGCAAGACGGCCGGAGTCAAAGACCGCGCCAAGCAGACGCAGACGGCGCTCGAAGAAGCTGCCAAGAGGGCTGCCAGGACGGGCAGCCGCGCGGACCTGCAGCAGTACCTGAGGCTGCGGCGCAACCTGCTGTGATTGCGGCGTTCTCTCGTTTGTAGTAACGCCGTAAGGCGTTCTTTCTTCATGCCCTGACGGGCACTTTATAAATGACAATCCGCAATGCGGAAGATTGACAGAACCATTCTATAGGAGAAACAGAGATGCCATTCACTGGAAAAGCAACATACTCAGCCGGAACGACTCTGCCTGAACTTGCAGAGGACGTATCGGATTTGATCGCGATTCTCTCGCCGCACGAGACGCCTCTGCTGAACGCGCTGGGCGATCCGTTGCGGGAGGCGACGAGCACGCACCACGAGTGGCTCGAAGACGAGCTGCTGCCCAACAAAGACTCAATCAATGACTCGACCTGGACGAACCCCGCCACGGATACCGATTTCGTCGTGGATCACGGCAGTCGTTTCCGTGTCGGGGACCAGATCCAGGTGGAAGGCAGCGAAGAGTTGCTGCTGGTGACAGCGGTCAACACGAATACGCTGACAGTCGTGCGCGCCTACGCAAGCACGACGGCGGAGAACCTGGCGGACAACCAAGTCATCAACATCCTCGGCAACGCCGCACTGGAAGGGGCGGAAAAGCCGAATGCAAGATTCACCAACCGGGTCCGCTGCGGCAACTACACCCAAATCTTCACGGCCACGGCCGAAGTCAGCGGCACGGATATGGCCGCACGCCAACTGGGCCTGGTGGACGAAATGGACACCGAGAAAGAGGGAAGGCTGCGCGAGCTGATCCGTGATCTGGAGAACACCGTCATCAACGGTGGCCAGCCGACCAGCAATCCGCAGGGCGGCGACACAGCTCGAAGGACCATGAAGGGAATCATTCAGCACCTTTCGAGTAACGTCTTCCACACGGGGGACACCGGTTTTCCAGCCGGTACCGATCTGGACGAGGCGAAGGTCAACTACGTACTGCGGAAGATCTGGGAAATCAGCAACGGCAACGTGGACCTGATCGTCGTCGGCGGATTCCAGAAGCGAAAGATCAACGCCTTCTGCGGGGACAGCCGCAGCTACGGCGCGAGTGACACGACCTTCACGGACATGGTGAGCATCTACGAGTCGGATTTCGGCATCTGCCGGATCATCACGACGCGCTGGCTACCGCAGGACGCGGCCCTGTTCGTGGATTCCTCCCGGGTCAGTGTTCTTCCGCTGGCAGGGCGCAGCTTCCAGTTCAAGCCGTTGGCCAGCGTCGGCGACTATGAGTGCGGCGAGGTCATCGGCGAGTACACGTTGGAGTTGAAGAACGAGGCCGCTCACGGGCTGATCCGCAATCTGGCCACGAGTTAGTCGGGGCCTTGCGGGTCTCTGCACTCCGGTGGCCTGGATGCAGCAGAGCGAAGTGAAGGATCCGGCGGCGGCAGGCGGCATCTGCGTCGCAGGCCGGGTCCTTCACCGACGCTCAGGACGAGAATGGAGAGACAACACAGCCGGTTTTGCCTGGCGTGCGGCGCCGAATGATGATTGGAGGTCGAGGTACATGGCGAGATTCTCAAGTCATGTGGATATCCTCAAGCACGAGCCTGTGTTATTCGGCGAATTGCATCTGCCATCGCAGGTGCGAGTGAGTGGGACCGGTGCGGCTTTGGCCGGCACGACCTTGACAGCATCCGGCGAGAACTTCGAAGCAGCCGACATCTCCGCCGGTGGCGTCGTCTGTCTGGAGTCAGCGGATGGATCGCTTGACGGAGCGTATGAAATCGTATCCGTAGATTCGCCGACGCAACTGACCGTCTCGGTTGTCAGATCGAACCCGGCAGATGCCCCGATTGCCCCGCCGGCCGCCGATGACATCACCTATCGCGTTGCGACCTTCAACCCGCAGGCTGAGGAGGCGGCGCTCCAGTTGACGGAGTACTTCGGCATCCAACCCGGCGACCCGGCCAGTCCGATCACCGTCGATGACATCATGGATACCGAGGTTCTGCGAAGGGCTTCTGCATTCCGGGTGATTTCGGATGTGTACGCTCTGTGGAGCAACGGCACGGAGTGTGAGGCCCTGTGGCGAAAGAGTCTGCTCTACAAGCAGTTCTTCGAGAACGCGAGGCAGCGATGCCGTTTGAGCGTGGACCTCGGATCTGACGGCGTGGCCGACATCACTCGTGTCGGTGGTGCGATCCGGCTGGTGAGAGACTGACAGGCAGGAGGGTAGTCCGTGAAGACGACATTAGACGGGCAATTGCTGTTCGATGAACAAGGGCTGCAGGTGGAAGTTGCGAGTCCCAGCCGGGCAAGTATTGAGCGGGCAGTGTGCGGCTTGGATGGCACAGTCAGCATCGATTTGGGCAAGAGGGCTCGGCAGATCCGTCAGACAGGGGTGTTGCGTGCTTCCGCCCGATCTGCACTGTCCGCCAGAACCGATGCCATCGCAGTATTCATCGATGGCGGCACGCACATGCTGAGAACCGCTGACGGGCGGCAGTACGACGGTGTACGCATGGACACCTTTCAGCGGGTCAGTGAGCACATCGACGGAGCGGGAATGGTCGCTGAGTATGAGATTCTATACACGCAACTGGGAGCGTAGCAGCCATGTCGTTTGTCCGTGAAGGAATAGACCGCATTCGGGCGCTTGTGCTGCCGGATGGCGTCGCAGACGATGGACGAGGCGCCGCCGTGTCGCGAAGCGCTCTGGTGACATGGCGCTCACGCCACTCAGCGATGTTGCACCAGGCATATATCAATGGCCGATTCGCTGGCGTGACGGTTGACGTGGAGCAAAGGCGACTGGTGATTCAATCTCCGTGCTCGCTTGAGTCAGCGGTGCGCGTGGAGGTGGTTGCGGTGGAGCCGGCGGAGGCTGATGTGGATTTCACCCGTCAGCTTGGGCAGGTCGTCGTCAATGACGGCCGGGTCAGGCTGACGTTGCTGCGAAGCCAAACGCTGCCCGCCGAGGCTACCGTCAACATTTACTCTGACAACAGGGCAGGCCAGATCGACTATGAAGACGCGTTGAACGTTTCACCGATCGCGATCTGGGCGTGCGCTCGGGACAAGGTCGGCTTTGGCATGACGCAGTTCGGAGCGGGCGACTTCGGCTACGATGCGGCAGCCTCGGTGGGATTCGGAAAGGGCGTCTTTGGCCATGCGGAGCTTGGCCTGGACGCGGATCTGATCGAATGGATCAGCCCTGCCCTGCCCGCGGGAACGTATCGGTTTGGCGCGAAGGTCTCCGATGCATCGGGAAATGAAGGTCCTGCCAGCGAGACGGATCCGATCACGGTCGTGCCCGCGCCCAAGCCTGCTGAAAAGCTTGATGTCGCGTCATTTGACCCGCTTGCGAACCAGCTCACGCTGAAGGTGATAGGATAGGAACCGGCAACAAGGTCATTGGGGCTCACATGAAGAGACATAATACCGTACGCGCGCCATGGACGCCGACCCCAACCGCAAATGCGAGGAAAAGACAATGAGTGAAGTGTATCCTTCCAACAATGAACTGCTGAATCTTCAGGCCGACAGCGAAACCGGCGTCGAGTACATTGCGACCGGTACAGCGCCGTACTACGTGCAGTTCCGAAAGCTGTTGTACCGCCTCCTGCTGGCGGCGCGCCGCGCCAATGACCTGCGGGTGTACGATGAGGGTGGTCTGGATGTCGGCGTCAAGGCCGGCAAATTCTGGCTCGGCACCGAGCTAATCAGCTACGCCGGCTCGTCCGGCAACACATTAGCCGACAACCAGGCCAACATCTACCTCTACCTCGATGCGCAGGGTGAACTGGTCACGACGGAGTACACCGGCTTCCCGAGTATGGCCGTGACACCTCACGTTCGCCTGGCGGTTGTCACTACCAGCGGCGGCGATATCACCTCGATCGCGGATTGCCGGGCGGGGCACAACGTCGCTGTTCCGTATGCGGCCGGCGGGATCCGCCGATCGATCGAGGCCCACGCCAGCGATGACACGCTTGCCGCTGCAGAGTCCGGCAGCGTGCACACCAACCGCAGCGCCGCAGGAACTGTGGTGCTCACTCTGCCCGCCGGTGCGCCCCAGGGCACGATGTTCACGTTCGCCGTGCAGGCAGCGTATGAATTGCGCGTGGACCCAGGTGCCGCCGCGGTCCGCGACGACAGCGGCCAGACGGCTGGCAAATACAAGTCGGCCGGCGCGATCGGTGCGGCCCTGACGCTCGTCGCCGACGCCAACGGCGACTGGGCCACGATCGCCAAGCACGGCACATGGACCCAGGAAGCATGAAGCAATTGATGATGGATAATGGATCATTGATTGTTGAGAAGCGCCGCCCGCGCTCCTTCCAATCATCCATCATCAACAGTCAACTATCAGTAATCAATGGAGAACCGAGATGGCTAATGAGATTCATGTGGACTACGAGTCGGGCAGCACGCTGTACGCAGTCGTTCGCGATGCGGCCGGCGAAGTCTGGCGCCCGGCCTTGCAGGACTTTGAAGTGTGGGGCGCCGGCGGCCACGATGCAGCGGACTACACCCTGCCCCTGGTCGACAAGGACGGCAGCCGCTACACGGGCGATTTCGATGACGCCATTCCCATCGGGTCGTATTCCGTCCAGGTCTTTCTGCAGGCGGGGGCCAATCCCGCCGACACGGACAGCCTTGTTGCGGCTCGCGACTTCGTCTGGACCGGCACCGGCGAACTGACGCCGCTGAAGCTCCTCGCGAACCGGGCCGCGCAGGACAAGGTCACCGGCATGATCGATTTCTACGATGACGACAACGAAACGGTCCTGCTCACCCTCACGCCCTGGGACACGGCGTCGTCCCTCGAACGAACCCCCAACTGAATTGGCGATGTACGATTTACCAATTACGATTTTGGCTCTCGCTGCGCCGCCCGCCGATTCCAGTTCACAAGTCGTAAATCAAGAATCGTACATCAAAGGCGCCAGCCGAATCGTAAATCGCAAATCGTAAATCATAAATTGAAAGCGGAGCGACATGTCTGGCTTTTCCGACTACTGGGAGAATGAAATTCTGGATCACCTTTTCGGCAAAGGGACGTATGCAGCCAAGACGATCTACGTGGCACTGTCCACAGCCGACCCGGGGGACGATGGCTCCGGCGTTGCGGAGCCGGCGGGCGGGTCCTACGCGCGGATCGAAACCTCCAGCGCCGACTGGACCGATGCCAGCGACGGCTGCATCGACAACGCCGACGCGGTCCAGTTCCCGGAGGCGACAGATTCCTGGGGCACGATCACGCACTTTGCTCTTTACGACGCCCTGACAGGCGGTCACCTGCTGGCCTGCGGCGCCCTCGCCTCGGCATTGCCCGTCGTCGCCGCCGACCTCGTCCGCTTCGCCCCCGGCGAACTGAACGTCACCCTGAACTGAAAGTCAGAAAGCAAATATCAAAGATCAAGAGTCTTGATTCGCGACCTTTGACCTTGATCTCGGGAATGGAGTTTCTGATGCCCAATTACCCACAGTACGCCTATGACGCATCGAGCACGACCCTGTACCGGACGAACCTGTACTCCGGCCCGGACCTCGACGTGGACGCGACGGAGCGGTTCACCGCCGGCATCGACCTGACGCAGAGGCTCTTCGCCGTCTGCGAGCTGAAGTTCGACGCCAGCGGCACAACCGACGATCTGAAGGTCAACCTCTACCGAAGCCTGGACAGCTCCTGGGATGGCGATGAGCTGGAGATCCTCAGCACGACAATCGACAGCGACGGCAGTGAGGACCTCTGGAGCCTGACGATCGGCCCGGACTTCGGTCCCGGCTTCTACCGCTTCGGCCTCAAGAGCACCGGTGCCACGGACACCTTCGACGTCGACTTCACCGCCCGACTCGCCCGTTTCCAGATCGCCTCCGCCTGAGGAAGGATTTGCGATGCACCAGTTGCGATTCACCGAAGGGGCGAATCATTTTCACCCCGGACGAACTGAACGCCACGCTGAACTGAAGATCAAAAGTCGAGAATCAAGATCTTCAGCTTTGATCTTTCATTCTTGATCTTCCTTCAGGAAAGGGACCCCGGAGTGGGATTTTGGAATACTTCAACATTCCGCAGTTCCCGTCTTCCACCGCCGAAAGTGCGTCCCTCGCTTGGGGTTAATCGTCCGGTCGCCCGCGTCAGGGATTATCTCGCAGAAGGTGGTCTTTCTTCAGGAGCCCAGCAATGGCAGGAAAGATGAAGCCGCCGTTCGGTGTGCTGGTCAACAGGGGTCACCCGCTGTCGCGGGGTCTGATCGGCGCGTGGCTGTTCAACGAGCCTCGCGGGGTTGGTGCCTGTGACATCTCACGAGGGCACAATCTGTCGTTCCACGGCTCGCCGCAGCGGATCTCGCTGGCGTCGGGCGGGGGCCTGCGCTTCGATGGGGTCGACGATTACCTGAAGGGCGCGCTGCCGAGCGGGCTGTCTCCAAGCTCGCCGATCTCCGTGGTGATCCGCGCGCGCCACCTCGGGTCGGAGATGGAAGGGCTTCTGAACATCCAGGGCACCGGGGGCGGCGGGGGCCAGATCATCACCGTGTACATCGACACCCCCAATGACCGCCTCGGAGCCTGCCGGGAGCAATCGGCAACCAAGGGGCGCTGGACCGCGGGGATCGCGACGGTGGCGTGGCATCAGTATGTGATCCTCCATTCCGGGAGTGGGCGCCCGGGGATCTACGTCGACGGAGGGTCCAACGAGATCTCCAGCGGGCCAAACTATACGGCGTGGGATTCGAACGTGTTTACGGTTGGCGCAGGTCTGAATTACTCCTCGTCCTACAACGCGAATGTGGAAGTGGACTATGTGTACCTGTACAACCGGGTGCTCAGTGCGGGCGAGGTCCGCAGGCTGTGGCGGGACCCGTTCGGATTCGTTGGGCGCGGGGCGGGGGCATGGCCGGCCGTACTGTCGATCGGGGAAGGGGTGGTGCACAATGCCTCGGGGACGATTTCCGCGGCGTCGGGCGCCGCCGGCAGCGCCACCGCTACGGCGGCGGGTGCGACTCCCCGTCGCACGCCTTGGCACCAGCTCGGCCTGCACTGCCGGATATCCTGGTGGCGCGAGGCGCTGTTCAACGGGATGACCGATGGGGCGTGGAAACTCGGCACGGTCCTGACCCAGGGCTGGTTCTGGAGCCGGCGGGTGGGTTGCTCCGTCGTCTACCGCGAGTGCGCGGACCCGAAAGGCTGCACGTGCGGGGCGGTGGAAAAATGGGGCGACGCAAGGTATTGCGTCTCGACCACGCGTGTGGCGGATGAGGGATTGTCGGCGCCGATTGTGTGCGTGGCGGGACTTGATGCGGCATCAATCGCTGTGCCGACGATCTGGCCACACGAGCCGGGGTCGAGCTGCCGGTACGTGGTGCGTCGGTTCAATGGCTCCGGCGAAGCGGAGCGCACGGCGGCAGCGGCAGTGGCTGTCCGCATCGGTGCCAACGGCGAATTGGCAGACCCTGTGCCCAACGCCGTGGTTCGTTTGCACGTCGAGGCCTCGGCCTCGCAAATTCGAGACTCGAATTTCGTAATTCGAAATTGCATCACTTTGGCTTGGCTGTACTGGCCTGTCGCGCCGGCAGTGCGTGCGGCGGCATTCAAAGTTTATTGGGATCATGGGAGCGGCGAGATCGATTTCGTGACACCGCTGGCAATCGTGCCGTGTCATGGCCGCAAGCACTATGCCTATCAGTGCGGCCCGTTGGAGGATGGCCGATACCGCTTCGTCGTCCGGCCGGAGGCCGCCGCGCCGGCTGGCACGTCCGCTCCCTGTGGGCCGGACGCCTTCGCCGAAGCCGAGGTCCGAACGGCGGGGCCGTTGGGAATTACGATTTACGATTTGTGATTTACGATTTGGGAGGGTTGGTGGACCGGCCGTCAGCCTGAATCGTAAATCGTAAATGGTAAATCGAAAGTGGAGCATTGGCGACTATGGAAAACGCAGCAGATCTGTTTCATCTGGAACATGTGAGCCTCGCGTTGCCGGCGGGGACCGTGGCGGTGTTCGTGGACGGGGCCCTGTGTGACGATCTGGAGCCGGTCGAGATCGTGCGGGCAGGCTGGCCGGACTTCGGGTGGGCAACGCTTGTGTACCACCCCGAGCGTCACGGCGATGGCGGTTCGCCTTCATATCATCGATGTGATGCCTGGGACAACATTGAGGATCGGTTCGGCATGGGCGCGCAGGTCAGCCTGCGGCAGCTCTTCAACGGGACCGGGCCGGAGCCGGCGGTGGCCGAGATCCCCGTCTTCGTCGGAACCATCGAAGGCGTAGAAACGCAACTGGGGGCTTCGCCCGGCGACTTTGAATCTCGAATGCGGGCGAAAGGTGTCTCGTCCCTACGGCGAGATGAATTTGGGACACAGGACTTGGCGTCTGTGCGGGTGAGGGACTTCAGTGCCGTGCTCGAACGTGTCACCGTGTACGGCCGACACATTCACAGCGGGGGTGAGGAACTGGTCTTCCTGCCGGGCCTCGATACTACGTTCAACCCGGGCGGACGCGGCAACGCGGCGACGGAATCCATCATGGTCCAAGGCCGGGAGTGCACGGCTTTCTGTGCCGACGCGGCCGCCGCCAGGGCCTGGAAACTGGCAGAGGTAATCGATTATCTCCTGAGTCTGTATCTGCCGGCCGGAGCCCTTCATCGGCCTGATCGTGCAGGGCTGCTTGCTCTGACGCAGGGGCGGCTGGCGCGCGATCTCGACCTCGGTGGGCTGAGTCTCCCGGAGGCCCTGCACGGCTGTTGTGAGGCCGCCGACCTCCAGTTTCGCTTCGTGCCTCGGCTTGTCGAGGGCGGGCCGGCTGAGGTGATCGCATTCTATCGCAATGGCTGTGGCAGGGCGGTCGAGTTGAACTGCCAGCGAGCAGGCGAGCTGTTGAATCCTTCGCAGACGAACATCGCGGCGGTTCACAGCAGGCTCGACTTCTACCCCGTCACGCATCGGTACATCGGCCAAGGTGACTTCAGAGTTTATGAGGCGACGTTTGAGTTAGTCAAGGCGTGGGACCCTGACCTGGCAGGGACGAGCTACGACACGTTCTCCCCATCTACGAATCCCGAGTTCTACAAGGTCCGGGACGTTTACCGCAAGTGGTGCCTGAATGAGGCAGGCGATTACAGCGGCCCCCCGTACAGCCAGGGCGAGCCGTATGATTTTGCGTCTCTCTTTGAGGGAGCCAGCACGGTGTGCCGCCGCCGACGTTTCTGGCCGACGCTGAGCACGGACAGCCAGGGCCGGCCGCTGGGTTACTTCCTCGAAGTCTCCTTCGATGGGGAGAACTGGTGGCAGTACCTCTATGCCTTCAACAACCTGCTGGACGAGTGCGGCGTGTGGCTCAGCAGTGAGCAACTCGACGTGAATACGTGGGTGGCGGCGCTCAAGGGTGTCCTGCGATTCCGTATCACCGCGTCCGTGGTGAGCGATGAGCGGCTGACCTGCGTCGTCGCGGATGGTCCGGTCGGCTCGGTCGCGCCCGTGGTTGATCACGTTGTCACGCTACCTCGGCAGTTCCAGTACCGCAAAGTCTCGGCCAGGAGCGTGCTGGCCGGGGCCGGCGAGGGATTTGGCAAGCCCGATGAGACGGACGATTCGACAGCCCTGTACGAATTCACCCGTTGGCAGGCGGCCGCCTCCGCCGCAGTTATCGAGAGGAGCCAGGTCCAAACGCCTACTCTCGCGCTGCACTTTGAGCCGGGCGACCGGGTGACAACAAGCCCGGACAGCCGGGACCTGCTGAGTTGCCGGCGGGACAGCCGCAGCCTCATCTGGATCGAGCGCGTGCACATGGACTTCAGAGAGCAGTGCACCCGCTTGAACATCGTGCGACAGCGAAATATGCAACTCTGGTAAGGGCCCGTTTACCTCACGTATCCCTTCACGTCCCGTAAGGAGTCGCTCAGATGGACGCCAGATTCATGACAGACCAACAGCAGTTCCTGGCAGAGCTGGCTCGTGCCGGCTCCGAGAACCGCCGGGAAAACGCCCTGGTTATCTCACCGGGAGCACGCGTCGGCGCCTGGGCGGTCAAGGTTAAGAGCCACGTGGATTATAACGTGTATCGAGTTTGCGCCGTCGTGATCGGCGACACGGGTTGGATGCCCGTGGAGATCGGGGATCAAATGGAAGCGGTCAACCTGGCTGAGTCGTTTCTGGCCCAGGGCTCTCTCGCGGCGGGCAAGTACGCTCTCATGTGCCGGGTCGGCGAGAGGAACGTCTTCTATGCGGTCCCGTAGCCCGGCGCCTGCGACGGCAGATCGAACAGGAGACAGTCATGACGAAGACAGCCTCACCCACCTGGCGGCTGGATCGCAGGATCAACCTGTCGGTCCTGCTGCAACTGATAGTGCTCGCGTCGCTGATCCTCGGAAGCTGGGTGAACCTGCAACGCCAGCTCGATCTGCTTCAGCACGATGTCGCCGCGCTCGTGCAGAGCCAGAAGGACTTCCAGCAGAAACTGGAGCAGCTCACCGAGCGGAGCCTCTCCTACGAATATCGCCTGCGGGCTGTAGAGGGGCGAACGACCACTGCGGCGACTGGCCAGACTCCATAGATCTGCTGTGCGCGTTGCCCGTTGCTCCTATGGACGATGGCAGGATCCAGTTCTTTTCAGGGCCCGCGGGCTGAAGGTCACCACACAAGGCAGTTGCATTTGGCGGGATCGCAATGATCTTTGAGATTGTCCCAAACGTGCGGCGTTTCACGACGCAGGCCGACGGGCACGCTTTTGTTGATGCTGCGAATGGTGTCGATCAGGGATCGGTAGAATTGCACGCGTTGCTCGGGAGGATAGCGATACTTGCCATCTGTGGCTCTTTCAGCGAGCCCGACGTTCTGTAGCTGCTCACCTCGATGGCCGTAGGCTTGCCTGGCGAGTCTGAAGTGTCCAGGCAGCAGCCGCAGCATGCCCAACGTGATACTCTCCGGCTCGAGGACAGCAAGCGACCTGTGGATCAGCTCAGCATAATCTCGCTGCCAGTTGGGATAGAGGACGCCCGGGTCGATGCGCAACCGAATCCGGTAGCCGTGTTCCTGGCACCGCTTCGCCGCATTGATACGTTCCTCAAGGCCAGCCGTGCCTGCTTCAAATCGATCGATCATCGGCTGTGTGTTGAGGCTCCAGGACACCACAACATGACTATTGGGTCGAAGGTTCAGCAGGCCATCGACATTGACGCTTTTCGTCAGCAGCATCAGGTATCCCCGGGACAGCCGTGAAAACAACGGAATCAGCCGTGAGGTCAGCAAACTGACGTAGTCGAGGGCCAGACTGTCCAGCATCTCGCCCATGTTGAAGCTGACGGCATCCGGCGAGTACGCCGCCAGATCAAAGATTTCATCACACATCCTGTCGTAGTTGAGGTTCAATTTGATGAAAGGAAGGTAATCGCGATACACATAGGCAAGATAGCAGTACGTGCAGAAGTACGGGCAGCCGTTCGAGATCGGCACGAGCTTGACGTAGGATGCACACCGGATGCCGCTGCCGAGGCAGCCGTCGAAGTGGCGCAGGAACGACGTGGCCTCACCGAGCATCAGAACTCTCTTTCCGGCCACTATGGTGTGCTTTGAGGAAGGTCGAAGCGCGCTCCAATCCCGCTGCCGGTCTACGACCCGGACCTGTGCCTGCGGAAACACCCCGATGATCCGCTCAACCTCGGGACGCCGCTGCAATCTCCGCAGCACGAGGATCGTCGTTGGCTTGAATGTCTTCGCCGTATCCATCTGATCTCCACGCGGGTGAGATTCCACGACGCCATTGTATGTCCCCACATCGGAAAGTCACATCAGAATTCAGGAGGCAACTATGAACACAGTGATTGGTACAGGCAAGGGCACATCGGCAGTCTTCACAGTTGGGCGGGTCTCGATCCTGCTTCTACTGGCGTTGGGATTGTGCGGCTGTGACGCCCTGCGGTTTGCTCCGAGCGAAGGGCAGAAGCAGAATGCCTGGCTGCACAACCGCACGGCGGCGGTCGCGGCCGAGACCGCACAGACCGAAGGGACGTCGCGCGAGCTGCAGGACCTGACGAAATTGTCCGAGCTGCAGAGCCGGGCCTTCACGTCCTACTGCGGGCTGCCGAAGAAGTATCCGCCGGCGGAGACCCGCGAGCAGATCCTCGCGCAATCCAACTGGCGGCTGGCGAACACGGCCTTGTCCGAATCCTCGCAGCGGCCGGACGCCTGGCAGGTCGCCGACTCGGCGATGGAGCTCGGCATCGGCGTCTGCGCCCTGCTTGGCGGCGTCTGCGGCACGCGGGCCGTGCGCTTCCTCAGGGACGCCCGCGCGAAGTCCCAGGCCCTCAAGGAGATCGTCCAGGGCAACGAGCTGTTCAAGAAGCAGAACGCCGACCAGGCCGTTGCCTTCAAGGCCGCCCAGCAGAACCAGTCCCCCGAAACCCGTCAGCTCGTCGCGGCGATGAAAGGGTGACGACGATGAGCGAGGGCTTCCTCATGCTCCGGCGTACACGGGCAGCATTGCAGCAGTGCTTCCACGGGCTGGCCGGGCGCTACCGCCGCCCGCAGGCCGCTGCATTCGTGGAGCAGGTCAAAGTCTTATCCGCCTCCGCCCGCTCCGTCACCCGCTGGTCGCGCGATCCGGAGCCGCAGGCTTATATCCAGTGCATCAAGCCGCCGCCCGGCAAGCCGCATCTGCTCGGCCTGCGACGGCCCGTCTTCGTCCGGCCCCCTCCCGGCAGACCGACCCGGCCTGCGTTCTGGCCTGTGCCGAGCACGCCGCCGAGCATACGCGCCTCTATGGCGGTCATTGGATCGTCGTGCAACCCGCACCGGCTCGGGCGACCGAGTAATTCTGGGAGACGACCTTCCATTGCCCGTTGTACTTGAACAGGTACAGACTGTTGCTCACTGAGACGAAGGGTCCTTGGTTGTACCGGGCGACGACGCAGAGGTAGCATCGATTTCCGTTGAAGACGTGCGTCGTGATTTCGATCCACTTCTCGCGACTGGTGGGTGCCTCTTTCCACGGCGTGGGGGTAGTAGGTCAGTTTGACCATTCGTTCGCTGTTTGACAAGTGAATGTGTGCAGACCCGAGGTGATTGCCCCGTTGGCAGCCAGCGTGACAGCCAGCAAAGAATTTGTCCCCGTAGCAGCATTATTTGTTGACGTAGCGTGACAGATGAACCATACTGCCCACGGATCGTACATGCTTGAGCGGTCAAAAAGGTTTAAGGTTGCAATTGCCGTGAGCCGATGTATAATGATGATATGCAAAAGCGGTCAAGGAAAAAGGTGGACTTGAACCGCCTTACCAAATCTATAGTCGATCAAGCGGTCACGGAAGAACAGTTGCAGGCGAAAGCCATTGAAGAAGGGAAGAACCCTGCTGCTGTCTCTCTGGGGCGGCTTGGTGGACTTAAGGGTGGTAAGGCCAGAGCGATGAAGCTGTCATCAGAAGAGCGCAAGGAGATTGCAAGGAAGGCTGCGGCGGCGAGATGGCATAACCAGTAAGTGTGGGCAGGTTGGGGAGAGATACGGCCATGAGTGCATCGGTGCCAGCTAACGCTAACGAGTTCATTGAACAGCAACTTAACGCCAGGCTCTTGAAGATCGCAGAGCAATTCGGTTCGGACGGGCCTTGCGATGTTGTGTCATTTGCTGGCCCTCTTTGGGCCGGTGTTGATACTTTGTTTCGGGGCGCGATTGAGAGGCTGAAGGACGGATCAACCTATTCACGGTTGATCGTTGTCCTCACGACGCCAGGAGGGTATATCGAGCCAGTCCGTCGTATCGTGGATACGATGCGGACTCACTATCCTGTCGTGGATTTCATAATCCCTGATTACGCATACTCTGCCGGCACTATCTTGGCAATGTCCGGGAATAGTATCCACATGGACTACTATTCTCGGTTGGGCCCAATCGACCCCCAAGAAGAGGTCAAGGGCGGCAAGAAACTCGTACCCGCATTAGGGTATCTGGAGCAGTATAATCGCCTTATTGTGAAAGCGCAGAACGGCACCATTACTCTGGCAGAAATTCAACTCCTCATAGACGGGTTTGACCAGGCCGAGTTGTATCAATATGAACACGAAAGGGATTTGTCCATAGCCCTGCTCAAACAGTGGCTCGTTAAGTACAAATTCAAGAACTGGAAGAGGACGGAGACCCGTGGGATAGAAGTAACGGACCAGATGCGACAGGAAAGAGCAGAGCGGATTGCTGCGGACCTGAATGACATTAAGCGGTGGCACACTCACGGTCATGGTATCTCAAAGGACGTATTGCAGAATGACCTAAACCTAAAGATTGATGACTTTGGGGGAAATCCTGACCGGTCAAACAGCATCAGGGAATACTATAGTCTTCTGAGCGATTACATGGCCAAGAGGAACTGTAAAGGAGTAGTGCATACTAAGAACCTATCCGAATAACCCGGCACAACGGTACGTGATGACGGCACAGACCAGATGAAGCATGCCGAGATAATTTGCGGCCTTCT
>Ga0315277_10006036_pt1 | contig 15927 bp, 13 predicted proteins | sample YL17G05_15_MG_FD_203695 | JGI IMG/M metagenome (GOLD analysis project Ga0315277, IMG submission 203695) | Sediment microbial communities from Yellowstone Lake, YNP, Wyoming, USA - YL17G05_15 | ecosystem: Environmental > Aquatic > Freshwater > Lake > Sediment | place: USA: Wyoming | collected...
ACAGTTACGCCAGATCGTTGGAGAAAAGTATGCGAGCAATGATCCCGCTATCCGGATTGGCTATTCGCGCGATCAGGTCGTGAGCTCGAAAGGTCCGGATTACGTGGTGGCGCCCGAATCCAAGGAGCAGATCCAAGAGATCATGCGGTTCGCCACGAAACGGGAGATTCCCGTGATCCCGAAAGGGACCGGCGCGAATATGGGCGGGCTCGTGATCCCGCTCCATGGGGGGATCATTCTCGATCTGAAACGCATGAATCAGATTTATGATTTTGATATCAAGAATATGACCGCATCGCTCGGGCCAGGTGTCACGTACGGGCAAATCCAAATTGAAGCCTGGAATCGCGGCCTGTTCATGGTGAATCCCAGCGGGCCCCATTCCGTGAAAGTCATCGCCAATGTCTGTGGCACCCGTGGGATCGGGCATTACGCCGGGAAATACGGGTTGGGGGACAACCAAATTCTGGGCATGGAGGTCATTCTACCGAATGGGGAGTTGTTGGAACTGGGTTCCTTCGCGTATGCGAAAGGCGACCAGTCCGCCAATTTTGCGCATGGCCCGGGTCCGGATTTGATGGGGCTCTTCTTGGGCGGCTTTGGGACCGTCGGCGTGATCACGAAGATAAAAGTGAAACTCTACCCGAAACTGCGCTACCATGAACTAATCTCCATCGGCGGTAAGCTGGATTCGCTCTTTGGCGAAATTATCAAGCTGGTGAAAATGGGGTACTCTAACGGGATGTTGGTGCGCTGGCCTTATATCGTTTTCCTGTTCGCGCGGTCTCGGGAGGAACACTTCCGCTGGCTGAACAACCAACTCATTGAGGGCTTTATCCTCATATTCTTAGAGGGCACGCAACGCGATTTCGAGTATCACGTCAAGAAGATTCGTGCCATGTACAAGCCCCGGAAAGAGTTCTCCGTCGGCTTATACACCGAGCTCATCGAATTCATGAAACCCGCGATTACGAAGAGTAAAGTAATCACCGAAGAGAACCAGGAGTACGCCTATATCCAAGAACCGCGGAAGCTCCATGACTTCATGTATCAATCCGTGCGCATTCTACGCACCCATGGCGGCTTTGCCCCGCACTGTCCCTTCTTCTCTTTGAAAGATGCGAAGGATATGTGGACTTACATGAAGGACTGGACCGTAAAAGTCGGCGGAGCGATCAATGAGACCTGTTGCTATCTGCAGGTCGTAGATGATGGGCATTCCGTCTTGCAGGAGATGGATTTAGAATTTGATCCCGATCCGACCAAGATGCTGGATAACATCAAGACCTTCATCGGCATCGGGAAGCCCATGATGGATACTATGTTTCTCAAGCGCAACGGAGTTCAATACTATCTGTATGCCAATGGGGAGATGTTGGAGACCATCGGACCTATCGTAATCCCGGGATTCTTCTACCTGCTGAAGAAATTCAAGACTTTGCTGGATCCGCACTATCTCATGAATCGCGGGCGGGGCATTCGCCCTGAAGGCGTCGGGATTATACCAATGGATATGGAAGGCGGTGGAGGGTTCGGTGGCGGGATGAGCATGGGCGCAATCTTTTGGCTGCAAACCCTAGCCTTCGTGATCAATCAGTTGGGGTATCCAGACAAAGAGAAGATCGGGAAGTTCTTGGAGGATATCAAGGACAAGAAGATCGGCGAAGAAGTGTTGCAGGAGCTGCTAGCATTTGCCCTGAATACCGCCGTGACCCAGGTTCTAAGTGATAGCGCAAGGGCAACCGCCGATGAGACGGTGGGCGAATTCTTTAAGACCCATTACCAGCGCATGGTCGGCGAAAAAATCGTCCTGAAATCCAATTTCCATAGCGACTGGGTCATTGAGTTTAGAAGCCTTGAGGAGGTCCCTGCCATCACAGTCTATACCGGCGATAAGAAAGCCATCCGTAAAGTCCCGAGCATTATGACAGACTTCATCTTCACGAAAAAGGCATTAACCGGAGAAGAAGTAGACCCGCTACTATCCATGCTGAAGCCTAATGTGGGCACGTTCAGTATCACCCATGCCATCATGGCGTGGATGGGAATTCTTGAAAAATTCTCAAACGTGGTGATGATCGGTACCCAAGACCTCCTGTATAAGAAATCCCTACTGGACCAACTCCATTCGGAACTCACAAAGAAAATTGATTCAATTCTTCAGAAGTATTCTGGAGGAGAATAGGCGTGTCGCAAAAGATTCCGGAGCAATGCGATGTCATTGTCATTGGAAGTGGCGTGGGCGGGAGCGGCTGTGCTGCATTGCTAGCGGCTGCCGGCTACAAGACGCTACTGATCGAGAAGAACGAACGGCTGGGAGGCGCCTGCAGTTCCTATTATAAGAACGGCTACACCATTGATGTGGCAGTTCACATGTTCGCCGGAGGCATGCACTTCAAGAAAATCCTGAAAAAAACGGGTCATCCGGACGAACTCAAATTCTACGAGGAGCTTGGTGCCAGAACCACCATGCGGACACGCGATTCACCCCCAACCGCGATATCGCAAGAGAAAGAAACTCAAGTCGATGCAATGCGGGCCTACAAGGATTTCATGAAACTTCTCGGGGCGGGTGAGAAAGAGGGGGATGACATGTTTAGGATTTTCATGGAAGCCATGAAACTCCGAAAAGATGACTGCTTTAAATTGATGCACGTACCTTTGTCCGAATGGATCGCGCAATATACCAAATCGCCGTTGGTGGATGGGCTCTTCGCCTACTTCTGCGGGATCATGTTTACCATCCCGCATTACACGGCGTCCGCAGGGGAATTTCTCTACACCATGTCCCAAGGCTCAGGCGGCATGGTTTACCCTTACGGGGGAGCCATCGCTATCCCGAATGCCTTCGGGAGAATCGTTGAGAAAGAGGGCGGACAGGTTCTGATCAATTCGCCGGTGAAGAAAATTCTCTTGAATGGGAATAAGGTAGAAGGCGTGCTGCTTTCCAATGACGCCATGATTAAGAGCCCGATCGTGGTCAGCAATGCAGGGATTAAACCCACGATTCTGCATCTCATCAGTGATAAATCGATGCTGGACAACGCGTATATAAAGCAGGTTCAGAACCTCACGCCGTCCTATAGCGCTGTTACCTATAAGGTCGCCTTGAAACGAAAACTCATTACCGACTATGATGCAGTTCACCTGTTTTATGCGAGGGCTTCCGAAATCAATGCGGACTCCTTGAAAAAGGTCTGGGAGACCTTAGACCGCGGTGAAGTCCCGAAAGATAATGCCTTCATGTGTCCCATTCCCTCTAATATGGATGCTACCCTCGCCCCGAAGGATAGGCAACTGATGATTCTGGGGGGGATCGCGCCGGCAAAGCTCCCACCTGGAAAGAGCTGGAAACCCTTTATCGATCGCTACTGGGAAATGATCTTGGAATTTTACCCTGATTTTGAAAAGGACATCGATTTCCTCGATATCACCACGCCGCTGGACATTATCAAGGCAACGGGGAAGTCTGAGGCACCCGTCGAAGGCACCGCGCTGACCGTGGAACAAGCCGGGGAGAAGCGGATTTCTTCACGGATCCCGCATATCGAAGGGCTCTACGTCGCAGGAGATACGGCTGGCACCGGTGTGCATGGGATCGGAACCCAATTGGCAGTCAACAGCGGGATCAACGTCTTCAATCTCGTCCAAGAAGATTTTCCGAAGCCCGGTGCGAAACATATCAGAATCGATGTGCGATAAAACATAAGAAAATCGTTTTTTTATAATTTTTTCATTAATTCTCGTCCTTGCGCCATTTCCTCCCGGACTTCTCCTTCACTTTGAGGTGGTGGATGTATGTTTTCTTTCTGAAGAACCTCCATCATCTCGTATAATGACACTTTTGCTTGAGTGGCGGCTTCCTGGAGACTTACTACACCTTGTTGATAATGTTTCGCCATCTTTTGCATTTGATAGACCTTTATTTTATCAAGCACGAATTTGCGAACTAAGCTAGAGCGGTCGATATTCTCCTCCTGTGCAATCGCATTCAATAATTCGACTTCTTCCTCATTAAGACGGATACTAATTGTTTTACTCATTCGTTTTTTCCTTTGTATTTCTTTTCTAAATTGATCATTTAGTTGATTTTTCCACGTTTTCCTGCTGCCGGAACTCCGTATAGCGACCATGCTTGCGACTGATGATTTTCTTGGGGGAAACATCCGCCTTGCGTGAGTCTTTGGTGATATCGAGATAGACGCCTTCCAGAACTTCCTCGAAGGATAAGCCCAGATCGTCCAATTTGAGACGCCCCGCTGGATCATCTGGATACTTGGATTCTAGTAATCCTGGCTCGGCATCCGCCTTCTTAAATATGTTCTTATTCTTCATATCAGGCGGAATCCGCCCATACGTTTGATAGGGCATCAGCATCCCTTTCTGTTCCCATTTATTCCGCATGAAGGAAAAACATTCTGGGACTAGCTTATTAATCAGGGGATGCGCCTCCTGTTCCGTAGGATGGAGGTATAAGCGTTGTTCCGTGAAAAGCCCACTCATCAAATCTAGAAATTTCGGCTTTCCCGAGAGCCCCCCATACGCAAACGAGCCCGCAAGCGGGGGCGTGGGCCACCAATTGAACCAATGATCTTTCATCCCATAGCCAATTTTTGAGGCAATCCCATCGAACATTGACCCCAATACCTCAAAAGATGAGGCTTCTAAGACCATGTTCAGACCTGCACTGCACCAGGTCACGACTAAGCTGTAAGCGCTATCATTCCACTGCGGCGTCCTCTCATTTCTAGCGTCTCTGAGCGTATCAATGATACGAGTCGCCGCTTGATCCAAATCCTTACTCCGTTTCGGCATTTCCCTCAATCGATACCCCAATTTCAAGTGTCGTCGATCAAAAAATTCATCATCCTGCCCGATCAGCCACCAATCTACGGGGATCCCATCTTCCATATGCAGATTCAAGGCGAATTGGGCGTCCCCATCCTGAAAATCATGGAGAAATAGAAAGGTGGTGTCCGCACTTTCGCCGAAGAGCAATTTCATGGTCCCCTGCTGGAGATCGCTCCGAATGGCGAGGACCACCGGGAAAAAGGCAAATGTCAGCGTCTTATCCGCTTGCGCCGGCGGAATTTTTCCATCAATCACTTCCCGCGCCGTCTCGATGGATTCGTTCAGCCTGATCTTCGCTAGATCATAAATGGTCTTGCCAAATTGCGTGAAAAAATACTTCAACCACTCCCAGCCATTATCCTTGAACAGCTGCCAAATATTGGCGCCTAACGGCAAATGATACTTGGTGGGAATCTCATCCGCTATCTCGCCAAAGGTGTGTTGCGTCATTTTTTTCCATCCCGCTTGATCTTCCAAGCTTCTAAATTTCAAAAATTCTAATACTTTTAGAAAGCTTAAATGAATTTAAGTGCTTATGTGTCCGCTATCTTCTTCCACTCAAATTCAAAAGTTATTTTAGGGGGAGTGAATAATATTGTATTACGGAATAGTTAGATAAATAATAGATTTTAAATGGAGTTGGAAAAGAAGGGGTTGTTATGGACATGACACAACGCCGTGGGGTCATCTGGGACGCACGTGCAGAGAAGCTTAATCCAGAGGATATTTTTCAGATTCGTAGAAGTGGGTTGCTGTTGAGTCTGAGCACCCTGATACAACTTTTTGCCCTGCTTATTTTTATCGTGATTCCTAACCTGTTTTCCTTTAGCCTTTTTGCGCCCTATGCGGGATATATCATTTTATTCACGGTCTTTTGTGGGAGCATTCTTCAACTCGCGGCCCTCCTCACCGGCATGAAGAGTCTAACCTCCTTTGCTGGATCGGGACAAGGGAAACTATGGCTCGCAGTGATCGCTTTAACGGTTGCTACCACCTGCATCCCGCTTTCGCTGTTCTTCTTCAGAGAGGGCCCAATTTGGTTTATCTTGGGAGTAATCAGTCCGCCCTATTCCCTTGGCAGCGACCTTGTATTTCATATCTGGCATGCTGTTTTCATGCTAAGTGTGGCGGGATACAGTCTCACTTTTGGCTATCTGCTTATTAAGCATGACACCCCCTTTGGATACGGCGACTTGACCACCCCGGGTGTCTTCCTGCTCATCCAAGGGTCGCTCCAAGTCGCGGATGTTGTTCTTGTAAATCTCGATTCTGCCACTTTGAGCTCTCTATATTATCTCAGAGGGACGGTTGCAGGGTTCGCCATGTTTATCTCGGTCTTTGTGACCGTCGTCTGGTTCCTCTACCTCGGTTATCAATTCCGCCATCTGCCCTACACCGGTGAAGGCGATGGGTGGGATCGCTTGAGACGAAATTTGAGCGAAAACCCATCGGTCCAAGCCTTCCTGGGACGGCGAATGCTGGGCATCATCGCTTTGATTCTCGCGGCGGTCGTGACCATTGAGGTCATCGCCGATAGTATCCTGCATTTCTGGTATTTCGGGAGTTTGTGGTGGCTCGCCGCTATCGCATTGCTCTTGGGATTTTGCAGCCTCAAATTCGAACACGCCAATGGCTACGCAATCTTGGCGCTCGGGTTGGCCTCGCTCTGCTGGGTCGCCGGCGCCATCATTGCGGTCCAAATCCACTATTATCTATTATTGCTGCCCTAATTATTCGAATTACCAAAAGAGGGACATTAAAAATTTCAATAATGGGACATTTATGGGGAATAATATCCTGATACCCACCTGCACATCCTGGAGCCCCCGACGGAATTCTGCCTGTATAAGAGGTAAGATTACTATAATGTCGAAAATCTAATAATCCAACTATTAACCTTTCATATAATTTTAACTTCTTGATTGGACGCCTCCACGTACCAAAATAGTCTCAAAGCTTTAAGAGTTAATCCAAATTTAAATTTCTATGTGAAAACGCATTCAAAATATGATTTTTTATTAAAAAAGGTAGTTGGTAAAGAAAATAAAAAAGAATATTTGATTTTCATATTAAATTACACTCTATTTTACTGTAATTGTTATTTTCATAGTAATAAGAGACGATTTTTTGGTCTGGTAAAAAAATCATTAAAATAACCCATTTTAAATCTCCAAATTCGAGATTATTGACCATTTCTTTCATTGTAGAATGATCTATCCATGATGCACATATTGGACCATTTGGATGAGTATGCCATTCGCCTAAATAATCAATATTTCCATTATTTTCAATTAATCTAATAAGTTCAGGATAAATATGCGAAGTTACTCTCAATACTTGAAAAGGATTTTGTAGGAGGGGAGTTTTATCCTCAATTAAATGAGTTATATTGATTTTTTCATAGTCAATACGCGTTCCAACAACAATTCCACATCTTTCATTTTTTAGACTGTATGAATTAGTTTTTATTTTTGAGAAGCCGAACGATTGGTAGATCGAAATGGGTAACTCAATGATAATTTTCTTTTTTGTAAAGAATTTAAGCAACATATTTATTCATCAATTGATCAATAAGCGCTTTTTTTCTCATTTTCTTTTTTTCTGTTTCCTTCAATCTACCACATATAGGACAGTCTTTGAATTTTTTAAAATGATAGAATTTGATTTGGTATGCTTTATCAAAAATCCATCCTTTTTGATTAGATATCAAGAAATGATCAGATTCAAAATCTGGAAAATAATCTTTTAGTTTTGAGTCTCCAGCAATAGTATGTAAGCTAAATTGAATGGTTTTAAGAGCAATTTCCCATATAAACGGATTTATTCCAGGATTACCTGGATGTTCATAAAAATTAAAATTATTTTCAGGATTCCTCGATTCATTATTTGAATCATTTAATGCGGGATAAAGCTCAGGATGATCCATTATTTCTTTTTTAATACATTCGGTACAGGCGGTTTTACCTGGTATTACTCGGTATATTCGCCCATATTTACCATTATCAAGTGCAATTGTATAAATAGCAGTAACTTTATTCTCAATACATAATTTTTGAATTTCAATCTCATCTAATTCAGAATCTATTGCACAAATTACCAGATCAACCTTTCTCAATAATTGAATAAAATGGGATTTTATTAATGGATTTAATGGTGAAAAACCAAAGCCTTGAACTGAAATTTGAGGGGAAATCCCCTTGATAATTTGTTCAATTACAAAGGTTTTTGGTTTTCCAACTAAATAGAAAGGTGCCATACCTCTAGCTACATTTTCAGGTTTATAATAGTCATAATCATACAAGTAAAAATTTTTCACACCATTCATAGCTAATTCTACTGCGATTTTACTTCCCAAAGTACCTAAACCGATAATTATTATCTTTTTATTCTCAAGTAAAGTAAAATCTTCGGATAAGTAATCAGATTCTCTAATGAAAATTGCTTCTAAAAAGGAGTATTTATGTGATACAAGATAAAAATTCATTCGGTAATTAAAATTATCCACTTTTAATTGTATAAGAAAAGCAGGGGCGTTTATATCTTCTTTATTCCCGAATAAAAAACTATCTATGTTATTTAATCCAATTTGATTTTTATTACAGAATTCTAAGAATTTTTTTGTCTTAAAAATAGAATCAGTTACTAAAGCATCTTTTAATAAATTATATTCAGCATTCAAGAAAAATTTACAGAATATTTGACCTTTTTGGGGAAATAAATAGAATTCAGGGTCATTTTCCATAAAAATTGCTATTATTGGTAAGTTATCACTGTAATTTATCACAATGGGAAATTGATCCTTAACCATTGCATAATAATGCAACGCTCCGGTATTTATTTCATGTAATTTTTTGAAGAAATCCCCTTTAATGTAAACTTCACCCCTTGTCGCATAATCTCCGATACTGAAGAATTCGGATGTATGTATAGGGGATATATTATCTTTTTTTGTTAATTCAAGTAAAGCAAGGAAGTTTTTCAAGACCTTATCTATTCGATAGGTCTCTCTCCACGAAGATTCACCTTTATCGCTCGTAAAGAGGCATAGATGTCCATCATTATAAGAATGAAATCTCCAACGTTCATCCATCCAAATTTCTGAATAAGAATCATCTTTAAAACAAAAAAGAGATGGAGGAAACACAGGATAGAAATTAATATAATTTATTTGGATAAAATATTTTTTATTATCATACTCGATAGACCCACGCCAATAATTTTGATTTTTATAATATCTGATGATTAGTTTTCCATTTAATTCCTGAGTCATTTTATCAATGTAGCGAAGATCTTCCTTAAATATTTCGATATCCATATTTTGAAATCCAAATCTTTTTTAACCGAAACGACGTTCTGGTGAATCAGGGGCTAATCTTGGTCTGGTTTGGATATTACCCTGTGAATTTGAAGGTGGTTGTTCTTTTTTTCTAAAAACATTTTCCCATCCTTTAATTGTTTCTAAATTGTTTGTATCAAGCGACCATTTGGCCGCTTCTGCTACTATTTTTTTATTCTGAGCATTTATGACATCTTCATCCGTTATGATATTACTCTGATTTGCAGGATCAGCAATCTTTATTGTAGGTAATTTTGTTGAGATAAATTCTAAAATATGAATGAGTGCTTTATCGAGTGCAATATTAAAATTAACATTTTCCATGGCGATAATAGCAATTTGCTCTAATAGAAAGCTCGGTATTTCTAATATATTACGAACCTTCCATAACTTTAATAATTTCAGTATATCGCGATGAGCAAATTCGCTAACGGATTCAATATGTTTTTTTACACTTGTTTTTAATGGTTTATTTTGATTGCTTTTGTAAATACAAGCAAAATCGTCATTATCTGAAATCAATTTTCCCGGTACTACGTCTATATGATATTTATCCCGTTTTAAAATCCTAATAGCTACATTTTTCTGAACTGTATCATCTCTTTCAGTTCTTAATTTATTTAGAACTAAGTAATAGATATCTCGAACTGATGTCTTAATTTCACTTGAATAATAAAGAACTATGTCCAAGTCGTAAGATTCCTTGATTTGAGTCTTTTTTCCGCGAGATCCACCATAATAAGGGGTTGGAATAGGGTGTAATTCTGGAATTTCAGAAATAATTTTCAGAATCTTCTCTCGATCATTTTCCATTTCTTTTACAAAATTATCCGGAATCTTTTGACTTTCTAATAATTGATTTAAATATTGTACAATTGTAGGTATATCCTTTCACCTTCATCTATAAGACTAATTACCCTATTCATATATTAAAATATATAGTAAAATTACAAAGACTATTATTAGTATATATTAAAGTAAAGAATTTGCTTAATGATTCTATATGTCAATACCCGTTAAGGACCAGAATATGCTATGGGGTCGGGCTGCGGCTTTATGTTCATATCCTAATTGTAGAATCGAATTGGTTCCAAAAAAGGATTCCAAAGATAATGCAGTAATAATTGGTGAAATAGCGCATATAAGTGCAAAAGGGAAATCCGGTCCAAGAGCTAATCTAGATTTAAAAGATAATTTTATCAATTCTTATGAAAATTTAATTTTATTATGCCCAACGCATCATACATTAATTGATAAATTTCCTCAAAATTACCCTCCAGAGATATTATATGAAATGAAAGATAAGCACGAAACTTGGGTGCGCGAAAATCTTATAAGTCCGAAAGGTGAGGGAATTGGCTGGAAAGTTATAATACAGGAGCGGGACTGGCAAATCGATACGGATGAAGTAGTTAATTCTCTATCTCCGGACTTTCCTGAGGGGGAAATAATTAAATTAAAGTGCAATACTCAGAAGGATATCGAACCAGATCGTAAGCTAGATCAAGAAATAAAAATTCGCGAGCTAATCAATGAATCTAAAAATTATCGATTCGCTATTTTTTCCTTGGGTTTTATTTCTTTAGCCATTCATTTGGGATACCTTTTAACGAATCGTACTAGAATTCGCTATTCACAATTTAATCGAGATAAACAATCTTGGATTTGGCCTACTAAGAATAACAAACCTATCCAATGTTTGGAATTAAAAGAATTATTTGAAAAAGAAAATACAGGGATAAAAGAAGTCATCATCAAAATCTCCCTCTCCTCAAAAATTAAGGATATCCAAATCAGAGAAATAGGATTAAAATTGAAAGGGTCTTATGAAATATATATTAACGACCCATCCGAAGACTGGCTACAATCAGAACAACAAATTATTGAATTAGGTCAAGAATTTAGAAAGGTTTTGAATGATATAAGAGTAAAATTGGTCAATATTGAGAAAATTCATTTATTTTATGCAGGACCGACTGCAGGAGCTATTGCTATTGGGAGGCAGATTAATTCTAATATGAACCCGCCAGTCCAAGTCTATGAATTTAATATTAATAAACGACCTAATTATGAGAAAAGTATATTATTGGAGAAATTAAAAATTGAATAATAGTTTTTATTCAAGAAAATTGGATACTGAGGAAGAGAAAATGGAAGGGCGCTATTTACAATCCATGCCTCATTGTTTACCACCTTTCCTGATACCTGTTAAATTGGAATAATGTGATTCTTGATGATAAGCGGTTATTTATTTATTGCGAATTACTGTCAGAATTAAAAGAAGCTAAAATCGACGGTCTTCATCGGTGGCCGTTATAAAGAAGATGTAAATGAATACAATCACGGCTAGAATGAAAAAGACGAAACTAAAAGTATATAACATGCCTTTAGGCGTCTCAGCACCCTCAAGGAAGCCCCATGCTAGAAAGAGGACCCCGAGGAACAATACAAACCCGGCTGTGAAGAGCTGCCCCCGCTTTTTCGCCATTTACAATCTCCATCCGCTGGTTATATCACGATGAACTCTATTTGAGAATACGAATATCAAGATATCTACTGACTGATAAATATATTGATTGAGCTATTTTATAGCCCCATTCAACTCTCTGATCAGCTGGGTTTCCCGGTCGGCGGTCAGGAGGAGGGCGCGGAGGGCGCGGGTCATGCCGACGTAGAGGAGTTGCCGGTCGTTGGGGCGGTAATAGGTATCGAGTTCGGGGATGATCACCGCCTCGGACTCTAAACCTTTCGCACTTTGGGGCGTGCTAACCAGAAGTTTCGAGGAAAATTCTCCCCCTTCCTTCAAGTCCGCCCACTCCAAGCCGTTTGATCGGAGCATTGAAAGAAAAGGGTGGTTGTAATTTAAGTTCTGCATGTTTTTCCGAAAGAGGACCAGAATAGACCAATCTTTTTCGAGGAATTCTTTAATCTTATCGATTATGTAGTAATATTCGGTTGTTCGGTCTTCTTTGAGCGCTAATTCGATGCTGCCACCTACTCGAGCGTATTCGGTGGTCGCGAGAAACTCATCGGCGGTGTTAATGAGGTCTAAGATTTCCTTCGGCAAAATCTTGGTTGCGGCGCTACCGATCTCGGCGGGGTTCCGATAGGATTTCTGCAATTTCTTCACTCGACCCATGGCTTTTACCCCGACATCGGACCAATGAAATTTTTTCCTGGCGTAGATTCCCTGCAGCCCATCGCAGGTGATCAGCAGAGAATTAGTCGTCGGATTCAGTTGTTGCAGGACCGGGTTGAACCAGCTGGCTTCAAAGTCCTGAGCTTCATCCATTAGGATCGCATCATATTGGCGCGGTTTTGTCTCGGCAATAACCTTCAGCAATAAATCCGGAACACGCTGCGAGAAGAACGTACTTGGGTCATTTTTAAATGTCTGTTGCTCCTGACTATACAGAATATCATAGGGCGCCCCCGCTGCCCTGATGATGTCCTTCGCCCATTTGTGGAAATTCGTAATTTCAATTGCCGCCTGATAATCTTGGGGATTCAATAATTGCATGATATAGCGCGCGAGGAGCCGATTGAAGCAGAGAATGAGGATACGCCAATCAGGATGTCTTTTCGCCAGATAGCGCGCCCGTGCTATCAGCAGCACCGTCTTCCCACTGCCCGCCACCCCAAAAAATAAGCGATGTCCCTCGCCTAGATTGGAGGCCATACGCTCCTGCTCCTTATCGAGCAGCTTCAGTTCGTCCGCATCGAGAATCAAACTCGTTAGCGTCGTCTGCTTCGTAGTCGGCAGCCGTGCTGTGGGAATTAAGTTCCCCCGGAGCACTTTAAACTGTTCCGGCGTTATTTTACAATTACTCGGGACCAGTTCATTGAACTTCGTCTGAAAATCGTGAAAGTTCGCAATATCCTCTTTGAATAAAACCGGAATTTGGCTCGGCTTTTGAGCTTGAATTTGGACGCCCCAGTCACTCGTCCTTGAAATATTGCTCATCACGACCAAGCGCTGAATCAGGCGCGCGTCAAATCGATGACTAATCGTCCTCCAATACTGATAGACCTGATCAAACGGGTTAGAGACATTCTTTTCCTCGTTCTCCTTTTTAATCCGCCATGATCCTGATGCTGGTGCCTCCAGCAAGCTCCGCTCCGAATAATCCTTCACCTCGAAAATCGCCACCCCAAACCCGGGACCTAAGACCACGAAATCCGGACGCTCATCCCCAATTAGGGGCTCATAATAGCAATGGACCTCCGCATCATCCCGAAACAGCAGCGTCAGTAGTTTGAAGACCTGTTTTTCCCCGAGCGTCGCACTCCGTTCAATCTGCCCCACGAATATCGCCATCAGCCAGCACCCCGTTGATCACCGAATCCCCTTTTTACCTTATAAATTTACGCTCCATTCGGCTTTTTTCATAAAAATGCCCTAGAAATATAATAATGGCACTGAGGGATTCAATATTTAATAAACCCGTGATAGATGAGAGAAAGTTATAACCCTAAAATTTTTGAGAATAATTCGGCTTCTTGACTTTCCTTTACATATTGAAAATTCTGCGGGGGATTCCAACGGCCATATAACGCTCTTAATTCCTGCAATGAGGTTTTTCGCTTAAATAATTGCGGGTTATCGATTTTAAGGGCATATCCGGTTCGTTTCTGGGAAAAATATTGAAAAAATTCTGATTCCGAAATCCCAATATCTGATTGCAGGATTGCCCAAATTTCTTCGGGTGACTTTTTCACAATCTCCTTCACATGAAAGGAACCGACTACCGCCTTCGTTGGGTTACTTTCATATACAATCACGACCTCGTTCCCTTGTGCTTTGATGGGCGTCTTCCTTAGTTCATATTTTTTGACCCCAGCAAAAATGAGACGGGAGTATTTGGGTTTAATCGACATTAAAATGGTCATATTCTCACTAATATCGGGGATTTTTCGAGATATAATAAATAATATCCTTAGCGTTCATATATACTGATCTATTGTGTCACTTCTTTCAGCAATATCCGTTTTGAAAACCCACCTTTCTGCGTTCGTTTTTCTTGAACCAAATTTTGAAATTTATCTTGAGAGAATCCGTTAAGTTCTGCAATGTTTTCAATTACTTCAGTCAGATCGCTCAATTCGTCCATCTGGTCAGGAATAGTCTTCGCGTTAATAAATTCAACAAATTCTTCCTCCAGTTTCTCGGTCAATGCCTGTTTAAACTGATCATCGGTGAGTACGTCATATGTGGCTGATTTCCCAGAAGCAGAAATTTCCTCAAGAACCCGATCTCGAACGAGTTTATTTGGCTTTGGTCGGAAATCGTGCGTATCGGAATCGCGCTTGCCGCGATTGCATTTAGAACACAGCACTTGAAGATTGCGAATATCGTCCACGGGCATTTGCACGCCATCCTTTACAATCATTCCATTCTTATCTGCATACGATTGGGGAACAATATGATCCACATCCAACGGGCAGGCATCAGCGGATATTCCGCATAGCTGGCATCGCCTATGCGCGTTGGCTAAGGCGAGATACCGATTCGATCCAGAAATCGTCGATGCGGTTTTCTCCCACTCCCCTATTTTCGCCTTGCAGATTTGGATGACCTCCGCGAGCAAGGTGGGGTCATCCTGCGGAATAGGAAAAGTCGTACGAAATAGTTTGGCGGCCTTGTCATACGTAAAGAAGCCGTGCCGTTCCAGCGTCGTCTTGGGCCAGCGCATTAAAATTTTCTTGTAATAGTTGACTTTGGAGGTGTCATTTTTCAAGAGCGCAATCGCCAAGGCGGTTTTCGAGGCTTCCCCTCCATGCTCCAGCATAAATTTTATGATCACCGGCTGGTAATTGTCCCGCATCGCCATCTGCTGCTCGAGAAATACCTTCACATCTTGGAGTGATCGCATGACAAGGAATTGATCTTGCTAATAAATAGATTTATTGAAGGTTCAATTCCAAAATCAAGGATTTAGTGTATTTCAAAAATTGGAGATTTCTTACCGGGCTTAATGGACTTGTGCCGAAAACATGTGGAATTTATATGCCTTCATGAAGTAATCATAAAAGTGGAGACACCTTACCGCATTCTTTTAAACACTGAGCAGACTATTGCCCAACTCGTGCGCGAGGGGAAATTAACCCGTTTTAACCCTGCTGAAACCGCCATTAAACGCCACGCGGTCACGGTCCCCGTCAGAATTGCCCATAAAAAAGGATTCGTGTCTTTCCGCGGGAAACTCATTCTCGATTATGGCGCAGGACATTCGATTGATTATGAATATATCACCAAATTTGGAGGCACCTGCTATCTCTATGATTTGACCTGGTTTCCACTTTCTCAGTCCTCTGCAACTTTTCCGCCTAACCAACGCGTTCAGCAAATCACCCCCGAAACCCCTAGACACTTCTTCGATGCGATTCTCCTGAATTACGTCTTGAATGTAGTGACGCTAGTTGAGCGAAAAATCATTGCCGAGACGGCTCTGAAATTACTCAGCCCGACCGGTAAACTCATTGTGGGCGTGCGCACCGATAGCACGTCGATTAAACCTACTTGGCGCCCTTTTGAGGATGGCTTTATTACACCTAAGCAGACGTTTCAATCCTTTTTTGATAAAAAGCATAACGGATTGCAGAAAATTAGAGACTTATTTCCCCGGATGCAACTGCGGCACATCGGAAGGGGCACATGGCTTATTGAATTTTAACTTTGAAATAATCAAATTTCATTAAAATTTGTACTTTAATTAAGAATCGTAAATCTAATTAATAAG